>Ga0256841_1000313_pt1 | contig 52094 bp, 56 predicted proteins | sample 356308metaG_FD_185971 | JGI IMG/M metagenome (GOLD analysis project Ga0256841, IMG submission 185971) | Hydrothermal vent microbial communities from Mid Atlantic Ridge, Atlantic Ocean - 356-308 | ecosystem: Environmental > Aquatic > Marine > Hydrothermal vents | place: Atlantic Ocean: Mid... | reverse complement strand
CACCGGCTGCCAGGCATTGCGGGCCACGGCCAGCGAATTTTCAATGCGCTGGTTCAGGTCCACGGTGCCGGCCTGGCCGCCGGGTTTGTGCGCGGCGTAATCGCGCAGGATCTGCACGATGCGCGTCACCTGGGCCACACCTTCGAGGGACTGCTCGAGGGCCGGCGGAATTTCCTCCCTTAAATAAGCCAGGTCGACGGCTTGGCCCGCCGCACCCTTCTCCGAGGCCTGTGTATCACCGGATGCCAGCAGCGTATCCAGTTCACCGAAAGCCTCGCGGAGAAAGCGCAGGTTGCCGGCCAGGTACTGCAGCGGGGTGTTGATCTCATGGGCCACGCCGGCCGTCAAAGTGCCGATGGCGGCCATTTTCTCGGACTTCAGGATCTGTGCCACCGCTTTCTTGCGGTCGTCTTCCAGCGCCAGAATGCGCTCCCCGGAGCGGATGCGCGCCGCAAGCTCCGCGGGATCGAAAGGCTTGGTCATGTAATCGTCGGCGCCTGCATTGAGCCCCCGCACGGCATCGCTCTTTTCGCTGTTGGTGGTCAGCAGGATGATGTAAACATAATCCGCCGATTGCAGCCCACGGATTTTCGTTACCAGGCCAATGCCGTCCAATTCGGGCATCATCCAGTCCGAAATAATCATTCTGACCGGCTTTTGTTGAAACACCAACAGCGCCTGCAGGCCGTTTTCACAAGCCACCGTGGTGTGCCCCTGCTTTGCCAGCATTTTTTCGAGCAGCAGCCGCGATGACGGATCATCTTCGGCGATCAGGATATGCATGACCTAAACCCGTTTTTTTTGTTGCAGCTGCGGTCCGCGACATGGGCATGCCGCCGGACCGCTCCACCTTGACAGCCTCACTTAGTTTATCTGTAAGCCGGATGAAAACTTGAGTATTTTTCGCAAGTACGGCGGGCCGCCGGACGGGCCCGCAGCGTCAGCCGGTACAGCGAATCGGCGCGGCGGCAGGCTGCCGTCGGACCCAGCTGCCCTGCCGGCGACTCAAGCCGCAAGCGACGGCGGCCGATAAGCGTTATGGCGGACGTGCACGCATGCGCTCGCCAGGGGGACTTGGCCAAAAGACACGGCCGGCCGCTTTTGCCACCGGCAAACGCCCGGCCTGACCCAGGTACAGCAGCATCGCACTGGATCAGCGGTTTCTGGACACCCGAAAGCACCATAGCGCACCATGGCCCGAACCATTACCATCACCAGCGGCAAAGGCGGCGTCGGCAAGACCAGCATCAGCGTCAACCTGGCGCTTTGCCTGGCCCGGCGGGGGCAGCGCGTGTGCCTGTTCGACGCCGACCTGGGCCTGGCCAACGTGGATCTGCTTTTGGGGCTGCATCCCGAAAAGACGCTCAGGGAGGTGGTCCGCGGGGACCTGGATCTGGCGGATGTGGTCATTCCGGCCGCCGAAGGCCTGGACATCGTCCCGGGAAGTTCGGGAATCGCCGCCATGGCCGACCTGGACAGCGGGCACACCGGGCGTCTGGTCCAGGCGCTGGAAGGCATGCGCGAATACGACTTTCTGCTCATCGACACCTCGGCCGGCATCTCCAGGAATGTGATCGCATTCGGCCTGGCATCGCCCGAGGTGCTGCTGGTGATCGCACCGGAAGTCACGGCGGTCACCGACGCCTACGCCCTGCTCAAGCTGCTTTTGGGAAACGGCTTCGACGGCGCCCTGCACGTGGTGGTCAACCGCTGCCGGCGGACATCCCAGGGCAGACAGGTGTTCGCCAAGTTCGCCGCCGCCGTACGGCACTACCTGCAAGCCGACACATCCCTTCTGGGCGTTGTGGCAGATGATGCGCAGGTGGAGGCGGCCCTGAGTGTCCAGCAGCCTTTCATCTCGCTGTACCCGGACTGTCCGGCGTCCGCCGAGCTGACCCGCATGGCCGGAAAGCTGCTCGCAACGCCGCCGCAACAGGCGCCCGGCATCACGGCGGGATCCTACTGGCAGCGCTGGGCCCAGGCCATGGGCCGCCCCCTGAAGCTGCCGGCGCCCGGAGACAGCAGGCCCGCCGGCCAGCCCCGTGACCGCCGACAGCCGCCGAAGGACGCGCACCGCCCGCCGCCGCTGCCGGCCGCAGACCGCGTGCCGCCACCGGCGCAAGCCCCTGAAGGCGCCGCCCACAGCCGGCTGCGGCTTCCCGAGCCCCTGTTGCCGGTGCTGCCGCAAACGGCACTGGCCTGCATGCGCGCCTGCCGCACGGGCGCCGCGCTGGAGGAAATCACCCACCGGGCCGCCCGCGACGCCGCACTGTGCGCCAACCTTCTCGCGCTGGACCACATCCGCAGAGGCAAGACGCATGCAAAAACAGCTGTACTCGAAGACGCCGTCACGCGGCTGGGCAGGAAAACGGTGGAAACCCTGGCGCTGCACACGGTGCACTTTGCGCATCTGGACGGCGATGCCGTATTGACGCCCGAAGCGCTGAAAACCCAGTGGCGGCACAGCCTGCAGTGCGCCCTGCTGGCACGCCTGCTGGCGCAGGAGACCGGCTTCCACGACCGGCGGACAGCCTACCTGGCCGGCCTGTTGCACGATGTGGGCAAGCTGCTGCCGCCTGGCCGCACGGCCGGCCTGTCGCAAAACGCGCCGCAGGCCGTATGCCGGCACGGCCATACCGAACATGCACGCGCCGGTGCACGGCTGCTGGCCCGCTGCGGCCTGTCCCCGCTGCTGACCGATGCCGTCTGCTACCACCACGCGCCGCCTGACGCCATCCGCAACGCCTTCGGCCTGGTCAAAATCGTTTATGCCGCCAACAGATTGTGCAGCCGCCGCCTGCCTCCGCCGGATGCCGGACTGGAAGAAAGCGCGTATATCCTGGCCATGCAGCCCGCTGCGGCCCGCCGCCTGGCGGTTCAGTCCTGGGAGAGCGTTGCCGACACCGCCCGCAGGCTGGATATACGGTTCGAGGCTGCGGCAGAGGCTTCACCGGCCGGGCGGGCTGCGGACGACGAACACCAGCGCGCCGTGCTGCGCATCCTGCGGGAACACGCGCTGCTGGGAGCATCCCTGCAGCCCGTGCTGGAGGCCGAAGATCCCGGGATGGCGCGCGAAACCATCAGCCGCACGCTGCAGCTGCTCTTTTCGGTGCCGCCGGCGCTGTTTTTCCGCTACGATCCAGGTTCAGAGACGCTTTCCTGCCAAGCCCCGCCGGCCGGTGAAAAGGCCGGCCTGCGCATCCACGCCGCACGCGATCGCAGCCTGTTGGCCGCCTGCTGTCGAGAACGCAGGATCGTCACCACCTTCGATGACCCGGCCGAGATCATGGACGAACAGCTGGCCCACCTGCTGGACAAGCCCGGCATCGTCTGCGTTCCCCTGGTCTTCCGGCATTTCTTTGCCGGCGTCATGGTGGTGGGCGCCGACGCCGCCCAGGCCGCGCGCATGCGCGCGGAACAGGACCTGCTGGGACACCTGGCACGCCAGGGCGCCTGTGCGCTATTGCCGGCCAGCGCGCCGGCGGCGGGTTGACCGCCGGCAGTCCCTACAGCCCGATGGTGCGGCGGTAGCGCATGCAGTTGGCGCCGTTTTGGCGGTGATCCACGAAGGCCAGCTTCTCGATGTTGGCGTAAGCCGTGCGGCGGGCCTGCTCCAGCGTATCCCCTCCGGCCACCAGGTGCAGCACGCGTCCGCCGTAGGTCACCAGCGACCTTTCGTCGTGCTCGTCCACCCCGGCGAAGTATACCGCCAGCCCGCGCTCCAGGCGGTCGAGCCCGGTAATGGCGTGCCCCTTGCCGTAACGCTTGGGATAGCCCGGGTTCCAGCCGCGCGAGGCCTTGGAGCGGCCCTCCATGGCGATGACGTCCACGTAGTGGCGCGCATTCCAGACCTGCCGCACGCGGTCCAGTCTGCCTTCCCAGACGGCCATGCCGATTTCGAACAGGTCGCTGCTGAGCTTGCGCGCCAGGACTTCGAACTCCGGGTCCCCGTGGCGCACGTTGATCTCGAACACCGACAGGGCGTTGTCGTCGTCCAGGTTGAGCCCGAAGTAGAGCACTCCCTTGTAGGGCCAGCCAAGCCGGTTGTAGATCACCTCCACCGTGGGGTTGACGATCTCCCGGACGATGCGGTTGACCAGTGCATCGCCCACCAGCCGGTGGGGGCAATAGCAGCCGGTGCCGCCGGTGTTCAAATTGCCGCCGAAGCGCTCAATGGTTTCATGGTCTTCGGGATCGAAGGCCGGCTTGTAGTCCTGGCAGAACATGCGCAGCGGCATAACGTGGCGGCCGTCCAGGTAAGCGAAAAAGGAAATCTCGCTGCCGTACTTGCGCTCCTCGACGACCACCCGCCGGCCGGCATCGCCGAAGCGCCTCTCCACCATAATGGCATCCACGGCCGCTTCCGCCGCCGCCGCGTCGTCGCACACCAGGGCCCCTTTGCCGGCGGCCAGCCCGTTGGCCTTGACCACCACCTGGTAGCCGATGTTGCGCACGTAACGCCGGGCCTTGTCCGGGTCGTTGAAAACGCGGTAAGCCGGCTTGGGCACACCGGCGGCTGTCAGCAGAAAATCGGTAAAGGCACGGTCGCTTTCGATCCTGGCAAACTCCTGCTGCGGGCCCACGGTGGCGATGCCGTGGGCGTTGAGCACATCCACCAGGCCGCGCGACAGCGGATTTTCAGAGCCGATGTCCACCAGGTCCACCGCCTGCTCCCGGCAGAAACGCGCCACCGCTTCGAAGTCGTCGGCCGCATCCGGCGCGACCCGTTCGATGAGTCCGCGTTTTCCCTTGGGGGTGTGCGCTACACCGGGATTGCCGGGCATGAAAAACACCTTGTCCACGTGCTGACTGTCGGCATACTTGTCCGCCAGACAGTGGTCCCTGCCGCCGCTGCCGTACACCAGGACTTTAGCCATTTATTTACCTTTCATTTCGCATCGTTATTATAGTTTTCGTATCTCTTACATCATGCTTTGCAGGCCAGGGCTGTCTTGTATCCCGCGGCCGCTGCGCTTTTCAAGCACTTTTTTTCCGCCGGCTGCCGGCCGCGCCTCCACATGCGCCGGCCGCACAGCCACATTCCCCTTGACAGTCCGCGTCGCCCTGGCCTATATTTTGCGCCGAATCGGTGACCTGCAACCCATTGGCATTTCGGGAAATATACTTGAAACTCACCCTGGGCTATTCACCCTGCCCCAACGACACGTTCATGTTCCACGCCCTGGTCAAGGGGCTTTTGCCGCTGGACGACTGGCAGTTTAGCGAAGAGCTGCACGATGTCGAAACGCTGAACCGCATGGCCATGGAAAGCCGGCTGGATGTCACCAAGCTGTCCTTTTACGCCTGGCTGGCGGTCAAAGACCGCTACCGGCTCTTGAACAGCGGCGCCGCCCTGGGATACGGCTGCGGACCGGTGCTGATCGCCAAAAGGGCGCTGGCGCCCCGGCAGGTGACGTCCGGCAAAACCCTGCTTCCCGGGCGCTGGACCACGGCACACCTGCTCTTTCGGCTGTGGGCGCCGGATGCCGCCGACCGGCGGTTCGCCCCTTACGACCGCATCTTCGATCTGCTGGAGCGCGGGGCGGCCGACAGCGGTGTGATCATCCATGAAAACCGTTTTACCTTCGCCGCTGCCGGTTTTCGGCAGATCGTCGACCTGGGCGCCTGGTGGGAAGCCGAAACCGGACTGCCCATACCGCTGGGCTGCATCGCGGCCAAAAAGACGTTGCCGGATACGGTCATCCGCCGCTTGGAAACGCTCATTCGCGAGAGCATCGCCTGCGCCCGCCGGAACCCGCAAAGCGCCCTGCCCTACATGCGCCGGCACGCCCAGGAGATGGACGCCGGTGTGCTCGAGCGGCACGTGTGCACCTTCGTCAATGCATTCAGCCTGGACCTGGGCTCCACCGGACGCGCCGCCGTGGCCGCGCTTGAAACGCGCGCCCGCACCGCGGAAATCCTGACATGATCGGAATCATCTATGCCACGCATGCCGAGGCCGCCCCGTTGCTGGCGCAGCTGGCCGCCCGGCGCATCCAAGACCGCGTGATGGCGCTCTACCGCGCCGCGCCGCAAAACAGCCATGCGCCGCTGCTGGTGGCCGTCAGCGGCATGGGCAAAGTCGCCGCCGCCCTGGCCGCCCAGCGCCTGATCGAGCACTACCGCTGCCGGCGCATCGTGCATGCCGGCATCTGCGGCGCGCTGGTCAGCGACGACGGCATTTCCCCGGGCGCCGTGCTGCGGATCCAAAAGGCCGTCGAAGAAAACACGGCGCCGCCGCAGGCAGCACCGCAGCCACTGGCCTGCGACGAGACGTGGTGGCCCGCACTGCCGGTCGCGGCCATCGTGACCGTGGACCAGCCGGTTTTCGACGCTCAAAAAAGAGAAACCCTTTCCCGCCTGGCACAGCTGGTGGACATGGAAGCCGCCGCCATTGCCCGCGTGGCCGCCCTGTATGGCCTTCCCTGCGCCATCGTCAAGGGTGTCAGCGACCGGGCCGACCACGACGGCCGCGAGGCGCTCCAGGCCAACATCGACGGCGTGTCGCAAAAGGTGGCCGACTGCCTTCTGGCGGAAATCAGGAAACAGGCCGGCGTGTGCCAGCGCTCACAGCCGGCGGCGGCCGGCACCTGGCAGAAACTGCTGCGCTTCACCAAGATCGAGCACACGGCATTCAGCCTGCCGCTGCTGTTCGCAGGCGCCTGGCTGGGCGGCTACGGGCATTTCCCCGCTTTTAAAATCATGCTGCTGATCATTGTCGCCGCCGCCGGGGCGCGGATTTTCGGGATGTCCTTCAACCGCATCTTCGACCGCCGGCTGGATGCGCAAAACCCGCGCACAGCGGCGCGCGAACTGCCCACCGGCGCCCTCTCGGTCCGGTCGGCCCTGCTCATCGCCGGCGGCGGGCTGACGCTCTACCTGTCCGCCTGCGCCGTCCTGGGCGGCTGGTGCCTGACCCTGGCGCCCGTGCCATTAATTTTCCTGCTGGGCTATTCGCTTCTGAAGCGCGTCACGGCGCTGTGCCACTTCGGCATCGGGCTGTGCCTGGCCATCGCCCCCCTGTGCGCCTTCGTGGCTGCAGCGGGCAACCCCTGGTTTTCCGCGCCGGCATTGGTGTTCGCGCTTTTCGTGCTGTGCTGGATGAGCGGCGCGGACATCATCTACGCTATCATGGACATCGACAGCGACCGGCTTAACGGCGTGCACAGTCTGCCGGCGAAGCTGGGGGCCGGGCGCGCCACCGAGGTGGCCGCCGTGCTGCATATCGCGGCGGCGGTGTGCATCCTGCTCGTGGCCGCCCTGACCGGGGCCGGTCCGGCGGCGCTGGTTTCGCTGGCCGTGGCCGCCGCGGCCCTGGGGCTCATGTACCTGCCGTCCATCCCGCTGCCGCGGCGTTTCTTCCCCATCTCGACCATCGCCGGCATGGCCGCCGCGCTGGTGCCCATGCTGGGGACCATGGGAGGATAGGCAGAGGAAGCCATGCCATTTATCGACCTGCGCACATTTTTAAACCACCTGGAAGCCGCCGGTGACCTGGCGCGCATCCACGTGCCCGTGGACCCCGACCAGGAGATCACCGTCATCCAGCACCGCGTCATGGCGCAAAACGGCCCGGCGCTGCTCTTCGAAAAGGTCAAGGGATCGCCCTACCGCCTGGCGAGCAACCTGTTCGGCACGCCGCAGCGCGTACGACAGGTCTTCGGCCGGCCGCCGGCCGAACTCGGCCACCGCCTGGTGCGCCTCTTCGAAACCCTGATGCCGCCGACACTGCCCGCCCTGTGGCACCGCCGGACAGATCTGCGCGCACTGCTGCACGCCCGACTGCGCACCGTCACCACCGGCCCCGTGCTGCAGACCACGGCCGCGCCTGCCGACCTGACGCGCCTGCCGGTGCTGACCTGCTGGCCGCAGGACGGCGGTCCCTTTTTCACGCTGCCGCTGGTGCACACCACCGATCCCGACGGGCGCCACGGCAACCTGGGCATCTACCGTCTGCAGCGCTTCAACGCCCGCTCCACCGGCATGCACTGGCAGATCGAAAAAGGCGGCGGTTTCCATTTCCAAAAGGCCGTGGAACAGGGCGACGCACTACCGGTAAGTGTCATCCTGGGCGGACCGCCGGCCCTGGTAATCGCCGCCGTGGCGCCCCTGCCCGAGGGCATGGACGAACGCCTGGTCGCCGCCATGATCATGGGCACCCCGCTGGACGTCATTTTGCGCAAGACCAGCGGCCACCGCATCCCGGCACGCGCCGAATTCGTCATAGAAGGTACGGTCAGCCCCGGCGACACGCGCCGCGAGGGACCTTTCGGCGACCACTTCGGCCACTACTCCCAGGCCGCCGACTACCCGGTCTTCAGGGCCCACCGCATACTGGCGCGCCCAGATGCCATCTATCCGGCCACGGTGGTGGGCAAGCCGCTGCAGGAAGACTATCACATCGGCTGCGCGCTGCAGGAGATGACCCAGCCGCTGCTAAAGATCCTGCGGCCGGCGGTTACCGCCATCTGGGCCTACCCGCAGACCGGCTTCCATCCGCTGGCGGTCATGTCCGTCAAAGAGCGCTACCCGCGGGAGGCGCTCAAACACACCCTGGGCATGCTGGGGGAAGGCCAGGTGTCGCTGACCAAGGTCATGATCACCGTCGACCACGGCGTGGACGTGCGCGACTTTGCGGCCGTCAGCCGGGCCCTCTGGCACCACCTGGATGCCGCCGGCGGCCTGCACCTGCTGGCGCCCACGGCCCAGGACACCCTGGACTTCACGGGACCGGCCATGAACACGGGCAGCCGCCTGATCCTTATCGCCACATCCGGTGGCGGCCGCCGCCTGCGCCACCGCATACCGCCGGCCCCGCCGCCGCCGGACGACGTGCATGCGGACATCAACGCCCTGCGCACCCTGGGGCCGGCCGTGCTTGCAGTGGGGTTGAAGCGCGAAGGCAAGGCGCTCACGGCGGTGCGCCGGGCCCTGTTGCAAAACGCCGTCACGCGCCAATACCTGTTTGTGGTGCTGCTTTCACCGGATGTGGATATCAACGACACCACGCAGCTGCTGTGGGGCTGGTTTACGCGCTTCGACCCCCTGGCCGACCTGCACCCGGCCGGCCGCCGCAGGGCCGGCAACCGGCTCGTCCTCGACTTTCCCATGGTCATTGACGCACGCTGGAAAAAGGGGTATCCCGAACCGGTGGCCTTCGACCCGGCCGCGGAAAGGCGGGTCGACCAGCGCTGGAAGGAATATGGCTTATGACGAACGCATCGCACGTGCTTGCGGCCGCCCTCGCAAAGGGGGCCGCCGGACAGCGCCTGGACCGCGCCCAGGCCCTGGCGCTGGTGGCGGCGGCCGGTCCGGCGCGCCTGCACCAGCTGGGGGCCGCGGCGCTGGCCAACCGCCGGCGGCGCTTCGGCGACAGGGCTACTTATGTCTTCAACCTGCAGGTCAACCCCACCAACATCTGCAGTATGCACTGCACCTTCTGCAACTACGCGGCCTCGCCCCAAGACCCGCATGCCTATGTCATGGACGAGGAGGAGATCTTCGGCCAAGTGGCGCGCCTTTCGCCCACCGAGGTACACATCGTGGGTGGGCTGAACCGCATCTGGCCCTACCGCCGCAATCTGGAGCTGGTACGCGAACTGCACCGCCGCTGGCCGCACATACACCTCAAGTGTTTCACGGCCGTTGAGATTGACTATTTCGCCAAAAGCGAAAAAACCGACGCCGCGCACATCCTGGCGGAACTCAGGGACGCCGGCATGCAGGCCATGCCCGGGGGCGGCGCCGAGATCTTCTCCGAGCGGCTCTGGCAGCGGCACTGGAAGAACAAGATCGGCCCCGCCGACTGGCTGCGCATCCATTCACTGGCCCATGAGATGGGCATTACCACCAACGCCACCATGCTCTTCGGCTTCGGCGACACCTGGCAGGAGCGCATCGACCACCTGCTGACCCTGCGGGCGGCCCAGGACCGTTCGGGCGGCTTTGCCTGCTTCATCCCACTGCCTTTCCAGCCCGGAAAGGGCAAATTCATCAGCCACGGCCCCACGCCGCTGGAAACCCTCACGGTACTGGCGGTATCGCGCCTGGTGCTGGACAACGTCGCGCACCTCAAGTCCTACTGGCCCATGACCGGCCTGGCCACGGCCGCCGCGGGCCTGAGCTGGGGCGCCGATGACATGGACGGCACCATCAGCGAAGAGAAAATCGCCCATCTGGCCGGCGCACCCACCCCGGTGGGCCTGGCGCGCGACCGCATGGTCGACACCATTCGCGCGGCCGGTTTTACACCCTGCGAGCGCGACGGGAAATTCAACCCCTGCGACGCGCCGGCAGACAGGGCCGCCGCCCGGGACGCTGCCGGCCGCCATGCGGCACAAGGACCCTGCGCTCCGTGACCTATCCCGTCGCCATGATCCCGTATGCCAACATGGCCCCCTACCGCGAGCTGGGTGCGCCGCGCGGCTGCCATTTTGTCGCCTGCCTGCCCAGCGCCAGCGTCACGGCGCTTGCGCAAAATCGGGTCATCGCCGCGGCCGTGCCGGTGGGTGGGTTGGCCGCCCTTGCCGGCCGGGTGGAGCCGCTGGGGCCGTACGGCATCGCGGCGCGCGAAAAATCCATGAGCGTCCTGTTTTTCTCGCAGCGCCCCCTGGACGAAATGGGCGCCCCGGCACGCATCTGGCTGACCGGCGATTCGGAATCCAGCGTGCGGCTGCTCTTTCTGCTGCTGGGCTACGCCCGCGGTTTCGACCGGCTGCCGTTGGCGGTTGGGCACCCCGAGCAGGCCCAGGGGGAACTGGTCATCGGCGACGCGGCGCTCAAACGCATTCTGCTGGAATGCCGGCCCCAGCCGGCGGTGCGGCCCATGCGCTGCCAGTCGGATTGGAAATTCGTCACCGACCTGGCCAGCGCCTGGTATGCGGCCCACCGGCTGCCCTTCGTGTTCGCGCGTTGGGTGGTGTGCAAGGACGCGCCGCAAGACGCCAAAAGCGCCCTCAAACACTGGCTGGACGATTTCGGCCGCCAGGAAGATCAACTGGTCGAACGCTCAGTCCCCAAGACGGCGGCCGCCCTGGGCGTCAGCCGCAAAATCGTGTCCGACTACTTTAGGGTCATCCGCCGGCGGCTGCACACCATCGACCAGGCCGGCCAGGACCGCTTTTTGTCCGAACTTGCCACCCACTTGCGCAACCCGCTGTTTCAGCCCGCGGGAGAATCCCCATGAAAAGTACCGCAAATCATCACCGACCACCTGCCTTTTCGCAGGGCGAAGGTACGCCGCCCCAGCGCTACGACCGCCGCCAGGCCCTCGAAATGCTCACCCGCATGCCGCTGGGAGAGCTGATGGGCCTGGCGCACGCCGCGCGCATGCGGCGTTGGCCCCAAGCGCGGGTCACCTTTGTCTGCGACACCAACCCCAACTACACCAACATCTGCGTGACGAACTGCCGCTTCTGCGCCTTCTGCCGCAAGCCAGCGGATCCGGATGCCTACACCCTGACGCCGCAGCAGGTGGCGGCCAAGGTTCAGGCCGCCCGAGCAAGGGGCGCCACCACCGTTTTGCTGCAGGGCGGGCACAACCCCGCCGTCCGCCTGCAAGACTGGCTGGCCTACATCCGCGCCATCCGCGAAAGCTGTCCCGATGTCCACATCCACCCCTTCAGTCCGGCCGAGTACGTCTTTATGGCCCGCAGGGAGCACATGCCCGTGGAAAAAGTGCTGCAGACGGTCTTTGATGAGGGTGTCGACACCATCCCCGGCGGCGGCGCCGAGATTCTCACCCCGCGTGTGCGTGCCCGCATCGCCCCGGCCAAAGCCAGCGCCGAACAGTGGCTGGAAACCTGTGAAAGCGCCCACCGCATCGGTTTTCGCACCACGGCCACTTTGATGTACGGCCACATCGAAGCAGACGCCGACATCGTCGACCACCTGTTCCGGCTGCGCGATCTGCAGGACCGGACCTGCGGCTTTACCAGCTTCATCGCCTGGTCCTTCAAACCCGACGGCTCACCCCTGGGGCGCGAACTCGCGCACCAGCCGGTGCACCCGGCCAAATACGTGCGCATCATCGCGCTGGCGCGCCTGGTGCTGGACAACTTCGACCACATCCAGTCCTCCTGGTTTTCGGAGTCCATCCCCGCCGGCCAGCTGGGGTTGGTGGCCGGCGCCGACGATTTCGGCGGCGTGCTGCTGGAGGAAAACGTGCTGTTAGAGGCCGGGCACCAGCGCCTGGCGACCGTCGGGGACGTCAAGACCATCATCCGCCGCGCGGGCTTTGCGCCGGCACAGCGGGACTCGTATTACACCGTCATCCGGGAATTCGACGTGTCCGGGCAGCCGCCTGAATAGAGGCCCGAAGGCGCGTGGCTGAAAATGCAGCCGGTTTCCGCGATGCAGGCGGTGCAGACATCTTCGCGGCGGTTTATCGCATTCAAGGAGGAAAGAGAGCATGGCCAAAACCTATGTACGCGTTCTGACCATCGCCGGGTCGGACAGCGGCGGCGGTGCCGGCATCCAGGCGGACCTGAAAACTTTCGCGGCCCTGGGCTGCTACGGCATGTCGGCCATCACCGCCGTAACGGCCCAGAACACCTGCGGGGTGGACGGCATTTTCCCGCTGCCGCCGGACTTCACGGTCTCCCAGATCGCGGCTGTTTTGACGGACATCGGCGCCGACGCCGTCAAGGTCGGCATGCTCTTTTCCGCACCGCTCATCGCCGCCGTGGCGGGCGAACTGCAAAAGCACGCTTTCGGGTACCTGGTGGTAGACCCGGTGATGGTGGCCCAGAGCGGCGACCGCCTGCTTGAAGACAACGCCGTCGAAGCCCTGCGCCGGCACCTGTTGCCCATGGCGGACGTGGTCACCCCCAACCTGCCGGAAGCCGAGGTGCTGGCCGGCCGCAGGCTGCATAACGACGCGCAAATCCAGGCCGCCGCCCGCGAAATCGCCGCCGGCGGCTGTGCCGCTGTGCTGATCAAAGGCGGCCACGGCCGTGGCGAAACCAGCGACGACCTGCTCTACCTGTCCGCCGCCAAGCGCTTCCGTCGCATCCCCGGCCGGCGCATTGACACGGCGAACAACCACGGCACGGGCTGCACGCTGTCGTCGGCCATCGCCTGCTACCTGGCCCGCGGTGATTCCACAGAGACCGCCGTTAGGCGCGCCAAGGCGTACATCAGCGGCGCCATCCGCGCCGGGGCAGGTTACCGCATCGGCGGCGGCAGCGGCCCGGTGCACCATTTTTACGAATTCTGGGAGTAATCCATCTCCACCCGCGAAGGAGGCGCAGATCCCCATGTTCCAGGTCCCCCTTTCCGAAATCAACGACCGCCTGGTGCGCTTTCAGGCGATGCTGGCACAAAAGGACATTGACGCCGCCATCATCCGGCAGAACACCGACCTGTACTATTTCACGGGCACCGTCCAGGACGCGCATCTCATCGTGCCGGCGGCGGGTGCGCCCTGCTTCCTCGTGCGCCGCGACGTGGCGCGGGCCGAACAGCAGTCCGGCCTGCGGCCCGTCGTGGCGCTCAAAAGCGTCCGCGCAGTACCGGCAAAGCTGTTCGAATGCTGCGGGACCGAATCGGTTGCGCGCATCGGCATGGAGCTGGACGTGCTGCCGGCGGACACCTTTTTCTTTTACGACCGCAAGCTTTTCGAAAGGCAGCAGATCGTGGATATCGGCACCCTGGTGCGGCAGGTGCGCATGATCAAGTCACAATGGGAAATCGAAATGATGCGCCGCGCCGGCGGAATTTCACAGGCTGTCACAAAGGCCGTCCCCGGCATCCTGCGGCAAGGCATGCGCGAAACGGATCTTTGCATCGAACTGGAACACGCAGCGCGCCGGGCGGGCCACCTGGGGTTTGCGCGCGTGCGCGCGTTTAACATGGAAATATTTTTCGGCCACGTGCTCTCGGGCGCCGAGGCGGCGGTTTCGGCGTACTGCGATTCGCCCACGGGCGGGCCGGGCGTCAGCCCGGCTTTCGGCCAGGGCGCCGGTGGCCGGATCATGCAAGAGGGCGACCTGGTCAGCGTCGACACCATGGTGAACCACCACGGCTACCTCAACGACCAGACGCGCAATTTCGGCCTGGGATCCGTCGATGACCGTTTGAAGGAAGCCTATCGTCTAAGCTGTAGCCTGCACCAGTGGGCCCGTGAAAACGTGCGGCCGGGCATGCCGGCCGGCGGGGTTTACGATTCCCTGATGTCCCTGGCGGCACCTTCGCCTTTGGGGGCGTACTTCATGGGCTGCGGCGATGCGAAGGTGTCCTTCATCGGCCACGGGCTGGGGCTGGAGGTCGATGAATTCCCCTTTATCGCCAAAGGGCAGCAGATGCCGCTCGCCGCCGGCATGACCTTCGCCCTGGAGCCCAAATGGGTGATGCCGGGTATCGGCGTCGCCGGGATCGAAAACACCTATCTGGTCACCGATCACGGCCTCGAGTCGCTCAACAGCGCCGCTGAAGATCTGCTGATGCTGCCCTGCTGAGTTTCCGCCGTGGATTTTTCCGCCCGAATGCCGGCTTAGATTACGTGCTGCTCGCAAAGCCTGCCCAGAAAATAGGGAAACTGCCTGCGCCACCAGGGCCAGTCATGATTGACGTCATGGCCCCACAGCTCGATCCAGGCCGGCACTTGCTTGGCCTCCAGAATCCGCCCCAGCGCGGTGACGTCCCGCAGCATGGCGTCCTCCCAGGCCCCCTGGCCGCAGCAGACGATGATGGTCGAGCGGCGGTAAAGCTCCAGGATGTGCCCGTCGTCCAGGTTGGCGAGAAAGTTAAGCGGCGAGTTGAAGTAGACCGTGTCGTCCATGTAGTCGCCGACAAAAGAGCTGAGCTGGAAGAGACCCGAAAGTGAAATTACACCGTCGAACTCCTGCGGATGGCGGAAAAAGAAGTTGCCGCTGTGGTAGCCCCCCATGGAAACCCCGGTGGTGAAAACGTGCGCGCTCTGGTTTTTTTGCCGGATAAAGGGCAGCACCTCGTGCATGATGTAGCGGTCGAATTCCTCATGGCGGGCGGCCTTTTCCCGGGGGGCGGCCTGCGCGTTGGCCCAGCTCTCGTTGTCCACGCTGTCCACGGTAAAGAGCTGAATACGTCCGGTGTTGATAAACCAGGCCGCCTGCGCCACCATCCCGAAATCCTCGAACTCGAAAAAACGCCCCCCCTGCGCGGGAAACACCAGGATGGGCTTGCCGCCATGGCCGTAAACCTTCAGCTCCATGTCCTTGTGCAGGTGGTTTGAAAACCACTTGTGATATTCGCTGTGCATGGTTCCTCTGTTTCTTCCCAGGAAGCTGCGCGCCTCACAGGATGCATTTCGCCACTTCCATGTCCGTGCGCAAGGCCACGCGCGGTATATCCCCCCACTTTCGGAGTTACTCTTTTTCCTGTATGAATGCCGCCATCTGCAGAATCTGATCGACATCCGCGGCCCGCACGAGAAAACCGTAGTTTCCCAGGGCACTGGCGAAGGCGCCACTGATGGGCTGGTGATGGACCACGTGCGCGCCCAGCACATGCAGGATCTCGGCATGGCTGTGTTTGTAGCGCTTGCTGAATTTCTGCCCTACATAGGCGCAGTGCCAGGGACGGGTGACGGTGGTCTCGAAGCGCCCCTTCACCACCACGTTGGCATACTCCCGGTAAATGTCGATATCGTTGGCGTAGTTGAACATGTCCGTGGTGAGCCCGCCCGGAGGCCGCATGTTCACCTCAAGGGCCACCAGTTCCTGCGGCGGCGTGCGAAAAAATTCGATGTGGAAAAAACGTTCTTTGATATCGAAGGCTTTCACCAGCTTTTCACCGGCGGCCACCAGGTCCGCCGGCAGCTCGCGCAGCGAGTAATAGTAGATGTCGCGGTCGTCGTTCACCGTCTCCATGATGCCCTGGGAAAAGACGTGCGACGCGCAAAACACCACCTGCCCGCCGGCGTCCGTCAGCCCGTCGTAGGAAACGATCTGGCCCGAAACAAACTCCTCCATGAAATAGGTTGCCTCGGGTTTGTCGGCAAAAAAGGCCGCCAACGCTTCGTCATCGTGGATCTTGTAGGTCTTAGCGGCGCCGACACCGATATCCGGTTTGACGATGACCGGATAGCCGACCTGGTCGATGAAATCCCGGCAGCCGGCCAGGCTTTCCACCAGCACGCCTGGCGCGACCTTGACGCCGGCCTTTTGAAACACGGCTTTCATGACCGACTTGCGTTTCACCCGCTCAATGCTGTCCCGCCGGATGCCGAAGATATTGAAATCGGTGCGCAGGGCGGCCTCGGTTTCCAGCCAGTATTCGTTGAAAGACTCCAGACGATCGACCTTGCCGGCCTTGAAGGTGATGTACCCCACCGCCCGCACCAGCTGGTCATAGTCCTCCATGTCCTCCACGCGGTAATACTCGGTCAGGCTCTCTTTGAGCCGCGCATCAAGGCTGTCCCAGGAAGCATCCGCCACCCCGTACACCTTGGCGCCCAGGCGGTTCAGATGGCTGGCGAAATGAACGTAATTCGGTGGAAAATGTGGCGACAGAAAACAAAAGTTCATAACCGTTTCCCCTGGAATTGTGGTGCCCGGCTTGAAAAGGCGCCCGCCGGGCAATCCGTTTACAACCGTTGTCCAAAGACAGACAATCAACGCTGAGCCTTTTAAAGTAACCATCATCCGCCCATGGGCAAGTCCGGTTGCCGCCTCCCGGAATTCAACCCGCCGTCTGGTGCCGAAATAGCGGAAGTCCCCTTCGTAATGTCCGGCAAAAACATCGATGAACATGATCGTTCCGCGGTGTTGCTTTTAACCCGGCGTTATGCCATAATTTTTGTTTTTGTACCCTCTGGCCGTAATTTCTGCTGCAGCTTATATCGCTTGGCAGATCTCACCATTTTTGAAGAATATGCGCCCTCGCGCTTTTCATAGGATCTTGTTTCTCAGCGGTCTCAGCATCCCCCTATCGGTGCTGGCGGTCCTGTCCTTTGCCGCCTTTTCTTTCGGAACCTTCGGCGTACGGCTGGACAAGACCCAGAGAGGCCTGCTGGTTTCTTCGGTCTACGGCACGGATGGACCTTTGCGAACCGGCGATCTGATTGTTTCCATTTCCGGCATCCGCTACCACCGGGTGCTGTCCAGCCTGTTCATGGCCACACCCCGCGAACGGGTACGCCGCGTGACGGTGCAGCGTACCGGAAATACGGTCGTCCTGGCGCTGCGGCCCGTTTTCCTGTCGCCGGGAAGATATCTTGAAATCGTCTGGCCGCACCTGCTTTTGATCGCCGTTTTTATGTCTCTGGGCAGCATGGCGCTTTTCCGGGCCCCGCCGGGTCCGGTGGCGCGCCTGTTTTTTCTCATGCTCTGCGGACTGAGCACCTCCATTGCCGCCACCACTCAATCCCATGCCGGACTCCTGCAGCCGCACGTGGTCTCCTTCAGCTTCCTGACGCTGGCAATCGCCAACTGGTTTTCCTTCGGGGCCTTTGCGCATTTCGTCGCCCGCTTCCCCGCCCAGCGCGACCTGCTGCGCCGGCGTCGCTGGCCGCTTTTCCTGTTTTACGGTGTCCCGGTGCTGGTCGCGGCAGGCGGGTCTTGGTATCAGGCGGGGCTGGCACCGGCATTCTGGGGCTGGCTGCAGCGGCTACGCAATATCTGCGTGCCGCTATTCATCCTGGGGGTGTATGCCAAGCACGTGACAGACTACCGCCGGCTCGATTCCCTGTTTTTGCGCAACCAGCTCAAGCTCCTGATAGCCGCCTACTGGTTCTCCTTCGGCCCCTACCTGGTGCTCTACCTGCTGCCCAACCTGCTCTTGGATCACCCCCTGATCAGTTTCCGGGTGGTGCTGTTCACCTTCATGGTGCTGCCCGCCAGCTACATGGTGGCGCTGCTGCGTTACCGGCTGCTGGGCGTCGATGCGCTGATCAGCCGGGCGGCCGCCTACGTGGTGCTGACCGGCGGCCTGATGATGCTCTACGCCGGCTTGCTGGTGCTTCTCAAGCGCCGTTTCTGGCAGGGACAGGTGTTTTCGGAACCCATATTCCTGCTCTTTCTGCTGGCCATCGCGGTGGGCTTTGCCCCCATGCTCAAGCGGCTGCGGAAGGTCATCGACCGCTATTTTTTCCGCACACTGCCCGAAGACTCGGTGCTGCTCATGGAATTCAGCCGCAAGCTTGTATCCGCACTGCACCTGGATGACCTGGTCCACCTGCTGATCACCGACCTGCCCGAGCATTTCCTGGTGACCCGTGCCGCCATACTCGTTCTCGAGGGCGGCAAAAGCCGGCTCTATCCCGAACAGCCGCACATCGGCACCCGCTTCTGGGGAAAAAGCAGGCTGGCCGTGAGCCTGCGCGAAAAGGAAGAATACGTCTTTTGCCGCACCGAAGAAAGCGACCCGATCCTGATGGAAGAACTCGGAGTGCTGGACCGGGCGGGGTACCGCCTGGCGCTGGGGCTGCGCAGCAGCAGTGCTCTTACGGGCATGCTGCTGCTGGGCGCCCGCCGGGACGGCCGCCTGTTTCGCAACAACGACCTGCGCATCTTTACTATCATCGCCAACCAGGCTGCCATCGCGCTGGAAAATGCGCTGCACTACGAATCCCTGGAAGCGTCGAAAAAACAGATGGAAAAACTTTTCGGCAAGATCCTGCACAGCGAGAAAATGGCGGCCATCGGCGAGATGACATCCACCCTGGCCCACGAGCTGAAAACGCCGCTGGGGATCATCCGCAGTTCCGGACAGATCCTGGCGGAAGGCGGGCAGCCGGCTTCCGTGCAGCGGGAGATGCTGCACTACATCGTCGACGAGGTGGACAAGCTGGATCTGGTGATCACCGGTATCCTGGGACTGGCGCGCTTCCAGGAGCCGGTATTTTCCCAGGTGGATCTGAAGCCCGCGCTCACGTCCCTGGTCAAAGGCTGGCAACAGAACCCGGATCACAGCGCACGCGTGAGCATCGATCTGGCCGTCGAGCCGAACCTGCCGCCGGTACAGGCGGACTTGCGCCAGATCAGCCTGGTGATCTCCAATCTTTTGCAAAACAGCGAGGATGCCATGCAAGGTGACGGGCGGATTACCCTCAGCATTTCGCGCCATGGGGAAGGCGTGGAGATCCGGGTCCGGGACACGGGAGCGGGCATTTGCGAAAAGGATCGGCGGCAGATCTTCAGCAAATTTTTCACCACCAAAAAAAACGGCCTGGGCCTGGGCCTGCCGATATGCCGGCAGATCATCCGCTCCCACAGCGGGCGGATTTCCCTTGAAAATCATGAGCGAGGCGGGGCCGTTGCGCGCATCATCCTGCCGCAAAACCCCATCGAACACATTCTCGTGCCCGCAGGCTGAAGCCACGGAGGAGAGCATGACCACCAGGATTCTCGTCATGGAAGATGAAACGCGCATGCGGCGTCTGCTGGACCTGGTCCTGACCAAGGCGGGCTATCAGGTGCGCACGGCGGCCGACGGCAGGCAGGGTCTCGCATGCTGGCGGCAGTGGCGTCCCGACGCCGTCATCACCGACCTCAAAATGCCGCAAATGGACGGGCTGCAGGTGCTGGCCGAGCGCAACGCGCGCTATCCGGAGATCCCGCTCATCGTGCTCACGGCCTTCGGCACCGTGGACACGGCGGTGGCCGCCATGAAGGACGGCGCTTTCGACTACCTGACCAAACCCGTCGACAACCGGCGGCTGCTGGAAATCGTCGCCCTGGCGCTGGCCGAGAGCCGGCCGACAACGCTGCCGGACGACGAAATGGTGGGCGAGTCAGCATCCATGCAGCGCATCCGCAAAGAAATCGCCATGGTCTGCCGCAGCAACTCCGCCGTGCTGGTCACCGGCGAATCCGGCACCGGCAAGGAACTGGTTGCCAAGGCCATTCATCGATCGGCAGGCGGCCAAGACGCCCCCTTCATCCGCGTCAACTGTCCATCCATACCGGCGGACCTGTTGGAAAGCGAACTTTTCGGCCACTGCCGCGGCGCTTTCACCGGCGCGGTGCAAAACCGCTCGGGGGCGTTTCTGCAGGCCGACGGCGGCATACTCTTTCTCGATGAAATCGGGGACCTGCCGCTGCCGCTGCAGCCCAAGCTGCTGCACGCCGTGGAGAGGAAAGCGGTTACACCGGTGGGCGGCGACAGGATGCAGCGCGTGTCGGTCAGGATCGTTTCGGCCACCAACCGCAACCTGCGGGCCATGGTGGACGAAGACCGTTTTCGCCGGGACCTGTACTTCCGCCTCAACACCTTCCACATTCACCTGCCGCCGCTGCGGGAACGGCCCGCAGACATTCTGCCGCTGGCCGAACATTTCCTGGCCGCATACTGCCGCCATTACCAAAAGCGGGACCAAGCGATCCATCCGCAGGCGGCAGAACTGCTGCGGCACTACCCCTGGCCGGGCAACATCCGCGAGTTGCGCAGCATCATGGAGCGCACCTGCCTTAAGGCCGGCGACGGTGAGATCCGGCCGCCGGCGCTGCCGGAACGCATCCGCAAAGCCGGCCCGAAGCCGACAGACAGGAGTGCTGCCGAATCCTCCCACCTGGCGGACCACGAACGCCGGCTGATTGTCGAGGCGCTGACACAAAGCGGCTGGAACCAGTCCAAGGCGGCGCGGCAGCTGGGAATCACGCGCAACACGCTGCGCTACCGCATGCACAAATACGACCTCCGGCCGCCGGGCTGAAACCAGCCGCAGGGCGCGCAAAACAGCACCGGGCCAAAGGGCGCGCCTGTGCGGGCGGGCCGCATTCCACCGCCGGCCACCAAGACCTCGATTTCGTCGCGCTGCCATGCGGGCCGCTGCGCGACAGGGCGGCATCGATTTCCCGGTGCAAACCGGGATCATGCATAGCGAAGTCCCAGCAGCCCCTTTTCGGGCCGCTGCCAGACGACCCGCGCCCGGATGTGTACCGGTATGGGCTCTTTTCCATGGACCCGGCCGGAATCCGGCAGGCAGTACAGCTCGACGGGCATGCCCGCCTCCAGCGCAGCGGGCAAAGAGCGCGTGCGCAGGCACATGCCCCCCGTGCTGACGTTGCGGGTCCTGCCGAAAAGCCAGAGATCGCCGGGATCCTCTGCGGGGCCGCATTTCAGGCTGACGACCAGCTCGACCGCCGACCGGCGCGCCTGCCGCCGTTCGTGTCGGTTCATCGGCACCTCACGGCAAAATGTTTTCGCAGGCAAAGGTTCCGGGAGCCAAGTCAAGGCTTGGCCCGGCGGCCGGTCCCGGCACAAGACGCATTGCGGGCACCTTCCCACCGCCGCGCAGAAACGGGAACGTAAGAGCGCTTGCCTTTGCGCCCTTGCGTTTCCGATGCGCCGCACGGGATACGCGCGTTTGTTTGACGGCCCCGTCCCGGCGGCGGGTTGCGAAAGCCATCTAGCAGCGGGCCTTTCTTTTGCGCAGACAGACCCCGGCCATCAGCAGCCCGATGCCCGAGAGCAGCAGCGTGGTGGGTTCGGGGACGGGCTGCGGGGCCTCATATTCTATAATATAAGCCCGTACTGCACGACCGGTAGCTGACGCATTACCAGCAGAATCATCCACACTTAGATTCCACCAATCTCTACGCATCGATAAAAAATCCTCAAATACCTGCGGACCGACCAAACCGGTCGAAGCCCCGTTTCTTGGAACGTAAGTATCCCACAAATTAAAGGATGACCAGTCTTCACCCGTAATCCAATGCCAGTCGCTTTTGGCGGCAAGCCAGTAATTATCGAGAGTCCCCGACCCATTGTAATAATTTTGAAATGCAGTTTTTTCACCTGAATTCACTTGATACTGTTGGTTCGAATAATCCCAAGTTACATCCTCTGTCTGATATCCCCCTAACCAGATCAAATCACCATAAAGACTGACGCTATCACCGAGAAATGACGAAGAAGACAAGAAATATAATTCATTCTGGGAGGTTATGGTGGCCAAATGCCCCTCCCATCCATTATATGCACTAGCCGCGGCAGCGTCGCGTGCATGTGACCAATCGAGTGTATTGTCACGGATTATTTCGTAATAATGATCATTTCCTCCAAGAGAGGATGACCACTGAACGGGAGTGGCCCAGGAGGTTATGGTGCCAAAGAAGCACAGTGAAAATAGTGATAAGTAGAAGCTGATCTTTCTCATGGTTTCCTCCTCAATAGCTAAGTTTGGAATGTTTGCCGCAGTCTTGCCGAACTATCTAAGGATACCAAGCAAAAGAAATACCAACCGGCTCTATCTCACCGATCTTTAGTAAATTTCGGGTGTTGTGAAAATATTCGGCAGGAGCGCATCTGTCGCAACTGGTGGATATGCAGCACCAGTGGTGGTGGATTTGCACCGGCTAAGGGCCATGCAACAGATAAAATCCACGTGGCTGGGCAAGAAGGTATATAGGAGGGTGTCAGGCGGCCGGGGGCCGCGGATTTTCACCGGCGGGCCGTCAGGTTACCGCCGGTTTGGGGGAGTCCTGCGAAACAAGGGGGGATGGGCCTGCGCCGGCGCCCAGGCGCCGGTAGCCGCCGCGCACGCCGGTCTTGGAGAACACGAGCTGCCACAGCTGGTTGACCCGCGCCCGGAAACTGCCCGCGCAGGAAAGCAGGTAGTAGGTCCACATCCTGAAAAAGCGTTCATCGTAGGCATCGCGGATCTGATGCCAGCCGCTGGTGAAATTGCGGTGCCAGGCCATCAGCGTGGTGTCGTAGTGGGCGCCGAAACTGTGCCAGTCCTCTAAAACGAACAGCCCTTCGGCGGCCGCGGCGATCTGCGCCGCCGAGGGCAGCAGGTAATTGGGGAAAATATAGCGGTCCATCCAGGGGTCGGTGGAACGGGTCGTGGTGTTGGCGCCGATGGTGTGCAGCAGAAAGAGGCCGTCTGCCTTCAGGCAGCGGTGCACGACCTTCATGAAAGTGCGGTAATTCTTGCCGCCCACGTGCTCGAACATGCCGATGGAAACGATGCGGTCAAAAGTTTCCTTGAGCGAGCGGTAATCCTGCAGTTCAATGCGCACGGGCAGGTCCCGGCAGTAGGTTCTGGCATACTCCGCCTGGCGCCGGGAAACCGTTATGCCGGTAACTTCAACACCGTAAGTCTCGGCGGCATAGCGGGCAAAACCGCCCCAGCCGCAGCCGATATCCAGTACCGTCATGCCGCTTTGTAAACCCAGTTTGCCGCATATCAGGTCCAGTTTGCGGATCTGGGCTGCATCCAGGGTTGCGGCGTGATCCCAGAAGGCGCAGGAGTAGTTCATCCCTTTGTCCAGCATCACGGCAAACAGGCGGTTGCCGATGTCGTAATGCTGCCGGCCGATGTCAAAAGCCTTTGCGCGGCGCTGCAGGTTCATTAGCCGCGCACGCACGCCGGCCCACAGGACCTTTCCCGAAAGCCGGGCCTCTTTGTCCAGCCGCGCCCGCAGGATGCGGTCGATGAACTGGTCTAGGGCCGCACAGTCCCACCAGCCGTCCATGTAGCTCTCCCCCAGGGCCAGGGACCCGCCGGCCAGCACCCTTTCGAAAAAGTGCGGCCGGCGGACCCGGATATCCCAGGGCCGGGCGCCGTCGATTTGCACATCGGCCGTCGCCAGCAGCTGCGCAACGACCTGTCGGGCATCTTTTTTCGGCACGTCGAAGACTCGCATCAAAAAAATCGCGGGCAAATGGTTGTCGCGGAAACGCCACTGCCCTCCAGCTGCCCGCGGCCGTTAAAACTTATTGCCGCGGGATTTCGGACACCGCGCACACCTGCGCGGTGGTGGCGCGCAGCAGCTCTGCGGGCGTCAGCCGCAGCATGGCGTCTATATCGCCGCCGCCGCCGAAAACGACGCCCAGCTTTGCGACAGCCGCATCCACGATGGTGTGCAGTTTCTGCCGGTGCCCGAAGGGCGGCATGCTGCCGACCACATAGCCGGTCAGCACCAGGGCCTGTTGGGCGGTGGCGAATTTGACCCGCCGGCGGCCCACGCCCACAGCGGCCGCCAGTTTGCGCCGGTCCACGCGCCCCGTCCCGTTGTTGATCACCAGCAGCCCCCGGCCGTCCGCCAGAAAAACCAGTGACTTGATGATCTGCTGGTCGGCCACGCCCAATGCGCGGGCCGCATCACCAACGGTGGCGGTGTGCGCGTCCATACGCAAAATCGTGGCCCGGATGCGATGCAGATCGATAAACTGCTGAAGGTCGGCGCTGGTCATGGGCATTGGCATGATCTTACCACAAGCGGTCGTTTCCCGAAAGTTCGGTGATGCGCGTCTGCCGGCAGTGCCCGCGGCGGGTGCCGGGTACACCTCACGCGGCGCTTCTCCGGCTCCGCTTCCCGGAACCCAGTTGCCCTAGTCCATGGGCAAAAGGGCGTACCCCCGGCTCTGGTAGCCCACCAGCGAAACGTAGCCGTTGGCCACGAGCCGGACCTGCGGCAGAAAATCTTTCCGGTCGATGCCGTTGGATTTGGCGGCAATGCCGCACTGCTCGATCACGAACCCCAGCCGGCCGAAGTGCGCAATCCAGTCCGCCATCTCCAGCCGGTATTTGCGCTGGGCCGGTTTGATATACCGGTCGGTGCGGGTGACAAACCGGCTGGCCGGCCCGCGAAAAACCATCACGATGCGCGGCTTGACACCGGCATCCAGCAGCTGCGTGTAGGTTTCATCCAGAAAAACCATGCGCGCTATCAGCCGCTGGGGGTCGCCCACGGTAATGTCGCAGACGATGTCGACCTTGGAAAGCCCCTTCAGCGCCTGCTTGTTGGTAAGTGCAGCGGCATGTGCCGTCGACAAGAGAAAGAGCGTCAGCAGGCTCAGTGTCCATGTTTTTTTCATGTTCCACCTCCGGCTTCTCCATCGCCACCAGGCACGGCGCCCGGGCTGGAAAAGCACGCATGTGCCCGGTTAACGTCTGTGCACCTGGAAGTATTTTTATATCCTGTGAGTGGATCTTAGCTTACTATAGGCACTGGGTGGCTTTTATCAACGCCTTTGCGCACAAGGGCTGTCCCGCACCCCGGCAGAGGCACCGGCAATCCAAGGAAAATAATTGCGCCTTATGAATGCCGAATCAAAAAAGCCCAAGAACCCCCGAAGAACCCGGGCCGTCGAAAAAAAGAGGACCGCGCCGGCAGCCGGCCGGGCGGTCCCCTTTGCTTTTTCGTTGTGAAGAAAAAACTGTTTCGGATTCCCTAGTTGATCCTGAGCAGCAGCGCGCCGGCGGTGTCACCGGCGGCGCAGCCGCCGAAGAGCATGTAGCCGCCGCCGGCCAGCACGGTTTCCTCGATCCCCTCGATGATGCAGCGGCCGGCCGTGGGCCCCTGGGGGTGACCGTAGATCAGCGAACTGCCGTAGTTGTTGAAGCCGTTCACGTCGATGCCCAGCTCGCCGGCCAGGTACAGGTCGTTGGCGGCAAAGGGATTGTGGGTTTTGATCGTTTTGACGTCCTTAACGCCGATGCCGCCCTTTTGCAGGGCCATCTTGACCGCCGGCACCACCGCGGCGGCCATGAAACCTTTCTTGGCGCGCGCATAGCCGTAGGACACCACCTGGATGGAAACACCGGCGTCGGCGCTCAGCTCGGCAGCCCGTTCGCGTGTGGTCACCAGAATGCCGCAGTTGCCGTCGGCCGGGAAGGTCTGCGCGCCGAAAGTGTGCGCGCCGCCCGGCAGCACCGGTTTCAAACGCGCCAGCCCCTCTTTCGACGAGGCCGTCACGCCTTCGTCGGCCTCCAGCAGGGCGGTCTTTTTGCGCGAGATACGGTACTCGGGCGCGAACATGTAGCGCTTCTGGAAGGCGCGGTCATCCTCCAGCGCATCGCGGTACTGGGCGTAGCGCCGCAGCACCAGCTCATCGCAGGCTTCGCGCGTGATGCCGGCCTCGCGGCTCACGTTCTCGGCGGTCTCGATCATGGCGTTTTTGGCCGACGGATCATGGCCGAAGTTGTCCATCAGCCAGTTTTCGGACTCCACCTCGCCGCCCGGGCCCATGGGGTTGGGCCACACGGTGTGCGGGCCGTTGGAGCAGCGGTCCACCATCAGGCAGTAGGCGTTGCCGTAAAGGTCGTTTTCCACGCCCAGACTGGCCTGGTAGATGCAGGTGGTGGAAGTGGAGCAGGCCTGCATCAGGGTGACGCCGGGAATGTGGGGCGCGCCCAGCATGTGGGCCGCCCAGGTGCTGCCGTAAAACACGCGGTGCTGGCCGATGGTGATCCCCAGAAAGAGGTAGTCCAGCATGGCGGGATCCCACTTTTTGCTCTCGAACCAGCGTTTGGCGGTGTTGGCCCCCAGCACGATGGCGTTTTCGTTGGCCAGGCTGCCCTGCCAGCGGGCAAAGGGCGTGCTGTAGTAGCCGCGGTATGGAATGAATGCTTTAGTTAACATGAATCGTCCTCCCTGTTATCCTGTAAACGTTAAATGCCTCGAATCCTCGAAATGCTTCCCGCAGGTATGCGTGGCCTGATTGCTGTCCATGTCGGCAGAAGCGTGCGATGTGCTTGCGGTGGGATATCATTGTCCATCCGGCAAAGCATCCATCTGCCCCCCAACTTCTAACTTCCAACCCCCTCAGCGGCAGAAGCGGTCGCGCAGCTTGCGGTGCAGGATCTTTCCCGTGGCCGTGCGCGGCATGTCGCAGGATTCGATGAAGATCACTTTCTTGGGGCGCTTGTAGGCCGCCAGCTTGTCGCGGCACCAGGTTTTGAGCGCCTCTTCGGATACGCGCCCGTCCGGTTTGGGGATCACCACGGCCACCACCATCTCGCCCCACTTGTCATCGGGCTCGCTGATCACCGCCACGTCGAACACGTCCGGGTGGCCGCCCAGCACCTTCTCGACTTCGCTGGGGTAGACGTGCTCGCCGCCGGTGATGATCATGTTGTCCTTGCGGTCCACGATCTCGTAAAAGCCGTCTGCATCGCGGCGCGCCATGTCGCCGGCCGAAAACCACTGGCCGGCAAAGGCGGCCGCCGTCTTTTCAGGCAGCTTGTAGTAGGCGTCGAAGAGCATGGGGCCGCGCGAATACAGCTCGCCCACCTGCCCGTCGGGAACCGGCTGCTTTTCTTCATCCAGAATCTTGATGAAATCGGTTCCCAGCGACTCGTAGCCGATGGATCCCAGCTTGCGCATCTGGTCTTCAGGTTTCAGCACCGTCACGATGCCGGCCTCGGTGGATCCGTAGCCCTCGTAGAGCTGCACACCGGGGAAAAATTCCATGATGGCCAGCTTCATGTTGCGGCGCACCGGCGCCGAGGAGCACAGCAGCTTGCGCACCGAGCTGACGTCGCGCCGCCGGGCCGTCTCAGAGGCGTTCAAAATCAGGTTGTAGTGCGTGGGGATCAGCGAGATGAAGGAGATCTTCTCTTTTTCGACGATTTCAAGGATCTCGTCGGCTTTGAAGGATTGGGCCGGGTGGATGTAGACCGAGGCGCCGATGTAGGTAAAGGTAAAGGTGAAAAAGGTGGAGTTGATGTGGCACAGCGGCATGACGTTCAGGCAGACGTCGTGCTCGTTAAAGCCGAAGTCGATGGCGTTGATCAGGTAGAAGGCGATGTGCGAGCGGTGCGAGCGCACAACGCCCTTGGGCTTTCCGGTGGTGCCCGAGGTGTAGATCAGAATCCAGGTGTCTTCGGCGTCCACCGGCACATCGGGTTCGTCCGCGCTGCCGTCGCGGATGAAATCCTCGTAACCGCGATAGCCGTCTCTGGGCGCGCCCACCACCACGTAATGGTCGGCGGCGATGTGCGGCAGCCGGTCCCTGATGCCGTCCACGGTGTCCGCGAACTGGTCGTGCACGACAAAGGCACGCGCGTCCGAATTTTCGGCGATGTACTGCACTTCATGGCCCACCAGGCGGAAGTTGATGGGTACGATCACCAGGCCGGTCTTGGCCGTGGCCAGGTAGATTTCCACGATCTCAATGCTGTTTTCCAGCAGGACCGCCACCTTGTCGCCCTTTGCGAGGCCCAGGGACAGCAGGCTGTGCGCCAGCCGGTTGACCCGGGAGTTGACCTGCGGGTAGGTATAGCTGCGCGCACGGTCCTTCAGGGCCACCGTGTGCGGGTATTTGACGGCATTGACTTTGAGCTGCTGTCCCAGGTTCATCCAGCAGGCCATGTTTTATACCTCCGTTGCGTCATGCGGATCTTGATACAGGTGCGGAGTCCCGGCAGGGGCTGCCGGATAAGCTCCGCACGACTCGCCGCTCGAAGTTACAGGCTGATGCGCGCGTCCACGACATAGGCCCCGTTTTCAAAAGCCAAAGTCGGATTTAAGTCCAGCTCGCGGATCTGTGGCAGGTCGCCAACGAGCTGCGAGAGGCGCTGGATCAGCTCCGCCAGAACCGCGCGGTCCACGCCTTTTTCGCCGCGCACGCCGGCAAGCAGCGGCGCGAGTTTTATCGCCGCGATCATCTCACGCGCCTCCGTGGGGGTAACCGGGGTGAGGTTGAACACCACGTCCTTGAGCACCTCCACGTAGACGCCGCCCATGCCGAACATGATCAGGTGCCCGAGATCCGACTCGGCCTTGGCCCCTAGAATGACCTCACGTCCGCCGGGCAGGTACTGCTGCACGAAAAAGCGCAGGTCCGCGGCGCCCAGGCGCCGGCCCATCTGCTCCGCCGCACGGCGCACGGCCGCGGCGTCGGTCAGGTTGAGGGCCACCGCGCCCATATCGCTCTTGTGGACGATGCGCTCGGCATCGGCCTTGACCACCACCGGGTAGCCGATTTTATCCGCGGCCGTCGCGGCTGCCGCGGCGTCGTCCGCCATCTCCCAGGCCGGCAGCGGCAGCCGGTAGGCCTCCAGAATGCCGTACACCTCGTTTGCCGCAAGCACCGTGCGGCCGGCTTCGCGTGCGGCCGCAAGGATTTCGGCCGCCGCAGCGCGGTCGACATCATCGAAGCGGCGGGATTCACCGATCTTGCGGCTGCGCAGCCGCCGGTAGTCCGCCAGGGCCGCAAGCGCCCGGGCAGCGTCGCTGGGTAGCGCGAAACAGGGCACCTGCCCTTCCTTCAGGATGCGCACCGTCTCGGTCCACTGGCGCGTATCGGTCATCAGGTTGCAGACAATGGGTTTTCGGCGCAGCTGGTTGACCGCCACGATCTCGCGCGCAATGCTGTCGGTATCCACGAAAAAAGGCGTCACGAAGTTGACCAACACGGCGTCGAAATTGTCATCGGCCATCATGGCGTCCAGACAGGCGCGGTAGTGCGCCGCCGTGCCGGTGGCCAGTACGTCCGCGGGGTTATGCACCGAGGCTTCCGGGTAGAGGCGCTCCTTCAGAAAGGCGGCCGTTTTTTCGGAAAGCGGCGGAATTTCCAGGCCCGCGGCCACCAGCACGTCGGTGGCGATCACCGCCGGCCCGCCGGTGTTGGTGATGATGCCCACGCGGTTGCCGGCAGGCATCGGCTGGGTGGCAAAGGCGGCCGCCGCCCGGATGAGCTGTCCTTCATCGGTAAAGCTGAGTACACCGGCCTTTTTGAAGATCAGATCGGTGGCCAGATCCTCCTTGGCCAGACCGCCGGTGTGCGAGGCCGCGGCCTGGGCGCCTTCCCTGGTGCGGCCGGCCTTCATGGCCAGCACCGGCTTTTTGGCCGCCACCTCGGTTATTGCCTGCATGAAGCCCTGGGGGTCACGCAGCCCCTCCACGTAGGTGACCACCACGCGCGTCTTCTCATCGTCGCCCAGGTAGCGCAAAATCTCCGGGATGGTGATATCGCAGGCATTGCCGTTGGAGGCGTAAATGCGCGTGCCCACCCCCATGGCCGCAAAGCCCTGATGAATGACCTCGGCCACGCCGCCCGAAAGCGCCACGATGGAGATAAACCCCGGCTCGGGCATGGTGAAGGTGAAGTTGCAGTAGGCCCGGCATTGCGGATCGGAGTTGATAATCCCCTGGCAATTGGGCCCCAGTACGCGCATGCCGTACCTGCGGGCCACTTCCAGGAAGGCTTTTTCGATGGCCTCGCCCGCGGGGCCGATCTCCGAAAAACCGCCTGAGTTGATGATCACGTTCTTGACGCCTTTTTGGCCGCAGTCTTCGAAAGCCTGGGGTACGAACTTGGCCGGAATGACCATGTGCACAACGTCGATGCTGTCCGCCGGCACATCCAGGATGGACTTGTAGGCCTTGATGCCGCGCACCTCGTCGGCCTTGGGGTTGACGGGATAGATGTCCCCCTTGAATCCGAAATCCACGAGGTTTTTCAGCACCCGGTTGCCGATGGAAAGTTCCTTGGTGGAGGCGCCGATGACCGCCACCGACTTGGGGTTAAACAGGGAATCCAGCATGATTACTTTCTCTCCTCCAGCTGTTCGATAAACGCTTCCACGTTGGTCTGGGTCTGCTCATCGGAAATCATGCGCAGGTCGTTGAGATCGCCGTTGATGATCAGACTCGGGATGCCGGTCTTTTGCTCCAGGCGCTGCGGCATGCCGTAGCGGCAGTTGGTGTTGTAAGGGCAGGTCTTGGCATCGTGGTAAATGATGCCGTCGACTTTGAAAAACTCCAGCATCTCCTCGATGTACTTCTCCTTGGCGTCGTCGGCGCGCACGATGAACAGCTCGGTGTAGGCCTTGGCCATGCTCATGAAGGGATCATCGGGGTCGAAGTCCTTAAAGATCCAGCTGTTGCAGTAGGTCGAGGCCAGCACATTGGCCCGCAGGCCGGAAAACAGCTTGGCGTGCGCGCTCAGCCGGCCCCACACCGGCATGCCTTCCCAGTAGAGCCGGAAACGCTCGCCCTCCACGGCGGCCACGCCGTTGGCGATGCGCTCCTTGAGCTCGGCCAGCAGGAGTTCGTAGTAATCGATGGCTTGCTGGGTACCGCGCAGCACCACCGCCGGCCCCATGTGAATGGTCCCGTCGAAGAAGGTCAGCGGCGAGGGCACGCTGGCGGCCGTGAACAGCACTTCCTGCCACAGGTCCGAGCATTTGCGTGACAGGCCCACAACGCGCTTTAATTCCTGCATGTCGAACTTGTGGCCGGAAATCTCTTCCAGCGGCGGGATCAGCGCCTCCATCTGCCCGGCGATGGAGGGCACGTGCACCTCGGTGACGTCCACGATGCCGCGGTGGGTGTGGATGCCGACGATGGGCACGCCGAACTCCTTGGCGTACCAGGCGAACCAGTCCTGCACATCACGGCACTGGTTGGTGTTGAAGACCAGCACGTCCGGCTTGGGCACTTCGTCGATGCCCGGGTAGGCTTTGGACAGCGGCGTAACCCCCTTGAGGTACGCTCCCACGTCAGCGGTCAGGTAAGAACAGATGTCCGGCGAATAGCCCCGTGCGTTGGCCACCGGAATCATGTCGGTGGCCATGCGCGAGGCGCCCAACATGGCCCCGTGGTTTTCGGGGAAATGCACCAGAAAGCCCATGGCACGCAGGATCTCCGCCGGGCCCACGCTGGTGCACCAGGCGATTTTGCGGCGGCGGCTCTTGGACGCATCGTTGAGCTCGTAAAAATATTCGGCCATGATGCGGCCCATTTCCTTGGTGGCCTTGATCGGTTTGCGCCAGGAAGTTTTATCTTTGGCCATTGATCATCCTCCGTTGATAAACACAATGGTTGAAGGTGCCGGGGTTTTGCCGCTGGGCGGCAGCTACGAACTTTAAACGTTTCCTTTTATGTTTCACTGATTTCCAGGGCGTAAAGGGCCGCGCCGATGGCGCCGGTGAGCTGGGGGTGCTCGGGCACCAGGATTTTCCGGCCGATGGATTCTTCGGCCATCTGCACCAGATAACGGTTGTTGGCCACCACTCCGCCGGTCATAACGACTCTCTCGGTCAGAGAATCCATCTCCATGACGCGTTTGATCACCGAGAAAAAGAGCCCTTTGACGATGTCGCTGACCTGCTTTCCCCGGCGAATATTTTCCAGCACTTCGGTACCGGAAAACACGGTGCAGAAACTGCCCAGTTTGACCATGTCGGTGGACTTTCTGGCCAGGCCGTCCATGTCTTCCAGCGGGATGTCGAGGCGCGCCGACATCTCTTCCAGAAAGGCACCGGTGCCGGCGGCGCACTTGCGGTTCATCTTGAAGCTGATGCGCTGTCCGCGGTCGTCGATCTTGATGATCTTGTTGTCCTGGCCGCCGATATCGATAATGCTGACGGCCATGGGGAAGTAATAGTAGCACCCCTTGGCATGGCAGCCGATCTCCGTACGCGTTTCATCGGCAAAGCGCACGTTTTTGCGCCCGTACCCCGTGGAAACGGTGTAAACGATGTCCCCGGCCGTCCGGCCGGCCATCTGCAGGCCCGCTTGGAGGCAGGCGTCGGCGGTGGCGGCAAAATCAGTGCCGGATTTGCGCACGTGCCAGCCCAGCAGCTGCTTGGCAGCGTCGAAAACAGCCAGCTTGGTGCGCGATGAGCCCACATCCACGCCGATGTATGCCGGTGCACGGTCTCCCATTATCTGGATTCCAGCCCCTTGACCAGTGCGGAAAGCGTGTGGTTGTACGGCGTCGCGATGCCGGCCCGCTGCCCGTAGTCAACGAACTTGCCGTTGATGAAATCAATCTCCGTGCGGCGTTGATTTTCGATGTCCATGAGCATGGAAGGCTTGTGATCGCCGGCGGTGCGCATGTACTCGATGGCATAGGGGTAGTAATCCCAGCCCAGGTCGATCTCGTTGGCGCGCGCCACCTGGATACACTCCTTCAGGAGCGCATCGACGATCTGGAAAACGATGGGGTCACCCATGGCCCGTGACATGGTCAGCCCGGTTACGGCGCAGACCGGGTTCATGCTGGCATTCATGACGGTCTTGCGCCACACCATGGAAACGATCTGATCTGTGCTCCGCGTGGGCAGCCCGGAAGCGCTGAGGGCATCGGCGATGCCGGCCGCCAGGGTATCCGATTCGGGATCCAACGCCTGGATGTAGTGCGGCGGATGGTGGAACGGCATGTTCACATGACCCGGGGCCGCCAGGCCGCAGCCCCAGTTGACCACCGCGCGCAGGACCGCCGCCTTGCCCAGATGTTCGGCGAGGACCAGCTCGGTGTCAATGCCGTTCTGCCAGCTGACCACCGCCATCCCCGGTTGGTAAAAGCCCTGGATGGCAGAAGCGATCAGCGGCAGCGCATTGGCTTTTACGGTGACGAAAATGACGTCCGGCGCGATGTCGGCCAATTCATCGACTTGCGTGACCGTCCGGGAAACGGTCTGCGTCAGGCTCTCGGCGCCTTCAATAATGATGCCGCGCCCGCAGGCCGGGGCCAGCAGTTCGGGCACGATGTCACACAAAGTGACATCATAGCCGTTGCTGGCCAGAAAGGCAGCCACGATACAACCCACCGGGCCTGCGCCCACAACGGCGAAGGAACGGGGATCAAATTTGGTTCGACTCATCTCTACCCCCCTGCATCATGCGTTATTTACTCAGACGGCACGGACTTATCGCATGGCCCGTGTATTCAATCCCGGCCGCCGCCTTCCAGAATCCCGAAGGCTTCGGCATCCAGGAGCTTAACGCCGTTTTGCTGCAGGACTTGCACGGCCCGGTCATTGTCATCGAAACGGAAAATCATCACGGCCCCGGCGGAAGCGCCGATAAATGCGTAGGTGTAAATCACCTTGATGTCGGCGGACAGCAGATGTTTGAGGACATCGGCCAAGGCGCCCGGCCGATCTTCAATCTCGGCGGCCACCACCTCGTCCACACGCGCCGGCATCTGCAGCTGCATCAGGATCCGGCGGGCCGCCGGCACGTCCGAAACCAGCAGCCGCAGTTGGCCGAAAAGACCGGTGTCGACCAGATTGAGCGCACGCAGGTTGATGCCGGCATCGCCCAGCGCACGAGTGACTTCAAACAGCCGCGCCGGAGAATTTTCGATGGCAATCGTGATTTGCTTCAGTTTCATAATGCCCCCCCATGGGCCTGTCTTTCCGCCAGCCGCCGATTGCGCATTTCAGCCGCCCGCGGGCTCGCCGGACGCCCCCCTGCACGCAGGCGCAGAAAGTCTGTCCAAAGCATTATTTAGATACATTTTAACTACATTTTAACTACATAGAACGGTCTGAAAATGTCAAGAAATATTTTTGCGGCAGGGTCTCCGGATACCCGCTTCAGCCCGCCGCTCCGAACCCAAAGCAGGCGGGACGGCAGGCAAAAACAGGCAGAGGGTGTGCGAATTCGCAGTGTTATGCGGCAACACCGCCCGTATCGCAGATGTCGCGGTCACCGCCCATAAGGTCCCCGGGGCAGCTATTCGAAACCGAGCAGCCTGGGAAGCCAGAGCACCACATTGGGCATGTAGGTCATCATCATCAAAACGGCCAGCTGAATGGCCAGGAAGGGCAGCACGGACTTGGACACATAAATGAGGTCACGGTCGGCGATGGCACCGGTAATATACAAACTGACGCCCATGGGCGGCGTACAGTAGCCGATGGCCAGGTTGACCGTCATGATCAGCCCGAAATGCATGGGATCGATGCCGAAGGCGTTGAGCATGGGCAGAAAGACGGGTCCTAAAATCAGGGTGGCCGAGATGATATCCATGAACATCCCCACCACCAGCAAAAGCATGTTCATGGCCAACAGAAAGAGTATGGGCGAGTGAATGCTGGACAAAACCGCCTCGGTCACCTGGTTGGGGATGTTCGCCAGCGTCAGGTAGCGGCCGAAACAAGTCGCCCCGGAGACGATGATCAGCAGCGTGGCCGACGTCACCGCCGAACTGACCGTGACTTTTTTGACATCGGACAGCTTCATGGATTTGTGGATGAAAAGCTCCACGATAAAAGCGTACACGCAGGCCACCACGGCGGCCTCGTTGGCGGTAAAGGCACCCGAGAAAATACCGCCGAAGATGATGACCGGCAGCATCAGCGACCAGAAGCCCTCTTTCAGAATTCCCAGAACCTCCCCGGGGCGCGGCACCGGCTTGCGCACGATCGCCGTGCTCTTGCGGTAAAAGAAAAAGGTGTACAGGCAGACCCCCAGGATAATCAGTACACCGGGGATGAAACCGGTCAGGAAGAGGCCCTCCAGCGAAACGTTGCTGATCATCGAGTAGAGGATCATGCTGATGCTGGGGGGGATAATGACCCCCAGGTTGGGCGACGTGGTCATCAGCCCCAGGGTGTACTTCTCCTGGTAGCCGTTTTCGATCAGCGCCGGTATCATGAAGCCGCCCAGGGCCACCACCGTGGCCACCGTGGACCCGGATATGGCGCCGAACAGGCCGCAGGCGATCACGCCGGCCATGCCCAGGCCGCCGGGCAGCCAGCTGACCAGGGCGTTGGCTACCTTGATCAACTTTTCGACGATGGAGCCGGCCGTCATGATGTTGCCGCACAAAATGAAAAACAGGACCACCACCAGTGCGAACTTGTCCAGACTGCGGAACAGGGTCTGGGTGAGCAACAGCAGCGGCAGATGCGTAAAAAAAATGAAGCTCAGTACCGCCGTAAAAAAAAGACACATGAAAACCGGAACGTAAGCGGCCATGGTCCCCAGCAGGATCAGCAAGACAATCAGGTGGCTCCACTCCATGCGTGCACTCTCCGAAAAGAATCTAGACTTTCTGTTTGGAAGCTTTCAGTTCCACATAGTCCAGGTACATGACCTGCAGCGTGCGGATAAACATCATCACCCCCATGAGCGGCAGGATAGCGTACAGGTAAACCAGTGGAATACGCAGGATGATGGTCTTCTGATGGGTCGTCACCTGCAGGGCGGCCATCAGCCAGCCGTAGTACATCATCATGGCGGAAAAAATCAAGGTGACGAAGTCGCTGAAAATATTCAGCGGCGTCTTCAGGCGCGGCACCAGTTGCACCAGTGCATCGATCTTGATCATGGACCGGTTCCTGATGGCCGCGCTGCAGCCGATCAAGGTGGTGTAGATGATGACCTCGCGCACCAGTTCTTCGGACCAGGGCAGCGAATGATTGAAGCCGTAACGCAAAACGACCTCGATAAACAGGGCGATCATGGCCACAAAGGTCGTGACAAACAGGGTCCACTCTTCAAAAAAACCGAATATCTTGTCGATAACGTTAAACACCTTGCCGATCATACGCTACCTCTTTAAGCGTTGACGGGTAGACAAAGAGGGCTTGGTCCGCCAAGCCCTCTTGGTACTCCCCGGTCACCGGTGTTACGGCTTGTAGCCCATGTAATCTTCAACTTCCTTCAAGTAGTTTTTGGGGCGGTAGGTATCACCGGGGTAGAGTTTGTTGATCTCGGCGGCAAAGGCCTTGTGGGTCTTGTCGCCTTCCCGGCGCAGGGTATCCAGGTCCTTTTTGGAGAGCTTGAAGAATTTGATGCCCTTTTTCTGGGCATCGGCGATCTGGTCCAGTTCCTGCTGCTTGGTCTGCTTGCGGATCTTGGCGCAGACATCGTGGACGACTTCCTTGAAAGTCTTCTGCAGGTCCGGCGGCAGGGTGTTGAACCAGGCCTTGTTGAATATCCATATGAAAAGGCCCTGGGCGTAGTTCACATAGGTGTAGTACTTGCAGACCTCAAACTTCTTGGTGATGTTGCAGACCATGGGCGTATGGTCGAGACCCTCGATAACCCCCTGTTTCAGGGCCACGGGCACATCCGGCCAGGGCATGACCACGGCATTGAGCCCCCAGTTCTTGTAATTGAGACGGTTGACGGCGGCTTCGGCGATGCGGAATTTGATCTTCTTGGCATCGGCGATGGAGTGCACCGGTTTGGTGGTCGCCCAGCCGTAGTTGCCGTAGCCGGTGATGTCCAGCCCCATGATGCCCTGGTGGTCCATGGCCATCATGAAGTGGTCGAAGAGTTTTCCGCTGGCCACGAACTTGTCGAGTTTTTCAAATGAGTTCACCAGGAAAGGCAGGTTGATCAGACCGAACCGCGGGCCCAGGTTGGTGGCGGCCACCGAACTGACCCCCATGCCCTGGATGGCGCCCATCTGCAGCTGGTTGAGGACCTCGACCTCACCGCCCAGCATGGAAAAGGGCTTGTAGTCCAGGTAGATCTGGCCCTTGGAGCGTTTCCACAGTTCGTCCCGAATGGCAAATCCGGCGTAAACGCCTTTGATGACGGGATGGGACACGTTGGATACGATGCAGCGGTACTTGGCACCGGAGGGATCGAAACTGGCTTTCCATTTGGCCAACGAGGGCGCTTTCCTGGCCAGCGCCGGGCCGACCAGCAGACCCAGAATCCCAATACAAAACACCGCCAGAATCGACATTCGCTTCACGTTCATCTGCTCCTCCTTTCAGTTGCACAAGTTATCGGACAATCGCCGCGGGCCATAACCGAAGCTATAAAATAAACCCCGTTCAGTTGTCAAAGAGGATTTATAAGCTACATTGCAGCTATCTCATTTTTTGTCAAGCATAAAATGCACCGACGCGGAAGCCGGGCGGCAGGCTTTCGGCCCAAGGCGGCTGAGGGTGCCATGAAACGAAAAAAAAAGCCCCGTCGCGGCGAGACGGGGCCCGTACATCAAAAACGCATGTCCAATGGCAGAAGGTTATTTTTCGGTATGCGGTTTTTCGCCTGTAGCGTCAACAGCGGCAGGGGATTCATCGGCGCCCGACACAGGGTCGGGTGTGCCGTCCGACGGGTCATCCGTCGGGGCCGCCGCCGGTCCGTCTTCGGCCGCTGCGGCGGACGGCGATTTTTGCGCCGGCTCATCCGGGGTTTCCGCGTGCTCCGCCGGGACGCCTGCTTCGGCAGCCAGTTCCTCCCCGGCGACAGCCGTTGCAGGCACGGCGCTCGCCTGGGGCTCTGCGGCACGCTTTTTCTTCTTTTTCACACGCCTGCCCTTTTTACCTTCGTGCGGACCGACCAGTTCAACGATGGAGATCGGCGCGGCATCACCCGGCCGTCGGCCGATTCTGATCACGCGCGTATAGCCGCCGTTCAAAGCGCCAAAGCGTTCGCCGGCCGTATCAAATATTTTGTAGACGACATCTTTTTCGCGCAGGATGGAAAGCGCCTGCCGCCTGGCATGCAGGTCGCCGCGCTTGGCCAAGGTGATAATATGGTCCGCCCAGCGGCGGACTTCCTTGGCCTTGGCGTGAGTGGTTTGAATGCGTTCATGCTTCAACAGGGAAGTCACCATGTTGCGGAACATGGCGCTACGGTGACTTGCAGTTCGGTTCAGTTTTACCCCGGCTTTGCGATGTCTCATCGGACGTCCTGTTCTCCTTTTGCGGCCTCTTCCTCCTCGGGAGGTACAAAGCCGTCGAGTTTCATGCCCAGCGAAAGGTCGAGTTCGGCCAGTACTTCCTTGATCTCATTGAGTGACTTGCGGCCGAAGTTCTTGGTTTTGAGCATCTCCTGTTCGGTTTTGCTTACCAGCTGATAGAGCTTGTTGATATTGGCGTTTTTCAGGCAGTTGGCACTGCGCACCGACAGCTCCAGCTCATCCACACCCCGGTAAAGATTTTCGTTGATCACCGGCTGGAGTTCTTCTTCAACGGCTTTTTCAGGTTCGGGCACGGAATCCTCATCGAAATTGATGAAGATGGACATCTGGTCCTTGAGAATTTTGGCGGCATAGGCAACGGCGTCCGCCGGCAGGATGGAGCCGTCCGTCCATACCTCCAGCGTCAGCTTGTCATAGTCCGTGCGCTGTCCGACACGCGCATTACCAACGACATAAACCACGCGCTGGATGGGCGTGAAGACGGCATCCGTGGGGATGGTGCCGACAGAAGCATCCGGGTCCTTGTTGGCTTCCGCCAGAGCATATCCCTTGCCGAGTTTGACAGTCATGGTAGCACCGAGTTTGGCGCCCTCGGAAAGCGTCGCAATGTGCTGCTCCGGATTGAGGACTTCACAACCGCCGTCCGGGCTGAGAATATCCCCTGCCTTGACTTCTCCCTCGCCGGTGGCTTCTATGCGGATGGTCCGCGGCTCAGCATCGGCCAGCTTGAAGCGCACTTCCTTTAGGTTCAGTATGATTTCGGAAACATCCTCGAGGACACCGTCGATGGTCGTAAACTCGTGCATCACATCATCGAATTTAACCGATACGATGGCCGCACCATACAACGAAGACAGGATAATGCGCCGCAGCGCATTGCCGATGGTGATACCGAACCCCCTCTCCAGAGGTTCGCATACAAACTTGCCATAGGAAGACGTGCCGGTCACTTCGACTTTTTCCGGCCGGATCATATCCTGCCAGTTCATGTACATGATTTCATTCGATGACATAGCGTAGTCTCCAAATCCTGATGGATTCTTTCGAATACATCCTATTTGGTATAAAGTTCAACGATCAGCTGTTCCTGAATCGGCATGGTCAGATCTTCACGCACCGGCATGCCCTTGACGATACCCTTGAAGTTTTCTTTGTCCAGGTCGAGCCACTGCGGCACACCACGGCGCACAACGGCATCCAGGGAATCGGCAATGGACTGGATGCTGCGGCTCTTTTCATGGACTTCAACAACGTCCCCCGTTTTCACCAGAAAAGACGGGATGTTGACTTTCTTCCCGTTGACCCGGAAGTGGTTATGGCGTACAAAATGCCGCCCCTGGGTGCGGGAATTTACAAACCCCATACGGTACACCACGTTGTCCAGGCGCCGTTCGAGCATCACCAGCAGATTGGTGCCGGTGATTCCCTGCTGGCGGTTGGCCTTGTCGAAAAAAAGGCGGAACTGTTTCTCCGTCAGACCGTACATGCGCTTGACCTTTTGCTTTTCACGCAGCTGAATCCCGTAGTCCGAGGGTTTTCTCCCCCGTCGCTGCCCGTGGTCTCCAGGGGGAAAGCCGCGGCGGTCGAAAGCACATTTATCAGAGTAGCAGCGGTCTCCCTTCAGAAACAGCTTTAAGTTTTCACGTCGGCACAGCCGACATACCGAACCTGTATATCTGGCCAAAGTTTCCTCCTTACCTGTGGCTTGCCAAGTGGTCCGATCCATCAATACGATGGCGTTCATCCCTCAACGCATCCCGCCTGGCTGCGGTGCGCAAACCACGGCATGTTTCCGCTACGCCGAATTTTGCGCCCCTTGCCGCACGACGGCCGCCCTGACAGCTTCGGTGCCTCACCGTATTTCCGAATCTGGCCACTAAGAAATCATACTCCCGGGGGATTCTTGCGCCCCGCCGTCCGCAGGTAAAAGTGCGCTGCCCTGCGGCCCCTTGACACTCCTGCGGCACCCCACGGACGAGCCCGTTCGAATCAGCTTCAACCGGGCGTCAACGGGCATTACACCCGGCGCCGTTTGGGGGGTCGGCAGCCGTTGTGCGGCACCGGAGTCACATCCTTGATCATCAGAATATTGAATCCGGCGGCCTGCAGCGATCTCAAGGCAGATTCCCTGCCGGCACCCGGGCCCTTGACGTAAACTTCCACATTGCGCATCCCGTGTTCCATCGCTTTTTTGGCGGCATCTTCGGCGGCCAGCTGAGCGGCGAAAGGGGTACTCTTGCGCGAGCCCTTGAACCCCTGCATCCCGGCGCTGGACCAAGCGACCACGTTGCCGCCGGCATCGGTAATCGTCACGATGGTGTTGTTGAAGGTTGACTGAATATGAACTACCCCACTGGGGATATTCTTTTTTTCCTTTTTCTTGGCACGCGTTCTCTTTGCCATGAGACTGCCCCTATGCTCTGTTGTTTATTTCTTTCTGGCGGCGCCCTTTTTCTTTACGGCCGACCGTCGCGGGCCTTTGCGCGTGCGCGCATTGGTGCTGGTGCGCTGCCCCCGTACCGGGAGTGATTTGCGATGACGAAGTCCGCGGTAGGCGCCCAGATCCATCAACCGCTTGATATTCATGGACACTTCAGTCCGCAGCTCGCCCTCCACTTTGTATCGCGTGTCGATCAGCTTGCGGATACTGTTGATTTCGGATTCCGACAAATCGTCAGTTTTGGTTTCCGGGTCGATGTTCGCCTCTGCGAGTATCTTCCTGGAAGTGGTGCGACCGATGCCATATATATAGGTCAGCCCCACCTCAATCCGCTTGCGCTTGGGCAGATCTACTCCTGCAATTCTTGCCAAAGTTCGCCTCCTCTATCCTTGACGCTGCTTGTGCCGCTTGTTTTCACAGATGACTCGGACAACCCCTTTTCTGCGGACGATTTTGCATTTGTTACAAATCTTTTTAACCGATGCGCGGACTTTCATCGAATCCATTCTCCCTGACTGCACAGTCATTGCACCCGGCCGGTCTTGCGGGCAAAGATGTCCGGCCGGCCGGACACACGTTACTTCGAACGATAGGTAATGCGCCCCCGGGAAAGGTCATAGGGTGACAATTCGACGGTCACCCGGTCACCGGGCAGAATCTTGATAAAATGCATGCGCATTTTACCGGAAATGTGCGCCAATACCTGATGCTTGTTTTCCAGCTCGACCTTGAACATGGCATTGGGCAGCGTTTCCAGCACAATCCCCTCAACCTTGATGGCCTCTTCCTTTGCCATGAGTCTGACTCCCGTATGTTGCTCGAGGCGTTAAAAAGGGCTTTTACGGCCGCCGCCGCCCTTTTTCAGAAACCCTTCGTAGTGGCGGCTGATCATGTGCGATTCCATCTGTGCAATGGTGTCCATGGCCACTTGCACGACAATCAACAACGCCGTGCCGCCGAAATAAAAAGGCACGTTGAACTTCGTAATCAGGATGGACGGCAAGACACAGACGGCCGAGACGTAAATGGCGCCGCCCAGGGTGATGCGCGTCAGCACCTTGTCAATGTAATCCGACGTCCGTTTCCCGGGCCGGATGCCGGGAATGTAGCCGCCGTTCTTTTTCATATTATCCGCCACGTCCACCGGGTTAAACGTCACGGCCGTGTAAAAATAGCAGAAAAAGAAAATAAACCCGACGTACAGCAACTCGTAGGCGGCGTTTCCCGGTCGCATGGCCGATGCCACCGACTGCATCCAGGGGACCTTCATAAAACTCGCGATGGTGGCGGGAAACATGATGATCGAGGATGCAAAAATGGGCGGAATCACGCCGGAAGTATTGATTCTGAGCGGGAGATGGGTGCTCTGGCCGCCGTACATCTTGCGCCCGATCACCCGTTTGGCATACTGCACCGGAATGCGCCGTTGGCCCTGCTCCACGTAAATGATGAAGGCCACCACACTGATCATCAGCACGATCATGATCAAAATGGCGAAGATCCCCATCTCGCCGGTGGATATCAGGCGAAAGGTATTGCCGATGGCCGAGGGCATACGGGCAACGATGCCCGCAAAGATGATCAGCGAAATCCCGTTTCCAATGCCGCGCTCGGTGATCTGTTCGCCGAGCCACATGATAAACGATGTCCCGGCCGTCAGCGTGATCACGGTCATCAGCCGGAAAGACCATCCCGGATGCAGGACCACCGCCGCGCCGCCCGGAGACGTCATGCTCTCCAGCCCGACGCTGATGCCGAAACTCTGGATGACACTTAAAAGCACGGTGCCGTAGCGAGTGTACTGCGTAATCTTCTTGTGGCCCTCTTCCCCCTCCTTGGACAGCCGTTCCAGATGCGGAACCACCACGGTGAGCAGTTGCAAAATGATCGACGCACTGATGTACGGCATGATGCCCAGTGCAAAAACGGACAGGCGCGTCAGAGCGCCGCCGGAAAACATGTCGAACAGCCCCAGCAACGTCCCCTGGGCGCGCGCAAAAAAAGAGGCCAGCGCCACCGCGTCAATACCGGGTGTCGGCACATGCACCCCCACGCGGTATACGGCCAGCAACCCGATGGTGAAAAGGATGCGCTTTTTCAGCTCGGGGATCTTGAAGACGTTCTGGAATCCGCCAATCATTAAATGACCTCTATGCTCCCGCCGGAAGCTTCAATTTTTTCACGGGCGCCGCGGCTGATCCGATCGACCCGCAAGGTCAGGGCCTTTTCGATTTCACCCTGTCCGAGAACCTTGATGCCATCCCGCCTTCCCCGAACCAGGCCGGCCTGCACAAGCGCCTTTTCGTCTACCAGGCTGCCGTCTTCAAAAGCGTTCAGGTCACGCAGGTTGACGATGGCGAAGTTTTTCCGGAAAATATTGCAGAAGCCACGTTTGGGCAGACGGCGGTGAATGGGCATCTGGCCGCCCTCGAACCCCGGCCGGACGCCGCCGCCGGATCGGCTGTTGTGCCCCTTGGTACCCCTGCCGGCGGTCTTACCGAAACCGGACCCGACACCGCGGCCGATACGCTTGCGTTTGCTGCGCGACTCGGGGTCGGGATGCAGTTCATGCAGTTTCATCGACTCTCTCCTCAACGTTGACCAGGTGTGACACCTTCCGGATCATGCCGCGTGTCGCGGGGGTGTCACCGAGTTCAACCGCCTTGTTGATTTTGGTCAAGCCCATGGCACGCAGTACGCGCCGGTGCTTCTCCGGCCTGCCGATCATGCTTTTCACCAGTTTTATTTTCAGTACAGACGCCATCTATGCCTTCCTTGGTTGCAGCTCTTCGACTTTTTTGCCCCGCTTGGCGGCCACCGCCTCGGGGCTCTGTAACTGGTAAAGCCCCTGCAGCGTGGCTTTGACGACATTGTGGGGGTTGTGCGACCCCATACACTTGGTCAGGATGTTCTGAACCCCGACAGCTTCCAGCACCGCCCGCACGGCGCCGCCGGCAATCAGGCCGGTTCCCTCGGAGGCGGGTTTCAAAAGTACCCGGCCGGCCCCGTACTTCCCGATCACCTCGTAGGGGATGGTGCCGCCCGCCAGCGACACCCGGCTCATGTTTTTCTTGGCTTTTTCGACGCCCTTGCGGATGGCTTCGGGTACTTCACCGGCTTTCCCCAACCCGTAACCGATACTGCCCTCCCCATCCCCGACGACCACGATGGCGCTGAAACTAAACCGGCGGCCGCCCTTGACCACTTTGGCGACCCGGTTGATGTAGACGACCTTATCGATCAGTTGATTTTCGTCTGTATCTTTTTTAAACAAGACTCCTCCTTATGGCTTGGTGCTTCAGGTCCTGTTTGCAGTCGATGCTGCCCGGCCGTCGGTTTCCGCCGGTGCTGCCGGCCGGCAAATCGCCGGTGTTCAAAAAATCAGGCCGGCTTCACGGGCACCGTTGGACAAGGCCTTCACGCGCCCGTGGTACAAAAATCCGTTGCGATCGAAAACCACCTGCTGAACCCCCTGGTCCAGCAGCCGTTTTCCGACCAGTTGGCCGACAAAGGCCGCTGCGGCGATTTTGTTTTCGAAATCAGCCTGTTTTCTGAAAGCCGGTTCGATGCTGGATGCCGCCGCCAGCGTGCGGCCGCTGAGGTCATCGATCACCTGGGCATAGATGTGTTTCGAACTGCGAAACACACACAGCCGGGGCCGTTGGGGCGTTCCGGAAATTTTCTTTTTGATTCTCTTCTTGCGCTTCAAGCGTGCCTGTATGCGTGGATTCTGCGTGCCCATTTCACATCCCTTTATTTTGTTCCGGTCTTGCCGGCCTTGCGCCGAATGCGTTCTTCGGCGAACTTGATCCCCTTGCCCTTGTACGGCTCCGGAGGTCTCAGGCGCCGGATGGCGGCCGCAGTCTGGCCCAGCTTTTCCTTGTCGATCCCCGAAAGCTTGATGACGTTGTTCTTGTCCACGGTTCCCGACACTCCCTCGGGCAGCGCAAATTCCACCGGATTTGAATAGCCGATATTGAACGTCAGCTTGCTGCCGGCCGCCGTGGCCCGGTATCCGATCCCGTTGATTTCAAGCACGCGCTCGAACCCCCGGGTGACACCCGTAATCATGTTGGCGACCAGGCTGCGCGTCAATCCCTGCAGCGCCCGGTTGCTGCGGCTGTCATTTTCCAGGGTGACGTGGATGGATCGATCCTGAATGTCCAGGTCCACCTCGGGATGGATGGAACGCGAGAGGCTCCCCTTTTCTCCGGAAACGGTCAGCCGTTTCCCCTGGTAGTCGATTTTGGTCTTATCCGGCACCTCGATCGGTTTTTTCCCCACTCGTGACATGGCTACACTCCTACCATACGTTGCAGAGGATTTCGCCCCCCACATTCTGGGCGCGGGCCTCCTGGTCCGTCATCACACCTTTTGAGGTGGACAGAATGGCAATCCCCAGCCCGTTGAGAATGGGCTTGACATCTCTGCTCTTCACGTAGATCCGCCGGCTGGGTTTGCTGATGCGTTTTAGGCCCATAATCACACTGCGCTGCCCCTCCTGGTACTTCAGGTATACCCGCAGGACACCCTGCATGTCATCGCGTATGAATTTGTAATTTTTAATAAATCCCTCGTTTTTCAAAACCCGCGCGATCTCGACCTTCAGCTTGGACCCGGGGATGTCCACACGGTTGAACTTTGCTTTGGCAGCATTTCTGATGCGGGTCATCATGTCCGCAATTGGATCAGTCATCACGATCTCCGTTACCCTTTGGTTCAAGAAGTTAAAACCACTGCCAGATCAAAAAACCTGCCGCAACCGTGTCTACCAGCTCGACTTGGTGACACCGGGAAGTTTTCCATTGGATGCCAGTGTGCGAAAACAGATCCGGCAGATGCCGAACTTGCGCAAAAATCCTCTGGGGCGGCCGCAAATGGGACAGCGGTTGTAGGCTCTGACTTTGAATTTCGGCGGTTTGGCAGCCTTAATCCGCAACGCTTTTTTTGCCAAGGGTTCCTCCTTGATTTTTCACTTTTCGCCAATCGAATTCGAGTTTTTTACGGCCGGTGTAGAAAATTGCCGTCACTGCCTGAAGGGCATTCCCAGCAGCCGCAGCAGTTCGCGCCCCTCGTCGTCGTTTTCGGCGCTGGTGACCACCGTGATGTTCATCCCCTTGACTTTGTCGATCTTGTCATAGTCTATTTCCGGAAAGATGATGTGCTCCTTGATCCCCAGCGTATAGTTGCCATGGCCGTCGAACCCGCTGGGCGACACACCGCGGAAATCCCGTACGCGTGCCAGGGCGATGTTGACCAGTTTTTCATAGAAATCATACATCCGCTCACGCCGCAGCGTCACCATGCAGCCGATGGGCATGCCGGTCCTGAGTTTGAAGGCGGCGATGGAACGTTTGGCCCGCGTCACCACCGGATGCTGGCCGGCGATGATCTGCAGCTCTTCCACGGCCGCATCCAGCACCTTGATATTCTGTATGGCTTCCCCGATTCCCATGTTCAAAACGATCTTTTTCAATTTGGGAACCTGCATGCGGTTTTTGTACTGAAACTTCTCGGTCAGCTTTTGGACGATTTCATCTTCGTAAAGGCGTTTGAGTTCAGCCATGTTAATCCTCTCCGGCACCGGTTGCTACGCGTCCTGGATTTCTCCGCACCGGCTGCAGGTCCTGATTTTTTTGCCATCTTCGAGCCGCTTCATCCTGATGCGGGCCGGGGTCACGCATTTGCTGCACATCAGCATGACATTCGACCAATGTATCGGCGCCTCGCTTTCCAGAATTCCGCCCTGACCGGTCTGGGCCGAAGGCCGGGTGTGCTTTTTCACAACATTGATGTGCTCCACCAGCAACCGTTGCTTCTTGCGGTCCACGCGGATCACCTTGCCGATCTTGCCGGCATCTTTTCCGGTCATTACCTTGACCTTGTCGTTTTTCTTCAAATGGCATTTACTTTTACGCATTTTGGCTGCTCCCGGGACAGACGGATCTATAGAACTTCCGGTGCCAGTGAGATAATTTTCATGAATCGCTTGGCGCGCAGTTCCCGGGCCACCGGCCCGAAAATGCGGGTGCCTACCGGCTCTTTCTGGGCGTTGATCAGCACGGCCGAGTTGTCATCGAAACGGATCAACGACCCATCGGGGCGTTGGATCTCTTTTTTGGTGCGCACGATGACGGCTTTCAGCACATCCCCCTTTTTGACTTTGGCATTGGGAATCGCCTCTTTGACGCTAACGACGATGATATCCCCCACACCTGCGTATCTGCGCCGGGACCCGCCGAGCACTTTGATGCAGTAGAGCACTTTGGCGCCGGAGTTGTCGGCCGCTGTCAATCTTGTTTCTGCCTGAATCATCTTTTCATAGTTCCTTCGTGGCTAAACGGCTTTTTCGATGATCTTGCTGACCCGCCACTGCTTCCTGCGGCTCAGGGGCCGCGAGGCGGTGATCAGCACCCTGTCGCCGACACTGCAGGCGTTCTGCTCATCGTGCGCCATAAACCGGGTCCGCCGTCTGATATATTTTTTATACAAGCGATGTTTGACCAGTTTTTCGACCAGCACGACCGCTGACTTGTCCATCTTGTCGCTCACAACGGTCCCCACCATCTGTCTTTTCATTCCCCTACTTTTCATGGCAGCAATTCTTTTTCTAGAGTGCTCTCTTGGGATTGCGGGTTATTTCTTACCGGCGGACTCGCGCAGGATCGTCTTGATGCGTGCAATATCACGCTTGACCAGTATCATTTTGCGTGGGTTCTCCAGTTGTCCGATGCCGTGCTGGAAACGCAGGTTGAACAGCTCCTGCTGCAGGTCGATCAGCTTGTCCCCCATCTCGGCAATGCTCAGATCTCTGATGGCTCCGGGTTTCATGAAACGTCACCCCTTTGAATAAACTTGGTCTTGAGAGGAAGCTTGTGCGCGGCCAGCCGCAGGGCCTCACGGGCCAGGTTTTCGGGCACCCCCTCCATTTCGTAGAGGACCCTGCCCGGGCGTACCACGGCAACCCATGCCTCCGGGGCGCCCTTGCCCTTACCCATACGAACTTCGGCCGGCTTTTTGGTAATCGGTTTATCCGGAAAAATACGAATCCACATCTTGCCGCCCCTTTTGACGTGCCGCGTCATGGCGACACGTGCGGCTTCAATCTGCTTGGCACTGATCCAGCCGCACTCGATCGCCTGCAGGCCGTACTGCCCGAAGTCCAGATTGCAGCCCCGCCGGGAGACTCCCCGCATCCTGCCTTTCTGCTGCTTGCGGAATTTGACCTTTTTGGGACTCAGCATACTCTCAATCTCCTATCTGCCCGCATGGGCGGCCTTGGAGCCCGCTTCGGCGTCCTGGGAATCCTGCTTTAAAATCTCTCCCTTGAAAATGAACACCTTGACGCCCACCACGCCGTAAGTCGTCTTGGCTTCGGCAAAGCCATAATCCAGATCGGCTCTCAGGGTGTGCATGGGCACGCGCCCCTCCTTGTAGGATTCGGTACGGGCCATCTCCGCGCCTCCCAGCCGGCCGGAGCAGATGATCTTGACGCCTTCGGCGCCGAACCGCATGGCGGACGATAGCCCCCGCTTCATGGCGCGCCGGAAAGCCACGCGCCGCTCAATCTGCGTGGCCACGTTCTCTGCCACCAGCTGGGCGTCGATCTCCGGCTTGCGGACCTCCTGAATGTCGATCAGGACCTCCTGGGGCACCCTCTTTTCAAGGTCCTTTTTCAGTTGGGCGATCTCGGATCCCTTTTTGCCGATCACGATTCCGGGCCGCGAAGTAAAAATCCGCAGTTTGACGCGCTTGGATGACCGTTCAATCTCAATCCTGGAAATACCGGCATGGTACAGCCGTTTCTTGATGTACTTCCGCAGCTTGTAATCCTCGTAAATGTACTTGGCGTAATTCTTATCGGCATACCATCGCGATTCCCAGGTCTTGACGATACCCAATCTCATCCCAACCGGATTGACTTTCTGGCCCAAGCTCGATCCTCCTTTTTAAAACGTCTTTTCTGATAAGATCACAGTGATATGCGACGTGCGTTTTAAAATACGGGTCCCCCGGCCGCGTGCCCGGGCTTTGAAGCGCTTCAGCGTCGGGCCGGCATCGGCGGTGATGTTGCGCACGATCAGATTGTCGATGTCGATGCTGGTGTTCTGGTCGGCATTGGCGACGGCCGAGCGAATCGTTTTTTCAAGCAAAAATGCCGACTTCTGCGGCATGAACTTAAGCGCATTTAGCGCCTCTTCGACAGGTTTCCCCTTCACCGCACCAATGACTTTGCGCACCTTGCTCGGAGCTATGCGCATATATTTGGCTACCGCCCTGACTTCCATTTCGCCCCCCATACCTTAACCTTGAACGCCATATTACCTGACCTTCGATTTTTTCCCGCCGGCATGGCCGTAGAAGGTCCGCGTGGGTGAAAATTCGCCCAGTTTGTGGCCCACCATGTCTTCGGTGACAAATACCGGCACGAACTTTTTGCCATTGTGCACCGCCAGGGTGATGCCGACCATTTCCGGGATGATGGTGGACCGTCGTGACCAGGTCTTGATAACACGCGTGCTGCGCGATTCCTGAGCGGTCATCACCTTCTGCATGAGTTTGGGTTCAATGTAGGGCCCTTTTTTCAACGACCTTGGCATGACTTCTCCTACTTATCTTGACATGGCTGCATGGACGAAAACGGCCGCATGCGGCAGCCTACTTTCGTTTTTTGACGATATAACTGCTCGATTTCCGTTTGCGCCGGGTTTTGAACCCCTTGGCCGGCATGCCCCAGGGAGAGCAGGGATGTCTTCCGCCGGACGAGCGTCCCTCGCCGCCGCCCATGGGGTGGTCCACCGGGTTCATGGCGACACCGCGCACCTTGGGGCGTCTGCCGAGCCAGCGGCTGCGGCCCGCCTTTCCCAGAGAAATGTTTTCGTGCATCAGATTTCCCAGCTGACCGATGGTGGCCATGCACTTGAGCAGCACCATGCGCACCTCGCCCGAGGGCAGCTTTACCAGCGCATAGCGGTCCTCTTTGGCCATGAGCTGGGCGAACGTCCCGGCGCTGCGCACGATCTGCCCGCCCTTGCCCAGCCGCAACTCGATGTTGTGGATGTGCGTACCCAGCGGGATGTTGGCCAGCGGCATCGCATTGCCGGGTTTGATTTCCGCCTCGGGCCCGGACATGACCGTATCTCCCACGGCAAGCTTCAGCGGCGCCAGGATATAGCGTTTCTCGCCGTCGCGGTAGTGCAACAGGGCAATGCGCGCCGACCGGTTGGGATCGTACTCGATGGCGGCCACACGGGCCGGGATATGGGTTTTGTCGCGCTTGAAATCAATCACCCGGTAGTGCCGTTTGTGCCCGCCGCCGCGGCGCCGGCTGGTGATCCGGCCGTTGGCGTTGCGGCCACCGCTTTTCTTCAATTTCCGGAGCAGGCTTTTCTCAGGTGTCGTCCGCGTGATTTCATCAAAAGTCGAGTACGCCTGGAAGCGGCGACCCGGTGATGTGGGTTTCACTTTTTTTACCGTCATAACTTAAACCCCTTATACACCCTCAAAGAAATCAATGCGCTGACCCGGCATCAGGGTCACCACCGCCTTTTTCCAGTTCCGGCGTCTGCCGGTGATGCGGCCGCGCTGCTTGACTTTTCCTCTGACCTGCATGGTGCGCACTTTGGCCACATGCACATCAAAAGCCGATTCAACGGCCTTTTTGATCTCCACGCGGTTGGCCCGGCGGTCGACCTCAAACGTCAGCTGGTTGAAATCATCCTTCTGTATGCTGGTTTTTTCGGTAATCAGCGGCTTTATGACAATCTGCTGCGGCGTCATTTGAGTAGCCTCCCTTCGATCTGCCCGATGGTGTCTTTTAGCAGAACCAGGTGCTCGTATTTCAATATGTCGTACACATTCAGGCCTGCGCTTTGCAGCACCTTGACCTCCGGAACGTTGCGCGCCGAAAGCTCCAGCGCGTAATTGGGCTTGTCGATAACAATCAGGGCATTGTCGAGCCCCAGGGTACGGAGCGTCTCGACGAAGATTTTAGTCTTGGGCTGCTCCATCTCAAGCTGATCCACCACGAACAGCGCCTGGGCATCACGTTTGCTGCTCAGCGCCATTTTCAGCGCCAGGCGTTTGACCTTTTTGGGAACCTTGTGGGCATAGCTGCGCTTCACCGGTCCGAAAATGACCCCGCCGCCGCGCAGCAGGGGGGATTTGACGTCACCGCGCCGGGCGCGGCCGGTTCCCTTCTGCCGGAAAAGCTTCTTGCGGCTGCCGGTGACATCGGAACGGTTTTTCACGCTGGCCGTTCCGGATCGCCGGGCGGCCAGCTGTGCGGTCACCACGGCATGCAAGATCCCGGTCTTCACAGGGACGCTGAATATCTCATCCGCAAGATCGACTTGCGCTACTTTTTCCGCTTTACTGTTTATGACGTCTGCAACAGCCATCGTATTTCCATTTCGTCAGAAAAGGGTCTGGTCCCCTGAATTGAATGTTGCGGCTTGAACGCTGAAAACGGGATGCGTCCCGGCAGTCCACCCCCCGTCCCGGACATCCCCGCTTATCGATTGCCTCTGGATTTTCTGACGGTCAGCAGGCTGGAGGCAAAGCCGGGTACAGCGCCTTTGACCATCACCAGGTTTTCCTGCGGCCGGATGTCGACGATTTCCAGGTTGCTGACGGTCTTGCGCGTATTGCCGTACTGTCCGGGCAGTTTCTTGCCTTTGATCACCTTGGCCGGCCAGGCGCTGCAGCCGATGGAGCCGGGCACACGGTGGCTGCGGCTGCCATGCGTTTTCTTGCCGCCGGAAAACCCGTGCCGCTTGATCACTCCCTGATAGCCGCGGCCCTTGATGGTACCGGTGACATCCACCTTTTCACCCACCTTGAATATATCCAGCGGGACAGTCTGGCCCACCTGATAATCCGATGCGGCGGCGCTGGGAAATTCCTTCAGCACCTCAAAGGGCCCCTGGCCGCTTTTTTTCAAATGGCCGGCCATGGGCTTGTTCAGCCGGGATTTATGGCGCGTGCCGAACCCCAGCTGCAGGGCGTTGTAGCCGTCTAAAGCATCGGTTTTGACCTGTGTCACCACGCAGGGCCCCAGTTGGATCACCGTTACCGGTATGCGTCTGCCCTCGGCGTCGTAAACGGCCGTCATGCCAATTTTTTTTCCGATCAGTCCATTACACATAATTTCGGCGTTCCTGCAGGCTACAGTTTGATCTCGACATCCACTCCCGGCGACAAATCGAGCTTCATCAGGGCATCCACGGTCTGCTGCGTCGGTTCCAGGATATCCAGCAGCCGTTTGTGTGTCCGCATTTCAAATTGCTCGCGCGATTTTTTGTCCACATGCGGCGACCTGAGCACGCAAAACTTGTTGATCGTGGTCGGCAACGGGATGGGCCCGACAACCTTGGCCCCGGTTTTATTGGCCGTATCAACGATATCTGCGGCGGACTGGTCCAGAAGTTTATGGTCGAACGCTTTGAGCCTGATCCGTATCTTGGTGTTCATGATCATGGTTAGGGCCTTTTCGTCTTACTCGATAATTTCGGAAACCACGCCGGCGCCGACGGTGCGTCCGCCCTCCCGGATGGCGAACCGGACCTCTTTCTCCATTGCAATCGGCGTGATCACC
>Ga0256841_1000312_pt1 | contig 52175 bp, 40 predicted proteins | sample 356308metaG_FD_185971 | JGI IMG/M metagenome (GOLD analysis project Ga0256841, IMG submission 185971) | Hydrothermal vent microbial communities from Mid Atlantic Ridge, Atlantic Ocean - 356-308 | ecosystem: Environmental > Aquatic > Marine > Hydrothermal vents | place: Atlantic Ocean: Mid... | reverse complement strand
GAGGCCAACCTTCGCATCCAGCGCGGTGCGCGCTGGATGCGATTGACAAATGGTTGGCGCATGGATCGATAGGTCCATCCGACACTCTCCAAATGGCGGGCCTCTCGACCTCGGAGAGGAGACGCCTCAATACCCCGACGCCTACCATGATGCTGTTGGCTTCTTGACCATAATTCGGCGTGGCATGAGCCGCATCTCCGACGATGAAGACCGGGGGCTCATACCATCGTTTCATCTTAGAGCTCAAGGGGGAGGATAATGGCATGAATGGGGCCGCGCCGGTGAGGTTCGCCTTGCTCTGGATTTCAGTCTATTGGTTCTGTGGATGCGGCCAGCGAGTGCTTCGCGTATGATTTTCCCTTGCTCCGGCTGGCGAGATTTTTTCAAACTTTTATTCATCTCCTCGTGTCGTAAAGATCAGGGAGAGGGAAAGGAGGGGAACGTCCTGGTCATCCATCCAGGTGTTGGACAAGAAGCCCGGAACGAACCTTGGATTGACGTGTTGAGCCCCGCTCGGGTGACTGGTGCTCACCGGTGATTCAAGAGAGTGAGGCCCAACTCATGCTCGTTTCAAGGGACGAACAAAAATCTCTTTCAGGAGGTCCAATAGTGAAACCGAACCGAATCGATCTGGGATGTACATCAAAAGCCGAATCAAGGCCGGGCGAAACCACAGCTCGGCGCAATATGAATATGAGACGTATCCTTCTTGTGAGCCTCGCGTTCGCCGTTCTTTTCCTCAGCGGTGTAGGAGAGACAATGGTGAGTACGTTTTCCTCGATATCCCGTGTTGGAAGGAGCGGCGCGTTCACTGACGTGACCGGCGCGCGCTTGGCGACGGTGATGGCCGCCCAGTCACAATCTCAGCCCGTTCCTGATGCCATCTATGCCGTCAAAGGTGATGTGCGCTATGTTCAGATCCCCGTCACGGACTGCGTGAACGTGACGGCCACACCCATCGTCGTGGGCGACTGGATGATCTACCCCATGCACACCCACCAGCGACAGTGTCAGGCGCGCGGCCCCTACGACCGGACGCTGCTCGGCTTCAACACCCGGGACGGGCAGCTCTACGAGATCTACGGAGGTGCTGCGGGCGAGGCTCCCCTCACGTATGCCCCCGAAGCGAACACGCTGTATTGGAACGTCGTCTTCGGCGGGAGCGTCCTGCGCTTCGACGCCGAAACTCTCGCGTTTCAGGACAGAGTGGGCGTGCGGGCCACGAGCGACTCGTCGGGCGTCTATCTTGACGGCCTCTACTACTACGGGACGGTGAACAGCCCCTTTGAGAGCTGCCAGCAGCCCGTCAACCCGGACTGCGGCGGCATCTTCGCTCTGGACGCTCAGGGGAATGTCAGCTACTCGCTCAATCTCGACAAGGGGTTCCGCGCCTGGATCGGGACCGGGCTCACCACGGACGGGGAGTTTCTCTACATTGGAACCGCGGCCCAGACCGTTGGCGAGAAGTCGGGCGACGAGACGGAGTATTTGTATGGCTGCTCTGTCGTCAAGGCCGACAAGCAGCTCAATATCCTGGCCTCATTCGACCCTGGAGATCTTGGCTGCTACATGCTCCCTTTCCAGGGTGCTAACATGGACTCCGTGGCGGGCGAGATGCCCATCGGCTCCAACGAGCTTTGGGTCCAGTACGTTCGGCCCAACGATTCGGGCATGAAGGCGGCGCTCTACATCCTGGAGAAGGGTGATCTCACCGAGCGTTGTCGCCTGGAGTTCGACTTTGAGCCCCGGACTCAAGCCGTGGGCTTTTACGCCGCGCCGACGCTCGACGCGGCCGGTAACGCCTACGTCCCCGTGACCGTCCCCGACGCGGCCGCCGTGCGGAAGGCGCAGCTCTTCAAGGTGACGCCCCAGTGCCAGAGCACGCTCCTCATGGAAGTCCCGGGGAGCTGGGCCCACGCCTCGCCGACGCTGGCCGACGATCAATACGTGCTGTTTGCTACCGATGGACGACTGCACATTCTCACCTTCGATGGCCAGCTCGTTGGGCAATATGAGTTGGGTTCGGACGCACGCGTACTCGCCAGTCCCGTCCTCCATAACGGCGCGATCTATGTGCTGCAGGAAGACGGAACGCTGAACATTATCGAAAACAGCGGCCTGGAGGGCTACGGCAAGGCCGTCTGGCCTCGTTACCGCCATGATAACCTTGGCAGCGGCTCGCTGCTGGGTCACATAGCAACCGAGCCGCCTCCGGGCGACGAGGATGAAGGAGAAAAGTCCACACAGCTCGCTGGCGCATTCGTGGCCGTGCATCTGGAGGTGAGCACCCGCCAGCACATTGCACAACTGTGGCCCCAATTAGAACGGCTCATCGCCTTGGCGGATGAGCACGATGAAAAGCTCACCCTGATGTTCACTGCCCACTGGGCCCGCTACATCTTGGACAACGATCTGCTGGACGAGGTTCACGCCTGGGAGCGGGCTGGCCACGAGATCGCCCTGCACCACCACGGTCCTTCGCATGCCTTCTTCGATGGCTATACCAATAGACCAGACCTCATTCAGGATCCCAGCGCCTATCGCTTCCCGGTGACGTATCAGGGCACAATGGACGATCTGATGCATCTGGTGGGGCCGTTGAGCGAGCAGATCATCGTCTCGGCGGGGATGACCGATCAGGAAGTGGATTGGCATCCGCAGTTGCGCTATCAGGCCACCAAATCCGACCCGGAGGCCGGACCATCGCCCGATGATCTGTTGAGCGTCCCGCACCGGGTGAAATACAATGGTCTCCCCGCTATAGAGGTGTTCAATACGGGGTACGCCATCGGCCGGCTGGAGGGCTCAGGTGCAGTCACTCTGGAGGACGTTGAACGGGCGCTGGAGATGGCGACGTCAGAGCAGGTCATGGGGCTCGTGCTCAACGACGACACGCTGCAGAACCGCCGCTTCGAGGAGGTGCGGGAGCTGTTCGAAGTGTTGAGCGAGTACGAGGTACAAGCGCAGACGATGCGCGATCTGCTGGTGGGATTTCCAGGACCCGAGCTCGCGCGGGCCTCTTGGTATGCGCATGAGTTTGGCTCCTCCAGTCAGTTGAGAGAGGAAGGAGAAGGGGCATTCTAAATCCTGATACCGGCTACAGGACTCGCGCCGGACGCGCGTTCCGTGGATACTCGTCAGGAGGTGATCCGATGAAGATGAAACCCATTTTATGTGGCTGTCTTATAAGCATGGGTTGGCTGATGACGGGCTTCTCCTGGAGCGCCGTCGAACCTGAAGATGTCGAGCCTGCCCGTATCATCGTCGATTCCTCAACCATGCGGCGGCCAGGACAAACTGAGGCGGGCCGGTTGGACACCCACGAGACGGCGTTGGCGGGGCTGTACGACCGACCCGGATTCAGCCTGATCGATGACTTTTCCACGACGCCGGGAGACGTGCTCTTCCGGCCCGTACTCGGCGAGCAGAAGATCCTGTTCGTCCTCGTCTACTATCCGGGCGAGGAAGAGCCTCTTCTGACCGAGGAAGGCGCACGAGAAGTTGCCGGGGCGGTCAAGGAAGGCTTAGAACGCAACAGCTACGGTCGCGCGACGTTCATCATCGACGTCACGCCGCCCCTGGCCATGCCTCAACCCATAGCCTACTACCAAAGTGGCCCCACCCTGGTCCGGGTGCGGGCAGATGCTCTTCGGCTGGCGAAAGCGGCGGGCTTCCCCGTCGAGACGTACGACCGGGAGGTGATCTTGAGCCCCAAGATCTGGCCCTATGCGACGGGGCAGGGCACGCTCAACGGCCGCACGGCCTTCGTTGGGTGCGGCTGGTGTCCCTACCTGGTGCTCCACGAGTTGGGACACACCTTCGGCTGGATGCACGCCAACTTCTGGCGGGTGACCACGGGTTCGCCCATCTCCCCGGATGGGAGGGAGATCGAATACGGCGATCCTTTCGACATCATGGGAGACCAGCTCAAGGGTCGGCGGAGATCGTTCCACCACTACAATCCCTGGTTCAAGTCCCGCGTCGGCTGGATCCCGCCGACGAACATTCTGAACGTGACCTGGTCCGGCGTGATCACGGTGACCATCCGCGCCCTGGAGCGGGCACCCCAGCCGGGCCTCGATGTGACCGAGTACACCGCGGTGCGCATCCCCAGGAACTCCCGCCAGGACTACTGGCTCTTTTACCGGGCGGAGGAGCCCTACGCGAGTGATGGGCTCATCATCACCTGGGGCGCGCGGTCGAACATCCCGGCATCTATCCTGCTGGACATGACGCCGGGGTCACAGGAGGAGGACTGGCAGGATGTGGAGTTAGGCGTAGGGCAGACCTTCGTCGACCCGGCTGCTGGGGTGGAGATCACGGTCCTGGAGAAGACCGTGAACGCGCTGCAGGTGGAGGTGGCGGTGCAGTCGCGGGTCGTGAACCGCGTGCCCGTGATCGACGTGGTGAGCCCCGGTGGGGATCGCGTCGTCCACGGAACGGTCGTCTATGAGGCCACGGCCTACGACCCGGACGTCGGGGCTGAGAACGGAGCCGGGATCGCCGGCGTGACGCTTTATCTACACGCGCTGGACGATCCGCTCATCGCGGCCCTCCGACATGGGCAGGAACCGCCGCACCCGATCGTCGCGGCGACGCGGACTGCCCCGCCTTATGCCCTGGAAGTGCGAACGGATGGAGACACGCTGGCGGTCCCCGATGGGGTTTACGCGTTGGTGGTAACGGCCAGGGGCCGTGATGGGAGCCGAAACACCATCTGGTTCCCGCACATCGTGGACAACACGGGACCGTCGTTTTGAGCCTGCTCTCTTGCGATACCGGGGAGGAGACCATGAAGGGAGGATTGCGCATGCGCAAGCTCACATCCCGAGCGACTCTTCTCATCTGGAGCATAGCAGGATGGGCCATCCTTGTCGCCGCGTTCCTGAGCGGGAGTGCCGCTCAAACGGGTGGAGAGCCCACGTTGCTGTTCACCATCGGCGTGCACGTCGAGCCTTTGGGCACGACGGCCCAGGGGTATCGTAGCGGGAGGGGGGATTACAACAATCCGCAGTTTTTCCAACGCCACGTCGAAGACCTCTACGAGTTGGCCGATCTTGTGGAACGTCACGGTGGAAAGCTCACCATCCAGGTACAAACGCCATTCACAACGGCGGCCGCTCGGTTCGACAGTCCCGTGCTGCGTGATCTGGAAGCTCGCGGCCATGAGCTGGCCCTGCACTTCCACGAGGACGCGCACCTCGGTCGGGATCCGGAGCGCCTGCCGCCCGAGCGCTGGTGCGCCGTGATGCGCGAGGAGATCGAGGCCATTCGTCAAGCCGGCGTTCGCGGCCCAATTCGTTACTGGAGCGGCGGGAATCTCTATCCGGAACTGCTTGAGGCGGCCTCGTGTGCCGGGCTCGATATCAACGGCGATTGGAAAGATCCACGTACACAGAGTTCTCACCAACTCGTGATTGGAGTGAGCCCTTGGCGACCTGCCGGTGGTCCCGATCCTGACGACCTGACGGCGTTTGCCACCCACGATCCCCATGGCCCGGTGATCTATCTGCCCGACGGCTTGTTGGACCTGGAGCGCTTTCGTCGCAAGCGTGAGATCATCGCCGAGGGCGGCGCGGAAGCGTGGTTCGACGTGATCCGCGATGATCTTCTGCGCTCGCTGGCCGCCGCGCGCGCCGATCGGGTGAACGTGTTTCACTTCACCGTCCATCCCGGCGAGTTCCGCGGAGACCCGAGCGCCGCCGAGCCCTTCGCCGTCATCGATCAATTTTTGACCGACGTCGTCGATCCCTTGGTGGCTCAGGGACGGGTGAGGTGGGCCACGTTCTCGGAGATGGCCGATGCCTTCATCGCCTGGGAGCAGGGACATCCGGGCGTCGATCCGCGGGCTGCCGCGGACACCGGTCCATCAGAGGGGGCTCCCGACGACGAGTGCCGGGGATACATGACGTTCGCCATCAATGTGCACGACTTCAAGAACCTGGACGAGAGCGCCGACACCTTGCACCATTTGATCGACATCTTCGAAAGATACGGCGTCCGCGGCGATTTCTATTTCACGGCTCCCATGGTCCACTTTTACGAGGAACGGCGTCCTGACATCATCGAGCGCTTGAAGGACAGCGCGATGACGATCAGCTATCACGTTCGCCCGCCGCATCCGCTGGTTGCGGGCTTCGACGGGCGGCTGTGGGGGCTCTCTGCTGAGGAACGGGAGCAGATGCTGCGCGACTACGAGACGTATCGCCTCGATATGACCACGGGTGGACTACTGCGGGATGAACCGGGTGGCTACAGTTATGTGAAAGCCGTGTTTGGCCGCGCACCGGTGGTCGCTTCCGTGCCGAGCGCCCGCTGGCGAGACGTCGCGCTGCCCCTCTTCGCCGAGATGGGAGCCCGGATGACCGTGATCTACCACGAGACGGGCACCAAGCCCGATCAGCCTTTCGAGTGGACTCACGGATTGCTCATCCGACCGAGCGACTTCAGCGTGACGCGCTGGAGCGTCCCCGGCGGGCCTCAGGATGCCTTCTGGTGGAACCAACTCGACACGCCCTATGCTGACGCGTACAACCCCAGGAAGCGCCTGCAGCGGCTTTTGAACGACTGGGCGCACGAGCGCCCACCGTTCATCACCGCCCTGATTCATGAGAACAACTTCTATCGCCGGGGTGCGACGCCTTGGGCGTTCGTCTATTATGAAGATCGACAGAAAACGCGCCCCAAGTCGCCACCTTATGATTTGAACGCGCCGGACGCCTCGCGTCCGCGAACACCCGAGAATGAGGAGCAAATCTGGGTGGCATACGAGGAGTTGGTGCAATACGCCGCCGAGCATCTCTGTGTGGTCACCTCGGAGGACATTGTCGAGATGGCCGAAGATGCCGGCCGGTGAGCGATTCCGAGGGAGATACGATGTTCAACTCACCATTCGCGCGTGCGCGGAGAGGGATCTGGTTGGGGTTTCTCTTGCTGTCGAGCGTGAGCTTTGGCCAAGGTCCGCCCAATGCGACTCTCATCGAGCGATTCGTCCTTCCCCAAGCGACAGATCCGGCCATCGACGATTGGCTGGAGCCGCACGTCGTCTACTTCGATCCGGGGGTGTCGCCGCGAGATGTGCTCTTCGTCCACCTGCCCGGCTCGTTCGGCGTGCCCGAGAACAGCCGGCTGATTCTGCGGGAGGTCGTCCGGCAGGGCATTCCGGCCATCGGCCTGCGGTATCCGAACTCGTGGACGGTGGCCCGGCTCTGCCGCGGTTCTTCCGATCCCGCGTGTCACGAGCGGGTCCGACACGAGATTCTCACTGGCGAGGATCGCACGCCGCTAGTGACGGTCACCCCGGCCAACTCCATTGAGCACCGTCTGCTCAGTTTGCTCCGTTATCTGAGCGCCCGTTATCCGGGCGAAGGGTGGGAGCGTTTCTTGGAGGGCGAAGAGCTCGACTGGTCGAAGTTCATCGTCTCCGGTCATTCTCAGGGTGGCGGGCATGCCGCGTTCATCGCTCAAGTGCACGAAGTGGCTCGCGTGGTCATGTTTGCCTCACCAGGTGATCGCCTGGGGGAGCAACCGGCACCCTGGCTGCGCGGCTCGCACGCCACTCCTGCCGAGCGCTACTTCGGATTCTCCCATCGACGGGACAGAGGGTGGCCATCCTTCGAGCGGAGTTGGGAAGCATTAGGATTGGATGCCTTCGGCCCGCCGCGCAGTGTAGACGGAGCCGCTCCTCCGTACGGGAACACTCATCAACTATATACCGACGCGCTGCCCGCCACGGGGAGCTTCGCCGACGCCCACGGTGCCGTGGTGGTCGATCGCAAGACGCCACGGTTGCCTGATGGCCGCCCTCGGTTCGCGCCAGTATGGCGCTATTTGTGCTGTTCTGGAAGGATATCAACATCTTCCGGCCCATAGAGCTGATGAGGGGACCATGAGACAAAGACGTCTGTTATGCTGGGGAGAGAAACGATAATGAAACGGCAAGTGCTCTCGGGGCTCATCCTCGCGAGTCTTTTCCTTCTCAACGGCGTGGGCGATGCCGTTATGGAAGCGCCTCCGGAAGAGATCCCGCCGCTCTATTTCTTTTATGCCATCCACACTCACGTGGCCGGAGATCATTTTCCGTACACGACTCCCTCGCTGCGGACCCTCGATCCACGCATCGCCGAGAACATGGTCGCGACCATCGAGGGCATCGCCGAGGTGCTCGAGCACCATGGCGTGAAAGGGACGTGGGAGGTCGTCTATGGCACGGCCGAGGGGCTCTGCGCATACGAGGGTGAGAACCACATCTTTCGGCGGTTGATCGAATCGGGTCACGAGATCGGATTGCACGTTCACCGCTACGCCGATTATGAACGCGATCTTCGAGCGCTCAGCGACATCTGCGGGCTCGATGTGCGCGTCACGTCCGGTCTGCTGACGGACGCTCGCCAGGCCGGACCTGACGGGTTTCAGCAGGTCATGTCTGAGGGGATCGCCCGCCACGTCGGCTGGGGGATCCGCGCGGCGACGATCAATCTGAGTTCTGGCCCCTTGTTTCAGTGGTGCGGCGGCCAGATCGGCATCGGGAATGACATGGGAGGAGAGACGGGCAACCTGATGTTTCCCTGGCGGCCGGATTATCAAGGCGGGAACATCTGTGCCGATGATCCCCACGGCGATTTTGTGTTCGTGGATCATTCGCCGATGCAGTGGTGGACCAATCTGGATGGCCGCGGCGTCGCCGATGTGCTGACCGACGCCCATTTCGAGCGACTGCGGACCTTGTTTGACGCGGCGCTCCGCTACATGCAAGAGCGGCGCCCGGGGCGCGCAGCCGCCTGGGGCTTCGTGACGCATATCAGCGAGTACGCCGTGGGCAATCGCGGCGAGAATCCGCCTGATCCCGAAGCGCTCGCCGCTCTGGATCGTTTTCTGGGTTATGTCGCCGAGAAAGCAGCCGAGGGACGCGTGATCTTCGCTACGGCGAGCGAGATCGCACGGGCGGCGTTTCCAGAGTTGACAGGAGGTGTGCGATGAAAGATCTCTCATTGACAGCGATCATGCTCCTGAGCCTGCTCTTGTTCAGCGGTCGTTTTCACATCGAGAGTGACGCGCGGGATTCCCAAGCCGCACCGATCAAGCAGGATCAACCCGCAACACAGCGTGTGGCTCTGCCCGCTTTCCCCAGCGCCGAGGGCTTCGGTTCCACGACTCCCGGTGGCCGGGGCGGACGCGTCATCAAGGTGACGAATCTCAACGACTCCGGCCCCGGCAGCCTCCGTGAGGCCGCAGAAGCGGAAGGGCCGCGCATCGTGGTCTTCGAGGTCGGCGGGGTGATCGATCTGCAGAAAGACATCCGCGTCACCCACCCCTATCTGACCGTGGCTGGGCAAACTGCACCTGGCGATGGCATCATGCTCCGCGGCGCCGGCATCCGTATCGTCAGTACCCACGACATCATCATTCGCGGGCTCACCATCCGCCCTGGCGACGATCCCGAAGGGCCACGGCCGGGTATTCGCCGCGCCATCACCATCTGGGGCACGACAGAGAATCCCTCTTACAACATCATCGTGGATCATAATTCGCTGAGCTGGTCTACTGACGAGGTCGTTGGCGTCGGCTATGCGCATGATGTAACATTTCAATACAACTTCATCACCGAGCCACTGCACAACAGCATTCATCAGGAAGGGCCGCATGGGTTTGCGTTCGCTCTCTATGGCAAAGATCCCATGGATCGCATCAGCGTGCACCATAACATCATTGCTCATGGCTACAACCGCAATCCGCAGTATGCCAATGGCGTGGACGGCGAGGCCATCAACAACATCATCTACAATTGGGGCAACAGAGGTCTTCAGGTGAGAGAAGATGCTCTGGTCAACATCATCGGCAACCATTTCATCGTCGGGCCGAATACGCCGCCCGACAGCCGGGGCGTGGTGATCGGTTGCCCCGGCTCAGACTGCGGCACGACACGGGTATATGTGCAAGGGAATCTCGGCCCCTTCCGCCCCACCGATAGCGGCGACGAGTGGTTGGTCGTGGATGGCGACGAACGGTATCGCAGCGATGTGCCGGTGGGAGCGCTCTCCGGCGTCGCGGTCGATCCGGTCGAGACCCTTTATGCTCAACTCAGCGGCCCCAATGGCGCGGGCAACCTGACGACCGGCCGGCAGCGAGATGTCGTGGATCGACGGATTTTGACCGAAATCGAGACGCGCACCGGTCGAATCCGCGATTGCGTCGATGCCGATCCCATCTATTATCCCGAAGGCCGAGTCCGGGGCGCCACCTCGAACACGGTCACCGTCGAGCATCATCCCGGTGATACTCGACAGGGGCCCAATCCGCAAAACCGGCACACGTACGACGGCAACAGCATCGAGATCACCACGGGCGCCGCGGCGGGTCAGGTGCGGGATGTGGTGCGCTTCGCCCCCCGGATCAACGTGGTGACCGTGGACCGGCCATGGGATGTGATCCCGAAAGTCGGCTCGCACTATCGTTTCATCGTCCACTGTGACAACAATGCGGGCGGCTGGCCGGACTATGCGACCAGCTTCGACGCTCCGGCAGACAGCGACGCCGATGGCATGCCGGACGAGTGGGAGATTACACACGGGCTGAATCCTGACGTGTACGATGCCAGCGGCGATGCCGATGAGGACGGCTATACCAATATCGAGGAATACATCAACGGATTGATGCCACTCCCGGGGGCACCAGTGGTCGTGTCGGAAGATGGTCTGATTGTGCACGCCATTGCACCTTGAGCATTCTGCCATGGGAGCTTTTCGTGGAGCGTGCAGCCCATTGATATGTTGGAGCCCGGCAAATTCTGGCCGAATGCACCAGGCTTCAGAGGCATACGTCAGCCTGAGTTCCACGTCGAGGAAATAGCCATGAACACGAAGCGCCGGGATTTTCTCAAGCTCCTCGTTCTTGGAGGACGAGGCAGCGCACTTGAGCGGGTTGCGCCGTGGGCTCTATCGTCTGACCGTGCCCTGTTTGAACCGCCGGATGGGCGGGTGTATCACGGCGTGGGGGAGGCGACGAGTAAGGGGGCGGCCGAGGAATACATTGCCGCTCTGGGGCCGGAGCTGGAGCCTCTCATTGAGAAGCGGTGGGTGAGCATCCCGGGGACCCGCGGGGTGAATCTCGATGTCCTGAGCGACTGTCTGGAGGAAGTGCGGCGCGATGGGCGGATCATCGAGTTGAGCATTGCCTTCCAGGGGGTGCATGGCCCGACCGACGTGGAGATCGCCGAGACGAGCCGGTTCGATTCGCTCATCAATGGGCTGGCCGAAGTCGTTCGGCCGTTCCAGCCGCTGTTTGTGCGGCCCGGGTTTGAGTTCAACGGTCCCTGGAACGGATATACGCCCGTCATCTACGTGGCCGCCTATCGCAAGATCGTCGATCGCTTCCGTGCTGCCGGCGTCCAGGAGGCGGCGTTCATCTGGTGCTACGAGCCCGATGCTCCGGACGACTTCGATGCCGTGCGTGGCGGTCAGTCGCTCTGGTATCCCGGCGATGAGTATGTCGATTGGTTCGGGCACGATGTGTTTCGGGTCGATCACTTCGATCCCCGGGTGCCGGACATCCGGCGTGGGCGGCGCACGCCCAGAGGCAAGACGGAACGATTCCTCCAGATGGCGCGACGGCGGGGTAAGCCCGTCTTCTTGTCGGAGGCGGCGGCCTGGTTTGTGGACATCAGTCCTGATGACGTTGATCCCGACCACAGCGATGGCCGACGGGATTGGGCGGGGTGGTTTCGGATTTTCTTCGATTGGCTTGCCGCTCATCCTGAGATCAAGGCATTGTGTTATCTGAACGAGGATTGGACGCGGCGGCGAGATCCCGATCAAGCGCGTCGAGGGAATGCCCGCATCGACGTCAATACCTACATCCTGGAGCGGTACCGAGAGGAGATGCGCCGGTCGAGATATATCCACAAACCAGAGGGCCTGTCCCAGTGTCAGGGAACGAAGCGATTCGGCCCATCCATATCTCCTCGCCTCGTCGTGCAGCCAGAGTGTGCGCAAGCACTTTTATGCGCGCGTATTCCTTGAATCCTGAGATCGATGAAGGAGACGGCTATGAGACGGAAAGCCTTTCCGGCAGTCCTCTACGGCGGTCGGGGAGAATTCCGGGCCAGGGGCTTCACGGTTACTGTCCGAGAAGCGGGTCAGGAATTCGGTGCGGTCGGCGAAGCGTGGGTGCGCCTCCGCCGTCCGGATGGGGCAACTTATCTGCTCGTCTCAGAGTCCGCACGGTGACGCAGTGTAGGGGCGTGCAGAGAGTCTCGCGGTCGCCTCTGGAGGCGAGCCAAGGAGGAGCCCGATGATTAAAGGCACCGTGCAACGAATCGTGCTCTTGAGCATCTTCTGTGGTGGGGTTGGGATGATCAGTTTTCACTCATTGTCCCGGGAACCCTTCCATCCCGTGACAACGGCGGCTGTGCAGGTGGCCCCCGATCGCGTTGAGATCGTCCGCGACGCGTTCGGAGTGCCCCATATTTATGCGGCTACGGACGAAGAAGCGCTCTACGGTTTTGGCTATGCGCAGGCTGAGGATCATCTTCTCGACATGCTCGAGAACTACTTGACGGCCGAAGGTCGGAAGGCCGAGTTTTTTGGGCCGTCGTATCTGGAGAGTGATGTTCAAGCTCGAGCCGTGCTGAACTATGGAGACGATGAACTCCTCGCCATCATCGATCCAGAGACCCTGCAACTGGTGGGGGCATTCGTCCGGGGAATCAATCGATATATCCGCGAGCACCGCGCTGGGCTTCCCGAATGGGCCCGCGGTTTCGAGGTGACGGTCACTCAAGTGCTGCGCTTCGCCCATTATACGATGATCTCCCGCTCGCTGAGCGCAGCAGCCAAAGAGTTCCGGCAGCATTCGGCCTTCATGGCCGCCTCACAGCCGTTGGGTGTCTCCGTAGAGGCTTCTAATCAGTGGGTCGTTGGTTCTTCGCGGACCGCGAGGGGAGCGCCCATTCTCCTCATGGACCCTCACCTCCCATGGTCAGGCATGAACCGCTGGTACGAGGCTCATCTGGTCGGCGAGACGCTCAATGTCTACGGTGCCACGTTCTACGGGAGCCCACTCATCGTCATGGGGCATAACGGCAAGATCGCCTGGTCGATGACCCGTAATGCGCCTGACCTGGCCGACGTCTTTGTGGAGGAGCTTCATCCCGATGATCCCAGGCGCTACCGTACCGAGTCGGGCTGGGAGCGGATGATGGTCCGCGAGGAATCCTTCAAAGTGCGAGGCAGCGCTCCCGTCGTGCGAAAGCTCTCCTACACTCGCAACGGCTGGGTGGTTCACTCCGAACCAGAGCACCACCGAGCCCTCGTCGTGGCGCTGGAAGGCTCGGACTGTTTCAACACCCTCGCGCAATTCCTGGCTATGGCCCGGGCCCAAGACATCGAACAGTTCAAGCGTGCGATGGCCATGCACCAGCTCCTCCTCTGGAACGTGATGGCCGCCGATGCTCAGGGGAATCTCTATTACGTCTACAACGCCCGCCTGCACGAGCGCAGCGAGGCGTGGACTCGAGCCGAGTGGCGGCCCGGTTGGGACCCCAACGCCCGCTGGAGTTCTAAGATTCTCCCCTTCGACGGGCTTCCTCGGGTGGAGAACCCCGAGAGCGACTGGATGCAGAACAACAACGTCATGCCTTGGTTCGTTACTTCTGGTCTGGAGATGGACCCCGAGCGATTTCCATCGTATCTCATCGTCCCCGCCGCCTCGCTCAACGACCGTGGCCGGCGGGCGAGCGATGTCCTTTGGCAAGCCCACGATTGGACGATGACCGATGCCTTGAAGCTCGCCACCGACACACTCGTTATGGCGGCAGAAGAAACCCTGCCGGAAATCTTCGCCGCCTACGAATCCGCTTCGCCGGAACGGCGCCGATCCCTGGCGCCAGCTATCACATTGTTCCGGAATTGGAATCGCCGCGGGGACATCGATCAATCGGGAATGACGCTATTTTATTTCTGGTGGCACCACGTCAAGCGCCAACGGGCCCAGGATCCACTCGGGGGGCTGGAAGCTGCCGTCTCCGAGATGGAGAGCCTCTACGGCTCGATCGACGTCCCCTGGGGGCAGATTCACCGCATCCGTCGGGGGACGTTCGACCTTCCCATCGCCGGCGAGCAGCAACCGCCGACGCTCTGGATGGCCTCGGGATCGCTGGACGAGCGGGGAAGGATCTACGCGGATCATGGTTCATCGTTTACGATGGTGGTCGCGCTCGGGCCGCGAGTGGAGGCCTATAGCCTCCTCCCCTATGGGATCAGCGAGAATCCCGATGCTCCTCATTATGCCGATCAAGTGCCGCTCAAGAGCCGCGGTGAGCTCAAACGAGCATGGTTCTACCGCGATGAGATCCTGGCCCACGCCGAGCGGATCGATGTCCTGGAGAAGAGCACGGCTCAGGGCGAACGGGGCGAGATCTCGCGCCAGACCCGGGGCGTTCCCCACAATAGTGAGAGCGGGGGTGGCGGTGGCCTGCTGCGCGATTCGGTCACTTCAAGCTCCGAGGTCATCATCACCGTCGATGCGACCCGTCCCGGCCCCCTCATTGAGGGACGTCTGTGGGGGAGTAACCTGACCAGCCTGGCTCCGGCCGCTCGGACGGTCGAACGCGCCAACTTCGTAGATGCCACGCGCCAAATTGGCGTGCGCGTGATTCGCTGGCCTGGCGGGAATAACGCCTCAGCCTACGACTGGAAGCGCAACGAGATGATCAAACCCGGTCGGCGCGTGCCCCGGCCCGATGGAGTCGACATCGCCCGCATCCTCCAGTTTGTGCGCGATACCGGCGCCGAGTTGAGCATCACGGTCAACTTCGGTACCATGACGGCCCAGGACGCCGCCGACCTGGTGGAGTTCTTGAACGGCCCGATCGACTCACCGTGGGGCGCACGGCGCGCCGCTCTCGGGTTTCCCGAGCCGATCAACGTGCGCTACTTCGAGATTGGCAACGAGGAGAATCAACCGCACATGTGGTACTACTCCTGGACTGCTGAGAATCCCGAGAAATATTTTTTTGGTGGTGAGGAGGAGCGTCGCGGCTTTTACGATAACACATCGAGCCAGGCATACGACCCGGTGGGCGCGAAGGGAGACGTCTTCAAAGCCAAGGGTGGGCCGCATCAGACCTACACCCTGCGATTTCCACCGGTGCGTGATGTACGCGTCTTTTGGGCGGCGACGCGACAGCAGGTGGAGAATCGCATCTACCAGGAGTGGCATCAGGTAGAGGATCTCAGCACCCAGCCTTCAGATGCCCGTGTCTTCGCCCTGGATGCCGAGGCCGGGGTGCTCCGGTTCGGTGACGGAGTCCATGGCGCGATGCCCCCGGCGGGGAGCTTCTTCCTGGTGGAGTACACCACCTATGGCCACGATGGCTTTCTGGATTTCGCTCGCGCCATGCGCGCGGCTCCTTCGTCGGTGCCCATTCACATTGGCGCGGCAGTGCTCCCTTTTCGCGACGGCGCTCCCATCGCCGATCCGGACCGCATGCGTGAGATCTTTCAGCAAATGGACTTCTACGTTCGCCATCAGTACGGCATTTCGATCCCAATCCGGGCGTATGGTTCTTACGCGGCCCGGCGCCAGATCGCCCTGGAGCGCGCCGATCATCTCGCCGGGGTGTACGGGAAGATAGATCAATATCTGGAGAGCCTGGCCGTGTCCGAGAGACCCTCTATCGCCGTCACGGAGTGGAATATTTTCTTGAATGAGGACTACTGGCACATCAATCGGACCTTGGAAGGAGCAGTCATCGCTGCGGAATGGTTCATCCGCCTGCTCAATGCGAGTCAGCATACGCCAGTGGCCTACGCCGAGCAGTTCGCGCTGAGTGGGGGTAACCTGGCCCTGATTCGCAGTCAGACCAATTATAGCATCGCGCCCATGGGGTATGTTTTTCAGGGATTCTCCACTTGGCCGGGCAGTCGCGTACTCCCGGTGGCGGTGGACTCACCCTCGGCCATGGCCTATGACCGAGAGGTTCCTTACGTCGTCGCGGCGGCGGCGCTCTCTCCCGACGGTGGCATCTTGCGCCTCGCCATGATCAATAACGCTGAGCAGAGGCCGTTGACGGCTACGCTCCACATCAACGGATTCACGCCCGCCTCTGCGCGCCTGTGGCGGCTATGGGCTGAAGACCCCGCGGCCGATAATGATCGCTACCCCACGAACGTCGTGCTCAGCGAGGAGCCACTGCGGGAGCCTCCGACTCACCTCGCTCTCCCACCGCACTCGGTCACTTTTCTGGAACTACAAGCTCCATCAGAGAAAGCGTGCAGGCGCGATGCGAACGGCACTGGCGCTCTGCATGATGTGACCCGGTTGGCCGCCATCGAGCGGCTGAGGATCGACCCCTTACGACGCTCGTTGAGGCGGAGCCTGAGCGATGGGATTTCTGTGAGTGCTGACGTTCTCATTCGCGATGGTGACCTTCCTCTGATGATGCGCTCAAGGAGTGCTCTTTTGATGTCGATGTCCTCATTGATGCCGATGACCGTTCTGAATTAGCGGGCCCTGACGGCCTCAGTCGTTTTCGGAGAGGACCGATGAAAAGATGTGAGATGGGAACAATGGTCAACATGAGGGGCATGATCTGGACGATGATCCTCCTGGTTGGATTCGTGGGATTGACCGGATTGATAAGGTCTACGTTCATCTCGACGGGGAGCGAAGTCCCATCAGAATATCACGCTTTATTCGACGAGCTTCGGGAGACTCTGGAGGAATTCCAACGAGAGATCGGCGTTCCCAGTGAGCCACGAAGGATCACCTTCGCCGCCGAGTTGCTCTCGGCCAACGCCCATCGAGGAGAGCAGTTGCTGGCGCCTGACGCTCTGCTGGGCGCCACCATCTATCTGGACGCGCTGGCCTCTTTGGGTATCAAAGGGGTGAAAGTCTTCATCGGCTATCCGCTGCTGGCGCCGAACTTCCCTCGCGCTCAAGAATTTCTCGATTTTTACAAACGGCTGGCCGCCGAAATCCGGAGGCGACGAATGGTTCTCCTGGTGGGGACGGGGGCGATGTTCCGAGACCCGAACTTTACCTCCGTATCGGTCGACTATTCCGGTTTGACCTTCGAGGAATTCAAGCGAGGGCGGCGTCAGGTGGCCGAGATCATCGCTCGTGAGATCCGGCCCGACTACCTCACCATCGGCAATGAGCCCTCCACCGAGGCCAGGAATACGGGCCTGGTGGAATTACGTGATCCTCAAAAATACGCCGAGCTGATAGCATTCATCCTCGATGGGCTCGATCCCGAAGAGACACGAGTTGGAGCCGGAGCGGGAACCTGGGACGATCCGCGGTTCATCCACGAACTCGTGCGTCTGCCCGAGCTTGATTACATCGATCTGCACATCTATCCCATCGTGCGGGGCTTTTTGCGACGGGCAGTCGACTTGGCCGAGCTCGCCCGCGCTCAGCATAAGAGCATCATCGTGGGCGAAGCATGGCTCTACAAAGTCGGCCAAGCGGAACTGGGCACGGAGACCTGGAGTGAAGCCTTCCGGCGGGATGTCTTCTCTTTCTGGGAACCTCTGGACCAGAAGTTTCTGGAGGTCATCGTCGAGTTGGCTCGGGCTCAGGGCATCGAATTCATGTCAGCATTCTGGAGCACGTACTTCTTCGCTTACCTGGATTATAATCGGCGCACGCGCTGGCTCCCCTACGCTCGGCTCCGCCAGCTCTCGGATCAGGCGGCCGTCCAGAACCTCCTCGCCGGTCGTTTCTCTCAGACGGGTCTTCGGTATGGCGCCTTGATCGCCGAGGCGGCGGGCTCGCGAACGATCGCATTCAGGGGAGGACAGATGGCGGTGAGGGGGAAGAGCCCTCGCCTCAAGAGCATTCGCCTCGTTCAGCAACAAGGGGCTCGTCCGCGCTTCTCACCTTCGGGCGACCTCATCGTGTTTGACCGGAAGAATGACGATGGGTTCGCCGACGTTTATCTGATGGATGTGAACGGAACGATTCGGCGGTCGCTCACCGAGGGCCGACCGGGCGTTCCTCAGAGGCACAATGGAAATGCCGTCTTTCATCCCTCGGGACAGTATATTGTTTTCGTTTCCGAAACGGAGGAGCATTTCGGCCTGTGGATGAAATGGCTCGGCGATCCCGGCCTGGGACTCTATGCCAATCTCTGGGCGACGACACCGGAGGGCGATCGATTCTGGCCATTGACCGATATCCCCATCAAGAGAGGTTTTGATGATCCGACGCCCACCTTTGGCGTGGTGAATCCCCACTTTTCGCCGGATGGCGCGGTTCTCGTCTGGACCGAGCGATATGGCGAGGGAGGTCACCATAACTGGGGACGATGGCAGATCAAGATGGCCGATTTCATCGTCGACGAAGGTGGCCCACGATTGGCGAACGAGCGCGTCATTCTCCGCGCCGAGGACGTGGGCGGCAATTACGTCACCAGTATGGGATTTTTCCCCGATGGTCGGCGGTTGCTTTTGGCCGGAAATCTGGATGGTCAACACGAGTATGGAATGGACCAGTATATTCTTGATGTGCCGACCGGTCGATTGATTAATTTGCACAACTCGCCGACCGTGTGGGAAGAGGACGCGTCCATCTCGCCCGACGGTGACACGATCGTTTACATGAGCAATGTTACCTCTCGCTACGAGCTTGATTTTGACGATCCCAACTGGCCGGCGCAACCGCAGGAGCGCGAGTATTGGCTCATGACGGCCGATGGGACGCATAAGGAGCGGCTGACCTATTTCAACGATCCCGAAGCTCCCGAATATCTGGGCAGGCGCACCATCGTCGCCGCCTCAGATATCAGTCCCAATGGGAAATTCCTGGCGGGAACGCTGGGCGTCGATTTCGGGACCGAACGGCGCGCCGAAGTGACCTTGAAGCTCGTTCTGATGGAGTTCGCCGAGGGATGGGACATCGAGCACCGATGAGCGGTCTGGAGCGGATGCTCGTCGTGGTCGAGATCGACTCTCGGACGATGAGGCGCTGGTCCTTTCTGGATTGGGATCAGCCATTCATCCCCATATGGGAATCTTCGATCAGGGCGCTTGAGGGACTGATGGGCAAGGACGTGATGCGGTCGTCCGCTCGATCACTCGGGTCCTCGTTCCGAAGAGATATTTTTCAAACTCCTCATCGAGCGGTTTCGTCTTAAAGGTGAAGATGCGCAGGGGCGTGAAGACGACCGAAACCTCCATTCGAGTATTGGTTTCCCGCATCGGCTGTGTTCCTATTTCGACGGGAGTCGCTCATGAGCTCGCGCCTACGACGAGGAGGGCGTTCCTGCGCGGCGACTTGTGATCTGATGGCGCGTGATGAAGAAAGTCCGTATGACCGGACCGTACGGCGGCAGCATACATGAGCCAGCCCGAGAGATCGGTTATTTTACTGAACAGCCAGGCAGCGAGGGAGATGAAGGGCATCTCGGCCGGTACCTTTATTGCCGAACCAGGACAAGGGAGTGGCACTTCGGGTGTCTCGCATGACGGTGCGTTCATTCGTAACTGATATGTTGTTCGGGATCAGTAGCCGTACCAATCCCACACCGTCACTCTTGGAACGGCGGGAGGAAGGCTTCTTGAATCTGGACGACCCTACACGCGATGAACCGACGTCCTCGACGTACGCCTGTGGGAGAATCTGGTGGCAGGGAACAACGAGCCGCACGAACTTTTCTGGTCTCTCAGGCGGCCACCGCCCAAGGGTATCCTCTCAATTGCGGGATCTATGAGCCGGGCGAGGAGGAGGTGAAACCGTGACACGACTGGCGATGATTTTGGGCTTGTGTCTGCTCCTGCCGGCTCTCACGCTGAGATTGCACGGAGCGTCCGAGAAGGGCAGCGCGGGCTCGGCGTCCTGGGTCTGGCTGGAGGCGGAAGCCTTCGCCAGGAGCAACTTTCCCCACGCCAGCTACGCCACCCGTGGCCGCTTCTGTCGCCATTGCAGCGACCAGGAGTACCTCCTGTTTTGGCCTGGCCGCAAAGGCCGACCTTTCGATCCGCCCGGTTACTGGTATGCAGACTATGCCCTGCGCGTTCCCGCTCCCGGTCATTATCGCGCCGTTTGGATCGCCCTCTGGCCGGCGGATGCTCTCTTCTCCTGGACCGTGGACGACCAGCCGCCAATTCCGGCCACGATTCTCCAACGGGGACCGACCTATGGCCCTGATCTCGCTTTCCGGTGGATCCGACTGGATACCCGCGGCCTGAACCTGGACCTGGACCCAGCGGGTAATCCGCACACCCTGCAACTGCGCCGGGACGACCCTGATAGTCCTCCCATGCGCATGGACGCCATCGTTCTGACGACCGATCCCACATGGGTCCCATCGGGGATCGAGAAACCACCGATTGATCGCAGCTACCTCGACTCTTACTCGGACTACGTCCTGTATGTTCGCTCCTGGCTGGAGCACATCCTTCCCTCCACGATCCCCGAGCCGGACGAGATCACCTCCACTCTGTGGACCTTTGCTACTCCTGGCGAATACGAGCCTCTGACTTTCGCGATCTATGCTCGCCAATCGTTACGTGACGTAATGGTGAGCATCAGTGATTTGACCCTTCATTCTCCAAGCGCTCGTGCCGTCATCCCTGCCGCCGCGCTCGACCTGCGCGTCGTGCGAGTGATGACCAAGCGCCGCCACAACCACAGCGCTCCCGAGGAGACCGAGCTGGTGCCTGAAATTTTGGATTACAACACACCCCAGGATATCCCGGCCAATGCTTCCCGACAGTACTGGCTCATCATCCACGTCCCACCTGATGCTCTGCCGGGCACGTATCAGGGCACCATCACCGTCGCCCCGGTCAATGCGCCTTCCCGCATCTTGACGCTGACGCTGGAGGTTCTCCCCTTCACGTTGCAGACTCCGCCCGATCGCGCCTTCAGCATGGGCTATCGGCCGCTTCGAGAGTTCGATGGCGTTCATTTGCCCGGTGATCCCTTCGCTTACCTGCGCCAGGACCACGAGGACATGCGCGTCCATGGAATGAATTCCGGCTTCGCTTACACTCCGGTGGCCGTCAGTCTGGCTCTGGATGGCACCGTCCAGGTGGACTATAGCGATTTGATCCAGCACATGGATCTGCTGGTGGAGTTGGGATTCACCGGGCCAGTCCATTGGCGCGGCATCTCGCAGCTTCATCGTGACCTGCAACGCCTCGGAGTGGCCACTCAGACGCTAGAAGCGATCTACACCGAAGTAGTCTCCACTGTGCTGCGCCTGCAGCAGGAACGAGGCTGGCCCCAAATCTACTTCTTTCCCGTAGACGAACCCTTCGGCGATCCCCAGAAGGAAGCCGAATTCTACTGGCTGGCTCCACTGATCAAGCGGGTGCCGGGCGCGCTGGTGGAGGTCTCTCTGGACGGAGCTGAGGTCTTGCCTCCGGAAGCAGATCCCTTCGTTGACGTGCGTTTCTACAGTGGTTGGTCGGTGGACCGCTGGCTCCCCCTGCATCCTTTTCAAGAGATTGCGGCCGACGCGGCATCTTCTGGGGATCGGCTGGGCTTCTACTACAATACGCGTAGCCTGGGTGGCCGACCCGAGTTCTCCCGCGTCACCTGGGGATTCTACGCTTGGAACAGCCCCTTCCGGGAGCAAGGGGTGTGGATCTATCAGGTCTTCTTCGGTGATCCCTACGACGACACGGACGGCCCCACCGGCGACCTGGCGTATGCCTATCCCGACCCGGAACGCCATTACGCACCCACGCTCCCGACGCTGCGCTGGGAGGGCGTTCGGGAAGGGATCGATGACTTGCGATATCTCTTCACTCTGGAACGGGCGTTAGCGGCCGTCCGAGGCGATCCGACAAAAGCCGATGCAGTGGCTCGTGCAGAAGCCCTTCTGGCCGAGTTGCGGGCCGACTTGAATCGCTACGGCCCGGAGGCGCGGGGGATCATTGCGTACTTCGAAGCGGAAGATTACGCCCGCTACCGCTGGACAATTGCTCAAGCCATCATGACACTTCTCGATCTCTCGCCGTGAGCCGGCGATGGCCTGACACCGTGCCGAGCAATCGAAGATGTGGCGTGGACCGTTTGGAAGAGGAAAAGCCAGCGTGGACGCGGGTGCCGAAACCCTCTCCGGGTGGGGAAACACCCACCGGGGAATGTCTCCATTTTATCCTGTGCGAGCTCGCGATTTGGACTGCCGATCTCTATAGACACGAGGCTCTGACGCGCCGACCGATGAGAGCCACGATGAGTGAGGAATCGCGATCTTTCGCGGGCGGAGTGCCCCTGTCCGCGAGTCATAGAAGGCGGAAAAAAGGGAGGAGATGAGCTATGAAAAAACTTTCACGGCGGACATTTTTGACCGGGCTTTCGGGGGTGCTTCTCGTCCCGGCCCTTCCGAAATGGACCTCTTCTCAGAGGGTGGTGAGCTTTCAGGTCGATCTCACGCGAACGCTCGGTCCCTGTGATCCAGCGATCTGGGCTAACATCGGCTACGACCCCATCTATGCTGTCACGATCCGCCCCGAGAACCAGCCTTTCTGGGAGCTGGTGCGAGAAAGTGAGGCCTTTCGGTACATCCGTTGCCATAATGCCTTCAGCGACGGTCGTCCCGGTGACCCCTGGCCCTATGGTTGCCGAGTCTACTCCGAAGACGCCGAGGGCAACCCGAGATATAACTGGCGGTACCTCGATCAGGTGCTCGACATCTGGGTGAGGGCGGGCTTGAAGCCCATTCTGGAGACGGATTTTATGCCCGACGCCTTGGCCGAAGGTCCCATCGTGCGAAACTATAGCTACGGGGCAATCAACACGCCCAAAGACTATGATAAATGGCACGATCTCGTCTATGAAACCATCCGCCATTGCCTCGATCGTTATGGCGCCCAGGAAGTGCGCACCTGGTACTTCGAGGTATGGAACGAGCCTGACCTTAAGAGGTACTTCATCGACGGTGTGGAGCGGGGTGAGCCCGTCACGCCCGAGAAAATAGAGCGCTTCTGTAAGATGTACGATTATTTCGCAGCGGGAGCCAAAGCCGCTGATCCTCAAATCAAGGTGGGGGGCCCAGCCATTGCAGGAAATGAGCAATATTTCAGAGCCTTCCTCAATCATTGCGTCCGTGGGAGGAATCACGCCACCGGGGGGCGCGGTACCCCGATTGACTTCATCTCCTGGCACGGCTATGGGACGACCGAGTCCATCCGCCAGAAGAATCAGCGGATGCAGCAGATCGTGCGCGAGTTCCCGGAGCTCACCGGCGTGGAGTTGCAGCAGAATGAGTGGGGTCAGCGGTTGCGGAGACGCACCGAGAGCATCTATAGCGAGTACGAGGCCTGTTTTCTTTGTCGCTCTCTTGACCTTGTATTTCACGACCCCAGTGCTCGAGTCGACAAGTTCCTGAGGTGGGGCCAACCCACAGGTGGCATAGGGAGAGGCGGCTGGCGTGCCCTCACCTTTGACCTGGGAGGCACGCTGATCAAGCTCCCAATTTTCCTCGCCTATGAGCTTTTGGCCAAATTGGGTTCCGAGCGGGTCCAGGTGTTCGGGCCCGGTCTGGAGAGCGAGGTGCGCGGCTTTGCTACCCGGCGTGGCTTCACCAGCACTCAGGTTTTGATTTACCACTTCGATGAGACGGATGAGGAGGGGAGGGGCCGCGCGACTCCCATCCAGGTGGAGATCGCCGGCTTGGAAACCGAAGTGTTCACGCTCAGACACTATCGCATCGATAGGGAGCACAGTAACGCCTATCGGGCCTGGGAGCGGCTGGGGCGACCACTCGATCCCACCCCCGAGCAGATAGCCGCGATTCAAGCCCATGCGCAACTTGAGCTACTCGAGCCGCCGCAGTATGTTGAAGCGCCTCACGGCCAGTTGGGCTTGAGCTTCGAGTTGCCGGTGAATGCCATCTCGCTCCTCATACTGCGAGGAGAGTGACTGTTGAGGCGGAAACCGTGAAGTCATTCGCGCTCTCAGGATTGAGCCTGATTCTGTGAGTGATCGCCCTCGGCGAACCAACCGCAGAAGATTTGGCCTGTGATCCAAACCCGATCCCGGAGTGGAACATCATCCTCCTCTCCTGAGACGGGGTCCAACGGGCTCACCTCATGCAGAGGGCTCCGGCTCAGGCTTAGGGGGAATTCGTCGCCTCAAGCCTGAAAGGAGAAGCTCAAGCGTTGAAGGAGGCAGGAGCCTGCGAATTCTCGTACCCGTGCTGCTTTTGGCCACGATCCTTGGGCTTTGGGTCTCCTTTCCCCAGCCCGATGAGGGGAAGACCCAGGCCTCAACTCCGGTAGGGCTGCCCGCGGTGCGGGTGGCCGTACTCTATGAGAACATCACCGACGGGGTTTATCTGGACCGCAGTATCGACGAAACCCTCCAAATCTTGAAGGAGACGCGCGCGGATCTGGTCTTTCGGGCCTTTTGGAAGTGGATGCCCGTGGTGGACTCCCCGGACGAGATCCCTCCTGAACTCATACAATTTGCCCGAGAGCTGGCCGAGCTGCGGGGCGAGCCCCCGCCTACGCCGCAGCAGATCGCCGCGAACCTCCGGCGCACCGGCCACTACTATGAGGAGCTGCGCCGCTGGATCGCGGCCATCAAGAGAGAGTTGCCCGACGTGCTCTTCGTCGGAGCCATCCCGGCCCAGACCCTCGCTCGCGTGGAGTGGGACCCCATCACGCGTCGGGTCTACAATTCCGAACAAACTTGGGCGATGGCCCTCGACCCCCAAAAGTGGAGCATCCGCTACCGGGGAAGGCCGGTCACCAAGGAGGAGTTTCAAGCCTGGTTCTACGGGATCCATCCCTACGGCGGGTCCATTGAAGAATATGACCGACGGACGGTCCCGGCCTACTTTCCCGATCTCACGAACCCTCAGTTCCAAGCGCTGTTGTTGAATTGGGCGAAGAAGCAGATCGACTGCGGCGCCAACGCCATCTGGATCGACATGCTCTACCGCCAGGCGACCCTGCTGGCCCAGATGACGGGGGATCTTCAGCATTCGGCGGTGCAGGAGTCGCTGGTCGCGGCCGCTCACATCGTCGAGGAAATCCATCAGTATGGGATGGCACGGGGCAGGCGGGTCTCCGTGGGCAGTTGGGCTGGCCCGTTCGTGCTGGCGGAGTTGGAAGGCCAGGAGTTCCCCTACAATCCGCCGCAGATGGATTTCGTGACGCTTTCGCCCACCATCGAGGAGGTCCTACAGAAGCGGCTCGATGTAGAAAGATGGCGGGAGGCCCTTGCACTCATCTTTGAGAAATACGGGAAGATCCCGCTGATCGCCTTCATCGACTGGTCGTTCGATGAGTCCCCACTGGTGGCCTTCAGCCAGCAGCTCACCCCCGAAGAGCAGCGGCAGGCCCTGAGAGCATTCGATCGGGCGTTCCAAGAGTTGGGGATTATCTTCGCCTATCCGGTGCACGGCGGCTACCTGGGGAGGGGAGAAGTCACGACAAGATTAGCCTTCGGGCACTACCGGGTGTACGACGCCCTGGCCCCGGAGTTTAACACCTATGAGACGATCCGAGAGCTGGCCCAAGCGAGGGCGACGGATGAGGTCCCGGGACCCTATGGCGAGACCTACGTGGCGCTGCAGGCCACCCTCGAAGAGTTCGACCGCTACCTCGCTGAAATCTGGGACGGGGAGCCCTACGATGTCGCCTTCGGGGCCAACCTCTTGCCCGCCAACCTCCACGCCGGGGAGGCGATGCTCGATCCCGCCTACTACGAGCAGACGCTGCGCTACCTTGACGCCCTCAAGGCTCTGGGCGTCCGGCTCATCCATCTGGACATCGGTTATCCCCTGCTCTCGGAGGAGTTCCCCCGTTCTTCGGAGTATTTGGCCCTCTACCGGCGGCTCGCAGAGGAGATCCGGGCCCGCCGTCTCAAGCTCCACGTGGAGTTCGAGTTCGCCCTGCCCGAATGGATTCCCGTCTCCTACGAGGGCTTCACCAAAGGGCGGGTGCGCGATGTGCTTTTAGAGTATGCCGAGCGCATCTGCAGGGAGCTTCGGCCCGACTTCTACACGATCGTGGACGAGCCCCATACACAGAACGAGCGCCTGGGCCTGGAGATCTCCGTCCCGGAGTGGACAGCCTTCGTCTCCCACGTGAAGAGCCGTCTGAGCTGTCCCGACCCGGAGATGCAGATCGGGGCTGGAGGGGGCACCTGGGAGGAACCCTACGTGCGGAGCTTTGCCCGAAACACCGAGGTGGACTTCATCAACCTTCACCTCTACGGCCTGCACCGTGGCGACCTCTACAAGCTGGTCGAGCTGGCCGGGTTCGCCCGCGCGCAGGGGAAGGGCGTGGGGATCGGGGAGACGTGGGCCCACTATGGCGGGCAGGACTGGCTCCGGGACAAGTGGCGCTACAGCGACGTCTTCTCCTTCTGGGCGCCCCTGGATGCCCAATTTATGCGCATACTGGTGGGACTGGCCCACTGGCAGCGGCTGGCGTTCCTCGATCCCTTCTTCACGGGCTATTTCTTCGCCTATCTCGACTACGACGAGGTGCAACGACATCCGGAGGAGTACCTGCCGCCGAACCGGATGCTCGGGCTTGCGCTGGACCGGGCGATGGAGGCGGCCGCAGCCGGGCAACTCACCGAGGCCAGTCGGGCGTATCGGGAGGCCGTAGCAACCGTTGGGACCGGCACGACTCGTTCGAGCGCTGACTGCGAAGGTAATCCGGGGGAATCTCCTTGTCTTCCTGCGAACCTGCCCCCTGAATATGAGCAGGTCTATAGAGAGATGGACACCTGGCTCGACCGAAAGCTTGGGGAATGGCGGCCCTCCACGTTCAAACCCATGCACTTTATGGGCTTTCATCTGCCCCTCAGCGGAGGGCTCCGCGATTTCACAGACCTTGACGATGACCTGAGGTTCCTGCAGATGCTGACCGAGCTGGGGGTGGACGTCTTCGCCCTGGGCATTGTAGGAGTTCCGGAGGACATTCCCCCAGCCCTGCTTGAGCGCTACGACCGGGTCATCGCCGCGGCACGGGCCAGGGGCCTGAAGCTCAAGCTCTGGCTGAGAAGTTTTATGTACGGCCCGCGGGAGCGGCCGCCAAAGGTCCTCAGCGCGACGGAATTCATCATCAGGAGGTGGCACCCCGAGTACTTTACCATCGTCCACGAGCCCAAGGGGAGAGAGAGGCTGTCTCAAGCGTTCGTGAGGAGCTGGGTGGAGGCGGCCTGTGAGCGGGCCAAGCAAATCGACCCGGACGTCAAAGCGAGCGCGACGGCCCTCAACTCCGAGCGAGGGATCGACTACGTGGACGTCTTCGTGGAGATCCCCTGCTTGGATATTGTGGGCTTCGACATCTACAACCTCTGGGGGCTGTGCGAGGAATGTCCCGGCGGGGACGCCATCGAGGAGAAGATCAAGCTGATCCACTCCCGGGGCAAGGGGGCCTGGGTGGAGGAGTTCTGGCTCACCACGCAGTGGAACCGGCGGACGCCCGATCCCACGGACATGTTCCCTGGCTTCAACGACCCTTGCCGGGCCTGGTGGGATGCCCGCTTCCTCCGGGTGATGGCCTATTACGCCCAGAGGCACGATCTTCTGGGAATCGAGCCCTGGTTCACCATGTATTTCGTGCTCTATCCGGGCTACGATGACCTCTGGCAGTTTGAGGGCGGTCGGCAGATGCCCACCGAGCAGTATTTGGCGGACTTTCGAGAAGCTCTCGCCGAGGGGAAGCGGACTCTATCCTTTCACGAGTTCGAAGAGCTCATCGCAAAGATCCGAAGCCGACGGGGTTCGCACAAGCGCCTTCGCGCTCGCCGAAGCCCTGTCAGCCAGAGCTCATGAGAGAAGGTGACCGAATATGCTTCATGGGACTCAGTATCGTAGCTTGGAGTATGGCTTTGCTCGGCATTTCCGAGCGGTCAACTCAAGCGGCTTCCCTCTCTTCCTTCCTCTGTGACAAAGAGCAACTCCAGGATGACCGATCCGGTGGCTCTATGACCTCGTGCTGGTTGGGGAGACGCTCCATATGCTTCCTGACGAGCGAATCGCGATCGATCGAAGTCGGGGTCATGGCGAGCCACTTCGTTCCTTTCGGGATGTACGCGGATGGAGAGAACACGCTTCTCTCCCGTGAATATCGGTAGGAGCGAGCTTCGCCTCATCTTCAACGACGAGCGCTTCTTTTTCCCGTCCCGAGGCCCTTCTCATATCCGACCAATAGAGATCAGAGATCCAAGTGGGTGCATCAGGGGCGATACACCTGGAGCTTCAATTCTCGGATCGGACGATAGTGGCGCTCATTGGCAGTGGCTAATCGAAAGCCCCGCACCAGAGCAGTGGCCACAATCAGGGCATCGGCCACCCGAAGCCCATGGGGCAGAGCATGGCGCTCTATCAACCGAATCGCCTGCCGGCTGATGGCTTCATCCAAGGCCACGATCTCCGAAAAATTGCGATGAATATCCCGGCGGATAGTGCTCAACTCCCGCCGATCGGCGGCTCCCTGCAGCAACTCCATGTAGGCTACGATGGAGATTTTCCGCTGGAGGTAGGGAATCCGGCGGAGGAACTCCGCAGCCCGCTGCTCGCCCCTCAGGTAATAGATCAAGATGTCTGTGTCGAAGATGACGTCAAGTGGCGCGCTCGGCGCACTTTGTCGAGCCACTGTTGGACATCCTCCACGTCCTCACGATCCTTCCAGATCCCAAAGGCGATGGGACGAAAGGAGTCGCTCGCCTCATGGAATGGGGTCAGGACAGCTACGGGTCTGCCACGCAGCGTCACCGTGATCCGCTCACCAGCTCGCACCCGTTGAAGGATGCGGCCCATCTGAGAGCGTAATTCCTTGGCGCTGACTTCGGCCATCGTTCCCTCAAAGTAGACACCAAAAAGCGTACACTTAGAAACGACCACCGTCAAGACTCTGTGGCCGAGGACTCAGAGGAGTGAAGGTCTTACACCAACTGAGTCGCATTGGCGGTTGAGCGAAGTCCAAACTTGGAGCTGGTGCGGCCGTCTATCTGCTCGGGCACTGGTCGGGAGGTGCCACCTCACATCCTACATCGGGAAAGGGAGGAAGATCCTTGGAGGTTCATCCTCATCAAATGTGCGTAAAGGTTCGGGCTCCCGAAGGCTCTTTCGCCGATCGAACGGCTGCGGATCTGCTCTCCTCATTGGCCCTTCTGGGCGTTGCTTTCATTTGGGGCTGGACCTTCATACTCATCAAAGAGAGCTTGATCGAGATCCCTCCACTCGCGTTTCTCTTTTATCGTTCCTTGCTGGCTTTCACGTTATTACTGGTTCTGTTTGCGCCACGACTTCGGGGCGTTCCAGCGAAACTTTGGTTGCAGGGGATGCTCATCGGGGTGGCGCTGTTTGGCGGCTACGCTCTCCAGACCTGGGGCCTGCTCGATACGACAGCTACGAAGAGCGCCTTTCTCACCGGGCTCTCAGTGGTGTGGGTTCCCTTGTTGGGAGCAGCCGTGCTGAACGAGCGCATCAACCGGAGCGCCTGGTTAGGAGCATTTCTGGCCGTACTGGGATTGGGGTTGATCATCCTGAGCACTGTTTCCGCGCCGGATCTTTCGGCAATACCGACATCCTGGAGCGCTATCGAGAAGAGCCTCGCCAGACCCGGTATGTTCACCAACCGGAAGGTCTATGCCCGTGAAGGAGCGAAGTGGGTCGACGGCAGCCGAGCGTTCAGTTGCGTAGTGCTCGGCAAGCCGTTTCGGTCGCGCTCCGACCTATTGATCTCTTGCCGCTTTCCGCGATTAAGAACCAGGAGGCCGATCCACTGACCAAGCTCCAGTTTTGGACATATAAGCCGGCGATCTTCGCTGCTCGGTGAGTCGTGATATGATTGAGCAAACGGCTCATGAATATGTTGAATCTGGGATATCGAACGTCCATAAGCATCAGCATTGCGGAATGATGACGAACTTCACAATGTGATCGCATAGGATTACCATTGGTCGGAGGGTGAGTCATGAAAAACCGAACGACATTTTCCCTCGTCTTGAGTATGTTTATCATTCTCTGCGGGTGGCCACAGAGTATCTCTCAACCTGGACGGAGCGGTCCACAGGTCCTCTCCCGGTCGGATGCCGCCCGAGCGGCCGAATCTCGTTTCGGCATTGATTATGTTTTTCCGTTGCAGTCTTTCTACCAGAAGGAAAAGTGGCCGCAACGGTTTTCCCGGACGGGGGCGGGATGGGTGAACTTCGCTCAGGTGAGTTGGGGGGCCATCGAACCCCATCCCCCCCGAGGGGGACGGCATCGATACAACTGGGCGGGGTTAGACCGCTCGGTACGTCTGTGGCAAAAGTACGGCTTCCGAATCACTATCTCGCTGCGATTGGGCAACGGCTGGTTCGCCGGACCGATCACGTATCGCCCTGGCGGCATAGAGTTCAGGAACTCGGATCGCCTGCCCGCCGAAGAATACATGGACGATTACCGCGCCTGGATCGCCGCTCTGGTCGAGCGTTACGATGATGACGGTCAGAACGACATGCCCGGCCTGCGCGCTCCCGTGCGGCACTATCAAGTTGGCAATGAATATGCCAATCCCGTCTTCTGGACGGGCACGCTGGACGACTATCGCATTCTGCTTGAGGAGACGGTCAGCGCGGCTCGTGGCGCTTCGCCCGACGTTCAAATCATCTCCAACGGCATCCGATGGAACGACCTCTTTCACAACGATCCCGATGCTCAACTATTCGAGGAGCGCTTTGCCGCGTTCCTGGAGAGTCTTCCATCCGATGTCTGGCGGGAAGCCTGGCAACGGGCCCGCGCCATGACGGAATTGACGGTGGCGCTGGCGTATCTCTATGACATCCTCGACGCCGGTGGGAACGGCCCGTATGAGACGGCTTCCGCCGGGTATATGGCCTGGGTGCAGAAGGAACTGGCCAAACACGGCTTGACCACGACCATCTGGGACATGGAGGCTCGTTCGGAACCGCGACTCACGTTCAACCCCGTGGTCCATTTTCATCCCGAGTTGGTGATCCCTGATGGAGAGCGGATCTTGCAGGCGATGAAAAATCCCGCTGATCCGTTGCACGATGAGGCCGTCGCCTGGTACCGAGCCGAACAATCGCGCGTCCTGGTGAAGGTCTTCGTCACGCGGTTTGCGGCGGGATTCGAGAAGGTGTTCATGGGCATGCCCAACGACTGGGATAAGATGCTCGCTCGCTTCACCGTGGCCAATCCGTTCATTGGCTTGACGGACTCTGACGGAGATCCCTGGCCGGCCTTTTACGCCCTCGCGCTGTTGGTGGATAAACTCGACCGATTCGCTCAAGCGGAGAAGATTGAGGCAGACCCTGGAGTCGAACTCTATCGCTTCCTGTTCGCCGACGGGCGCCCGCCGGTATGGGTGGCCTGGTTGTGGGAAGATGAGGTGCGGGGCATGAACGATCCTCTTCCCGCGCGGGAGGTTCGCCTGCCGATCCGCGGACCGGTCACCATGTACACCATTCCCACGTCCGGCGATGATTACCAGACCGTCCCGCTCGATGGAAGTTCGTCCGGCCTCACTGTGGAACTCACCCCCGAGCCAGTGCTGTTTCAAGAACAGTGAAGATTCCGAAATTGCCATGGTGGTCCGATCGAGGATCTGGAGTTGATCGGGTTCGAGAGTGGAGGCGCTCACCGCCTCCTCAACATCCTCTCGGCGTTCCGTCCCTTGCGCTCGCCTCAGTGGAGCGAAAATAATAGGGCCGGTTCAAATGGCAAAGAGCGAGATGGTGATACGATGATCGATCTGCTCATTCACCGTGCGCTGGTCATCGAGGGAACGGGGACGCCTGGCTATAAAGCGAGCGTGGGCCTCGTCGGGGATCGAATCGCCGTCGTCGGCCACATCGATGGTCCGGCGGGTCGCGTCATTGACGGAGAGGGACTCGTTCTGGCGCCTGGTTTCATCGATCCTCACTCGCACGCCGATCTCATCCTCTGCGTGTCACCAGAGCGCCGCCTGCAGCTCATGAAGGGCAAGATCATGCAGGGCATCACCACGACGATCATCGGCAATTGCGGTCTCGGCGCAGCGCCCCATACGGCGGAGACCGAGCCTATACTGCGGGCGGTCGTCTCCTGGATGACGCCCGAGCCCATGCCGTGGCCTTGGCGTCGGTTCGGTGAGTATCTCGATTGGTTGGAGACCGGCGGCCTTCCACTCAACGTTGGCGCACTCGTCCCTCATGGACCGATCCGCATCTCGGTCATGGGACTGAGAAAAGGATCGCCCACGATGGCCGAGTTGCGGCGCATGCGTGCGCTCGTTCGGGAGGCCATGGAGGCCGGGGCGCTGGGACTGTCCAGTGGACTCATCTATCCGCCGGGCATGTATTCGACGACTGATGAGCTCATCGCCCTCGTTCGTGTGGTCGCCCGATACGACGGTCTCTACACGAGCCACATTCGCGGCTCCAGCGAGACGCTCATCCCGGCGGTGCGAGAACTCATCGAAATTGGCCGCCGAGCCGATGTGCGCGTGCATCACTCCCACAATGAAGCGGTCGGTTCGTCTCATTGGGTCAAGATCGATCGCGTCCTCGAGATGGAAGAACGGGCTCATCGTGCCGGCACTCGGATTACATTCGATATGTTTCCGTATACGGCGGCGGCGACCATGATGATCGCATTGTATCCTCCCTGGTCGCTGGAAGGAGGAGTGGGCAACCTCATCGAGCGGTTGACTGATCCGAAGACGCGAGCGCGGGTCAGACGCGAGATCGAGCGCCGATCTCCGTCCTGGCCACCGTGGAAAGAGCGTGGATGGCCACATAACCTGGTGCGAGCCGTCGGCTGGGAGAATATCTTCATCGGTTGGGTAGGAAGTCGGAGGAATAAACGCTATGAGGGATTGCCTTTGACGGAACTGGCTCGCCGCACGGGGAAACCGCCTTTTGAGGCCATTTCCGATCTCATCATCGAAGAAGAGGGCCAGGTCTCCATGCTCATCTTCGGCATTTCGGGCGAGCGCCGTCAGCTCGACTATCTGATCCGGTATGCGCAACATCCACTCGGCGCCTTCTGCACCGACGCCGAAGATTATGGACGCGGGTGCCCTCATCCGGCGGCCTATGGGGCATTCGCTCGCATTCTCTTCCGGTTCGTGCGGCGAAGGCAGAGCCTCTCGCTGGAGGAGGCCATACGAAAAATGACGGCGTATCCGGCCCAGATTTTCGGTCTCCGCGATCGCGGCGTCATTCGCCCCGGGGCCAGCGCTGATCTGGTGCTGTTCGATCCTCGACGGATTCGCGACCGTGCCACATTCGATAGACCCCGACAGTCGGCTCAGGGCATCGAGTATGTCATCATCAATGGCCGTATTGTCGTCGCGCGCGGTCAGTTCCAGGGCGAACCGGTCGGCCGGCTCCTGCGCCGCCGTGCCCATTGAACGCCTCATGGTCGATGAGCCTCGAGGGCAGGGAGCTCAACCCGTGCAAGCATCTTTTCCCGCGTTGCCCTCGGCGAACGTCGATGGATCTGAGCTGGACGTGTAACGCGGGTCGCTGTTACCATTAACGCCAGCATGGCTCGGGTGAACATTCTCTCCATCGATGGTGGTGGAATTCGCGGCATCATCCCAGCTATGATTCTGGCCGAGATCGAACGCCGATTGCAGATGCCCATTGCCGAGCAGTTCCATCTCATCGCCGGCACGTCGACGGGAGGGATTCTCGCCCTCGGGCTCACCAAACCCGATGCTCAGGGAAAGCCGCAATACACCGCTCATGATCTCGTCGCCCTCTATGAGACGGAAGGAGCGCGAATCTTCTCCCGCTCGGTTTGGCATCGCCTTCATGCGGTGGGAAACATCGCCGAAGAGAAATACCCCTCGGAGGGCATCGAGCAAGTCCTCGACGAATATTTCGGTGAAGCGCGGCTCAAGGACGTGATGACCGATGTCCTCATCACCAGTTATGAGATCGAGCGGCGCATCCCCTGGTTCTTCAAAAGTCGGAAGGCGAAGGTGAACGATGAATATGACTTTCCCATGAAGGTGGTCGCGCGAGCGACGTCGGCGGCGCCGACCTATTTCGAGCCGCTCAAGGTCGAAACATCAGACCAATCCGATTACTATGCCTTGATCGATGGTGGCGTATTCGCCAACAACCCAGCGTTGTGTGGATTCGTCGAGGCTCAAACCATGTTTCCTCAGGCCGAAGACATCCTCCTCGTTTCTTTGGGAACCGGCCAGTTGACGCGCCGAATTCCCTATGACGAAGCTCGCGGGTGGGGGCTGGCCCGGTGGGCGCAACCGCTCCTGAACGTCGTCTTTCACGGGGTGAGTGCTACGGTCGATTACCATCTGCGGCATTTGCTGCCACCGGCGTCGGACGGGACCAAAAGGTACTATCGGTTTCAGCCACGGTTGGACGAGGGGAATGACGATCTGGATGATGCCAGTCGAACCAACATTCGCGTGTTGAAGCTGCTGGCCGAAGCCATCATTCGAGAGCATGACGATGATCTCGGAGACCTCTGTCAGCAGTTGACGCAGTCGGCGTGAACCCCATGCCCCCAATCGATGGTCGCCGAATGTGCGTCAAAGAATACGCGACCACACCGCTCCCGCCGAACGTTGTGCCGATAAGGTCCCTCGCGGAGATCGATCCTTTTCTCTGCTTCGTGTAGCGAGCAGATCGGCATCATGGCGGTGAGCGCGAAATGACCTTGACGAAAGAGAAAACAGTGTATATACTCGCAATTTCATGGATCGTCGGAAAAGAGCAGAAAAAGCGCGCATCGCTTTCACCACCTGCGCCTGTCATCATATTCGTAAAGCCTCTCGAGCCCTCACCCAGTTTTACGATGAGAAATTGCGGCCGAGCGGCTTGCGGGTGACGCAGTTCAATATCCTGGGCGCTGCGCTGGCCCTTGAGCCGGTCACCATATCTCGGTTGGCCGAGGCCATCGTGACCGATCGCACCACGTTGACCAGAAATCTCAGGCTTCTCGAAAAGCACGGCCTCATTCGTCTGACAGCGGGGAAGGATCGGCGCCAGCGAGAGATCACGGTGACCGCCGATGGACGCCGGGCTTTGGCTAAGGCCTATCCGCTCTGGCGGGAGGCGCAAGTCCACATCCTCAGCGCGCTCGGTCCGAAGCGGTGGCAACGATTGCTCGGGGAGTTATCAACGCTGGTGAGTCTCACTCGCCAGGAATGAAATTTTTTTCCAAGCATGAGTGTAGATACACATATCATCGGGGAGCGACAATGACGGAACACCTCTCTTCAGAGGAGGCGTCGGTGAACGATGGCATCGACCGGAGATCAGAGTCGCGATCGATCGTCCGGTTCGAGGCGGAGTGGTTACGGACCCTGTGTCTGGAGCAGGGCGCCGACGATGTTGGGTTCGTCGAGATTGATCGGCTGGAGATCGCCGATCAACGAGATGAGATCCTCGCTCTGTTTCCATTCACGCGGACGTTGGTGGGCTTCGCCTGCCGCATGAATCGCCAAAACATCCGGAGTCCGGCGCGATCGGTGGCCAATCTGGAATTTCATCACGTGGGCGATCGGGTCAATGACGTCGGGCGCAAAATCGTTGCTGCCCTGGAACGTCGCGGGATTCGGGCCGTGAATCCGGCGATGGGATTCCCCATGGAGATGGAGCGCTTCCCCGGAAAGGTCTGGATCATCTCCCACAAGCCGGTGGCCATCGCGGCGGGACTCGGTCAGATGGGAATTCATCGAAATGTCATCCATCCCCAGTTCGGTAATTTCATTCTCCTGGGAACAATCCTCATGGATGCTGAGGTGACGACCTATGATCATCCCATCGATGGGAACCCGTGTGTGGAGTGCAAGCTGTGCGTGGCGGTCTGTCCGGTGGGAGCGATTGGATCAGATGGATCTTTCGATTTCTCGGCTTGTTACGCGCACAACTATCGGGAGTTCACGGGAGGATTCACCGATTGGGTGGAGATGATCGCCGACAGCCGCGGAGCCGGAGATTATCGGCGGAAGATGAGCGATGCCGAGTCGGTGTCCATGTGGCAGAGTCTCTCGTTCGGGGCCAATTATAAATCGGCTTACTGTATGGCCGTCTGCCCGGCAGGGAAGGAAGTGATCGCACCGTATCTCGCCGATCGAAGGGCATATCTGCGGAGCGTCGTCCGACCGTTGCAGGAGAAAGAAGAGACGGTCTACGTCATTCCCGGATCGGATGCTGAGAGATACGTGATGCGGCGTTTTCCCCATAAGAAGGTCCGGCGGGTTCACCATCGGCGGCGTCCCCAATCAATTCGACAATTCCTGGCAGGATTGTCTCTCACCTTTCAACGGGATCGCTCCCAGGGCATGAACGCGACGTATCACTTCACCTTCACCGGCGAGGAGACCATCTGTGCGACGGTCATTATTCGGAATCGGACCCTCGAGGTCCATGAGGATCATCGAGGCATCGCCGATCTTCGGGTGATGGCCGACAGTCGCACGTGGCTCGACTTTTTGGCGGGCGAACGGAGACTATTGTGGGCGCTTCTCCGGAGGAAGATTCGGCTCAAAGGTTCACTCCGGCTCCTCCGAGCGTTCGTTCGGTGCTTCCCCTCATAGCTCCGGATCCTGCCATATCAGCAGGTAGAGGAGAGAATGACCATGACGGAAGAGTATCCATCGCGTTGGGCGAACACCTTGACGTATAGCGAGTGGATTCAGCTAGTCATCGCCGATGAGCTGCCACCGCCACCCATCGCCGCGCTCATCGGGTTCCGCCTCGTTCGGGCCGAGAGAGGGACAGCGGTCGTCGAGTTTCAGGCCACATCGCGGCACGCCAATCCGATGGGAACGCTGCATGGAGGAGTCATCTGTGATATCGCCGATGCCGCCATGGGCTGCGCGTTAGGATCCACGTTGCCATCCGGCGAGTCGTGCACCACGATCGAACTCAAGGCGAATTTTTTCAAGCCCGTCTGGGAAGCGAGATTGACGGCGGCGGCGAGAATCGTGAGAAAGACGCGGACGCTCTGTTTCCTGGAGTGCGATGTGAGGGATGAGCGACGGCATCTCATCGCTCGCCTGAGCCGTACCTGTTCGATTCTTCGGGGAGAGTCCGCGCGAGGCCGCTGATGGAAGGACATCAGATTGATGGGCCCGTCGCCGACTCTCTCGGGCACTGAATCCCTATGCTCGTTTCGGGACGAGGCCGTGGATCGGTCAAGATCACTTCTTCCCGGCAAGGATGGGGTTGCGTCCTGGCGCTCGGTTTGCTTCAATGGGGTGGGAGAGTTCGTCATGCGCATCGGATATTATCAATTCGCCCCCGAGTTCGGCGACGTAGAGACGAACCTCATGCACATCGCCCTTGCTCTGGAGAATGTTGATGCCGATCTCCTCGTCCTCCCCGAACTGGCCACGAGCGGCTACTTATTCATCAGCCGGGAGGAAGTGAACGCCGTCGCCGAGCCCATTCCCGGTCCGACGACAGAATTCCTGCATAGACTGGCGGAGAAACGCCATTGCCATCTCGTCGTTGGATTGGTCGAGCGCGTCGATGGCGAATTCTTCAATAGCGCGGTGCTCATTGGTCCTCGTGGGCTGGTGGGCGTTTATCGTAAGCTTCACTTATTCAATGAAGAGAAATATTACTTTCAGCCGGGCGACCTGGGATGTCCGGTCTTCGATGTGACCGGAGTGAAAGTGGGCCTGCTCGTTTGTTTCGATCACCTTTTTCCGGAGGCCGCGCGTACGCTGGCTCTCCGAGGAGCGCAAATCGTCTGTCATCCGTCTAACTTGGTGTTGCCCGAATACGGTCAACTCACCACGCGCGTTCGATCCATCGAGAACCGTGTGTTCTGGATCTTGGCTAATCGTTGTGGGGCCGAACACCGTGGAGGCAAGAAGCTGGTTTACACCGGATGTAGTCAGATTGCGGCACCCGATGGGTCCATTCTCATCAAAGCCTCGGCTCGGGAGGAGGCGCTCTCGGTCGTCGAGATCGATCCTTCTCAAGCGTGTAATAAGCACGTGACTCCACTTAACGATCTGTTCGCCGACCGGCGTCCCGAGGCTTACGAACTCTGAGGAAGGAGCATCGGGAAGGGGAGTCTCCGCCTCCTTGACGGCTGTCGGACGCCAGGCTATCTTACTCAACCATCATTCTCAATCAGGGAGGGCATCATGAAGAGACCGGTGTGTCTGAGTGTTGTGGGGTGTCTCCTCGTGAGCCTGGCATCGGTCAGCGCTCAACAGGACTTCTCCAAAGTGACGCTCAAAACGACCCATGTGAGGGGCAATATCTACATGATCAATGGGACGGGGGGGAACATTGGCGTCTCCGTCGGACCGGATGGGATCCTCATCGTCGATGACAAGTTCGCGCCTCTGGCAGACAAGATTCGGGCGGCGCTCAAGGATATCGGTCAGGGTGACCTCAAGTTCATTCTCAACACGCATTGGCACGGCGACCATACCGGGGGGAATCGAGTGTTCGGTCCGGAAGCCCCGATCATCGCTCACACCAATGTTCGGAAGCGTCTGATGAGGGAGCAGCACGTTCTCGGGCGCACGATTCCACCGGCTCCCCGAGAGGCGTGGCCGGTGATCACCTTCGATCAATCGGTCTCCATCCACTTCAACGGAGAGGAGATCAAGGCCATCCATTTTCCCCATGGGCATACGGATGGCGATGTAGTCATCTTTTTCACTGGATCGAATGTGGTGCACATGGGCGATGACTTCTTCTCCGGTCGCTTTCCATTCGTCGACTTGAACAGTGGTGGGGATGTTGAGGGCCTCATCAAGAACGTGGAAGCGATCATGAAGCAGCTCCCCGCCGATGTGAAAATCATTCCCGGGCATGGTCCCGTCTCCACTTTGGACGATCTCAAGCTCTATCATCAGATGTTAGTGGAGACGACGGATATCGTGCGACGGAAGATGGCCGCGGGCAAGAGTCTGGATGAGATCAAGGCCGAAGGGCTGCCCGATAAATGGGCCTCGTGGGGGAGTGGATTCATTCCCACCGAGCGATGGATTGAGATCGTTTATCGGAGCCTCTCGTCGAAGAAGACGAACCATTGAACGACGGAAGCCCGGATCAGCGCCCCACAAGACGAAGTCAGGCGATGTTCCGCCAGACAAGAACGGGGGACGTTCTACGTCGTCCGGCGGCTCATGTATTGGCCAATCGACGCAAGGTGGTCAGGTTACGTCGATCGTCTTCGTCGGACGTCTTGGGCGTCTCCAGGATGAAAGACCGGCGTCCCAGGATGGGGTGATGGAGCAGATCGCTGAACGTGGCGAGACTGATATTTCCATGGCCAATATGCCAATGGCGGTCGACCGCCCCGCCCAGCGGCACCCGGGTGTCATTGGCGTGAATGACGTGGAGGTTGTCCAGACCTATGGTCGCGGCGATCAACGAGAGCGTGTGGTGGCAACCGCGAGGCGTGGCGATGTCGTAACCGGCGGCGAAGGTGTGGGCGGTGTCCAGGCAACAGCCAACGGGCAATCCATCGAGACCGTCCAGAATGGCGGCGACCTGTTCGAACGTGCATCCAATCTGGCCGCCTTGACCGGCGGTGTTCTCGATGAGAATGGTCAGACTCCCCAGCCTCAATCGCCCGGCGGCTCTCTTGATCGAGTGGATACACCGCGTGATCCCCTCTTCAGGAGAGCCATTCTTGACGCTTCCCGGATGGATGACGAGGAAATCGGCCTTCAGCCTCAACGCTCGTTTGATCTCTTCCCGGAAGGCAACGATGGATTTCTCTCGAATCGAGGGATCGGGAGCGGCCAGGTTGATCAGGTAGACGCCATGAATAATGAGGGGCCATATCCCGGCGCGATCACGCGCCCGGCAGAACGCCTGTACGTCCGAGGAGGAGAGTGGTCGGGCGATCCATCCCCGGGGATTACGCGAAAAGATCTGGACCGTCTGGCAGTTCAATCGCTCAGCCCGGTGGATGGCATTGACCAGAGCTCCAGCGATGGACGTATGGACCCCGATGCGCATCGTCTCTCATTCGAGATGATAGAGGGTAGAGCGACGTTCACCATTTGTCGAGGACGCCGGGTGGTATACGAGGGGAACGGTGTGGTCACGAGGGGCGAAAGCCAATATATCGCCTCTCGAGGAGCGCGGTGGCGGGAGGGCGGAGATACGGGGATGGACGCCTCGGACATCTTTATGCCACTGCTCGGGGGTGATCGGTTTCCATCCGGCCCACCGGAGTGGAAGAGCACCATTGCATCTCGAAGATCGGTTCTTTAAGCTAATGGAGGACTGGTTTGGTATTTTCGTGAAACAAGGAGCACGGACATGGCGGAGGAGTTGCGAGGGAAAGTGGCCATCATCACCGGCGCGTCCAGCGGGATCGGGAAGGAGACGGCGTTGGCGCTGGCCGATGAGGAGGTCCGCGTCGTATTGGCGGCGCGGCGCGAGCCGAGACTCCGGGAGATCGCCGAAGTGATTCGCGCGCGAGGCGGCCGAGCGCTGATCGTGCCAACAGATGTGAGCATTCAGCATCACGTCGAGCGCCTCATCCGAACGACCATGGAGCACTTCGGGAGAATCGATCTGTTGATCAACAATGCCGGATATGGTCTGTTCGCCTCAATCGAGGAGACGACCATTGATGATGTCAAGCGCATCATGGACGTCAATTTCATGGGCGCCTTCGCCGCCATCAAAGCCGTATTGCCGGTGATGCGCCGGCAGGGTCGGGGGCATATCATCAACGTCGCCTCGGTGGCGGGGAAGCGCGCTCTCCCCTATTCCGGCGCTTATTCGGCGACGAAATTCGCCGTGGTTGCCCTGTCCGAGTCATTACGCGTCGAGTTGGCCGACAGTGGCATCAAGGTGAGCCTGGTGTGTCCGGCAGCGACGGCGACCGAATTCTTCCAGGTTGCCGAGAATCGGACGGGGCGTCGCGTCCGTCCCGTCGGACCGGTTCAATCGGCCGAGGAGGTGGCTCGCGCCATTGTCAGCTTGGCGCGACGTCCGCGACCGGAGGTGATCACGTTCAAGCCGGCGCGAGCGCTCGTCGTGTTGAATGCGGTGAGTCCCCGGATGGTCGATTGGGCCATGCGCCAGAGCATCAATCGGATTCGAGGACGGAGAGGGGAATCCACGGCGGCGGGCGCGGGACCGGGTTCGTGATGGGATGGAAGGCCCTTTGTCTCCGTATCGGCGATGATCGAGCGACGACGTCTGAAAGTGATCGGCGTGATGGGGGCATCGAGCTGTGATGCCCAGGTTTTCCACTGCGCGTACCAGGTCGGGCGCCTCATCGCTCGTCGTGGAGCTGTCTTGCTGTGTGGCGGCTTGACGGGAGTGATGGAGGCGGCGGCCAAAGGGGCGAAGCAGGAGGGAGGATTGACCATTGGTATCCTGCCGGGAAGCAATGAACGGGAATCCCCGCCCAATCCGTTCATCGATGTGGCCATCTTCACCGGCATGTCCGACGCGCGCAATGCCATCAATGTGCGATCATCCGATGTGGTGATCGCTCTGTGGGGTGGATATGGAACTCTCTCGGAAATCGCCTTGGCCTTGAAAATAGGCAAACCCGTCGTTTTGCTTCATTCGTGGAAGTTTGAGATCACGCCTCGGCCACCTTCGGCTCGCCTCGCTATCGCTCAGACTCCGGAGGAGGCCGTCGAGCGAGCGTTCGCCTTCATCGAGTGAGGGGGCGCGAGCGCATCCGTTCGGACGGCCGCGGGGAGAGGGACCGCTTCATCGTTTCTTCTTCTTGCCGCGAACCAGTTGCTTCAACTCGTTCATGAATTCGGACACGTCTTGAAATTCCAGATAGACCGAGGCGAAGCGCACATAGGCCACTTTGTCCAGGTCCTTCAACCGTCGCATGATGAGTTGGCCGATTTTCTGTGTGGAGCGCTCTCGATCGGGGGAGTTGTGCACGTAGGCCTCGACGGCATCGACGATAGCTTCGATCTTGGCCATGGGGATGGGCCGCTTCTCGCATGCTTTGAGGATGCCGGTCAAGACCTTTTGCCGTTCGAACGGCTCGCGGCGCCCGTCCTTTTTCACCACCATGTAAGGGATTTCGTCGATACGCTCGTAGGTCGTGAACCGGCGTCCGCATTTTTCACATTCGCGTCGCCGCCGGATGACATCGCCTTCGCGCGATTCTCGCGAATCGACGACCCTGTCCTCAAAATGACCACAGAACGGACACTTCATGGTTTCACTCCAATGACCTGAGTCTCCGCGTGTTGCGAGGCCGACAACATCTCCTCCGAGAGCATCTCTTCGGCGATCATCGCCCGCAGATCGTTCAGCGAGAGGCCATCGCGCAGGAAGAAATACACTCCGAACAGCAGCGCTGAACCAAAGCCGACCAGATGCATGCCGATGGCCGCACTTGCCGCCATATTGCGTTCCACTCCCAACAGAGTCAGCGCGATCATCGTCGCGGTGTGAAAAGCGCCGGCAGACCCCCCTGGCGTGGGGATGAGCGATCCCACCAGAGCGAACCCCAGGATGAAGACGATGGAGAGGAGCGACAGCGTCAGACCGAAAGCGCGAACCACGAGCCAGAAACTGAGGGTGACCAACGCCCACACCAGAACCGTGTATCCCAGCGTGATGAACAATCCTTTGGCATCGTGGAGAACATAAAGCCCATCGGCGAGATGGCGCAGGAAATTCAGCAGGACGCGTCGGAGTTTCTCAGGAACCCAAGGGAGTCTCTTCTCCAGGAATCCCAGGATGGCCTTGACCCGCCACCGATATACCGAGAGAACGATGATCCCCAAGCCCGATACGACGAGCAGACCAAAGCCAACCCGGCGGATGGTGGTCAGGTCACCTTCATTGATGAATCGCTCGAAGAACGTGAGATCGATGGCGAACAGGAGGACGACGAACATGGAATCGTAGAGGCGCTCGATCATGATGGTGGCCAGTGTGGCGCTGGGCCGAATGCGCTCCCGCAGACTGAGCATCACCGGGCGAGCGACTTCACCTACGCGACCGAAGATGAAAATGCTGGAGAACCCAACGACCGTGGCGGCGAAGAGATTCCGAAATGATGGTCGAGCTATGGGAGCGAGAAATGCCCGCCACCGAAGCGCCCGGACGACGTAGGTGGCCAGGATGGGGAGGACCGAGCCCGCCGCCAGCCAGAGATTCAAGTGCCGAAAGCTCGCCTTGACCTGAACCCAATCCAGGCGATGAGCGAAGTAGGCGATCAACAGGGCGGCGATCATCAACCAGAGCGTGAATTTCAGCTTGAAGCGTCGGTCTTGCACGATCTCGCTGTCCGAAGATGCTAAAGTACCTGAAAAGCCCGGGAGAGGTCAAGCGCCATCCCGGTGAGTGACCCCCTCCGGCATCGGGGTCCATCGGGGGACTCCAGGCACCTCCCCGGGGCGGGCGACGAAGCGATCGTCGGATGACAGCACGCGCTCCCCCCTCTTGACTCCCTCGTGGGACTTAACGCTCTCCAATCGGGCCAGTTATATGGTATCCTCGGGGCTCCCTCAGGCCTCTCCGTCACCCGGGCGGGGAACTTCTCTCTCCCCGTTTTCGTTTTGCAAATTGAGCATCAACACATGATAATTGGTACAGAGAGAAGAGCCAGTGGGAGCAAAAGTTGCATTGTCCAACGAGGATGCCCAATTGGTCCGACAATGCCTGGCCGGGGATGAGGCGGCCTGGGAAGAGATCGTCAAGCAGTATTCCCGGCGGATCTACAGTCTCGCCTACCGGTTCGTCGGCACCCACGAGGCCGCCGAGGATTTAACCCAGGAGGTTTTCTTGCGCATATACCGCACGCTGGATCAGTACGATCCTCAGGCGGGGAGTTTGTCCAATTGGCTCATGCGGGTGGCCAGAAACCTCATCATCGACGATTGGCGGAAGCGGGGCCGCACGCCAACCGAGGCGAGCGACACGCTGGAGGCTCACGCCTACCACTTGAAAAGTCGCACCGAGAGCCCTCAACGTCTGGTGGAGCGTCGCGAACTGAGCGAGCAAATCCAGGCGGCGATCGACAAGCTCTCTCCGGAACTCCGAACCTGCATCATCTTGCGGGATCTGGAGGAACTTTCCTACCAGGAGATCGTAGACTTGTTGAAGATCCCGGAAGGAACGGTCAAATCTCGCATCAACCGGGGACGCATCGAGTTGGCCAAGATCTTACGTCGCATGAAGGTGATTTGATGAGATGAATTGTGAGCAGTTCCAGGACATCGTTGGCGAGTACGCGGATGGCACACTGACATTGCCTGCCCGTGCCCGGAGTGCCGAACACCTGATGACCTGCGCAGCTTGTCGCCGGTTGCTCGCCGATGTCCGGGCGACGATGGCGGCCTGCCGCCGGGCGGCCCTCGTCGAACCGCCCGACGATCTGGTGAGCCGCATCCTTCGAGCGACGCCAGCGGGCTCGATGATGAGTTGTGCCGTCTTTGACGAGTTGATTCTGGATTATTTTGAGGGCTACATTCCGGCTGGCGATTATCACGTCTTCGAAGAGCACTTTCAGGCCTGCCCTCGGTGTCAGCGGCTCCTCACCAGTATTCGGCTGGCGCGCCAGTTGTGCCATGAAGCGAGAGCCGTGCCTGTGCCCGAAGATCTTCAGCGGCGTATCATGAGGGCGACGGTGGGCATTGAGCGGATACCGGCTCACCGAAAATGGAGAGCCATCGTTCGTCGATGGTGGCGAGAGCGGAGAGCGAAGATCGCGCGAACCATCGGCCTCATAGTGACGCCGGAGGGCGTGACGGCGGTCCTTCTCTCCCTGGCCACGGTGGGATTCCTCCTGGTTGAGGTCTCCGACGACATGACCTTGCGCGGAATTTACAGACAAGCCCGGCTCAAGATCGAGCGGGTGGTCGCCCATTCGCGCTCCGGCGCGCTGGAAGAGCGAGTGATCGTTTCGGAGTTGCGTGGCATGGCGTCGCGGTTGAACGGCGTCCTCCAGCTCGGCGCAAATCTGCTCGTCGGTTCGGCCGACCGAAGTCGGCAGCCCTCCTCCGGAGCGCTCTCCGGGCCAGAGAAGAAGAGAGGGCGATCACCTCGACATCGAGATGCCGAGCTCCAGACGCGCCGCGGGAGTCCCGCGAGCCGCCGGGCGCCCCAATGAGCTCTGTTCAGCAGGTGGAGCGATGATGATGAAATGTTTCTACCATCCGGCCCATCGAGCCATGATCCAGTGTTCGGCCTGTGGCCGGCCACTCTGTCCCCGGTGCGATCATCGGATCAAAGGATTCGCCTACTGTCAGGATTGTATTGTGCGTGGCGTGGAACTGCTCCGGTCGGCGAGCCGAGCCGGTCGGGAGACGTCGATAGGGTGGAAGCCGGTGCCCGCCCTGGCCCTCCTGGCGGCGTTGGTGCCGGGACTGGGCGCGGCCTACAATCGTCAGCATACGAAGGCGTTCGTGTACTTCATCGTCATCGTCGGCCTGTGGGAGCTGGCCGAAGTGACCGGATTGGCTTTCCTGGGCGTGGGCGGCGGCGTCTTCTACCTCTACTCGATCATTGATGCCGTTCGGACGGCGCGCGCCGTTCGAGCCGGAAGCGATCCGGCTCACGAGGACCTCCGGCTCCGGCGTTTCCTTCAAGAACATGTTCGAACCTGGGCGGGCCTGCTCATTGCACTGGGCCTCATCTTCTTGCTCACTGATGTGTTTCAGTTCTTCAGTACCCCCATTCGATTGATCCGCTTGTGGCCGGTGCTGCTCATTGCCGGGGGCATCTATCTCATCGTCAGACAATGGCGGGCTTCGCAGAGGGAGGAGCCTTCGGAGCCTCTCTCGGTTGATTTTCGTCTTGTGACGCCATCGCTCTTTTCGCCGCCCACCGGCCGGTTGCCCGGCGCGGGAGAGTCGAGCGAACCAGATTCCCCATCGGATCACCCCGTCGGAGGGAAGGGGTGAAAGAGGGCCAGCGGTGGGCTTCAGCGAGTGGAGTCGGCGCTTCGCGTCATCGAGGAGCTCCCATGGAGGGAAAGATGATGAAATTGCTCAAGATCATCATCGGCATCATTGCCGGATATGTGATCATCAAGATCGCGCTCTGGATTCTTGGTCTCGTCTTCGGTCTCGTCGTCAGCCTGGTCTACGTGGCGCTGGCGGTGGGAATCGTGGCCTTTGTGATTTACTTCATCTATCGAGCGCTCAGCTCGGAAGAGCGCAAAACCGCCTGAATCCACGAGGCGCGGCCCGATCATCGACCTGTGGCCGCTGACGGTGACCGACGCCCCGGCGTAGTGCTCGTCGGCCAGGGCGACGGGGGTCTTTCCGTTGCTGTGGCGCATCCTGAGGTTGTTTTTTTCGTCGGGAGTCCGTAATATTTTCCCCCGACGATGCGAATCGGAATCGACGCTCACGCCATCGGAAGCCAATCGACAGGGAACGAGACCTACATTAAAAATCTCATTCTCGCCCTGGCCGAGATCGATCGCTTCAACGAATACGTTCTCTTTTTCACTCGCCCCGAGGTCGCCCGTCAGTGGGAAGGGCGTTTCCCCAATGTCCGCGTTCAGCTCATCCGACCGCACACGCCCTATGCCCGGATTCCGGTCAGTTTTCCCCTGGCCATGTATCGGGCGGGCGTTGATCTCATTCACGTGCAATATACGGCGCCCCCGTTCTGTCACAAGCCGATCGTGGTGACGATTCACGATCTTTCGTTTGAGCACTTCCCCCAATTTTTCACGCCGCGAGAACGATTTTTCTTCCGGCGAACCATTCCTCACACGGCGCGCCGGGCCGCCAAAGTGTTGACCGTCTCCGAATACTCGCGGCGGGATATCATCAACACCTATCGGTTACCGCCGGAAAAAGTCGTGGTCACGCCCAACGGCGTGGGACCGGAATTCAAGCCCACTCGGGATATGGGACGCCTTCAGGCCGTGAGGAGAAAGTACGGGATTGAACGACCGTACCTGTTGAGCGTGGGAAATCTTCAACCGCGAAAGAACCTGGCTCGACTCATCAAGGCCTACTCGCAATTGCGGGAGATGGTCGAGGATTTTCGTCATCAGCTCGTCATCGTCGGGAAACGGGCCTGGTTACACCGGAACATCCTGCACGAGGCGCACCGATCCCGGTATGCTGAGGATGTGGTGTTCACCGGGTACGTTCCCGAGGACGACTTGCCCGCTCTCTATAGTGGGGCGACGGTGTTCTTGTACCCGTCCATCTTCGAAGGCTTTGGTCTCCCCGTCCTGGAGGCGATGGCCTGTGGGACGCCGGTGATCACCAGTAATAGTTCGTCGTTACCAGAAGTCGTCGGGGAGGCCGGCCTGATGGTCGACCCGTATGATGAGGACGCCTGGGTCCGGACGATTCTCCGCGTGGTTGAAGATCGTCAATTGTGGGGCGAGCTGGCGGAGCGCAGTGTGCGTCGGGCGGCCCGGTTCTCGTGGCGTCGGACGGCAGAGTTGACCTTGGCCGTCTATCGAGAAGTGGGCGCGGGCGCGTCCGTCGAGGTAGCGAGGCGATGAGACCGATGAAAATTGCCATTATGGGCATACGGGGCATCCCGGCGAACTATGGAGGATTCGAGACGTTTGCCGAACAGTTGAGCACGCGTCTGGTTGAGCGCGGCCACCGCGTGACCGTCTATGGCCGCCGCCATCATGTGTCCGTTCCCCACCGCGTCTATAAGGGCGTGGAGCTGGTCGTTTTGCCCACCATCAAGCATAAATATCTGGATACCATTGTCCACACCCTGCTGGCCGCCATCCACGCCTGTTTTCGATCTTATGATGTCGTGTTATTGTGCAATGCGGCCAATGTGCTGGCCGCCGAGATCGTTCGGCTCTCGGGGAAAAAGACGATTTTGAACGTGGATGGGCTCGAACACCGACGCAAGAAATGGAACTGGCTCGGCCGCGCCTATTATCGACTGGCCGAATGGTGGGCGGCCAGGCGGCCCCATCTTCTGGTCACCGATGCTCGCGTCATCCAGCGATATTATCGACAACACTACGGCCGAGATTCGGCGATGATCGCCTACGGCGCGGAGATCGAACGGCGCTTCCGACCCGAAGCACTGCGGGCCTTCGGGCTGCTCCCCGAACAATACATCCTCTATGTCAGTCGATTAGAGCCAGAGAATAATGCCCATCTCGTCATTGAGGCTTTCGAGCGCGTGCGGACGACCAAGAAACTGGTCATTGTAGGAGATGCCCCCTACGCGAAGGCTTACATTCGTCGTCTGCGGCGCACGCGCGATGCGAGGATCCTTTTCACCGGATTCGTGTTCGGAGAGGCCTATCGCATCCTTCAGCAGCATGCCTACTGTTACGTGCATGCCACCGAAGTGGGCGGAACGCATCCGGCTTTGATCGAAGCGATGGGCTTCGGCAATTGCGTCGTGGCGCTGGAGACGCCGGAGAATCGCGAAGTGGTGGGCGACGCCGGTCTCTATTATCGAAATGCCGAGGAGTTGCAGGCCGTCCTTCAGCACCTCATCGATGAGCCGCGCTTGCTCGGATTTTATCGACAGAAGGCCGTGGCCCGCGTCAAGGTCCACTATGACTGGGAGAGGGTCACCGATCAGTACGAGCAACTCTTTGCTCAAGCATTGGCCTGGCCCATGCCCGAACCACAACGGCGATCGATGCGCACCACAGTGCCCTAGCGGGAGACCGATGTGGCGGGGACGGGAGGGCCACATGATCCGGAAGATCGGGGCGAATAGTACCTGGATCGGTGGGAGGGGACGGTGTCGGTGGGATGTCATCCCGGCCGGAGATCGAGGGACGACGCGTGCGACCGTTCCGGTTATGATGGCGATGGGGGGGCCAGTGGGTCACCACCGCATCCCATCTGCGCGATCTCCGACCGGGCGGGGTCGAACATGATCTGGATGGAATCTCGACGGAAAAAAGCAATTCGGTCTGGCATTTCGGAGCATAATGTTTTAAATTTTTCTCTAACTTCTCAAGGAGTGCGACGCACGATCGAAAGCGATTGCCTGTCTGGCGACCGCACGTCATGTGAGTGCAGTGAATAACCCGGGAGGTGTGAGGTGAAAATCGGAATACCGAAAGAGGTGGTGGAGGGAGAAACGCGGGTAGCGTTGGTCCCTTCTCTGGTCCCCACCCTGACGAAGTTGGAACATGAGGTTATGGTAGAAACCGGCGCAGGAGTTCGCGCCTCGTTTTCCGACGCCGAGTATGAAGCGGCGGGTGCCACGTTGATCGATGACGTCGTCGAGCTCTATCAACGGGCCGATGTGATCTTCAAAGTTCGCCCTCTCGACTGGCATCCGAAGGCCGATCGGCCGGAAGTCGATCTGTTGCGAGAGGGATCCGTCCTCATCGGGTTTCTCGCTCCATTGTCTCGCACTGAGACGATTGTGAGACTTCTGGAGAAGAAGATCAGTGCCTTCGCCATGGAGCTGATTCCGCGGATCACGCGCGCCCAGAGTATGGATGCGTTGAGTTCGATGGCCACGGTCACGGGGTATAAGGCGGTGCTCATGGCGGCCGATCATCTGGGGAAGTTCCTCCCCCTGCTGATGACGGCGGCGGGAACCATTCCTCCGGCAACCGTGCTCGTGCTCGGTGCGGGCGTCGCTGGCCTGCAGGCCATCGCCACGGCCAAGCGGCTCGGCGCGAAGGTCGAAGCGTTTGATCCTCGCCCGGCGGTCAAAGAGCAGGTGCAGAGTCTCGGGGCTCAGTTCATCGAGATGGAAGTGCCCGAGGATGTCGAGACGGCCGGTGGCTACGCCAAGGAGCAATCCGAAGCCTTTCTCCAGAAAGAGCGCGAGGTCATCGGCCAGCGATTGCCCAAAGTGGATGTGATCATCACCACGGCGCAGGTATTCGGCAAGCGCGCCCCCGTGTTGATCACCGAAGAGATGGTGAACCTGTTGCGCCCGGGCTCGATCATCGTCGATCTCGCCGCCGAACAAGGGGGGAATTGTGCCCTGACCAAGCCGAATGAGATCGTCCAACACCGGGGTGTGACCATCTTTGGCCCGGTGAATCTGGCCGCGGCCATACCGGTCCACGCCAGTCAGATGTACGCCAAGAATGTCGTCAATCTCTTCCGGCATCTGTTCCCCTCGCCGGAGAAGTCACTCGATTTTCAGGACGAGATCACCCGTGAAGCGTGTGTGACGCATGATGGGGAAATCATCAACGACATGGTGAAGAATGCCATGAAAGTGCGAACGGGAGGATAGATCGCCATGACGGCGTCGATCATCGTATCGATTTATATCTTCGTTCTCGCCATCTTCGTCGGTTTTGAGGTCATCACCAAAGTCCCCCCGCTTCTTCATACTCCGTTGATGTCCGGGTCCAATGCCATCTCGGGGATTACCATCGTGGGGGCATTGATCAGCGCGGGCGCGGGGCACAGCGGCTTGAGCACCGTCCTCGGCACATTGGCCGTGATTTGTGCCACGATTAACGTGGTCGGCGGTTTCCTGGTGACCGATCGGATGCTGGAGATGTTCAAGCCAGCCAAGAAGGGGACCAGTCAACCATGATCGACCCTGCCTCCAGGGAGGGAGGGCAGTGAGAGGCTCTCACCGTCGGCCGACCTCGTAGGGTTCCCGGCGATCGATGGGCGCTCTCCGAGGGGCAGGCGTACAATCCCATGCGGCGATCGCAGAGATCCAACCAGCGACAGATCAATAACCTACAGAAGGAGAATCATCGATGTCCACAGTGACCAATTTGGTGTACCTGTTGGCAGCGGTCTTGTTCATCTTCGGTCTGAAAAATCTCAGCTCTCCCCGCACCGCTCGACGGGGCAATGCGCTGGCCATGCTCGGCATGTTGCTGGCCATTGTGATCACGCTGTTCGATAAGCAGATCCTCGATTTCACCCACATCATCATCGGCTTGATCATCGGGGGAGCGATCGGCGTCTATGCGGCCAAAACGGTCCAAATGACGGCCATGCCGCAAATGGTCGCGCTGTTCAATGGATTCGGTGGCGCGGCATCGGCTCTGGTGGCGTATGCCGAGTACGTTCGCCTGAGCGGGCCGCCGGGGATGGACGTGCTCATCACCATGGTGCTCAGCGTGCTCATCGGAACGGTGACGTTCTTTGGCAGTCTGGTGGCGTTCGCCAAACTCCAGGGGATCATCCGCGGGGCTCCCATCGTCCTTCCGCTTCATCATGTCGTGAACGGATTTCTCCTCTTGGTCGCGCTCGGATTGGGCGGATTGTTCGTCTTCGACGCGCCCCAGGGCGCCTTCCTGTTGGCCGTGGTTGTCGCGTCCACGATGCTCGGCATCCTCTCGGTGATTCCCATCGGTGGCGCCGATATGCCCGTCGTCATCTCGCTGCTGAATTCCTATTCGGGAATGGCGGCGGCGGCGACGGGATTCGTTCTCTCCAACAGCGTCCTCATTGTGAGTGGCGCTTTGGTGGGCGCATCGGGACTCATTCTCACCGAGATCATGTGCAAGGCGATGAATCGCTCTCTGGCCAACGTCCTGTTCGGGGCCGTGGGCACCGACGGAGGGGGAGCCGTGGCCGGCGAGCGTCGACCGGTCACCGAATATACGCCGGAAGATGCCGCCATGGTGTTGGAGAGCGCCCAGTCCATCATCATCGTTCCCGGATATGGATTGGCCGTGGCCCAGGCTCAGCACGTCTTGCATGAGCTGGCGACCATTCTCATGGAGCGCGGGGCCACCGTTCGGTACGCTATTCATCCGGTGGCCGGTCGGATGCCCGGACATATGAACGTTCTATTGGCCGAAGCGAACGTGCCGTATGACATGATCTACGATATGGATCAGATCAACGAGGATTTCCAGAACACCGATGTCGCTCTCGTCGTGGGGGCCAATGACGTCATCAATCCGGCGGCACGATACAAGAAGGACAGTCCACTTTATGGTATGCCCATCCTCAACGTCGATAAGGCGCGATCGGTGATGATCATCAAGCGCAGCCTCTCACCGGGATTCGCTGGGGTGGACAATGAACTGTTCTACGATCCCAAAACGATGATGGTCTTTGGCGACGCCAAAAAAGTACTCACCGAACTCGTCCACGAATTGAAGGGATGAGGCGAGTGATCTGACCGGGGGATCAACGTGGTGATGACGTCATCGTTGGAAAGCGAGTTGTCGGCATCGTCTTCTCCTCGCTGAGCGTTTCCTGGATGCGGGCGCCGGCCCGCTCATTTCTTCTCCTCGATCCCATACTTTCTCATTTTATAACGAATCGAATCGCGCGAGATGCCGAGCAGGTGGGCGGCGCGGGTTTGGTTCCAGCCGGTTTGTTCCAGGGCCTGTTCGATCATGGTGCGTTCCATCTCTTCCAGGGTGAGGCGGCCCACCAGGCTGGCCGCCGAGG
>Ga0256841_1000311_pt1 | contig 52306 bp, 45 predicted proteins | sample 356308metaG_FD_185971 | JGI IMG/M metagenome (GOLD analysis project Ga0256841, IMG submission 185971) | Hydrothermal vent microbial communities from Mid Atlantic Ridge, Atlantic Ocean - 356-308 | ecosystem: Environmental > Aquatic > Marine > Hydrothermal vents | place: Atlantic Ocean: Mid... | reverse complement strand
GTCCCCGCGGTGACTCGCTTCCGCGCCTTGTCCAGAGGTGCCAGGAACACCCCCGAACGACGAGGTACTCACGTGGACGGGTGCAGCGGGCGGGGGCACTTCCCGAGCGGCACAGGGCCTGGGCCACCGGAGGCCCAGGGGAGAGACCGCCTCTCGCCTCGCCGACGGAAAGGGATGCCATGGCAAGTGCTCTCCATGGGATGGCATAAATATAAATTACATGTATACCAGGATCAATCACATTGGGCTGACTCGTACGGGTTTTCCGCAGAATGGCGGAATAGGGGTAAAATCCGCAGACCTCACCCGAGCTGGGCCGGACGCTCAGAGCTCTCTCGTCCCCCAAAGGACGGACGGATCCAGGACGAATACTCAGGTCTAGACGCCGATGCGTTTGTTGGGACATCTCCACCGCCTTTCGACCCTTGGCCGGGGATTGGTTCTCGGTCTGCCTGCCGATGTCGCCGCAAGGGACCCCATCGCCCTGTTCGGGGAATGGTTCGAGGCCGCCCAGAAGGCCGCCCTGTTGGAACCCACGGCCATGACCCTGGCCACTTGCACGGCTGATGGCCGGCCTTCGGCGCGAATGGTGTTGCTCAAGGGCTACGACGCCGCCGGGTTCGTTTTCTACACCAACTATGGGAGCCGAAAGGCGCGGGAACTCGAGGCGAATCCTCGGGCTGCACTGGTGTTCCATTGGCCCCGGTTGATGCGCCAGATCCGTGTCGAAGGCGAGGCGAAACGCACTTCCCAGGAGGAATCACGGGCCTATTTCCGATCGCGGCCGCGCGCCAGCCGCATCGGCGCCTGGGCCTCGCGGCAAAGCGAGCCCTTGGAGAGTCGCGAGACCCTGGAGACCGAGGTGAACCGTTTTCGCGGCCAATTCGCTGACGGGGACGTTCCACTGCCGCCGTTCTGGGGAGGCTATCGGGTGGTGCCGCAGACCATCGAGTTCTGGCAGGGACGTGCCAACCGCCTGCACGACCGGGTACGCTTCGAGAAGACGGATGAGGTCTGGCAGGCCCAGCGTCTCTACCCATGAGCGCTGCGCAAGACTGCTTCATTGGCGTGGATCTCGGCACCTCGGGCTGCCGGGCGGTGGCCCTTGACGGCCGCGGAGAGGTCCTCCAACGCATCGCCGTACCCCTGCCCGCCTCCCGGGTAAATGCGCCGGGACGGGTGGAGCAGGACCCTGATGCCTGGTGGCTGGCCTGTGTGGAGGTCCTCGGCGAACTCAGCGAGCGCCTGCGGGGCTACTACGCGCGGCGCCTGGCCCTGGATGCCACCGCCGCCACCCTGGTGGCGGCCGATTCCGACGGAGATCCCCTCGGCCCGGCACTGATGTACGACGATCGACGGGCGCAGGCGGAGGCCGACCTGATTGCCCACCATGCCCCTGCGGACTCCCCCGCCCGCGGGGCCGGCTCCAGTCTCGCCAAGGCCCTCTGGTACCGCCGCCAGACAGATCCGAAAAGCCCCGTGCTGGCGCTTCACCAGGCCGACTGGATAGCGGGCCGATTGACCGGCCGCTACCCCCTCAGCGACTGGAACAATGCCCTCAAGATGGGCTTCGATCCGCGCCGGGCCGAGTGGCCCGGATGGGTGAAGGCGCTCCTCCCCAAGGGCCTGATCCTGCCCCGGGTCCAGCCCCCGGGCGCGGCCATCGCTTCGGTCTCGGAAGAGGCCTCCCGGGCCACCGGTCTGCCTCCCGGCTGCCTGATATGTTCAGGCACCACCGACAGCACCGCCGCCGCCATCGCCGCGGGGATCGAGGCCCCGGGTGATGCGGTGAGCGTCCTGGGCAGCACCCTCGTGATCAAGATCCTAGGTGACCGGCCCCTGTTCGACGCCACCTATGGCATCTACAGCCATCGCCTCGGCAACTCCTGGCTGCCGGGCGGTGCATCCAACACTGGGGGCGCGGTCCTCGCCCACTATTTCTCCCCGGGCGAACTGGCCGAACTCAGCCGCCGGATCGACCCGGAGCGGCCTTCCGGGCTCGAACTCTATCCGCTGATCCGTCCAGGTGAGCGTTTTCCCCGCAACGCCCCCGACCTGCCCGCCCTGGGGGCGCCGCGAACAAGCAATCGCGGCCTCTGGTTGCAGGCCCTGCTGGAGGGAATGACCGCAATAGAGGCGGAGGGCTATGCCCGACTCAGCGAATTGGGCGCCCCCGCGCCGCGGCGCCTGTTCAGCATCGGCGGGGGTGCAGACAACCCGGCCTGGACACGCTTGCGCCGGATGCGCCTCGGCCTCCCACTGGTCCCGCCCCGCTATCGCGATCCCGCCTGCGGCGCGGCGCTCCTCGCCATGGGACGAAAAACGGGACTCATGGCTTGATACGCAGACCTAGGCGCGAGATCATTTCTGCTCTCGCGGGCACCGCCGGCGGCCGGCGCGACGATCAACGAACAGACCCGATCCCCCTCACAGGCAGGAGAACGACTTAGATGAAAAAATGGCTCATGTTGCTCGGGCTCGTCCCCTTCCTCTCCCTGGCCGGGGAGTTCGAGCCTTCGTTGGTGGTACAGACCGGCAAGATGCAGGAAGGCGACCTCATGGTGCGCAACATCACCGATCTGGCAGCCGGCAAATCCTGCCTCGCCTTCTACATCCGCACCTCCGGCACCAGCCCGGTCATCGAGTGCTACCCCGCCAGCTCGGGCTTCGGCGCCAACCTGACCCAGGTGGGCCACATCAAGTCCCAGGACATGATCATCCGCAAACTCATCGACAGCAAGAACCGCATGAACTGCGTGATCGCGTACGTGGGTACCCCAGGCACCTCCCCCGCGGTGGACTGCTACCCCTACCAGCACCTCTTCAAGGGCAAGATCTCGGAGGCCGGGCATATGCGCGAGGGCGATCTCGACGTCTTCCGGGTGGTGGACCCAGGCAACAACAAGGTCTGTCTGGTGTCCTATGTGCGTACCGAGAAGACCTCACCCTCCATCCTCTGCTACAACTCCCACGCGGGCAAGAAGGGCGGGCTCTACCAAGCCAGCTATCTGCGCGCCGGCGACCTCGTGGTGCGCAAGGTGAAGGACGTGGAGAGCGGCATGGCCTGTATGGTCACCTATGTGAGTACCCCCGGCACCAAGACCCACATCTACTGTTATGAAGAGAACCCACCCCCTCCGTCTCCCATGCCCCCTCCAGCGCGCCGTTGATCCCGATCAAGGCCCTTTCTATCCTCATATAAGAACTATTTGGTATTCTACTCGGGCGAGGCGTCCGGAAACACGAGAGGTTACAACACCATGAACAAGACAATCGGCATCGCCGTCGGTGTCCTGCTGGGCACGGCGGGCCTGGGGCTGGGGAACACGGCCTCGGCCTCGGGGATATTCAGTTTCATGAACCCCTCCAAGTGGTTCGGCAGCGACCACCATTACTACGACGACTACTACTACGACCGCTACCGTTACCGCGATGGTCCCTGGGGTTACTATGGTCCCTGGGGCTATGGGGGTTATGGTCCCTGGGGCTATGGACCCTGGGGTGGATATGGTCCCTGGGGCTATGGACCCTGGAACGCGAACAACAACAGCAACAAGGACAGCAAACCCGCGCCTCATATCCCCCAATAAGACCTGACATCCCCTGGCCGAAACCCCTCGTCAGAGGGGTTTCGGCCCTCTTGTCCAGCAGGCCGCAGCAGCACTCCGTCTCATCCCTCAACGTCTCTATGGATCGGCCTTCGGGCGCGCTCCGGCGTGATCGGCCGGATGCCCCGGGCTATCGGCGAGGCATCGGGAGGCGCCGCCCCCGCTTGCGCACATGGGTATCCTCCCCCCAGAGGCAGCGGTTGCAGCGCAGGCAATCGAGGTCGTACTCGTGCCGCACCCCCAGGTCGCAATGATCGAAGCGCCGCCCGCGCACCCGCGACTGGAGCAGGGCCAGCTTGTTGGACAGGCTCAAAAAGGCCCCCAGAGGGCAGAGATAGCGGCACCAGAAACGCACGTAGAACAAGGACCCCCCCAGGGCGAGGCCCGTCACCCAGCCGAGGGCCTCCGTGAATCGTCCCGAGAACAGCGACTGCATGGGATCGAAGCCGGCCCAGGTCTCGTCCCCGCTGAGCCACACGGCCCACAGCATGGCCACCAGCAGGAGGTACTTGAGGTAACGCAGGGCCCGCTCCAGGGGCCGCCGGGCGTATCGGCGCAGCCGCAGGTGGCGCCCCAGGCGGGAAACGAACTCCTGAAGCGCGCCGAAGGGACAGAGATAACCGCACCATACCTGCCCCAAGAGCACCCCAGCGAGGCCCACGAAGCCCCATACCAGCCAACGCTGGGCGTTGTCGGGCCAGGCCGGCCACAGGCCCTGGGTGAAGTGGATCAGGTCCATCTCCGTCACCAGACCGTTGAAACCGAACCCGAGCAGGGCCAGGGAGGCGGCCATCAGGGCCAGGCGGGCGCGTTCGCCGCCCCACAGATAGACCGGCACGAAGGCCGCGAGTAGGGCCAGGGTGACCCAGAACCGCCAGGAAGCGAGGCCCGCCGGGGCCGACGCCCCACCTCCCTCCCCTTGCAGATGCAGCCCGAAGGCCTCGGCCCCCGCCATACGCGCGCTGCGGCCGATGGCCTCCAGCGCCGCCCGGCTGCTCAGGGTGGCGCCGCTGATCGCGTCCACGTGCCCCAGGTCCAGGGGTGCCCGGGTGAGATCCCAGCCCTTCAAGCGGTCGAGCCAGGCCTGGATATCGCCGATATAGGCCGGGCTCTCCCGGGATGCGATATAGCGCAGGCCGCGGATGCGGCCCTGCCGGTCCAGGGAGAACAGGATATCGAGCGGACCGGCGTAACCTTTCACCCCGGAGGCCAGGACCAGGGTGGAGAGGCTCAGACTGTCCGGGGGCCCCGGGGCCTCCTCCCGGTCCCAGCCCAGATACCGGGGGCCGGGGCGTTCCGCGAAGCGGACGGAACCGCTCACCTCCTGTAGTTCCGGCGGATCGAAGCGGACCCGCGGCCCCTCGGCATGGAGGGCGGCGACCCAATACCAGCCGAGGCCGCACAGGCCCAGGCCGAGCAGGGCCAGAGACAGGCGCGGCCAGGGAAAGCTGGGGCGGGCGCGCGGCGCGAGCCCGCCTACGGGCCGCAGCCGCCCCGCCACCAGCACCGGCACCAGGGCGGTGCCGGCCACCGCCGCCATGAGCCCGCCCGCGCCCTCCACACCCAGCAAGGGGATCCAGAGGCTGCCCGTGAGCAGAGCGCCCAGGGCCCCGCCCAGGTGATCCGCGGCCTCCACCGCACCGGTGGAGCCCAACACCTCCGGCTGCGCCCGGTGGATCTGATGCAGACCCAGGGGGAAGCCCGCGCCGGTGAGGACCCCGGCCAGCACCGAGAGCGCCCAGTAGCCCGGTTCCTGCCACTCGCCCGCCCCGGCCAGGAGATCGAAGACACGCGGCAACGACCACATCCCCAGGGCCACCAGAAGCAGAAGCGCACCGAGTAACCAGGACACCCGCGCCCCCCGGGCCAGGGGCCGGCCGAGGAGGCCCGCGCCCAGGGCCAGGCCCGTCATGAACAGACCGTTGAGCAGGGCCACGCGCTCGAACATGAACCCCACATGGGCCTGATAACCCAGCAGGATCACCAGTTGCGCCGCCATGGCCAGGAGCCCGAGGGCGGCCAGGGCGGCCAGGGCCGCCTGGCGCTCCAGCTCCAGGCGCGGTCCGCCGCTCGCCCAACGGCGCCCCAGCCAGAGGACCAGGCCCACCCACAGGGGCACCAGATAGGGCCAGGGGCCCATGCGTTGGAGGCGGGCGATCCAGTCGGCCCATTCGGCGGCGGTGAAGCGGCCCCAGAGGATCATGTTGAGGAAATAGGTCACCGGGCGGGCGTCCGTATCCAGCGGCGCACGCAGGGCCACGAAGCGCTCCCGCAGGTACTGGATCCGATCGTTCGGGAGCAGGGAATAGAAGCCCTCGGGCGGGAAGGTCCGCGGCGCCAACTCGATCGCCTCGTAACGGGCCTTCAATACCTCCGGGTCCTCGCTCACCTGGCCGCGGGCGGAGGCGCAATAGAGATGCGTGTCCCCCGGACGGATGGCCACCGCCGGCCAGACCGCGTTGAGGGTGGCGAACACCGATGCCGTGTAGCCACCCAGATCACGCCCCACGTAGTTGGATGCCGCCTCCACCTGGGTGCAGTAGACCCCCCGGGGGGAGAGATGAGCGGCGACCGTGCGGAAGAACTCGCGGGTGAAATAGCGGTTGCCCTGGGCGTTGGAGGGCGTTGCGTCCAGGGCCAGGACCAAGTCGTAGCGGGTGCCGGCGGGAAGTTCGGCCAGGAATCGGCGGCCATCCTGGAAATGCAGGTGGAGACGCGCGTCTTCCAGGGCCTTGCGCCCCTCCGGGGGCAACCAGGGGCGCAGATGCTCGAAGGCCCGCCGATCCTGGAGCACCTGATCCACCCGGGTCAGCGGATAGCGCAGGAGTTCGGCCGGCAGCCCGCCGGCAAAGCCCTCCAACACCAGGATCCTTCTGGGGGTACCCGCCTGGGCGTAGACATAGGCCGCCGTCTGCGCGGTCTCCCGTGGCAACGGGAAGCTCTCGCCCAAGTGGCCGTCGCGCACCACCGAGATCTGCCCGCCCAGGCGCGCCAGGGCCACGTGGCCGTAGCGGGTCTCCAGCGCGTCCAGGAGTTCCATCCCCGGTTGCAGCGACGCGAATCTCAGGCGCTCCAGCCCGGCCTCGAGGCGCTCCGCCACCGGTGGCAGGAGCAACAACGCCCCTGTCAGGAGCCAACCCAGCCCCCCACGGCCCCACCCGCCCAGGGTCCACAGGAGCCCCCCCAGGACCAGGGCCACCCACCCGAGGACGGCCACCAGCCCCAGATGCTCCACCATCAGGAAGGTGAACGCCAGGCCGCCGCCGAAGGCCCCCAGGGCCTCGGCCGCGTACAGCCCGGAGACCCGGCCCGCGGTCCCCTGGGGGTCCGACCTCCCCGCCGCCCGCTCCAGGGCCTTGCCCGCGAAGGGGAAGGCCGCCCCCAGGAGAAGGCCGGCGGGGGCGGTGACCAGGAACAGGGTCGCCGCCATCTGCCCCAGGGGCACCAGTTCCACCACCGGCACCTCCAGCCACAGGCGCGCGGTGCGCAGGGCCAGGACCTCCAGCACCAGGGCCAGGGGCAGGACCGCGAGGATCGCCGCCAGGGCGCGCCCGGGCGAGGCGAACCGCCCGCCCCGCCGGGCCACCGCCAGGGAACCCAGGCCGATCCAGACCAACCAGCCGGCGTAGAACAGCCCCAGGCTCACCTCGTTGCCGTAGAGGACCACCAGCGCCTCACGGATGAGCACCGCCTGGCTCACCTGGGAGAAGGCGCCCAGGAAGGCGATGCAGACCAGGGTCCAGGTCCTCGATGGGGTCTCGATCATGGGAAACGGGCCGGATGTGCCTTCAGGGGTGGCGAATACCCTGCAGATTGCTCAGCCACGGTACGACGCTTCAGAGCGACGTCCCAGGCTGGGAGGGACGACCAAAGTCGCTGAAATTCCAAGTACAACGAGCATACCCCGCCCACCGTCATCCTCGCCCTGCCTCGCCCGCAGGCACTCAAGTGGACCCCATTACCGGGAGTCGATACGTCGCACATGGCCCCAGGACCGCGTCCACGGCGAATCGATGCGCCTCCGGGCGTAGTCCCATCGCGGTTGGCCATCAGTGCGGCACTTCCTGCCGACTGGCCCGATCACCAACAGCCGGCGCGATGCCACCATGCGTATCCGCCACCGCTCCCCAAGGTCCTGAAGTCCTATTCCCTCTGGGCGCGGAGGCCCCAAGGTCTCGACCGGACGAAACCACCCGCCGAGCTGGCAGTCACGCATGTGATGGCGTTTCGTTTCTGACCCACTGGGGTGTGGAGAGAAAGGCATCGGTGTCCAGTCGAGATCAAGCCTCGCCGCCCAGGCCGTCACCTCCTCAGCGCCGCTCGAACAGGGCCATGGACTCCACGTGGGCGGTATGGGGAAACATGTCCATCGCCCCCGCCGCGATCAGGCGATAACCCCGCTCATACACCAGCACCCCCGCGTCGCGGGCGAGGGTGGCCGGATAGCAGGACACGTAGAGGATCCGCCCGGCCCCCAGGGCGGCGATCCGGGGCAGGACCTCCAAGGCGCCGCTGCGCGGGGGATCGAGCAGGACCTTGGGGTATTCCTGCTCCAGCCAGGGGGCATCGTCCAGGGGCCGGTAGAGATCGGCGGTCACGAAGTCCAGGTTGTGCAGGCCATTACGTTCGGCATTGGCCGCGGCCCGCTGCACCAGTCCCGCGTCGCCCTCCACCCCCTGCACCCGGGCGGCCTTCCGCGCCAGAGGCAGGCTGAAATTGCCGATACCGCAGAAGAGGTCGAGGACGTCTTCGTCGGGCTGGGGATCGAGCAGGGCCAGGGCCTGGTCGATCATCAGGCGGTTGAGTTCCAGGTTCACCTGGGTGAAGTCCTGGGGCTCGAAACGCAGGTGCAGGCCGAGGGTCGGCAAGCTGTATTCCAGGGGTCCCGGATCGGGGTCCAGACACACCAGGCTGTGCGGGCCGCCGCCCTGAAGCCAGCACTGGATGCCCCGCTCCCGCCCGAAACGGGCGATGGCCTCGCGGTCCGCCTCCCCCGGTGGATCGAGGACGCGGAAGGTGAGGGCGCAACCGGTGTCACCCATGCTCATCTCCACCTGGGGGACGCGCTCCCTGATGGAGAGGCCGTCGAGCAGGCCCGCGAGATCGGCCAGGGCCTCCCCCACCAGGGGATGCAGGACCTCGCAACGTCGCAGATCGGCGACGAACGAGGTGCCCCGCTCGCGGAACCCCACCAGGACCTTGCCCTTGGCCTGGACGTACTTGGCCCCCAGGCGGGCCTTGCGGCGGTAACCCCAGTGCCCGGCCGACAGCGGGGGCAGGATCCTGGCCGGGGTCACCTTGCCGATGCGCTCCAGGGCCTCCAGGAGGATCTCCTGCTTGTGCCGGATCTGGGCCGTGGGGGCCAGGTGCTGGAGGCTGCACCCGCCGCAGAGGCCGAAGTGGGCACAGCGGGGTGCCACCCGCTCGGGCGAGGGCTCCAGGATCTCCAGGACGCGGCCCTCGTCGAAGTGGCGTCGGCGCCGTTCCCGTTGCGCCAGGACCCGTTCCCCGGGGAGGGCGCCGTGGACGAAGAAGGCCTTGCCCTCCACGTGGGCGACCCCCCGGCCGTCGTGGGAGAGGTCGTCGATGCGCACCTCCACCGGTGGTGGCGGGGAGCGGCGCCCCTTGGCCCGGGGCATCACTTACGCTTCCAGCGGCCGTTGGCGGGGTCCTGGTACCACCAGCCCCGGCGGGCCTGGCGGATCCAACTGCGCGCAAACACGGCGCGCACCTCGGGCTCCCATTCGGGATGTCCATTGGCCTGGGCCACGGCCCGGTAGAGGCGGTTGCGCTCGGCGTTCTCGGCCTTCAACAAGCGCTCGACCTGAGCGCGCTGTTTGAGGCTCACCTTGGACGCATCACGCAACGCCAGCAGGCCCCGGCCGGTCAGGCCCACCGCGCCCGAGTTCAGAAAGGGGGCCAGGGCGGCCAGGCGCCGCTTCATGCTCGCCTTCAGACGGCGGATCTCCGGGGTGTCGATATTGAAGTTCTTGCCGGCATGGGCGCTGGGGACGAAGAACTCCAACACCCCCGCCCACAGTGAGTCCGAGGCCGGAGGCAGCCGTCCGCCCTGATCGCCGCCCGCCTTGGGCGGGGCGCTGGTCTCCGCCGGGGTCCCGTCGCCCTGTTCGGGCACCGCCTGCATGATCTCGCCGACGATCTTGTCGGCGGCCTGTTGGGCCTGGGCGGCGGGGAAATAGATATTGATGGTGACGCACGAGGCGAGGAACAGCGCGCCGAAGAGGAGACCGGTGAGTCGTGTATACATGGAGTGAAACCTCGTGGGTGGTGACGGGTTGGGGAGCCATGCCGGAAACGTGCGACAGTACGCTCAAGGATAGGGGCTGGGCAATCCGTTCGGCCGCCGGCGGAAGCGCTTGTAGGTCCACAGGTACTGTTCGGGACAACGGCGTACCAGGGCCTCCACGCCGGCGTTCAGGGCCTCGGCGGCCCTCACCGGATCGGCATCGTCTATCCCCTCCGGCGCCTCCAGGTAGTGGATGCGGTAGCCACGCCGCAGGCGTTCGGCGAACTTGAAGATCACCCGGGCGCCGGTGCGCCGGGCCAGGCCGGAGATCAGATTCATGGTGGCCACGGGCTCGCCGAAGAAGGGCGCCGTCACCTGGCCCGATTCTTGACGGGGAAGCTGATCCGGCAGGATGCCGGCCACCCCGCCACGCTTGAGCACCCGGAAGATGCGCCGTACCCCGGTGGCGTCGTCACTGGCCATGATCGCCCCGCTGCGCGCCCGGGCACTGACCAGGAGGGCGTCCAGGCGCCGTTGGGGTCGGTACAGGATGGCCGTGGGCCGTCCGGCCGTGGCCGCCAGGTGCAGCCCCGCCAGTTCCCAGGCCCCCAGATGGGGGGAGAGCACGATCAAGGGCCGTTCCGGCTCCCGGGTCATCAGTTCGCCACCCCGTTCTTCCACGATCAGACCGAGGACCCATTCCGGGGACCGCAACAACAGCGCCGGCAGCTCCATCAAGGTTCGCCCCTGTTCGCGCAGGGATCGGCGCAGCAGACGCTCGCGGGCCGCCGCATCGAGGTCCTTGAAGCAGATGCCCAGATTGGCGGCCGCATAGGCGCCATAGCGGTTGGGGACCCAACCGGCCAGGCGGCCGATACCGGCACCCAGGGCGTGGCTCAGGGGCAACGGCAGGGCAGAGACCAGACGGAGCAGGGCCTCGATGGAGAAATCGTTCACAACGCGGGCGCATCCTCTATTAAACTCGAAGAACCCGATCTCGACCGAGGATTCTACTCATGACCCTACCCCATCCCAAGGGACTTTCCCCTCGTGAGGCCTGGGACCTGCTGCAGAAAGACGCACGCGCCTTCCTCGTGGACATTCGTTCCACCATGGAGTACCTCTTCGTGGGCCATCCCAAGGGGGCGGTGCACATCCCCTGGATCGATGAGCCCGACTGGAAGGTCAATCCCCATTTCGTCGCCGAGATCCGCAAGCTGCTTCTCGGTGGCGTGGTCTGTGAGACCGACCAGGGTTGCGCCCCCATCATCCTCATCTGCCGCAGCGGTAAGCGCTCGCTGGAGGCCGGACGGACCCTGCTGGAGGAGGGGATCGAAAACGTCTACCACGTGGACGAAGGGTTCGAAGGGGACCTGGACGAAGAACATCACCGCAGCACCCTGGGCGGTTGGCGTTTTCACGGCCTGCCCTGGGAACAGTGCTGAGCGGTGGGTGCAACCGCCTGGTGATTCGCAGGCGTGGGCGGGGGCCGAGACTGGGACTTTCCCGGCAACCTGCTAGAATGATCGGCTCCGCAACCCCTTTCTGGAATCGTCACATGCGCGTATTGCATCATTGGACCTATGCCGTTCTCGCCGCCCTCCTGAGCGGATGGTCGCCGCTGCACGCCCAGGACCTGTTACAGGTCTACGCCCTGGCCAAGCAGCACGACCCCGTGATCCGCGAGGTCCGCGAGCGCCTGCTGGCCGCCCTGGAGAGCAAGCCCCAGGCACGCGCCCTGCTGCTGCCCAAACTCAGCGCCAGTGGCGGCTATGACCTGGTGCACGACGACGTCAAGAAACCGAGTCTCCTGAAAGGCAGCGAGGGCTACGACAAATACAACGCCCAACTCGGGGTCAACCAGCCCATCTATCACCGCGACTACTGGATCCGTCAGGATCAGGCCGACGACACCATCGCCCAGGCCGAGGCCGAACTGAAGAACGCCGAGATCGGTCTCATGGTGCGTACCGCCACGGCCTACTTCAACATCCTCGCCGCCGCGGACGAGTTGCGGGTGCGCCGAGCCGAGAAGGAGGCCAACGCCAGCCAGTTGGATCAGGCCAGGCAGCGCTTCGAGGTGGGCCTGGTGGCCATCACCGACGTGCATGAGTCCAAGGCCGCCTACGACGGCGCGGTGGCCGCCGAGATCGCCGCGGAGAACGCCCTCAGCGACCGCTGGGAGGATCTGCGCAAGATCATCGGCAACAGCAAGGAGCCCCTGGCCAAGCTGGGCGACGAGATGCCCCTGAAGAAACCGACTCCGAACGACATCGAGGCCTGGGCGAAGACCGCCCTGAGCAAGAACTACGGGATCATCGCCGCCCGGCACGCCACCGCCCTGGCGCGCAAGAACATCGAGGTGGAGCGCTCCGGGCACTATCCCACCCTCGACCTGGTGGGCTCCTATGGCCGGGTCAACAGCAACGCCGGCCTCGGCAGCGAGCGCGACGAGGGCCTGATCGGGGTGCAGCTCAACCTGTCCCTCTATGAAGGCGGCGCGGTCACCTCCCGGACCCGTCAGGCCCAGCACGAGTTCCAGGCCGCCCAGGACCAGCTCGACCAGCGCCGGCGCGAGGTCAACCGTCAGGTGCGCAGTGCCTTTCGCGGGGTGATCTCCACCATCAGCCGGGTCGAGGCCCTGAAGTCCACCATGATCTCCTTCCAGAGCGCCCTGGAATCCACCCAGGCCGGGCTCGAGGTGGGCACCCGCACCATGGTGGACGTACTCACCGTGACCCGATCCCTCTACCAGGCGCAGAGCGACTACGCCCGTTCGCGTTACGACTACATCATCAACACCCTGCAACTCCACCAGGCCGCCAGCACCCTCAGTGAAGAGGGCCTGGCCCGGGCCAACGCCTGGCTGCTGCCCGACGACACCGTCGCCCCGCCGTTCTGAGGAGGAACCGCCTATGGGATACAGCCCCCCTGCCGGCATGTCCGTACACGGCGCCCGCCGGGCGCGCAAGGAGGTCTGGAACACAGGGGACGGCATCTTCACGCTGAGTCGCCATGTCCGGTAACAGCATCGGCCGCCTGTTCGTGGTCACCAGCTTCGGCGAGAGCCACGGCCCCGCCATCGGCTGCATCGTGGACGGCTGCCCGCCCGGCCTGGCCCTGAGCGAGGCCGACCTGCAACGGGATCTGGACCGCCGCCGCCCCGGTCAGACCCGCCACACCACGCAGAGGCGTGAGCCCGACCAGGTACGGATCCTCTCCGGGGTCTTCGAGGGATACACCACCGGCACCCCTATCGGTCTGCTCATCGACAACCGGGATCAGCGCTCCAAGGACTATTCCGCCATCGCCGACCGCTTCCGCCCGGGCCACGCCGACTACACCTACATGCGCAAGTACGGCCGGCGCGACTACCGCGGCGGCGGCCGCTCCTCGGCGCGCGAGACGGCCATGCGCGTGGCCGCCGGGGGCATCGCCAGGAAGTACCTGGCCGAGACCCTGGGGGTGCGTATCCACGGCCACCTCTCCGCCCTCGGCCCCCTGCGCCCGAGGGCCTTCGACCCGGACGCGGTGGAGGCCAACCCCTTCTTCTTTCCCGATGCCGCCATGGTCCCGGAACTGGAGGCCTACATGGACGCCCTGCGCCGCTCGGGCGACTCGGTGGGGGCGGAGATCACCGTGGTGGCCGAAGGAGTGCCGCCGGGCCTGGGCGAGCCCGTGTTCGACCGCCTGGACGCGGACATCGCCCACGCCCTCATGGGTATCAACGCCGCCAAGGGGGTGGAGATCGGCGCCGGCTTCGCCAGCGTCGCCCAGAAGGGCAGCGAACACCGCGACGAGATGCTGCCCGAGGGCTTCGCCAGCAACCAGGCGGGCGGCGTCCTCGGAGGCATCTCCTCGGGCCAGGCCATCGTCGCCCGGGTCTCCTTCAAGCCCACCTCCAGCATCCGCCTCCCCGGGCGCACCCTGAATCTCGCGGGGGAGCCCGTGGAGGTGGTCACCCAGGGCCGCCACGACCCCTGCGTGGGCATCCGCGCCACCCCCATCGTCGAGGCCATGCTGGCCATCGTCCTCATGGACCACTGGCTGCGCCAGCGCGCCCAGAACGCCGACGTCCATCCCGAGGTGCCACTGATCCCGCCGCGAGCCCCCCGCGGCTGAATCCCCCGTGGCCCTGCCCTACTGGCGCCTGTCGGCCTACTATTTCTTCTATTTCGCCTCTCTCGGCGCCCTGGTCCCCTTTTGGGGCCCCTACCTCAAGTCCCTGGGCTTCGGTCCCCTGGCCATAGGCCAGCTCATCGCCATCTTCATGGCCACCAAGCTGGTGGCCCCCAATCTCGCCGGCTGGATCGCCGACCGCCGGGGCCATCGCCTGACCCTGGTGCGCCTGTCCTCCCTGGCCACCCTGATCTGCTTCGCCGGGGTCTTCGCCGCCCGGGGATTCTGGGGGCAGGCCCTGGTGATGGCCCTGTTCAGCTTCTTCTGGAACGCCTCCCTGCCGCAGTTGGAGGCCATCACCTTCAACCACCTCGGGGGCGAGGTGAGGCGCTATGCCCGCATCCGCCTGTGGGGATCGGTGGGCTTCATCCTCGCCGTCGGCAGCCTCGGCCTGACCCTCGAACACCGCCCCATCGCCCTCCTCCCGTGGGTGGTGCTGATCCTCTTCGGCGGCATCTGGCTGGCCGCCCTGGCGGTCCCCGAGGCCCCGGCCAGCACGCACCCCCAGACGCACACCCCGGCCCTGGCCCGGCTCCTGCGCCGCCCCGAGATCCTCGCCTTCCTGTTCGCCTGCCTGGCCATGCAGGCCAGCCACGGCGCCTACTATGGCTTCTATTCCCTCTATCTGCAGGAGCATGGCTACGCCAAGGGCCTCATCGGCGGCCTCTGGGCCCTGGGGGTGGTGGCCGAGGTGGGCCTGTTCCTGGTGATGCAACCCCTGCTCCGGGCCTGGGGGGCGCGGCGGGTCCTGATCCTGAGTCTGCTCCTGGCCGTGGTCCGCTGGCTCCTCATCGGCGGCTTCCCCGACCTCCTGGCGGTGCTGGTGCCGGCCCAACTGCTCCATGCCGCCACCTTCGGCGGCTACCACGCCGCCGCCATCCATCTGGTCCACCACTACTTTCCCGGTCGCGTCCAGGGCCGCGGCCAGGCCCTCTACGCCAGCCTCAGTTTCGGCGCCGGGGGGGCCATCGGGACCTTCTTCAGCGGCTGGGCCTGGGGGCCCCTGGGGGGGCGCGCCACCTTTGCCCTCGCCTCCTTGGCCGCCTTGGCCGGAGCATTGGTGGCCTGGCGCTGGGTGGACCGGGCTGGGCGGTACTGAGCCTTCACGCACGGGCCACCAGGGTGATCATCGCGTCGGCTGGCGGTGAGCCATTCGGCCTCACCACATCAGGTCGTCGGGGACCCGGTATTGCGCGTATCCACCTTCCACATCATCGTCGTCGCTGTCGGAGATATTCCAGACCACGATGCCGCCGGGATCACGGCGCTGAATCCGCTCCGCCACCTCAGCGGGCACCACCTCGTACTCGTCACCGAGACGTACGATGGCCGCTTGCCCCTGGGCGAGTCGGATCTGCATGCTGCGCGACACCCAGATCCTGGCGATCCGGCCTGCATCCACGAACTGGTAAGGGATCTCCGCATCACCCCGCGACAGGCGATGGGCCTCGATCATCTGCCTGATCTGGGCCACGACCGCCCGTCTCTCGGCCTCCCGGGCGCGTGCACGCTCGAGTTCCCGGTCGTGCGCGGCCTTTGCCGCCTGGGCCTCCCGCAACCGGCGCCGGGCCGCGTCCTGCTCACCCGCATCCTTGCCGCCGCGCCGCTGCTTCGCCTTCCTGCGCCTGTCCACCTGGGCCTTGCGGGCCTGCTCCCTGGTCACCAGCCCCGCCTTGCGCAGTTGTTCCTGCAGGGATTCAGCCATATTCAGGGCCTACACGAGGAGGGGCTCCCAGGGGTAGCAGATCCAGGGCATCGCTCAAGCGGGCGATGGCCTCCAGGGCGGGCGGCAGGTGGAAGATACGCAACTCGCGCCCCTCGCGCCGGGCCTGTTCGAGCCATTCGAACAACAGGGCGAGACCGGCGCTGTTGACGTGGCCGACGCCACTGAGGTCGATCCAGAGGCGATCCTGCCCCTGAAAACGCCGGCGGCCCTCCTCGATCAGGCCGGGGACATCCCCGAAGTCCAGGTCACCTTCCAGACGGAAGCCCCCACCCGGCTCCTGACGGAGGCGGGCCTGGGTACGGGACGTGTCCCCTGGGTCCCCCACCGCGAGACGCCCGGCGCGCGGGTCAGGCTCAGCCATGAGCCACCTCCCCGTTACGTTCCCGCAGGCGTTGGATGAGGCCGTCGATGCCGCCCTTGCGGATCTCCGTGCGGAAACTGGATCGGTAATTGGAGATCAGACTGACCCCGTCCACCTTCACGTCGTATACCCGCCAACCCCCGTTCTTCTGATGCAGGCTGTAGTCGATGGGGATCGGCGCGCCCCCGGCCTCGGCCACCCGGGTCCGTACCCGCAGGCGCCCGGGGCGGGGACCGGGTTGGGGACGCAGGTAGCGGATGCGCTGCCCGGAGTAGTTGAGCAGGGCCCGGGCATAGGTGCGGATCAGCAGCCGCCGGAACTGATTCACCAGTTCCCGGCGCTGCGCGGGCGTGGCCCGGCGCCAGGCGCGCCCCACCGCCCCCCGGGTGATGGCCTCGAAGTCGAAGGCGGGGGCGACGATCTCCTCCACCAGTTCATAGATGAGACGGGGATCGGCGTCGATCTCCGGCCGTTTCGCCTCCAGGGCCGCCAGCATCCGCTCGGCGGTGTCCTTGACCATGGCGGTGGCCGCGTCCAGGGCGCCCCCGGCGAACACCGTGAGGCCCAGTGAGACGCCCAGCACGAGACACAGGAGGCGTCCGCCGACGGTCCTCATTTACCACCCCCGGCGGCCTTGTCGAACAGGAACTGGCCGATGATCTGCTCCAGCACCAGGGCCGACTGGGTGTGTTCGAGCGTGTCGCCGTCCTTGAGATATTCATCGCTGCCGCCGGGGTCGAGGCCCACGTACTGTTCGCCCAGCAGCCCGGCGGTGAAGATGTTGGCGAAGGTGTCCTCGGGGATGCGGTCGTAGCGTGATTCGATGCGCAGGGTGACCAGGGCCTCGTAGCTGTCCTGGTCGAATTCTATGCGCTCCACCCGGCCGATGGGGACCCCCGCCATGGTCACCGCGGCGCGCACCTTGAGGCTGCCGATGTTCTGAAAGCGGGCCTTCAGGTGGTAACCCTCGCCGCTGCCGGCGGCGCTGAGGTTGCTCACCTGCATGGCGAGAAAGAACAGGGCCAGCAGCCCCAGGGCCATGAAGGCCCCCACCCCGATCTCTATGAGGCGTTGCCGTTGCATGTCAGTCTCCGAACATGAGTGCGGTGAGGACGAAGTCCAGCCCCAGCACGGCCAGGGACGAGTGCACCACGGTGCGGGTGGTGGCGCGGCCGACGCCGGCCGAGGTGGGAACCGCGTCGTAACCCTGGAAGAGGGCGATCCAGGTGCATACGAAGCCGAACACCAGGCTCTTGACGACCCCGTTGACCACGTCCTCGTGAAAGTCGATCTTGGCCTGCATCTGGCTCCAGAAGGCGCCGTCGTCCACCCCCAGCAGGCCCACCCCCACGAACCACCCCCCCAGCACGCCCACCGCGCTGAACAGGGCGGCCAACACGGGCATGGCCAGAAACCCCGCGTAGAGACGCGGCACCAGGATGCGGCGTATCGGGTCCACCGCCATCATCTCCAGGCCCGAGAGCTGTTCGGTGGCCTTCATCAGGCCGATCTCGGCGGTCAGGGCGGAGCCCGCGCGCCCGGCGAACAGGAGCGCGGCCACCACCGGTCCCAGCTCGCGCACCAGGGAGGCGGCGACCACCACTCCGAGGCTCTGGGCGGAACCGAACTGGGACAGGACATGATACCCCTGGAGCCCCAGGACCATGCCCACGAACAGGCCGGAGACCCCGACGATGACCAGGGACAGGACCCCCACGGAATGGAGCTGGGTCACCAGCAGGCCGGGACGGCGCAGCACCTCGCCGCTGCCCAGAAGCATGGAGGCCGCCAGCAGGTGCCCGCGGCCGAGGCGCCGGATCGCCCCGATCCCGGCGCGGCCCAGGTGGGCCAGGGCGTCCAACATCAGGCCGCCTCCAGCAGGTCCTGCGCCAACGGTGGCGCCGGATAATGAAAGGCCACGGGCCCGTCGGGCAGGCCCTGGAGGAATTGACGCACCCCGGGTGAATCCGACGCCATCACCTCCTGCGCCGTCCCCCGGGCCACCACCCGGCCCGCGGAGATCACATAGATGAGGTCGGCGATGGAGGCGGTCTCCTGGACATCGTGAGAAACCAGCACGCTGGTGAGGCGGCTGGCATCGTTGAGGCGCCGCACCAGGCGTACCAACACCCCCATCGAGATAGGGTCCTGACCGGTGAAAGGCTCATCGTAGAGGATCATCATGGGGTCCAGGGCCATGGCCCGGGCCAGGGCCACGCGCCGCGCCATGCCACCGGAGAGTTCGCTCGGCATCAACCGGCGGGCGCCACGCAGGCCCACCGCCTGGAGCTTGAGCAGGACCAGCTTGCGGATGGCCGACTCGGGCAGGCGGGTGTGTTCGCGCAGGGGATAGGCGACATTCTCGAACACATCCAGATCGGTGAGCAGGGCGCCGCTCTGGAACAGCATGCCCATGCGCATGCGCAGACGATAGAGGTCGCGCTTGCCCAGGGCGTGGACGTTCCGCCCGTCCACCTCGACGCTGCCCGCGTCGGGGCGGAGTTGGCCGCCGATGAGCTTGAGCAGGGTGGTCTTGCCGGTACCGCTCGGTCCCATGATGGCGGTCACCCGGCCACGCGGGATGTCCAGATCCACGCCGTCGAAGATGGGCCGGCCTTCACGGGAGAAACAGAGGTTTCGTATACGCACCAGCGGAGGGGTACCCTCCCCTTGGGCTTCAGACCTGTCCATCGCCAACGGGTTGTCCTCGAAGTCTGGGGGAACTCGGCCCCGTGGGAGGCCGGATTGTGCTCTCGGAGTGAAGGCGCGGTCAAGCTCAAGACCAGCGGATGACGTCGGTGGGACGCTCAGCTGCTCGACATCCCCGGTTGCCCAACCATCCCGCGCACTTCAGCAGCACGATGTTGAAAAAGTCTTTTCCTGGACTTTCGCCACCATGGATCCGGGAAATGCAATTCCCGGTTTCCGTGTTTGCGACGTCTTATGACCGTCGAAAACAGCGGTACATCCGTGCGCCGCACGACATACTCCGTTTTTCAACGGCCTCCAAGGCATACGATATTTGCAGACTTTTTTTGCACCTCTCTCCATCTCTGCACCGTCCCAAGGCGCCGGGAATTCCTGAAAATATAATGTAACTCAATGCGTTATTGTATTGGCATGATATGTGCTTTCTCTAACCGACGAGACAGGTCGTCATGACCTGAATTTGCAGTCCACGTGACTGTCCTGCCGTCCCGGGTGGCACCGGGGACGGCAGGACAGTCACCCAACCACGGTTTCAAGGGAGGCCGATCCATGACTCATGACCATCCGAGCCCGGGGGCCTTGCTCCTCCGGGTATGCCTATACGCCCTGCTGGCCCTCGCCCTGCCCGCGTCCTACGCCGACGACGATCACCACAAGAGCGGCGATGAAGGCGGTACCGGCGGCCGCCTCAGCATCACCAAGGCTACCTGGAAGGCCGGCGATCACAAACTGAAGATCAAGGGCAAGCATGCCGGCAGGCGCGCCCGGGTCACCCTGCGCAGCGCCGCCAGCGGGGTAAGACTCGCCCAGGTACGGGCGGACAAGAAAGGCCAATGGAAGCTCACCCTGAAGAACCCGTCCTTCGTCCCTTGCAGCGTCCAGGCCGAGAGCGACGGCGGCACGGCCGTGCGCAAGGTGTCCGGGGCCCCTGCCGATTGCGATGGCGCCGTTGCGGGAGGTAATGGCGATGGCAACGGCGGTGGCGACGGACACGAGGGTGACGGCGGAAACGGAGCCGGGGGAGGAAATGGTAACGGCGGTAGCAATCCCCCGCCGGTGATCGGCGCCTTCCGGGTCCTCGCCTTCAACGACCTGGGTATGCATTGTGCCGACCAGGATTTCCGTGAATTCAGCATCCTGCCCCCATACAACGTCCTCAACGCCCAGGTGGTGCAACAGGGCGGCAGCCCCCGTCTCATGACTCCGGCCGACGGCATCGGCCTCACCTACGAGGCGGTAGCCTCCAATATCGTGGATCCGGCGAGCCCCAACAGCGGCCCCGTAGCCATGAATTCCATCACCAGCACCGCCCAGAACACCACCGGGATCTACAAGACCAACTTCTGGGACGCCACCGTCAGCGGCGACGCCGTGGGCTTTCTGGCCTACCAGTCCTTCTATCCCCCGGGGGTGCTCGCCGGCTTCCCCTTCGAGCCCGACCTGGGCCTGCCCGCCCCCGACCTCTGGGAACTCTACCTGGGCGGTGGCAGCCTCCAGGCCGAACAGGCGGCCATGCCGGGCAAGAGCGGCCCCTACAGCGCCAACGTCCCCCAACCCTTCAAGGGCTACTACAGCGACCTGCCCTTCTTCGTCAACTTTCCTTTCGGTTATACGGTCAACGGCCTGAACCGCTTCACCGCCGAGGGCATCCCCATGTCCATGGTGGACGACCAGGGGCGCGACAATGCCTATCCACTGCTGCGGGTCACCGCCCACGACGGCAACGGCCAGGCCTTGGCCAGCACCGACACGGTGGTTCCCACCGCCTCCGAGGCCGATTGCCAGATCTGCCACGCCAGCCAGCCAGTGTGCAACTTCGACAGCGTCCACACCCTGGCCTGTGACGACATCGCCAACATGAACTACCCTGGCGTGCCCTTCATCGAGGACGCCTCCGGCGTGATCGGGGCCACTCCGGAACAACAGGTGATCAATGCGGCCAAGATCAATATCCTGCGCCTCCACGACCACAAACACGGCACCCACCTCGCCCCCGACAACCCCGACGGCACCAATGCCGACGGCAGCACGCCCAACGTGGTCTGCGCCCGTTGCCACTATTCCCCGGCCCTGGATCTGGCCCATCTCGGCCCCAATGCCGAACAGAAGCAACACGTGAGCATGTCCCGGGCGATGCACGGCTTCCACGGCCGCCTGCCCCAGAGCAATCCGGCCGACTATGGCCATCTGTTCCCCATCATGCCGCCGCCCGACGGCCGTACCCCGCAGACGCAGGCCCAGGTGCTGCAAGACACCTGCTACAACTGCCATCCGGGCAAACGCACCCGCTGCCTGCGCGGGGCCATGGCCAACGGCGGGATGGTATGTCAGGATTGCCATGGACAGCTCACCCAGGTGGGCGAGGACTTCAGCGGCAACCTGCCCAACAACCCCGGCGCCCTGGACCTGGCCAGGCGGGTACCCTGGGCTTCGGAGCCGAAGTGCCAGTCGTGTCACGTGGGTGACGTGCTCCAGGCCGAAGGCCTGCGTCTGGGGGGACAACTGGCCGATGCCATCGTCAACCGGACAGACACCGGCGGCACCCCCGACGGGATCCGCCTGCGCATGGCCTACAGGGTCAGCGACCACAAGGCCAACGGCGGTCCGGATGCCCTGACCCTGCTGGACTTCCCGAACTCCCGTTTCGCCTCCGATCGGCCCCTGTACCGCCTGAGCGGCAACTCGGGGAGCGGCAAGGGCCACCACGGCATCGCCTGCGAGGGTTGCCACGGCAGCACCCATGCCATCTGGCCGAACGCCAACCCCTGGGCAAACGACAACAAGGCGGCCATGCAGATCCAGGGGCACGCGGGTCCCATCACCGAGTGTTCGAGCTGCCACAGCGGCGATCTGGGCGTGACCCTGGAGGGTCCTCATGGGATGCACCCGGTGGGCGATACCCGCTTCGCCCACGATCACGAGCACCTGGCGAAACAGAACAAGGATGCCTGCCGTGCCTGCCATGGCAAGCACGGCGAAGGCAGTGTGCTCTCCCGTACCGCCGCCGCACGCACCCTGCAGACGGACGACCACGGTAGCGTGCAACTGGCCGAGGGCACGCCGGTGACCTGCGATCTCTGTCACTCCAACAAACTCTGACTCCCGGACTCCTCCACTGGATGGATCCCTTGGCCCGCCTCGTGCGGGCTTTTTTCATGGCGACTCGTGAAGCCGGGGAACCCCCGCATCCTACTTAAGCCGCCCTGAGCGGTGCGCGGCGGGGGCCCTACCCACAGTGGTGGGCCCGCAGCGGGCGCACAAAAAACCCCGCACGAGGGCGGGGTCCTGGGACAAGGCTATCCGGTCCCTCAGAGACGATTTTCCACATGGATCTTACGGCTGCGCCGGTAGATGGGTGCCAAGGCACCCGTCCACTCACCGGCGAGGTCGTCGTATAGGGTCCGGGCGGCCTCACGATCACCGAAGAGGTCTACGGCCTCTTCCGCCCAGGCCAGTCGATCCTTCGGTGAGGACAGGCGCCCCTTGCAGGCATCGAAGGCCCGGCGCACCTCCTCCCCGTCGAACCCGGTCTCGGCCAGGCGCCTGACCAGTTGTTCGGCCTGCAGGGCACTGCCGCAGGCGGCCACCGCATGGTCCACATAACCACGAGCGGCCTCGGCATCACCGGCCTCGCGCGCGACCCGGGCCAGTTCCGCGAACAACAGATGGTCGCCTCCCGCCTCCGCGGCCCTGGCCAGCAGCTTGGCCACCCAGTCCCTGTCTCCCAACAGGTGCAGCACCGCCCGGGCCAGGCGCACCTGGCCGTAGGCATCCACGGCCTTGCCCTCCCAGTCCTGCAGATAGGCGCGCACCTTGGCGGCCGCCGCCTCTTTGTCACTCAGGTCCGACAGGGCCATCTCGCACACCGCCACCAAATCCGCCAGGGACTGGGCGCGGCCGGCGGCATCGTCGAGGATGCGCATGGCCCACTCGTTGTCGCCCAGGTGCCGGCTGACCCCGCGCATGAGCAGACGGGCCTTTGGCAGTTCCCAGCCCTCTTCCTGCATGCGCTTCTGGGCCTCCACCAGGAGCTTCTGGGCATAGAAACGATCCTCCAGCTCGGCCATCACCGCATCGGCCAGCTTGAGGATCTTGATGGTGGTGTCAGCCGCCTGCTCACGTTCCTGGAAGACGGCATATTTCTCCTGATTGGCCTCGCGCCGCTCCAGTTTCTCCTTCACCAGGGCGACCCAGTCGGCATCGTCGGAGAAATATCTTTCCACCGCCTCGACGACATTCTTCATCTCGCCGACGGTGGTGACCTGCTCCTCGGCCTGGGCGAGGAAGGTCCGGGCGAGGTCCCTGTCCTCCAGCACCGCCATGGTCTTGTGGGTGAGTTCGAGGAATTCCGGGGTCCCCGAGGCCACCTCGGCGGCCTGTTCCAGGATCTCCCGGGCGAAACCCTTGTCGTCCAGCTTGGCCGCCACGCTGTCGAGCAGCTTGAGATACTGGCCGAAGTCGGAGACGGCGTTCAGGGCCTTGCGATAGGCCGCGGCCGCGGTCTCCTTGTCGCCCAGGGAATCCGCGATGTTGGCCCCCAGGCCGATGAGGTCGTTGGGCTGGGTCAGGCTCTCCATGGCGCGCTTGTAGATCTCCAGGGTGAGTTCCTTGTCCCCGGTGTCGCGCAGCACCGCCTCGGCCAGTTTGAGCCGCTCGGGGGCCGAGGACATCTTTTGTTCGGCCTTGGCGTACATGGCCTTGGCCAGGTCCTTGGCATCCATCTCGGTGGCGGCGAAGGCCGCCAGCTCCAACAACTGGGCCTTGTCGTTGATCTCGGGCAGGGCCTTCTCGAAGGCGGCCACGGCCTTGTCCTTGTCCCCCAGGAGGTTCCACCAGCCCTTGGCCAGATCGAGGTTCTCCTCCCCGGACATGGCGAATTCGGCGGCCTGTTCCATGAGTTCGCCCACCTTGGCCTGATCGTCGAACATCTCCTTGAAGCCCTCGGCCAGGGCCGCGAAGTCCTTGGGGAACTGGCAGTCGCTCTCGGCCTCTTCGAGAGTGGACCGGGCCCAACCTTGATCGGCGAAGATCTCCACGATGCCCCGGGCGTAGGTCACGGTGGCGGCGAGGTCATCGCAGAAGCGGGCGGCCTTCTTGTAGAACTCGCGGGCCATGTCCTCGTTGCCCTGTTCCTTCAGGGTGCGGGCCAGATTCACATAGTCGTCCATGCCCTTGGCCTTCTCTTCCACCTTGGCCAGCAGGGCCGCGGCCAGGTCCTCGTCGCCCAGGCCCTCCTTCGCGTAGCCGGAGATGGTGAGGAATTCGTCCAGCTTGGTGGCCTCGTCCGCAGCTCTTTCCAGGAGTTCCCGCCCCTTGTCCTTGTCACCCAGGTGCCGGGCCAGGCTGAAACCCAGGGCGGCGAACTCCATGGGCTCGAAACAGGCATCCTCGGCCTGGGAGTAGAGGTCCTTGGCGTATTCCTCATCGCCTATGGCCAGAGCACCCTCTGCGGCGGCGATGTAGTCCGGAGGCATCTGGCACTGCATCTCCGCCTTTTCCACCAGAGACTTGGCATAGTCCTTGTCCACTCCCGCCGCCTCTTTGGCCAGGGCCGCGAAATCGGCTGCCGTGGAGCATTCACCCTCGCGGGCCTCGAGTTCTTCTTTGGTCGCCATGGATTCTTCCTCCGGGAACTGGAACGAGATAAACCTTTGAATTATCGCGGTTCAGTGGATTCTCAACAACTCAAACCTGTTTATGCAGGCATCAGACCGAGTTACCGACTCCGAAGTTGCGCAGGGCGGTGCGAAAGCTGTTGAGGGGGCTCAGAATGGCGTCACCCAGGACCACCGCACAACCCAACCAGTGGTAGAAACTGGGTGCCTGTCCCTCCACGTAATAGAGGTGGCTCATGAGCCAGGTGGAGACCGCCACCGCCAGGATGGCGAAGACCTGGTCGAGGAGAAAGGCGAGGGTGTTTATGTCGCCCGACTTGAAAAATTCCACGAACAGCACCGCGATGGCCAGGCCGATGAAGACATAACCTGGAATACCATCCAGGCTCGTACCGGACATCTGCGCCCAGACCAGATAGGCGATGAGGACGAAGACCCAGGGAAACTTGCGTAGGAAGGACATGGACACCTCTCAGGTTCGAGTGACGGGAAAGACGGGATAAGCGGCCCGGTCGACGCCGCGGACCTGAAAACGAGGTGGAGCGACTGGAGAAGGGCCACCCATCCCGACGCCCCCACCTCTCAAAACTGCCCGGTACGCAACATCACCAGGGTACAGGCCTCAAAGCATTCGATACCCGCCGCTCCCAGACGTGCCGCCAGAAGCGCCGATTCACTCCCGGGGTTGAAGATCACCCGCCCCGGGGCAAGCCGCAGGATATCTTCCACCAGGGGCTCGGAACGCGCCGCCCCCAGATACAGGGTGAGGGTGTGCACCGGGGCCTCCACCGCTCCCAGGCTGGGGGCCACGGGGAGTCCTTCGATGGTCTCCCAGCGCGGATGTACCGGAATCACCTGGTAGCCCTTCTCCAGCAACAGTCGCACCGCCTGATTGGCATAGCGGTGAGGCTTCGGGCTGGCCCCGAGGACCACCACCCGGTGGGCTGTGGGCGTAACGACCATCGACGGTCCTATTTCCCTTCGGCCGCGAACTTGGCGAGGATCTCCACGTCGGCGCGCGCCACCAGGTCGTCCACCAGACGGTCATAGTAGGTGCGGGCGCGGATGCGGGTCAGACGGTCGCGCACCCGGCGCTTGTCCTCTTCGGACAGGCCGGCGGGATCGCCGTCCCGGATCGCCTCCAGGGCCACCACCGCCTCGCCGCCATCGCGCAGGCGGGCCGTCCCCAGGGTGGGCCCGCCCGCGGCCGGACGGGGCAGTGAGAAGGCCGTCTTCACCACCGCAGGCGGCGCCTTGGCATTCCCCTTCGCCACGAAATCCACCGTGGTCACCTGATATTTTCCCGCGGCCTGGGCCAGGGGCGTCCCCTTGCGCACCGCCTCACGAATGGCCTCGGCCTGGGCCTGGGCGGCCCGGCGGGCACGCTCGGCGTGGATCGCCTCGACCACCTCTTGCCTGACCTCGGCCAAAGGCTTCACGGAGGCCTCACGGTGGTCGGCCACTCTCACCACCACCGCGATGCGCTTGCCGCCGGGTCGTTCGATCTCGATCACTTCGCTGTTGTGACCATCCACCAGGACATCGTCACTGAAGGCCGCGGCCATGACCTTGGGATCGTCCAGGGGGGCGGGGCCGCCCCGGCGCGAGATCCAATCGCTGTCGCGCACCTTCAGCCCCAGGGCCTCGGCCGCGGGAACCAGGCTGTCCGGATTCTCGTAGGTGAGGTTGGCGAGCCGCTCGGCCAGGTCGTAGTAACGCTGCTCCACGGCATTGGCGCGATATTCCTCGAGCAGTTGCGCTCGCACCTTTTCGAAGGGCTCCCGGCGAGCGGGTTCGATGGCGGTGACCTGGATCAGGTGGTAGCCGAACCGGCTGCGCACGGGGGCGCTGATCTCACCCTCCTTCAGGGCGTAGGCGGCCCGTTCGAAGGCCGGGTCCATGATGCCCTTTTCGATCACCCCCAGGTCGCCCCCCTTGGCAGCGCTGCCCTTGTCGTCCGAGGCCTCCTTGGCCAGGGCGGCGAAATCCTCGCCCGCCTCCAGGCGTCGGCGGAGGGCCTCGGCACGGGCCTTGGCCGCCGCCTCGGTCTGGGCATCGGCATCCGCGGGCACGGCGACGAGGATATGACGCACGTGGCGGCGCTCCTCTTGCGTGAACTTCGCGGCCTCGCTGCGATAGAGGGTGCGCAGGTCCTCCTCACTGGGCTCCAGATGAGCGGCGATGGCGGCGTCGTCCAGCACCAGGTATCGCAACCGCACCTGCTCAGGGACCGCGAAGCGCGCCTTGTGGTCCTGGTACCACGCCTGGACCTGGGCATCCGTCACCGGGGCCTCGTCCTTGAAGTCTGCCAGCGGTAGGGAGACATAGGCGAAACGGCGTTCTTGACGTTCGAGGCGTATTGCATCGGCCGTCTCGCGGTCGGTGGTGAAGGCGCTTCGAGAGACCACGCGCTGGAGTTGTTCGCTCATCATGGACAGGCGGATGCGTTGCTCGAACTGGGGCGCGGTCATGCCCTGGAGCTGAAGGGCACGCTCGTAGGCCGCCTTGTCGAAATGACCGTCGTGCTGAAACGCCGGCTCCGCGAGAATGGCCTGGCGCACCTGCTCGTCCCCTGCCCGCAGCCCCATGTCGTGACTGGCCTGGAGCACCACCGCCTCGCGTATCATCTGTCGCAGGATGTCCCGCTTGAGTTTGACGTCGTCGAACATCTCGGGACGGTAGTTGGCGCCGAGCTGCCGCCGCAGCCGGGATTTGAATTGCTGGAAGCGCCTGTCCAGATCACGTTGGGTGATCTCGTGTCCGTTCACCTTGGCCGCCAAGGGCTCCCCGCCTATGCCCAGGTAGGACTGGATACCCCAAAGGGCAAAGGGGATGCTGATGAGGATGACGATGAGCCAGGCGATCCAACCCTGGGCGTGATCTCTGATGGCCTGCAACATGGGCAACTGCGTCTTTGAATGAAATGACCCGCCTGGGAGGACCTGGACGGGAGGGAAGGCGACCGGGCACGTCCCTTTGCTCAGGGGATGCCGCAACAGCGGCCTTGGTCGCGAAGGCCCCTGCGATGGCTTCTGGAGCGCAGGGTCGAGGAAGCCACGTTGCGCACCTGATCGCAAAAAAAACGGGGTACCTCGAAAGATACCCCGATCTACGGGTATGTGTATGGCGGAGTGGACGGGACTCGAACCCGCGACCCCCGGCGTGACAGGCCGGTATTCTAACCAACTGAACTACCACTCCTCGTAATGCTCTGGTGGGTGCTGCAGGGATCGAACCTGCGACCCTCGCCTTGTAAGGGCGATGCTCTCCCGGCTGAGCTAAGCACCCCTCAGGAAAGCGCGCTACTTTACAGCATCCTTCAGCGCTTTTCCAGCCTTGAAGGACGGAATGCGAGAAGCTGCGATCTCAATGGCCTCACCGGTCTGGGGGTTGCGGCCGGTGCGCGCAGAGCGCTCCTTGACCATGAAGGTGCCAAAGCCAATCAGGGCGACGGAGTCGCCTGCCTGCAAGGCCTCGGTAACGGCCTGGACGAAGCCGTCCAGGGCACGCGCGGAGTCTGCCTTGGTGAGGTCTGAAACCTCCGCGATTTTTTCGATCAGTTCGGATTTATTCATTTGCTCTTGTGCCCCTCTTGGCCGATCCCCAGCCAGTCGTCTCAATTGAAGGTTTGATTATACCCGTCGCACGTGAATATGTCGTGTTTCGAGGGCGCTCCCCGTGCCCCTGGGAAAGGCGTAGAAGCGGCTCATAGCAGAGGCCATGGCAAGCAATCGCTCCTCCGCCCAGGGGTGCGGGGGGCGGCCGCAGCAGCCAAATACTCACGTCCGGGCGGTATATATATACCGCCCGCATGGAGATTCCCGGCCACGACAGTCGTCCCATGCCCCTTGGGGACCCTCACGGGAGAGCATCGCAGCCCCACCCCTCGCCACAGGCACGGGGAACGCTATCGAAGCGCCAACGCTGACGTACGACGGATGCGGTTTCGGTCGCCCGCGACCCAGGCATCCCCGGCAAGCGCAGTTTTATACTGGCCGCGGACCAACCCTGTCAAGGTATACATCCACGTGACAGGCCTCGGCCGGGATCCGGCGTGAACATTCCGTACGGAAATCATCGTGGCCGAGGCCATCCCCCCACGCGCGCACCTCAATGATGGGTGCCCACCTGCGCCGTGGGCCGCCCACCCCCTTCCGCTCCGGCGACCGCAACCTCCGGCTCGCCTTTCTCTTCCGCCGCCGCGTCCTCTGCGGCCCGCCCTTCCGGCTGCTCGGTCAGGGCCAGGGACAGCACCTCGTCGATCCAGCGCACCGGCCGGATATCGAGATTCTGCTTGATGTTCTTGGGGATCTCCACGAGATCACGGGCGTTCTCGTGCGGGATGAGCACCGTCTCGATCCCCCCCCGATGGGCGGCCAGGAGCTTCTCCTTGAGGCCGCCGATGGGCAGGACCTCGCCCCTGAGCGTGATCTCTCCGGTCATGGCCACGCTTGCCTTCACCGGGATGCGGGTCAGGGCAGAGACCAGCGCGGTACACATGGCCACCCCGGCACTGGGACCATCCTTGGGGGTGGCGCCTTCCGGCACGTGTACGTGGATGTCGTTCTTCTGGTAGAAGTCCGAGTCTATCCCCAGGGTTTCTGCGCGCGAGCGCACCACGGTCATGGCGGCCTGAATCGACTCCTGCATCACGTCACCGAGTTGTCCGGTGTAGGTGAATTTGCCCTTGCCGGGGACCAGGGCCGCCTCGATTTGCAGCAGTTCACCGCCCACCTCGGTCCAGGCCAGGCCAGTGACCTGGCCCACCGCGTCGTATTCCTCCGCGCGCCCGTAGCGAAACCGTTTGACCCCAAGGTATTTCTCCAGACCATGGGGGGTGATGGTGACGCGCCTCTGCGGATGCTTGAGGAGGATGTCCTTGACCACCTTGCGACAGATCTTGGAGATCTCCCGCTCCAGGTTGCGCACCCCGGCCTCACGGGTGTAATAACGGATGATGTCCCTGATGGCGGCCTCGCGGACCGCCAATTCCTCTTCTTGCAGGCCGTTGTTGGCCATCTGCTTGGGCACCAGGTACCTCTGGGCGATGCGGACCTTCTCGTCCTCCGTATAGCCCGAGAGGTGGATCACCTCCATGCGATCGAGCAGCGCCGGGGGGATATTGAGGGAATTGGCGGTGGCCACGAACATCACCTCCGAGAGGTCGAAGTCCACCTCGAGGTAGTGGTCGTTGAAGGTGTGGTTCTGCTCGGGATCCAGCACCTCGAGCAGGGCCGAGGCGGGGTCGCCACGGAAGTCCATGGCCATCTTGTCGATCTCGTCGAGGAGGAACAGGGGGTTGCGGGTCCCCACCTTGGTGAGGTTCTGGACGATCTTGCCCGGCAAGGCGCCGATATAGGTCCGACGGTGGCCGCGTATCTCGGCCTCGTCCCGCACCCCGCCCAGGGACATGCGTGAGAACTTGCGGTTGGTGGCGCGGGCGATGGACTTGCCGAGGGAGGTCTTGCCCACCCCTGGCGGGCCCACCAGACACAGAATGGGACCCTTGAGCTTGCGCACCCGCTGCTGTACCGCCAGATACTCCAGGATGCGTTCCTTGACCTTCTCGAGGCCGTAGTGGTCGGCCTCGAGCACGGCCTCGGCGGCAGCGATGTCGTTGCGGATCTTGCTGCGCCGCTTCCAGGGCACGTTCACCAGGGTGTCGATGTAGTTGCGCACCACGGTGGCCTCGGCCGACATGGGCGACATGAGCTTGAGCTTGTTGAGTTCGGACAGGGCCTTGTTCTTGGCCTCCTTGGGCATACCCGCCTTCTCGATCCGTTGTTGCAGCTCCTCGATCTCGTTGGGGGCATCCTCCAGTTCACCCAACTCCTTCTGGATCGCCTTCATCTGCTCGTTCAGATAGTACTCGCGCTGATTCTTCTCCATCTGGCGCTTGACCCGTCCGCGGATGCGCTTTTCCATCTGCAGGATGTCGTTCTCGCCCTCCATCAGGCCCATGAGGTGTTCCAGACGCTCCTTGACGTCGTCCATCTCCAGCACCCGCTGCTTCTCGTCCAGCTTGAGGGTCATCTGGGAGGCCAGGGTGTCGGCCAGACGGCTAGGCTCGTCGATGCTCGCGAGAGAGGTGAGGACCTCGGGCGGGACCTTCTTGTTGAGTTTGACGTATTGATCGAAAAGGCCCACCGCCGAGCGCATGAGCACCTCGGCCTCACGCTCGTCGAGGTCAAAGTGCTCGCTCAGGGGGTCGATGTCGGCGAGGAACAGCTCCTCGCCATCGTCGAAACGCCGGATACGGGCACGCTCGACGCCTTCCACCAGCACCTTGACGGTGCCGTCGGGGAGTTTCAGCAACTGCAGGATGTTGGCCAGGGTACCGATGTGGTGGATGTCCGCAGGCCGGGGATCGTCTATCTCGGCACTCTTCTGGGCCACCAGCAGGATCTGTTTGTTGTCCTGCATGGCGAGATCCAGGGCGTGGATGGACTTGTCACGTCCCACGAACAGGGGAATGACCATGTGCGGATAGACCACCACGTCACGTAGCGGTAGCACCGGCACGGAACGGTCGTCACGGAGGGGCTGGGTCTTCATTTGCTTTATTGCCATGGGGATCTTGCGTCAGCACGGGCGCCCGGCATCGCATGGGACCCGGACGCGCCAAAGATGAGGATGGGAAGGGGCCGTCGGCCCTCGCCAGGGGGCGGGTATCAAACACAGGAGCAGATGGCGTCCATGCCGGGGATTTTCAAGAGGGCGCGCGCTCGAACGGCGGGTATCAGTCTGCCGCGGCCAGACGTCGATCACCACCATCGTAGACGATCAGGGGCCTGGAATCGCCCCGCACTACGGGCTCGTCCACCACCACCTTGTGGGCGTGTTCGAGCGAAGGCAGATCGTACATCGTATCCAGGAGGATCTGTTCGAGGATGGTGCGCAGGCCACGCGCCCCGGTACGGCGTTCCATGGCCTTGTGGGCGATGGCACGCAGGGCCTCCGGCCGGATTTCGAGATCCACCCCTTCCATATCGAACAACCGGCGGTACTGTTTGAGCAACGCATTCCTAGGTTCGGTGAGGATGGTCACCAGGGCGTCCTCGTCGAGTTCTTCCAGGGTCGCCAGCACCGGCAGACGGCCGACGAACTCCGGAATGAGGCCGTAGCGGATCAGGTCCTCGGGCTCCACCGATTTGAGGATCTCGCCCACGCGGCGCCCGTCGTCCTTGCTCTGGACCTCCGCGGAGAAGCCGATACCGGTCTTGCGGGAGCGGTTCTGGATGACCTTCTCCAACCCCGCGAAGGCGCCCCCCACGATGAACAGGATATTGGAGGTGTCCACCTGGAGAAATTCCTGCTGGGGATGTTTGCGCCCCCCCTGGGGCGGTACCGAGGCCACGGTCCCCTCCACCAGTTTGAGCAGGGCCTGCTGCACCCCCTCGCCAGAGACGTCGCGGGTGATGGAGGGGTTGTCGCCCTTGCGTGAGATCTTGTCGATCTCATCGATGTAGACGATCCCGGTCTGGGCACGCTCCACGTCGTAGTCGCATTTCTGCAGCAGTTTCTGGATGATATTCTCCACGTCCTCGCCCACATAGCCCGCCTCGGTGAGGGTGGTGGCGTCGGCCATGGTGAAGGGCACGTCGAGCAGGCGGGCGAGGGTCTCGGCGAGCAGGGTCTTGCCCGAACCGGTGGGGCCGATGAGAAGGATATTGCTCTTGGCGATCTCCACGTCGTCCTTGCGCTGGGTGGATTCCATGCGTTTGTAGTGATTGTAGACGGCCACCGAGAGGACCTTCTTGGCGCGCTCCTGGCCGATCACATACTGGTCCAGGATACGCTTGATCTCCTGGGGCTTGGGCAGTCCCCTGGTGGTCTCGTCTTCAGCGCCCTCCATCTCCTCGCGGATGATGTCGTTGCACAGGTCCACGCATTCGTCGCAGATGAACACGGATGGCCCGGCGATGAGCTTGCGCACCTCGTGCTGACTCTTCCCGCAGAAAGAACAGTACAAGAGCTTGCCGTCGTCCCCCTGACCCTGAAAATTATTCATAGGCACCCTCTATAGTGAACACCGCGGGGGCTCCGACCGCCCTGGCGGGAATGACCGGAGGCGCGAGGCACCGGATTCGCTCCTGTAATCATAATGTTTCGTCACGAGATGGCAACCTGGGGGCCTGGCCGGAGGCCTCAATCCTCCACCTTCGCGCGTTCCTCCAACACCTCGTCGATCAAGCCATAGGCCACGGCCTCCTCCCCGCCCATGAAGCGGTCGCGTTCGGTATCCTCGGCGATCTTCTCCATCGGCTGGCCGGTGTGCCGGGCGAGGATGCCGTTCAGGCGCTCCCGCAGTTGTAGGATCTCGCGGGCGTGGATCTCGATCTCGGTGGCCTGGCCCTGGAACCCGCCGAGGGGCTGATGGATCATCATCCGCGAATTGGGCAGGCAGTAGCGTTTGCCCGCCGCCCCCCCCGCCAGAAGCAGGGCCCCCATGCTCGCGGCCTGCCCCACACAGAGGGTGCTTACATCGGGACGGATGAACTGCATGGTATCGTAGATGGACAACCCGGCGGTCACCGACCCGCCCGGGGAGTTGATATAGAGGTGGATGTCCTTGTCCGGATTCTCCGACTCCAGGAACAGGAGCTGGGCCACGATCAGATTGGCCATGTGGTCCTCCACCGGCCCCACCATGAAGATGACTCTCTCCTTGAGCAGGCGCGAGTAGATGTCGAAGGATCGCTCGCCACGCGAGGTCTGCTCCACCACGATAGGCACCAGCCCCAGCCCCTGGGGTGCCCGGATGCCGCTCCCGGCAGAGGCCGGCACGGCGCCGCGAATAGGGTCAGTCATGGCCTTCGGTCACCTCGTCGAAACTCATGGGGCGCTCGATCACCCGCCCCTGCTCCAGTATCCAACTCACCACCTGGTCTTCCAGAACGACGTTCTCCACCGAGGCCAGGGCCTCGCGGTTGTTACGGTAGTAAGCGACCACTTCGTCCGGATCTTCATAGCTGGAGGCCAGCGAGTTCAGGCGTTCCTCCAACAGGGCCTGATCCACCTCGATGCCGTTGGCCTTGACCACCTCGGCCACCAGCAGGCCCAGGGCGACCCGCTTACGCGCCTCTTCGGTGAACAGCTCCGCGGGCAGTTCCATCTGACTCCCTGCCCCCATGCGCTGCCGCGCCTGACTCCGCAGGGCCTCGATCTCCTGGTCCACCAGGGCCTGAGGGACATCGAGAGGATGGGCCGAGAGCAGCGCGTCCAAGGCCTGCTTCTTGACCCGGGCCTGGATGCGGTCCTTCAATTCGCGCTCCATGTTGCGCCGTACCTCGGCACGCAGATCATTCAGATCACCGCTCTCCACCCCATAGTCACGCACGAACTCGGCGTCCACTTCCGGCAGGACGGGGCCCTGGACCTCCCGTACCTGCACCTCGAAATGGACGTCCCGACCGGCCAAGTGGGCGGCGCCGTAGTCTTCCGGGAAGCGCAGGTCCAGGCTCCGGGCCTCGCCGGCGGAGGCGCCCATCAGGCCAGCCTCGAAACCGTCGATCATCCGGCCGGCACCCAACACCACCTCGGCGCCCTCGGCGCTGCCGCCCTCGAAGGTCTCGCCATCCATCGTCCCCTGAAAGTCCAGGATGACCTTGTCACCCTCCCGGGCCGGCCGATCCACCGGTTCCCAGGTCTGGCGCTGCCGGCGCAGGCGCTCCAGCATCTTGTCCACATCGCTCTCGGTGACCTCGGCCTGGGGCCGCTCGAAGGTCACCTCGCCGAGGGGCTTGAGTACGATCTCCGGCAGCACCTCGAAGGTGGCCACATAGGCCCAGCGCCCGGCCTTCGGATCGATTTGCGGCTCGATGCTGGGCTCCCCCGCGGGCCGCAGGGATTCCTGCGAGACGGCCTTGTAGAAGCTCGCCTCCACCTGTTCGCCGAAGACCTCACTACGCACCTGTTTACCGAAACGCTGGCGTAACACCTTGAGCGGGACCTTGCCAGGGCGGAACCCGTCCAGGCGCGCCGTCCGGGCCAGTTTCCTGAGCCGCTGATCCACCTCGGCCTGGATCTCCTCGGCCGGCAACTCCACCGACATCCGCCGCTGCAGGCCCTCTACGGGTTCCACTGACACTTGCATCTTGAGTTGATCTCCATCTGACTGAAAATGTACTGTCTGGTGGAAGCCCCCTCCCCTGGGCATTCCGCCATCGAAAGGGAGAGACAGGGCCTTCCCCTTCCACCCATGCCGGGGCCTCCCCGCCCCGGACCGTGCCTGAACAAAGACGGGATCTCCAGTCAGGCATTGTCTGGGCTTCACCGCCGCCTCCAGCGTGGCCGATTCTGGTGCGAAAGGGGGGACTCGAACCCCCACGGGTCGCCCCACTGGAACCTAAATCCAGCGCGTCTACCAATTCCGCCACTTTCGCTTCGACGCGGGCGTGCGGCCGAACGAGAGATTATACAAGGATTGACTCAGGCCGGTATCCTGAAAATGCACCCGCCAGACCGTGGGCCGTATCGCTCGCTCGTGCACCTCTCCAGGCCCGAACAGTGTGTCATGCCCGCGGGTGATGTTGCGCATACAGGCGCTCCAAGCGCGCCTGGGCCACGTGGGTGTAGATCTGGGTGGTGGACAGGTCGCTGTGGCCGAGCAGGAGCTGCACCACGCGCAAGTCGGCCCCATGGTTGAGAAGATGGGTGGCGAAGGCATGGCGCAGGGTGTGGGGCGACAGGGATCCGGGGATACCGGCCAACACCGCGTACTTGCGGATGTTGGCCCAGAAGGCCTGCCGAGTCATGCCCCGGCCCCGCCGGGTGGGAAACACCGAGGCACAGATCCGGCCCCCGAGGATCTCGGATCGGGGCCCGCGCAAAAAGCCTTGCAACCAGTGTTGGGCCTCGTCGCCCAGGGGGACCAGGCGCTCTTTCCCCCCCTTGCCCGAGACCTGTACCAGGCCCTGACCCAGACTGACCTGTTCCAGGCGCAGCCCCACCAGTTCCGACACCCGCAGGCCGGTGGCATAGAGCACCTCGAGCATGGCGCGGTCGCGGAATCCCAACGCATCGGAGATATCCGGGGCGGCGAGCAGGACCTCCACCTCGCCCTCGGTGAGGCTGTGCGGCAGCGGCCGGCCGATCTTTGGTGGTTCGATGCGCAGGGTCGGGTCCTGGGCGATCCAGCCCTGTGCCAGGGCCTGCGCATAGAACTGGCGGAGGGCCGAGAGCATCCGCGCCCCGGAACGCGGCTTACGCCCCTGGCGGGTACGCGTGGCGAGGAAGGCGAGCAGGTCTCCACGCCGGGCCTCCAACAGGCCGTAGCCACGCTCCCGGCGCAGCCATGCGGCCAATTGGCGCAGATCGGCCTGATAGGCCCGCAGGCTGTTGGCGCTCAGCCCGCGTTCCATCCAGAGGGCGTCGGCAAAGGCCTCGATGTGGGCGCTGTCGCTCTCATCCATGGGGGAGCGCGCCCTCATGCTGCAACAGCCAGCGTTTGATGCCCAGCCGTTCTCCGTCCACGCCACCGGCGTAACCGCCCAGGCCGCGCCGCGCCACGACCCGGTGACAAGGTACCAGGATGGGACAGGGGTTCGCCCGGCAGGCCCCGCCGAGGGGGCGTGCCCCGGTGCCCAGACACCGCGCCATTTCGCCGTAGGTCAGGACCCGCCCCGGTGGCAGGTGGCACAATGCCCGCCACACCCGTTGCTGGAAGGGCGTGCCGCGAGCGGCCATGGGCGGTGCCGGTCCACAATCCATGGGATCGCGAAAATAGGCCTCAAGCCAGGCAATCCAGGGCCGGACCCCAGTCTGGGGGTGCACTTCCAGCGATGGCTCGCCAAATGCCAGGCCCACCACGCCTCCCGGGCCCCACCACAGGGTAAGGAGACCCAAGGGGCTGTCGCAGACCGCCGCCGGGATGGATGTGCCCTGTTCCAGATCTGCAAACCGTCGGTTTTCTTTACAACACGTCATGAGAAGATGGTATCTTTAACGTACACAGCCGGCGGTCTCATTCTTATGGAAATACGGATTTAGGCTCAATCCTTGCGTTGTAAACGAACAGTCGTTACGCCCACCGATCAGAATTTGATTCGCATGAGATATTGACGCCATGATATCCAGTATGAACCGTATGCGCCCCAGTCTCTCTACCGGTCAGGATGATCTGCAGATCCTTCGCAGGATCTTCGAGCAACGACTCCTGGGGCGATCGGCGGAAACGGACAACGAATTCCCGCCCCCACCCAACCGCGCGGAATTGATCCGTCATTTTTCCGACCTGCTACGGCGTCTATCCTCGTTGATGCGTATCCAGGACGCCCGAGGGTCGGGGCTGGATGCGATCCTCAGCAACCTCATCAGCATCACCAACGATGCCCTGGGCACCGACCGCAGTACCCTGTTCCTGTACGATCGCGAGACCGATGAACTCTTCTCCCGCATCGCCCAGGGCGATCTGACCGAAGAGATCCGCTTTCCCGCCACGCGTGGTGTCGCCGGCACCGTGTTCAGCACCGGCACCCCCATGCTCATCTCGGATGCCTACGCGGACCCCCGTTTCAACCCCGAGATCGACGAACTCACCGGTTACCACACCCGCAGTATCCTGTGCGCCCCCGTCCGCACGTGGAACGGCCACATCATCGGCGTGGTAGAGGCTCTCAACAAGCTCCAAGGCGCGTTCGATACCGAAGACCAAGCGCTGCTCGAGGCCCTCACCAGCCATGCCGCCGCGGCCCTGGAGAGCACCCAGCTCTATGAGAGCGTCGAGAAATCCCTGCGCGACGAGGTACAGCTGCTGGAGATCAGCACGACCCTGAATTCAGAACTCAACCTCGACACCCTCCTCGACCGCATCCTCGCCATCGCCACCGAGGTGCTGGATGCCGATCGCAGTACCCTGTTGCTGTACGACGAGAAAAGCGACGAACTCCGCTCCAAGGTGGCCGAAGGCTTGGGGGAGGAGGACATCCGCATCCCCGCCGAGACCGGCATCGCGGGTTCGGTGTTTCGCACCCGGAAGACGGTGAACATCGCTGACGCCTATGCCGATCCGCGTTTCAACCCCGAGGTGGATCGCCGCACGGGCTACCGCACCCACAGTATCCTCTGCGCCCCGGTGGTGGCCCAGCACGGCCGGATCATCGGCATCATCGAGGTGCTCAATCGGCGGGGCGGCCCTTTCGGGCGACGCGACGAGAGGCGTATCGAAGCCCTCGCTGCCCAGGCCGCCATCGCCATCGAGAACGCCCGCCTGTTCGAACAGGTGCTCGACGCACGGAACTATAACGAAGGGGTGCTCAGGAGCCTCAGCAATGGGGTCGTCACCCTGGATTCGCAGCGCCATGTCATCACGGCCAACCCTGCCGCCCTGCATATCCTGCAACGACCGCGGGAAAGCGTCGTAGGCCAACCCCTCGACAGCATCCTGCCCACTACCAATGCCCTGTTGTTCGAGGCCCTGGACAGGGTCTGCCTGGAGGGGCGCCCGGAGACCACCCTGGACGTCGAACTCCATCTCATGGAGGGGCGTTGCGTCCCGGTCAACCTGACCATCCAACCGCTCACCGGCACGGACGATGCCCCGTTGGGCTTCACCCTGGTCCTGGAAGACATCACCCGGGAGAAACGCATCAAGGGCACCATGGCCCGGTACATGAGCGCCGAGCTGTCGGAGCGGCTCCTGGAACTCGGTGAAGAGGTGCTCGAAGGTACGGCCCAGGAGGTGACCGTCCTGTTCAGCGACATCCGTGATTTCACCCGGCTCACCGAGGACCTGGGCCCACGCGCCACGGTCTCCATGCTCAACAGCTATTTCAGCGACATGGCGGAGCTGGTGTTCGACCACCAGGGCATCCTCGACAAGTACATCGGCGATGCCATCATGGCGGTATTCGGCACCCCCTTTCCCGATGACCGGGACGCCGACAATGCGGTGCGCGTGGCCATCGGGATGCTGGACCGCCTGCGTGAGTTCAACCTTCGGCGGCAGTTACAGGGGCAGGAACCCATCGACATCCGTCTGGGTCTGAGCACCGGGGAGGTCATCGCCGGAAACATCGGTTCGCGCCGGCGCATGGATTACACAGTGATAGGCCACCCCGTGAACGTCGCCTCCCGCCTGGAGCAGGCGAACAAATACTACGGCACGCGCATCCTGGTGGCCGGGACCACGGTAGAGCACCTGCAGGACAGTTACCGCCTGCGGGAACTGGACCTGATCCGGGTGAAGGGGGCGACCCAGCCGGTCAAGCTGTTCGAGATCCTCGAGGGCCTTGACCCCCTGGAACATCCCTCCCCAGAGGCCCTGCTGGAGGCCTTTTCCGCCGGCCTCACTTACTATCGCGCCCGGGATTGGCGTAAGGCCACGGACAGGTTTGTGCGCGCCCTCGGTGTCTGGCCGGGCGATGGCCCCTCGCGCCTCTACCTCAATCGTTGTGCCCAGTACAGCGTGACTCCCCCGCCGGATGACTGGGATGGGGTGTGGGACCTGGATCGCGGCTAGCAGATGTCGAAAGGGCCTTTCCGTGGACTTTTCGACGGCGGAACCGGAGGACCCAATCGCCCAGTCCCTTCATGTTCGACGGCCTACAGCCGTCGAACATGGCGGTGCATGATGGATGGGCCGCATGCGGGCCGTCGAAGAAGCCCGTTTTTCAGACGAAGGGCCTTGCGGCCTCGGACTCAGATATCCAGGGTACGGATCGTGACCCTTTCCATGAGCCCGGCCACCTCATCGGGGGAAAAGAGTTCGGTGCCGGGATGCCTGACCGTGCCGGCGCTACAGGCCACGGCCAGACGCAGGCTGTCCTCGAGATCCCGCCGGGCGGCTAAGGCGGCGACGAGACCCGCCACCATGGAATCGCCCGCACCCACGGTGGAGCGGACCTCCACCTCGGGGGCCGTGGCGTGACGACTGTTGTGGGCATCGACGAAGACCAGCCCCTGGGGGCCCAGGGAGACGGCCAGGTTCTCGACGCCCGCCTGCTGGAGCGACCTCGCCTCCCGGGCCACATCCTCGATGCCGTCGATGGGCCTGCCGACGAGCTGTTCCAACTCGTAGTGATTAGGTTTGACCAGAAACGGCCTCGCGGCGATGGCGTGACGCAGCAGGTCCCCTTGCGCATCCACCACCGGGCGCCCGCCGTTTGCCCGCAGATCGGCAATGACCCGGGCATAGATGTCGCGTGGGAGTTCCCGTTGTATAGAACCGGTGATGACCCCGAAGCCCCGTCCCGTGCTGGCGACGAAGGTCTGGAGCAGGCGCTCCAGGCGTTCCTCCGGGATGGCCGGCCCGAGCCCGCTGACCTCGTACTGGGCGCCCGTGTGATGTTCGATGACCGTGCCGTTGATACGGGTCTCTCCGTCCACCCGCTCGAAGGTCAGGGTATCGATCTGTTCCCGTAGCAGGCGCTCCAGGAGGTTGCCGATCTCCCCACCCAACACGCAGAAACTGTGGCTCGGGATGCGCAGGCGCTTCAAGCCGCGCGCCACGTTGATGCCATTGCCGCCGGGATCGTAGCGGGTGGCGCGGGCATGGACCTTCTGATCGGGCAGCAGGCGGTCGATCTCGTAGGTCATGTCCACCGCCGGATTGAGGGTCAGGACGGCGATGGGGATCGGGACGGGATGCATGTGGGAACTCCATTGGGTTTGGGTTTTCTTCGCGGGCCGGCTGTCTCGTGGGAGACACGCCCATGAGATCCCACCATACCTCGTCCCACGGCTCTGGTATAACCTCGAACATCCCGAACGACGAACAGGTCTCGCCCGTCATGTCACAACCACAGAAAGAACGACTCACCCTGAAGGAAGTCGTCGCCATGGGCGTGGGCGCCATGGTCGGCGGCGGCATCTTCTCGGTGCTCGGTCTGGCCATGGCCGAGGCCGGACACGCCGCCCCCCTCGCCTTCGCCCTGGGTGGGCTCATCGCCCTGCTGACGGGGATCTCCTATGCCCACCTGGGCCTGGACTTTCCCTCCGACGGCGGCAGCTTCACCTACCTGGAGCACAGCTTCGCCCACCGCAACATCGCCGGCATCGGCGGTTGGCTGCTGCTGGTGGGTTATGTGGGCACCATGGCCCTCTATGCCTATACCTTCGGCGTCTACGGGAGCGCCCTGCTGGGTGCCCAGGGCGGCGCCGGCACGGCCATGCACCATCTGCTCGAATCCCTGGTGATGTTGGCCTTTCTCGGGGTCAACCTCTATGGAGTCAAGGCCAGCGGCACCAGCGAATTGCTGATCGTCACCATAAAGGTGCTGATCCTTGGCCTGTTCGCCCTGATCGGCCTGTACTTCGTGGACAGCGATCACCTGCGGCCCCTGTTCGACAAGGGTGGGAGCGGGGTGCTCATGGGCGCCGCCCTGATCTTCGTGGCCTACGAGGGTTTCGAACTGATCCCCAATGCAGTCAACGAGATGCAGGAGCCCACGCGCAATCTCAAGCGGGGGATCCTCTGGTCGGTGGGGATCACCACAGGCATCTATGTGCTGGTCTCCCTGGTGGCGGTGGGCAATCTCACCGCCGAAGAGGTCCGCAGATACGGCGAATATGCCCTCGCCGAGGCCGCCCGGCCCTTTCTCGGCCATGCCGGCTTCGTGCTCATCGCCATCGCCGCCCTGTTCTCCACGGCCTCGGCCATCAACGCCACCCTCTTCGGTACGGCCCGCCTGGGGCTGGTGATGGCCACGGAGAAGGCTCTGCCCAAGGTGTTCGGATTCCGTCGCCAGCAGAACGACATCCCCTGGGCGAGCCTCCTGGTCATAACCGCCGCCACCCTGGCCTTCGTCAATCTGGCCGACCTCACCATCATCTCGGCCTTCGCCAGCGCCACCTTTCTGCTCGTCTTCGCCGCCATCAACCTGTCCGCCTGGCGATTGCGCCGGCGACTTCAGGGGGGATCCATCGTGGCCCTCATCGGCCTCCTGCTGTCGCTCGCCTCCCTGGCCACCCTGATGGCCTACCTTTGGGGTTCGTCGCGGGAGAGCCTGTACTGGATCGGCGTCATCTACCTCGTGGTGGTGGCTGCGGAACTCCTGTTCAGCGAGCGGCGACTCTTGTGGAGGCGGGCCTGAGGACCTCCGTGGTCCCGGCCGGGTGCGATGGGTATGTTGGCCCCAGAGACCCGTGGCTGACACCTGCTTAACGACACCCGCCGAACCTATTGGGTTACGCTGCCATCGAACGACACAGGCCCCTTTACCGCACAGATCTACCGGAGGACCCCATGTCTGAATTCCTCATCATCGGCGGCGGCCCCGCCGGGACCCCCGCGGCCATGGCCCTGGCCCAGGCGGATCGCAAGGTCACCCTGGTGGAAGAAGGCCCCGGGCTCGGCGGGACCTGCCTGTTCGAGGGCTGCATCCCCTCCAAGATCTTCCGCGAGACTGCCCGCCGCTTGCGGGAGATCGACGAGTCCCTGGACTTCGGCCTGTGCCTGCCGGGCACCCGGCCCCACCTCGATTGGTCAGCGGTGCAGGCACGCAAGCGGGCCATCCTGCAACGGCGCTCCCAGGCCGCCCTGGAGCACGTCCGCCGCTTCCCCACCCTGGAGTTGATCCAGGGACGCGCACGCTTGCTCTCTCCGCGTTCGGCCGAGATCGCCCTGAGCGGCGGCGGACAGCGGCGGGTGGAATTCGAGAAGGCGGTGATCGCCACCGGATCCGTCCCGGTGCGTCCACCCATCCCCGGGGTGGAGAACCCGCGGGTGCTCGACAGCGAGGGCATCCTCGACATCGACCACGTCCCCGCGGATCTCGTGGTGATCGGCGGCGGTCCCATCGGCGTGGAACTGGGACAGATCTTCCACGCCTTCGGCAGCCGGGTGCTCATCCTCGAGGCCGCCTCCCGCCTCCTCGGCCCGGTCGACCCGGAACTCAGTGACCGCCTGCGCGCCCACATGGAAAGGGAAGGGATCGAGATCCTCACCGGCAGCCAGGTCAAGGCCATCGTCAACACCGGCGGTGGGGCCTATGTGCAATATGTCACCGCCACCGGGGAACCCTGTCAGCGCCATGCGGAGAACGTCCTCCTGGTGACCGGCCGCCACCCCCGGGTAGAGGGCCTGGGGCTGGAGCACACCCGGGTACGCCACGGCCCCCACGGAATCGAGGTGGACGCCCACCTGGAGACCGCCGAAGCAGGCATCCATGCCCTCGGCGACGCCGTGGGCCAACCCATGTTCGCCCACTGGGCCAGCGCCCAGGCCCTGGCCCTGGCACGCCACCTGCTCGGCCTGCCTGCGGCCTTTCCCCGGCCCGCCAGCAACAGCGCCGTGATCTTCAGCACGCCAGAACTGGGCATGGTGGGCCTGACCGAGGATCAGGCCCGGGCCGCCGGTCTGGATCCGGCCGTGGCCCGCTACGACTATGCCCAGGATGCCCGCGCCCAGATCGCCGGTCGGGATCAGGGCCTGTTGAAGATCCTCTACGACCGCCGGAGCCGCAAGGTGGTGGGCATCCATGCCCTGGTGGAGGGTGCGGCCGACCTCATGGGAGAGGCCGCCCTGGCGGTGGCCGCCGGTATCCCCATCGAGGCCCTCGCCACGGCCATCCATCCCCACCCCACCCTGACCGAGTCCTTCGGCCTGGCGGCGCGCGCCGCACTGGCCGCCGAGCGGCCGCGGAGCGACGGCTGATGGCGCTCACGCCCGCGGTACGCCTGCGCATCGGGCTCTGGGTCCTGTTTCTCGGGGGCGGGGCCCTCGCGGGCGGGTGGCTGGACCGGCGCCTGTTCGCCGCCTGGGCCGCCTCACCCCTGTTCCACTGGGCGAGCGGGTTCCTGGGGCTGATGGTCATGGCCGGGGTCTTTCGCGTCAGCCGCGTCACCGGGCGCACCCTGGCCCGCTACGGCCGCGCGGGGACCGTCCCACGCCTGGAGACGAACCGCCTGGTCACCCGCGGACCCTATGCCTGTATGCGCCATCCCATGCACTTCGCGCTCCTGTTCATGCCCCTGGGCCTCGCCCTGATCCTCGGTTCCCCCGGCTTCATCCTGTTGATCGCACCCGTCGAGGCCCTCGTCATGCTGGCGCTGATCTTCACCCTGGAGGAACGCGAGGCCCTGTCCAAGTTCGGTGAGGCCTATGCGGCCTACCGCCGGCGGGTGCCGGCGTTCGCTCTCCGGCCTTCCTGTCTGCGCCGGCTGTGGCAAGAGGAACCCGCGCACGGACAGCCCCCGACACCGGGGTGACACTGTCTCCCCCATGACCTGGAACACCCTGTCCATCGCCCCGATCCTTTCGCCAGAGCCCCATGACCCTGACACCTCCGGCACCCGGCCCCACGCTCCCCGAAGAGCTGTCCGAACTGCGCCAACTGGCCCTCGACCTGCGCGGGTCCTGGAGCCACACGGCCGACGCCCTGTGGCGGCGCATCGACCGCGACCTCTGGCATCGCACCCACAACCCCTGGTTGATCCTGCACACGGTGAGCCGACGGCATCTGCAACGGCTCGCGCAGGATCCGGAATTCCGCGCCCTGCTCACCGAGCTGCGTGGCGAACAACAGCAGGCCCAGGGGGCGCCGAGCTGGTTCGACTCGGCCGCGCCCTCCCTGTCCCAGGTCGCCTACTTCAGCATGGAATACGGCCTCTCCGAGGCGTTGCCCATCTACTCCGGCGGGCTGGGGGTCCTGGCCGGCGATCACCTCAAGACCGCCAGTGAACTGGGCATTCCCCTGGTGGCCGTGGGCCTCCTCTACCAACAGGGCTATTTCCGCCAGGGTCTGGATGCCGAGGGCAACCAGCTCGCCTTCTACCCCTACAACGATCCCACCCAACTGCCCATCCAGCCGGTGCGTGACGCCGAGGACGGGTGGCGCTGCGTGCGCCTGGAACTGCCCGGGCGGCCCCTCCATCTGCGCCTGTGGCAGGTGCAGGTGGGACGCATCCGCCTCTATCTGCTCGACGGCAACCACCCACTCAACGAGCCGGCGGATCGCGGCATCACCAGTGAACTCTATGGCGGCGGCCTGGAACTCAGGCTGCAACAGGAGATGGTGTTGGGCATCGGCGGCTACCGCCTGTTGTCCGCCCTCGGCATCACCCCCGAGGTCTGCCATCTGAACGAGGGCCACGCCGCCTTCGTGGTCCTGGAGCGCGCCCGGACGTTCATGGAAAGCACCGGGGTGGACTTTGCCACCGCCCTCACCAGCACCCGCGCCGGCAACCTGTTCACCACCCACACCCCGGTGGCGGCCGGCTTCGACCGCTTTCCGCCCGGGCTGTTCGCGCGTTACATGGCGCCCTATGCCGAGACCCTGGGGATCCCCTTCGCCGAACTCCTCGCCTTGGGCCGGGGGCCTGGACCTCAGGAGCCGCAGACGCCCTTCCACATGGCCTGGCTGGCCCTGCACGGCAGCGGCCGGGTCAACGCCGTGAGCCGCGTCCACGCGCAGGTGAGCCGGGGCCTCTTCCAAGCCCTGTTCCCACGCTGGCCCCGCCTGGAGGTACCCCTGGGCGCGGTGACCAATGGCGTCCACACCCCCAGTTGGGAGGCCCCCGAGTCCGACCGCCTGTGGACGGAGGCCTGCGGCGAGGACCGCTGGCGCGGGGAGCTGGACCGCATCGGCCAGGCCATCGAGGCCCTGCCCGACACCCGCTTGTGGGAGATGCGCGCCCGCAACCGTGCGCGTCTGGTGGGCGAGATCCGCGAACGCCTCGGCGACGACGACCTGCTCGATCCCAATGCCCTGACCCTGGGTTTCGCGCGCCGATTCGCCACCTACAAGCGGCCCAACCTGTTGTTGCACGACCGCGGCCGCCTCCTCCGCCTGCTTAGCCGCGAAGATCGCCCCGTCCAGCTCCTGGTGGCGGGGAAGGCGCACCCCCAGGACCGCGACGGCCAGGCCATGATCCGGGAATGGATCCACTTCATCCGCGATCGGGCCTTGCACCGCCAGGTGATCTTCCTGCCCGACTACGACCTCTCCCTGGCCGAGACCCTGGTCCAGGGCGTGGACCTGTGGATCAACACCCCCCGCCGCCCCTGGGAGGCCTGCGGCACCAGCGGCATGAAGGTCCTGGCCAACGGCGGCCTCAACCTCTCCGAGCGGGACGGCTGGTGGGCCGAGGCCTGGCGACCGGGCCTCGGCTGGGCCCTGGGCGACGGGCACGAGCACGGCGACGATCCGGCCTGGGACGCCCGCGAAGCGGCACAGCTCTACGACCTGATCGAAGGACAGGTGATCCCGGCCTTCTACGAACGCGACCCCCGCGGCGTGCCCACGGCCTGGGTGGAGCGGATGCGCCACAGCATGGCCACCCTGACCCCGCGTTTCTCCAGCAACCGCATGGTGCGGGAATACACCAGGGACTATTACGCCCCCCTGGCCTCGGCCTACCGCGCCCGCAGCGCCAGGGGCGCGGCCCTGGCCCGGGACATCCTGAGATGGCGGGGGCGCATACGGCGCCACTGGCCGGCGGTGCATTTCGGGCGCCTCGACGTGCACAGCGCGGACCACCGTCATCTGTTCGCCATTCAGGTCTACCTGGACGACCTGGGGCCCGAGGCGGTGCGGGTGGAACTCTACGCCGAACCGATGGCGGGCGACTGCCCGGAACGCCACCCCCTGACGGCGGTGAGCCCCCTCCCCGGGGCCGTCAATGGTTGGCTCTATCAGGTGGAGGTGGCGGACCAACGCCCGGCCAGCGACTACACGGTGCGCGTCCGCCCCCATCACCCCCAGGCCTCGGTGCCCCTGGAGGCCGCCGAGATCCTCTGGCAACGCTGATCCGGGAGGCATATACCCGTGCCACGTGAATATACCCGTCCTTCGGTCCGTAAACGGCACTTCCCTAGGACGGAAATACTCACGAGGGACGGGTATAGTACGCCACCATGCCCATTCCGAACCTCGACATCCAAGGAATTCCATATGCACTCCGACTTCAGCATCCGCACCCTTCACGCCCGCGAGATCCTCGATTCCCGCGGCAACCCCACCGTAGAGGTGGATTGCACCCTGGCATGCGGCCTCCAGGCCCGCGCCGCGGTCCCTTCGGGGGCCTCCACCGGCAGCCGTGAGGCGGTGGAACTGCGCGACCAGAGCGAGCCGCGTTTCGCCGGCAAGGGCGTACGCCAGGCGGTAGGCCACGTCAACGGCGAGATCGCCACCGCCCTGTGCGGCGCCGACGCCCGCGAGCAGGCCCGTATCGACCAGACCATGATCGAATTGGACGGCACCCCCAACAAGGCCCGCCTGGGCGCCAACGCCCTCCTCGGGGTCTCCCTGGCAGTGGCACGGGCCGCCGCCGGGGCCAGCGATCTGCCCCTCTACCATTATCTGGGCGGCCCCGGGGCGACGCGCCTGCCGGTACCGCACATGAACATCCTCAATGGCGGGGTCCATGCCCACTGGCAGGGGCCGGACTTCCAGGAATTCATGATCGCCCCCTATGGGGCCGCCAGCTTCGCCGAGGCCCTGGAATGGGGCGCCGAGGTCTATCACGCCCTGCTCGGCCTGCTGGAATCCAAGGGCCTCTCGGTGGGGGTGGGCGACGAGGGCGGCTTCGCCCCCCACGTGGCCTCCAACGAGGCGCCCCTCGAACTCATCGTCGGCGCCATCGAACAGGCCGGTCTGAAACCCGGCCGGGACGTGGGCATCGCCTGCGACCCGGCCTCCAGCGAATTCTACGTGGAGGGCCGCTACCAGCTGCGCACCGAGGACCGTAAGCTCGACTCCTCAGAGATGGTGGCCTACTACGCCCGCCTGGCCGACGCCTACCCCCTGGTCCTGCTCGAGGACGGCCTGGCCCAAGACGACCACGCCGGCTGGAGGCTGCTCAACCAACGCCTCGGCAAGCAGATCGAATTGGTGGGCGACGACCTGTTCTGCACCAACCCGCGCCTCATCGCCGAAGGAATCGCCGGGGACTGGGCCAACGCCGTGCTCATCAAACTCAACCAGATCGGTACCCTCAGCGAGACCATCGAGGCCACCCGGCTCGCCCGCAGCCACGGCTGGGGCGCCTTCGTCTCCCACCGCTCCGGCGAGACCACCGACAGCTTCATCGCCGATCTCACCGTGGCCCTGGACACCGGCCACCTCAAGACCGGTGCCCCGGCGCGTGGCGAACGGGTGGAAAAGTACAATCAGTTGCTGCGCATCGAGGAACACCTGGGCCGCGCCGCGCGCTATGCCGGAGTGCATGCCTATGTGCATCCCCCGCGTGCCTGAGGCAGCCAGGTGGGCAACGGCCGACTCACCCTGGTCCGCCATGGGGAATCCATCTGGAACCGGCAGAACCGCTTCACCGGCTGGGTCGACGTGTCCCTCAGCCGCGCCGGGATGGAGGAGGCGGAGCGGGCCGGAGACCTGCTTCGCGACCAAGTCTTCGACTGTGCCTTCGTCTCCGCCCTGTTGCGCGCCCAGGACACCCTCTACGAGATCCTCAAGCGCAATCGGCACTGCGACCAATACCTGAGAGTCCATGAATTGAACAGCGCCTGGTACGAACACTTCGTACCCAGTGAGGACGATCGGCGGGAACTGCACATCTACGTCTCGGACAGGCTCAACGAGCGCTACTATGGCGACCTCCAGGGCCGCAACAAGGATCGCGTGCGCGCAGAGTTCGGGGCCGAACAGGTCCACCTGTGGCGACGCAGCTACGACCTGCCACCCCCCAACGGCGAGAGCCTGGAGATGACTGCGGCCCGTGCCCTGCCCTATTTTCGGGAACGTATCGTACCGCGGCTGCAACGGGGCCAATCGGTGCTGGTATCGGCCCACGGCAATTCCCTCCGCGCCATCGTCATGCACCTGGAGGGGATGACCCCGGAACAGATCGTCCAATACGAACTGGCCACCGGAACGCCCCACGTCTACCGCTTCGATGCAGAGATGAATCCGCTGGAGAAACGTATCCTTGCATAGCCGTCCACTCACCCTCCCCAAGTCCCCCCTCCCAAAGGCAGGGGGGGGTGAACGGTCAACACCGCATTCCGCGCCGTCGTTTCCCCAAGGAGGCGGACAGCCCAACGGATCATGTGGCGTTCCACCCCGCCTTTGCCATTCAACCTTCTTGACCAGAGGAACCGCTGCCATGCACACCGATTTCTTCCTCATAGGACCACCCCTGATCGCCTTGGTCTCGGGTATCGCCATCCTGGTATGGCCCACGCTCCTGAACTACATCGTGGCGTTCTATCTGATCCTGGTAGGCGTTGCGGGACTCATCCCCCCACTCCTGCTGGGCGGCTGAGCACTCCGTGCCCGTGAACCGCCCCTACAATCCGCTCCTGCCGCCGGTCATCACCACCCTGTTGATCGCCAATGGCCTGCTGTACTTGCTGGAACCCTCCTTCGGCGACAGCCTCATCGCCCGGTTCGCCCTCTGGCCCCTGAGCACAGCGAGCAGCGATCTCTTCACCAACCTTCACCCCCCGTTCCAACCCTGGCAGTTGCTGACCTATGCCTTCCTCCACGGAGGCATCATGCACCTGCTCCTCAACATGTACGCCCTCTGGCTGTTCGGGGTCCGGCTGGAAAACCTGTGGGGCTCGCGCGCCTTCCTGTTCTTCTACCTGGTCTGCGTGCTGGGCGCCGGCCTGGTACAACTGGCGGTGGCCTCGCTCGGCAGCGGCCCGGCCTATCCCACCATCGGCGCCTCCGGGGGCGTCTTCGGGGTATTGCTGGCCTTCGGGATGCTCTTCCCCAACGAGATCCTGATCCTTTTCTTCCCCCCCGTGGCCCTCAAGGCCAAGTGGTTCGTGATCCTCTACGGGGCCATCGAGCTGTGGGCCGGGGTCACCGGCACCGAGGCGGGGGTGGCCCATTTCGCCCACCTGGGGGGGATGGCCTTCGGCCTTCTGGTGTTGCTCTATTGGCGGCGGCATCCGCCGAGAAGAGGCCGATACCGGTGAACGCCGGGGATCACACACTCGCCTGAAGATCCACCCCATGTCCACCCACACCGCTCCCACCCGTATCGGATTCATCGGCACCCGTTTCAGTGGCACCGACGGGGTCTCCCTGGAGACCCGCAAATGGGCCCAGGTCCTCGCGGCCGACGGTCATGAGTGCTTCTATTTCGCCGGGATGGTTGACCCGCCTGGCGACCGGGCCTACGTGGTGCCCGAGGCCAGCTTCAAGCACCCCGAGATCGCCCGCCTGGGCACGGCCCTGTTCGACGACTACGCCCGCTCACCCGAGACCTCGGCGCACATCGCCCGCCTCAAGGGCCACCTCACCGGGCACCTGAAACGTTTCGTGGAGCATTTCGGCATCGACATCCTGATCGTGGAGAATGCCCTCTCGCTGCCCATGAACATCCCCCTCGGCCTGGCCTTGACCGAATACCTGGCCGAATCCGGCAAGCCCACCATCGCCCACCATCACGATTTCTTCTGGGAACGGCGGCGCTACCTGCGCTCGGCGGCCAGCGACTATCTCCGGGCGGCCTTCCCCCCGGTGCTGCCCTGCATCCATCACGTGGTCATCAATTCCTATGCCTCCACCCAACTCGCGATGCGCGCCGGGGCCTCCTCCACCCTGATCCCGAACGTCATGGACTTCGACCACGGCCCCCGTCAGGACGGTACCGATCACTATGCGGACGACCTCCGTCGGACCCTCGGCATCCGCCCGGATCAGGCCTTGATCCTGCAACCCACCCGGATCGTGCCGCGCAAGCGCATCGAGCGCGCCATCGAACTGGTGCGGCGCCTGGGCCGCGACGCCGTCCTGGTGATCTCCCATTCGGCCGGGGACGAGGGCATGGCCTACGAGGCCTACCTGCGCGAGTATGCGGCCCTGCTCCAGGTCCCGGTGCGCTTCGCCGCCGCGCACTTCGACACCACCCGTCGCCGCACCGCCACGGGAGAGAAGATCTATGCCCTGGCCGACGCCTACGGCCAGGCGGACCTGATCACCTACCCCTCGCTGATCGAGGGCTTCGGCAATGCCTTTCTCGAGGCCGTGTACTACCGCAAGCCCATCGTGATGAGCCATTACGAGATCTGGTTCACCGACATCGAGCCCCAGGGCTTTCGCTCCATCGGCTTCGACGACTTCATCGACGACCAGACCGTAGCCCAGGCGCGGCGGGCCCTGAGCGACCCCGAATTCACCCGGTCCATGGTGGAACACAACTTCGCCCTGGGGAAACGCCACTATTCCTACCGCATCCTGGAGGAAAAGTTGCGCCTGCTGATGGCCGCCTACCGCCATCGCAAGGCCTGGCGCTGACATCCAACCCCTTCCGCAGGGTGATATCCGGCGTGCAGGGCCCGGGTTTTGGGGTAAGCTCTCCCACAGCATGGACAACGACCCGATGACCGCAACCGAAGCCGACCTGAGCATCCTGATCCCCGCCAGAAACGAGGCCCCCGGCCTCAGCCGCCTCCTGCCCAGGCTGCGTCAGGAGGTGCCGGAGGCCGAGATCCTGGTGGTGGACGACGGCTCCAGCGACGCCACCCGGGCGGTCTGCGAACACAACGGCGTACGGGTGATCTCCCACCCCTACGGCATGGGCAACGGCGCAGCGGTGAAGAGTGCCGCCCGCAACGCCCACGGCCGCGTCCTGGTGTTCATGGACGCCGACGGCCAGCACGACCCGGCCGACATCCCCCGCCTGCTGGCCCCCCTGGAGAACGGCTACGACATGGTGGTAGGGGCGCGGGGCCCCGCATCCCAGGCCTCCAAGGGGCGCCTCCTGGCCAACCTGGCCTACAACCGCTTCGCCTCGGCCATGACCGGATTCCCCATCCAGGACCTCACCTCCGGATTCCGCGCCGTGCGCGCCCGCCACTTCCGCAAGTTTCTGTACCTGCTCCCCAACGGCTTCTCCTACCCCACCACCATCACCATGGCCTTCTTCCGTTCCGGGCTGCCGGTCGCCTATGTGCCCATCCACACGGCCCAGCGGCTGGGCAAGAGCCACATCCGCTGGCTCCACGACGGCACCCGCTTCCTGATCATCATCCTCAAGATCGGCGCCCTCTTCTCACCCATGCGCTTCTTCCTGCCCATCGCCGCGACCCTGTTCATGCTGGGGCTGGCGTACTACGGCTACACCTTCGTCACCACCCACCGCTTCACCAACATGAGCGCCCTGCTGCTCATGTCGGGGTTGCTGACCCTGCTCATCGGCGTGGTCTCCGAACAGGTGTCGGCGTTGCATTACAAGGGGATCGACGAGGACGCGCGCAGGACACGGAGGGAGTGATGCAATCGCGCCGTCTTCCTCCACGAATCTCCGCCCCCGGGGCGGACGAGGGCGGCACCGGCGAACGTGGCGCCCATGGCCCCTGGATGGCCGTGAACGCCGCACGGCACCTCCCCGGGGGCCTGGAGACGGGACACAACGAGAGCCGCATCGATCCGCCGATCCGGGAGATGACCGTGGTCTCCATCCAGGGAATGCCGAATCTCGCCGCGGAACGGAAGCGCAAGGAAGCGACGTGACCTCGGGCGCGGCTCGCAGGCCCGATCGATGAAGGACCTGCCGAAGTAGAAATTATAGACTATCACAAAGGGTAAGAAGAGATGGCGTGCATCTCAACTCATAGAGAACTCGCCCATCCTGGCGAGATGTTATTGGAAGAATTCTTAAGGCCATTGGGTGTAACTCGGCACCAGTTTTCAGAGGCAATCAAGGTGCCCTACCAGAGGATAAATGAAATCATCAATGGCAAGCGTGGGATCACTCCCAGTACCGCACTTCGACTGGCCAGATATCTTGGCACATCTGAAGATTTCTGGTTGAATCTCCAAGTGAGGTGGGATCTATACAGGGCCATGAGAAACGTAAAGAGAACTGCTGAAAGGGATCAAGTGTAAAGCCCCCGAAATCCTGGACACTGTTTTTCACAAAATTCACGCTGCCTCCGCCACGGGCGCATGGGCGATTCGCACCTGTGCAGGCGTGGCGTAGTGATGCCTCTGGAGTAGCCAGTGCTGA
>Ga0256841_1000310_pt1 | contig 52427 bp, 42 predicted proteins | sample 356308metaG_FD_185971 | JGI IMG/M metagenome (GOLD analysis project Ga0256841, IMG submission 185971) | Hydrothermal vent microbial communities from Mid Atlantic Ridge, Atlantic Ocean - 356-308 | ecosystem: Environmental > Aquatic > Marine > Hydrothermal vents | place: Atlantic Ocean: Mid... | reverse complement strand
CGGTTTGTCCCACCTCGACCTTGACCACGTGCATCCAGGCAACAATGGCAAGGAGGACTCCCACCAAAACGGCATATCCCAAGATATTGAGAATCTTCATTTACCACCTCCTGGGGTCATAAAATTTCTTCCCTTGTTGCTTGGCTTGGTATTTCCTTCGAGCTGGAGTTTCTGGATCAGAGAGGAGGTCGCATAAGGTTGCCCCTCTATCTGCGCAGTCTGAAGACGTTCTGCAAGAGCACGAAGGACGAGGTTGCGACCCCCTTCTCCCGAAAGAGCGGCAACAAGATTGGAAAGCGCCTTGGCCTCGGCCTCGGCAGCAGCAAGAATGCCCTTGGCTCGGCGCTCAGCCTGGTAATAGGCTGCATCCGCCTCGACTTTGCGACGATAGGCATAGGCCTCGGCAGCACGCTTTACCTGAAGCACACGACCTTCGGCTCCCAGGATTTGCTCCTGTAGTTCCCCTTTGATTTTCGCAATCTCCACTTCAGCTTTTTTCTGAATCAGGACGACTTCCTTGCCCTGTTTTTCGATGGCTGCCCGAGCAAGGGCTTTTTGCTTCTCAACTTCTTGGTCAGCTTCTTTCTTGTCCCGAATGGCTTTCTCATATTCATCGTAGAAACGGAAACGATCGGGAATGACCTTGGTCACTCGGATGCCATGTGGGTTTAAGAGCTTGTTCAGCTCTCTTTCGGATTCACGGGCCTTTTCTTCGCGCTTGGCAGCGTCATAAAAGGTCTCGGTCTCCAAGGAGCCGAAGACATAGCGGATAACAGCCCGGCTGTAATCCCGAATCCATTTGGCCTGCCAGGCCTCTTCGAGGGTATATGTCCTCCGCCTCCCCCTGCGCCCGTCTGCGACGGTTCGATACACGGGAACCTTCTTAACCCCTGTCTCCTTGACCAAACGCTCCTTGAGGACTTTGACATCCATCAGGAGAGAGTAGTTCACTTCCACATCCAACCTGACATCGGATCCGTCCCTCGTTTTGATGCGAACCTCATCGCCGGTGTCCGTCATCATCTTGAGGGTGTGCACGGTCTTATCGATGGTGTAGAGATCGCTGGTCAAACTGTTGTAAAAAAACGAACCCGGCTCGGGAATGATCTCGACATCCCCGTTGATGTTGTTGACAAGAACTCCGACTTCACTCGCTGTCACCCGACCGACCCTCACAACAAAGAAGGCCAGGATGACGAGAGCGGCGAGGCCGAGGACAAGTCCAAGGGGAACTCTGGTAAAGGGATTTTGAAATTTGAAGTTCCGAGGGAACTCCGGGGGTCTACCGGTGTGTATCTCCATGTATCTCTCCTCTTTGGGGAAGAAACTTACACAAGGAGTCGTGTTTACCCACCTTATTCATGAGATCGGGCCAAGGGGCGAGGGATTGCCAAGTCTCTAGATTCTTTTCCCGGATGATGGCCCATAAGGTTTTGGACCCTTGTTTCATGTTTGTTGAGCAGGAGACGACGAAGCTCCAGGCAAGTTTGCCCTACGAACCTGTGTGAGAAATATTCGTAACTCATCGCAAGATAGAGCTTTGAAGCAAAATTGGCGTTTCTGCGGTGAAACTGTAATACTGGTTGCCCGAAAATTTCAGCCCGAGTTCTCTTCGAGTTCGGGCCATGGGGGGCTCCTGCCGGAGGCTGCACATCCATCCTTTTCCACGGCAACCCCTCGAGTTCCTAGGAGAAGAATCATGGCGAGTGGATTGCGCACCAGTTTCCGGTTGACCGGCCGAATCCTTTATTTAACAAAGGATTCGGATTTGCTGCGTCGCCAACTGGAAGGGGAGGATCTGGACTGGGATCCTTCGATCGAGCTTATCGACAATATTTCCACGGACGAGATCACCCCGGGTTGGGTTTGCTATTACTATGACGAAACCCTCGCGGATTACTGCCTGGTCGGCCTTCGAGGGGGGGTGATCACCAAGGACGCCATTAAGAATGGAGGCTTCCAAGTCATCGTTTCGGGCCTCTCAAAGGGCTGCGGAAGTTCCCGTGAAACCGCTCCCTACAGCGAGCTGACAGCAGGTATCGAGCTGGTGGTGGCCAAGAGCATTGAGAAAATTTATGGCCAGAACTCTCAAAACATTGGTCTTTTGACCAGCAATGATTTCTCCATTCTGGATCGTTTGAAGGCCGGGGAAGAGCTGCCGATCTCAGCCTTCACAGAGGGACTTGATCCGATTTCCGCCAAGATCGTCGAATACGGCGGCCTCTTCAACTACAACCAGGCCCGCCTCGCCGGCCATGTGACCCCCCCCGAGTGCGAAACGGCGCCAAGGCCGATGAACCTGGTCGAAAAGATCATCGCGAAACATGCCATCAAGGACGCGAAGTCCGGAACCCTGGGCACTGCCGCCGTGAAGCCTGGGGATGCTCTTTTTGCGCGGACGGATGTCCGCTTTTCGCACGAATATGTCACACCGATGGCTGCCAGCCTTTTCTACGGGGCCTTGGGAAAGGAAGCCAAGGTGAGAGATCCCGAGTCGGTGTTCGCCTTTCGAGATCACCTGACCTTCTTGGATCAAATCATGCCCGAAGAGCATGTCAAACTGGGGCTCCGGGAGCAGGCGCATTCTCTGAGGGATGTGCAGGAAGAATTCTGCAAGAAGCAGGGGATTAAGCTCTATGGCGAAGTCGAGCGCAATGGCGAGACTGTGGGCTCCGAAGCCATTTGCCACAACAAGGTCATCGAAGAGTTGGCTAACCCGGGAGAGTTAGTCCTGGGGACGGACTCACACACCTGCATGGGGGGGGCTCTCGGGGCTTTTGCCTTCGGGGTGGGGAGTACGGATATGGCCAACGCCTGGTTCACCAAGGATGTGCGGGTCCGGGTTCCTGAGACGGTTAGGTTTGTCCTCTCGGGCAACCTTCGCCCCGATGTGGTTGCCAAGGACGTCATGCTTCACCTGCTTTCCCTGCCCTTTTTCCGGGGAGGGGATGGGATCGGCAAGGTCCTTGAGTTTGCTGGGCCTGCTGTTCGAGCGATGGACATGGACGAGCGCGCCACCTTGACCAATATGGCGGTCGAAGCTGGGGGCTTCACGGGGATCATCGAGGCCGACTCGGTCACAATCCAGTATCTGGAAAATCGAAGAAAACAGAGCCGCGAGGAGCTGGAGGCCATGGTGGTCCACGGAGACAAGGATGCAACGTATTTCCGGACTTTTGAGTTGGACCTCTCCACCATTGAGCCCATGGTCGCGACCCCGGGCGATCCCCGGAACGGGATCCCCATTTCGGAGTTGGAAGGTCCCATCAAAGTCGACATCGCCTATGGCGGATCCTGCACAGGAGGAAAAAAGGCGGACATGGACATGTATGCAACCGTCCTCTCGGCGGCTCTCGCCGAAGGCAAGAAGGTCCACGAGGGCACTCAGCTCTTCATCCAGTTCGGCTCTCAGGAAATCCGTGCGTACGCCTTCGAAAAGGGCTATGACAAAATCTTCGAACAAGCCGGCGCCAAGATGATTGACCCCTCCTGTGGGGCATGCATTAAGGCGGGTCCGGGGGTCTCCTTCGCTCCGGAAGAGGTCACGATCTCCGCCATCAATAGAAACTTTCCGGGGCGTTCGGGACCTGGGAAGGTCTACTTAGGGAGCCCTCTGACGGTCGCGGCTTCAGCGATTGCCGGTCGGATTGTGGCTCCGGCAGAACTCTTACAAAACATCAGGGAAACGCCCTGGGCGGAAACGGCGATCGAAGCTTAGCCGTTTCCCCAAAAAGAAATCGAAGCATCACGGATCCAAGAGTCAGCGATCCTTGAAGGACCTTTCCTTGAACCATCGATCGAACAACATGGATTCAATGCATCACCAAAGAGCGGACCCAAGTGGTCACGCAAAACCTGAGAGATCAAACAAAGAACGAGTGAAGACATGACCAAGGTTTACGATATCGCTGTCCTGCCAGGAGATGGAATCGGAGAAGAGGTTGTCCGTGAGGGCCTCAAGGTGTTGGATGCCTGTGAGGAAGTCTTCGGGTTCAAGACGAAGCGCGAGAACATGCCCTACGGGGCGGATCATTATCTGGCGACCGGCGAGACCATGCCGGACGAAGCAATCGATCGTGTTCGGGATATGAACGCAGTCCTCCTCGGTGCCATCGGTGACCCTAGGATCGAAGTCGGCCTCCTGGAGTTTGCGATCATTGCGGGACTCCGGTTCAAACTCGACCTCTATGTCAATCTCCGCCCCATCAAGCTCTATGACGCCCGCTTTTGCCCCCTGAAGGACAAGGGTCCCGAGCAGGTGGACATGTTGGTTTGCCGCGAGAACACGGAGGGTGCTTACAGCGGGATCTATGGGCACCTCCGCAAGGGGACCCCGGACGAAGTCGCCCATCAGTCCATGGTTTTCACCCGGAAGGGGGTGGAGCGCATTATCCGTTTTGCCTTTGAAGAAGCGATGAAGCGTCCACGCAAAAAGCTGACCTTGATCGACAAGGCCAACGCGTTGCGCGCTCAGGATCTCTGGACAAGGACCTTTGAAGAGGTCTCCCGCGAGTATCCGGAAATCGAGACGGACCACGCCTATATCGACGCTGCCTGCATGTGGATGGTCAAAAACCCCGAATGGTTTGACGTGGCGGTCACTCCGAATCTTTTTGGGGACATCATTACGGATCTGGGAGCCATGGTTCAGGGAGGAATGGGAATCGCTGCCTCGGGAAATATCCACCCCGGCAAGGTTTCCATGTTTGAACCCATCCATGGGTCGGCGCCCAAATACAAAGGTCAAAACAAGGCCAATCCGATCGCGACCATCATGGCCGTTTCGATGATGCTGGACTTCTTGGGAGAAAAGGAAGCCGGCAAGAAGATCGAGGACAGCGTCCGAGAGCTGATCGTAGAAGGAAAGATCAGCTCCCTCTCCGCCGGGGTGCACCCGACCAACGAAATCGGGGATATGGTCACCGGGCGTATTCGGGGATAAGCCCCCTTTCGCAGGCTCGCAGGCTTCAAACAGGCTCAAAGCCCTGGGTGAACTCTCATCCAGGGAATGCGCTCCGTACCAAGCCCTTCGAAGCTACCCAGGGGACCCAGCTCCCTTCCCTTGTCGTCTTCTTCCGTTTCTTCCATATTTGCCCTCCTCTATATACGCAAAATAGTATATAGAATTTAGGCAGGTGCAAGCCAAAAATCCCGAGTAGGCCACTGGACTTGTGACAGTCCAGTTACCAAGAACCTCTCTCCCAAAGCACCCCAGCCCCGTAATCATTGGGAAACGTTCTAATCAGGAGATTAACAAATGCGCTTATTCCTCTTGGCAGCCTCTGCCATTCCCCTATTCGCAAGTCTTGGAACCACTCAAGAAACGGACCAAGTCAAAGAAGTTCCACCCACCCCCATCAGAAATATTGACCAGGTCCCGGTCCAAGAAAACGAGGCGGCCAACGCCTTTTTTTACAAAGCTTTCTACCTCCAAAAGGGAGCGCAACAGTTCAAGCAAGCCATTGAGCTTTATCGGAGATTTCTCAAAGAAGCTCCCCAATCCAAGCTCGCTCCCATTGCCGCCCGCAACACCCTGAATCTTCTCTACCGGACCAATCAAATCGATCGAGCGAATGAGTTCCGCGAGGGTCACAAGGCTCTCCTCGCGCTGGCAAACCGCAAAGAAAGGAATTCGGACCGCCCCCGTGGACGGAACCCCAGGCAGGGCGGGCGCATAGGTCGCGGAAACCCCCGCAATGCGGGTGCTCAGCTGGAGCGCCTTGAAAAGCGCCTCGTGAGTCTCCAAAAAAAGCTCGCCGAGGCCCGGGAAAACGATGACATGGAAGCCGTCGAAAAGCTGGAAGGACACCTCGCCAACTTGAAGAAAGCGTTGAAGCGTTTTCAAGAGGGCGGCAAGCAGCGGGGCAAGCGGCCCGGAAACCGAGGACGAGGAGGTAGAGCGGGGCGGGGCCGGATGTTGAAACCCCTCAGCGAAATGTCCGCCGACGAACTGAAGCAGCATGTAGAACGGATGGGTTCGATGATCGAGCGCTTCTCGAAACGAATGGAAGAACGCGGCATGGAAGACCAGGTGGAAAAAATCAAAACCAACTTCAAGAAGTACAAAGCCCTGATCGAAGCCGGAAAGATCAAGGAAGCCCAGGAATTCCAACGTTCGATTTTTGGGCGCCGCAGAAGGAGATAAAAACCTTCAGGGCATTCTGGCATTCAAGCTTCCTGCGTCCATCAGCCGATACGATGGGGACATGGAGGCCAAAATGTTCCATTCCTCACTTGTTGGACCAAGGCCCCGAGGGGCCTTGTTTCTTTTTTGCCTTTCCCTTCTTTTCTGGGTTGCGCCCGGGAAGAGCCAGACGAAGGTGTTTGTCCCCGACGGTCAAGCTGGTTCGGGCAAGGTCAACCAAGTTCCGCTTGGGGGCAAGGGGCCTTTTGGGTCTTTTCAAAACATGCGGACCCAGATCCGGATCCCTGCTTCCTTTTTCCCGGCGGGGGGTTCGACCATCAAGGATCTTGCCTTTGCCACAGGCGGAGTCGGAAACTACAACTACAAAACCTTTGTCCTCACCCTTGCCCATCTCAAGGGGAAGGGCATGGGAAAGACCTTTGCCGACAATCTTGCGGGACCCGTCGAGGTCCTGCGGGAAACGAGCTATAAATTGGCTTTTTCAAAAAAGGATGCCTTCCACTTCGTGGGATTGAAAACATCCTTTCGCCACGATGGAAAACGAGACATGGTTTTGGATGTCCAAATCCAGGGTGCCTTTTTCAATGGGACCACTCCGGGCTCCCACAGGTCCAGTACCCTGGAAACGGTTTTCGCCCTCGACTACAAGCTTTCCAATCCGAAAAAAACAGGCTTTGGCCCCTATAAACAAGGAGCCAAGCTCGCGTTCCTGCTGGAAGGAAAGAAAATCGTTTATTTCGGGACAGCTTGCAAAGCCGCCAATGGAAAGGCTCCTAATCTTTCCCTCTCGGGGGTTCCGATCTTGGGCAAGTCCGTAGATTTCAGCCTCGCAGACCTTGCCCAGAAGATGCCGGCTGTGTTCCTTGTGGGGACAAGCGATGTGAAATGGGGAAACTTCAGCCTCCCCTTGGATCTCAGCGTTTTGGGCGCCAAAGGTTGCTCCCTCTTGACTAATGTCCTCCTGATGGGACCGGGGACGGCGGACGCAAATGGTTTGTTCAAACTCAGCGTGCCGATCCCGAACATTACGAGTTTGCGGGGAACGCGCCTGGTTCTTCAAGGGATCGCATTGGACTCCAAGGCCAACCCCTTGGGGATGGCCTTTTCCCGGGGAGCCAGGACGGCCTTTCAATAGCCTAAAACCAAGCAGGAACAGCGCTCGACAGGAAAGAGGCAAGACTGCATCCTACCCAGGATGAACAACACCTTGATTCTGGATGAGCGGGCCATTGAGCTCGAAGACCTCGCGCCCATTCTCTCCGACCAAGCTCCCCATCTTGAACTGGCCCCTGAAACCCGGGAGGCCATCGAGACTTCTCGCAAAGTCATCGAAAAGGTCCTGGCGGATGGGAAAACCGTCTATGGAGTCAACACCGGCTTCGGAAGGCTTGCAAACAAATCCATTCCCGAAGACAAGCTCAAGCTCCTTCAAAAAAACTTGATCCTCTCCCATGCGACGGGGGTCGGTTCCCCTCTTTCGGTTGGGGTATCGCGGCTCATGCTTTTCCTCAGGATTCGGGCCCTCAGCCGGGGATGCTCCGGGGTCCGAGTTGAGCTGGTGGAGCGGCTCATCGAACTCTTCAATCGGGACCTGATTCCGGTCATCCCTCAGCAAGGAAGCGTGGGGGCATCGGGGGATCTTGCTCCTCTGGCGCATATGGCTCTCTGCCTTTTAGGGATGGGAGAAATCTGGAAAAAGGGTGAACGCCGGGAAACCGCCGAGGTGTTTCGAGAGGAGGGGATTGATTCCTTTGTGCTCCAGGCCAAGGAAGGCTTGGGACTCATCAACGGCACCCAATGCATGACGGCGATTGGGGTGCGAACATGGCTGGAGGGGATGCGGCTGGCCGATGCTGCCGATATTGCCTGCGCCATGTCGTTGGAAGCCCTGCGTGGATCGGTTCAGCCCTTCCAAGCCAAGGTTCACGAGGCGCGTGGCCAATTGGGCCAGCTGGAGTGTGCCCGCCACCTCCGCAAGCTCCTCGAGGGTTCTGAGATCATTCCCAGCCACCGGGATTGCGACAAAGTCCAAGACCCCTACAGCCTTCGCTGTGTCCCCCAGGTCCATGGAGCGGTGCGGGATTGCCTCCGATTTGTCCGAGGCATCCTTGAAGCCGAAGTCAACGCGGTCACGGACAACCCCCTGGTTTTTGCCGACGGAGACGTGATCTCCGCAGGAAATTTTCATGGGCAGCCGGTGGCCCAGGCGATGGACTTCTTGGGGATCGCACTTTCCACCCTGGGCAACATCTCCGAAAGGCGCATTGAGCAGATGGTCAATCCACTTCTCTCGGGCCTTCCGGCCTTCCTCGCTCCCAACCCTGGCATTGAATCGGGCCTGATGATCCCCCAGGTCGTCGCCGCCAGTTTGGCCAGTGAAAACAAGGTACTCGCCCATCCCTCCTCGGTGGATACGATCCCCACCTCCGCCAATCAGGAGGATCACGTCTCCATGGGAACCACGGCGGCAAGGCACGCAAGGGACATTGCCAGGAACATCGCACGCATCCTCGGCATCGAGATGATCTGCGCCGCCCAGGGTCTCGAGTTCGACCGAGGCCTAAAGGCTGGTAAAGGCGTCGAAGCTGCCTACCACTGTCTCCGAAAGAGCATCCCCCCTCTCGAAAGAGACCGCTTCCTCGCGCCCGACCTGGAAAAAGCCTTCCAGCTCATTCTCCAAGGGGACATCCAGGATGCAGCCGCTCGTGCCATCCAAACCACCTAGCTTGGCCCTCGACTACCGGCCTGCCCTTTTCTCCCGAAGCGGAATCGCAAGAGTCACTCGTGAGTTGGCCCGAACCCTGGCCCCGCTGCTCGCCGAGATCCAATCTCCTCTGAGGCTCTACGGGCACGGCTTTCGATCCTGCCTCCCCGCTGCGGAGCCCCCAGCCTCCGCAACACTCCACCGCAGTCGCCTGCCTGGGCGGTTCATCAACACCTTAGCCCCTCTCGGCCTGGACGCCTGGAGCCTCAGCGGCAAACCACAAAACTTCCTTTGGACCGATTATGTCTACCCTCCCATCGACCTTCATCGCCCTTGCAAGGTCTGGATGCTTGTCCACGACCTGGCCTTTATCGAAGATCCAAGATTTCACGGGCCAAAGGCCTCCTGCAAGCTGCGACGCCGCTTCGAAAAGGCTCTCCTCCGCGCCGACCACATCCTCTATCCAAGCGAAGCCACCCGCCAAGCCCTCCTCCACTACTACCCCAAAACCATGCAGGACAGCCCTTCTTGCCTTCTCCCCTTCGGGTTGGACCACGTACCCACCCCTCCTCTTTCCAGGGTCCAAGCAGCCAAAGCCCGAGCGGCCACCCTGCTTCAGACCTCAGAACCCTACCTCGTCATCCTCGGAACCCTCGAACCCCGAAAAAACCACGACAAGCTCCTCTCCGCCCTACAACTCCTTGCCTCGCGGGGAACTCAGATTCCTCTCCTGGTCATCGGAGCCGCCGGATGGCTCAGCAGGGATCTCCAAGAAGCCCTGAAAAAAGGGACTCCCCGAAAAGGGACACCCTCTTTTCCTCTGGCATGGACAGGCTCCATCCCCGACAAAGACCTCTTTCCTCTCGTCGCGGGAGCCGCTGGACTCGTCTACCCCTCAAGCCTCGAGGGATTCGGCTTCCCTCCCCTCGAAGCCCTCCTGCTCGGGACCCCCGTCCTGGCAGGAGATTGCCCCGCCCTGCGCGAAACCCTGGGATCCCAACCGGGAGCCCTCTTTGCTAAGGGAGAAGTCCCCGAAGACTTGGCAGAAAAAATCCCCCAACTCTTGGGCGCAAGGACAGGAAGCTGCGAAGAACTCCGCAAAAAAACCTGGCAAAAAACGGCCCAATTCTTCTTGGAGCAAATTCATCCCCAATGATCACCGTCCCGCCAGGTCAAACCTCATCGCCCTTCATGCAGGGCCTTGCCTGAACCCCTTCTTTCCGATCATCGCAAAAGAATTCAGTGCATGGTTTAACGGCTGAACTTCAAAGCCAGGTCATTAGAAATACCTTCGACGCCAAAAGGTTTCTTCAAGTCAAGAGACACAACCGCCGCGAAAAAAGTCTTACCAATCAAAGCCGTTAGGTTCGGGACTTTCATACGGATCCTCGAAAAGCCTTGAGAATTGGTTGTTCCTCGAAAACCAAGAAAACCTGAGGCTTGGATGGATAGGTAAAAAAGGCCATCCAGATTGATGGGAATCCTGCGGGTTCCGAGGGCAAAACCCCGGTTTTTTGCGGAAAGGGCCATGAGCCAAGGGATGGTCTTGGGATGATCGGTCCAAAGATTCATTTCATAGGTTCGCCCAATCCGTGGTTGAGTCCGCTGTGAAGCCGGTTGGAGAACAAGGTTGTAGAATTTAAAGTTATCCACTTCGGAAAAGCCCCAGACTCCAACACCCACCAGCCCCTTGCCAAAAAGAGTAGAAACAGGCCGCTGGAGGACTTGGTCAAAGATTCCATCCTTATCGAAATCAAGCTTTAGCCAACTGGATTTTCCAGCAACAATGAACCGCAACATGCAGGATGTTGCTACTTTTTTCTTCATGTCCGCCCATTTCGATTTTTGGATCCCCCCTCGTTCCACGATAAAGGCCCGATCAAAGTCTTTGCTGGCAATAGTATTTTCTTGGACCTTACCAAAGAGAAACTTCTTGGTATTCAGGTACCGAACAGTCCCTCCGGCAAACTGCAACCCGCTGTCATAATAAAACACCTCCAGGTCAATGACGCAGTTCTCGGGCTGGAGACCATTTTTTGTAATAAAAGCCCATTCCTCTGCCCCCTCCGTAACCAAATGTCCCTGGAACAAACTCCAACTGCCGCTTTGGACCGTCCAGCCCTTTGGAGGACCGCTCGACTTCCCATCAAACTTCTCAATGAATTGCTGAGCGTGGAGTGAAAAACTGAAACTCAAAAAAACGAATAAACATAAAATCAACTTCAATGTAAGCCTCCTTTCATCCGGCTTTAGAACGTCTCTTTACTTCCTCTAGATATTTTCTGATGGCTTCCCTGGGACTCTCATTCTGCACTTCCTCAAGAAAAGGGATTGCTTCACGATATTTCCTTTCTTGAACAAGCATTTCCGCATAATGCAGCTTGGCTTTCCATGAGGAGGATTTGATTTTGATAGCCCTTTGATAATATTCTTCTGCTTGAAACCGGTCTCCCGTACGGCGTTTATAATCCCCCAGAAGGATTAAGGCTTGCCCGTCCATAGGGTCCATTTGGATCATTTCCTTGAGGACTTTCGCCTCCTCTTCTTTGTTGCCGTCACTAAGTGCAAGGCGAGCTTTGAGTTGGAGAAGACTCCTTCGATCTTCCTTTGTTAACTTGCCCTTTCGTAAGATTTGAATCCCTTGAAGTATTTTTCGTAGCGCGGAGATTTCTCCTTTCCCTGCCAAAAAGTTGGCTGCACGTAGGGCACGACTTGGAGGGGTTTCTTTCCCCCTCTTTAATGCAAGCAGGTAAGATTCGACTCCTTCGTCAAAGAGTCCCTCATTTGTATAAAGATCTCCGAGGTTATTTAACAAACGTGGAGTTCCTTTCCCCAAAGCTTCCACCATTTGGAAATTTTGAAGAGCTTTCAGAGGTTTCCCCATCTTGACGTAGGCCTCTCCCTGGGCAGTCCAAAGCTCCGCTCTTTCGGGGGAACTGCGTATCAAAGAATCAAATAGAGTGACAGCGTCAGCAAAACGGTTCTGGCGAAAGAGGCTTTCTGCCAATCCCATTTTCCAATCAAAGGACTTGGGGGAATACAGAATTGCAGTTCTAAAAGCCGTCTCTGCAGCAAGGAAGTCTTTGGTCCTCATCCGCGCCAAGCCGAGGAGCCCAAACATGACTCCATCCCCACCACCCAGGCGGATCACTCTGCTGAAAGCTTGACAAGCTTCGGGAAACCGGCCCCTTCTCATTTCCAGTTCTGCCAGGTTCGTCCAAGCACGACGAAACTTGGGATAGTCTTGAACAGCTAATCGATAGTGCTCTGCAGCATTGGCCAATTCCCCTTGCTCGTTTAATAGGTTTCCAAGGGTAAACTCCAGCACAGGAGTCACCTTTTCCTTAAGTGCGGATTCTATAAGGGCACGAACTTTTTTTCGTTTCTTCTGACCTAAAAGATCTTGAACCTTGTACAAAAGTTTCCGCTCTTCATCACCAAGAGGAGGTTCGATCTCCACCTCCGAAAGATAGCTTTCAGCGAATCTTTTCAAGAAGCGTGGACTCGTCCAAATTCGATCCAAAACTCCCAATCTTTCCCTACTCTCTGTCTTTTCTCTTTTTCGAGAAAATCCTTTTTGAGAACCCGCCGAAGGGCGGGACTGGTCTTGAGTGGAATCCTTCCTTTTTTTAAAAAAGGCATCCCGAACTATCGTTGTCTTTTTCTTTCGAAGGTCTGCGTCGCGTCCTGTCGCACACGAAGCCACGGAGACCACAAGGATCGAAATTATTACCAAAATTGAAGACATGAATCTCACCCCTTAAAAACCATGGGAAGTCGCAAACGTATTCGAACCTTTTTTCCCTGCCGTTTCCCCGGCTCAAAGCGCCATTTTTTGATGGCTTCCAAGGCGGACCGATTAAAAACAGGATTGGTTGATTTTTGGATGATGGGATGAAGAACTCTTCCCCGCTCATCCACGACAAACAAAAGAATGACCCTTCCGGGCATCTTCTTCCGCATTCGAGGCGTGATATAGGGGCTTTCCTTGACAATCGCCCTTGGCCTTCGATCCAAGTCGGCAAGGGAAAACACTTGGCCTTTCTTAGCTTTCGAAGATGCAAGGAGATCCAGGTTTTTTCCCATCGCCCCCTTGAGCCACCCTGCCCCCCCTCCCCCGGGGTTTAGAGTTAACTCCAATCCCGATAAATCCATCAAGGGAGCCTCATCATGGGGGGAAGGGGGTTCCACTTTTTCCTCAGGCTCTTCCTTTGGTGGCTCCTCTTTTTTCGGCTCTTCCATTTCAGGAGAAGGTAGGACCGCCGTATCCACCCTTCTCAGAACTGTGTCCACTTTCCCATGTGATGAAATGGATTGAATCAAGGGCAGAACGAAAAAGGGGATGGCCGTTAAAAATATGGTGAAAACTGTTCCGAGTATTTTTTCTTTGAACCTTCCCCACGATCCCTTCCCCCGATCCCTTTGAATCCAAGTATCTCCCCAAGAAGGGTTTTTCATTTTAGAAGAAGATTTCACAATCAGCTTCCTTGCCTTCCCGCCAAAGGAGACCTGGTTGCAACACTTACCTTTTTCGCTCCCGCTAACTTAGCCTGATCAAGAACCTTGATGAGGAGGCCGGACTTCGCTGAAGCGTCCACCTGAATAATGACCGGAAGGCTTTCTTTTTGGATCAGTCTCTTAACAAGAGGACGCACCCCCTTGACTCCGATTTCCCGCTTCCCATACACAACATCGCCCTCCTGCGTCAGAGCAATGAGGATGCTGTTTTTTTCCAGATGGGTTGCTGATGCGGCTTGGGGCCTGTCGACCTCCACTCCGGTTTCTTCCACGAATACCGTGGTCACAATAAAGAATATCAAAAGAATGAAAACACAATCAATCAGGGGAGAAATATCGATCCCCACCGTTTCGCCTTCTTCCAAGGCTGCTTTATGAAACCGGCCCATCGACCCTCCTATCCCCGCTGAAGACGGAAGCACCCTTGGATTCAAGCTCTTCCCACCCTTCGAATCGGAACGCAAAACTTTTTTCCTGCAAGGCCCGAGTAATCCGAGAAACAGCGGCCCTCCTGAACCGCTCCTTTTCCAAATCCCGAGTTCGCTTAAAGGATGCCCTCGTAGAGAAAGCTTCAAGATGGGCTAGACCATCCTTGTACTCTTCCAAAGCCCGCTGGAGACGGTGGAAAAAGAACAAAGCGGGAAGGGCAATGACAAGCCCTGTCTCGGTTGTAATCAGAGCCTCGGAAATCCCTCCCGCAATGACCGACATTGTTTGTTGACCTCCTGACCCACTGGCCAAAGCAGCAAAAGTAACCAACATCCCGGTTACGGTCCCCAGAAGGCCTACCAAGGGAGCGATTCCAACACAGATCTTTAAGAGCCCAAGATCTCGCTCAAGTGGGAGTACATCTTCGATCACAAAATGATCAAAGGCTTCTCTGATTCTTTCTCTCGAATCCCCACGAATGACACTTTTGAAAATACGCTTTTCCGTCTCACCTCTCGACGCAAGCACCCGAAGTTGCCTGAGTTCATCTAACTCAGGAAAAGTGGGTATCCGCTTTCTTCGCAAACATCGATGAATCCGCACTCCAAGGCCAAAACAAAGAAGAGAGACCAAGGCCAAAAACGACATAGCCCACCCTCCGCCGGTCCAGATCCGGACAACTTCAAACCAAAGAGAATAGAAAGGAATCACGCCCTGCCCCTCCTCCTTGAATCCATAGAAAGTCCCCCTCCGAAACAAACCCTCATAAGTCAATGCCCTCCCTGGGATTGGCGACAATGAGAGGATTGAGCATCTCCCTCAAGATTTCATCCACATGGTCCTTGATCTTCTCTCGGTCCAAAACAACAGGATCGTCAAAGGGAATGGATTCCCCACGATTCCATTCTTTTTGGGCCTTTCCTGTCTCGTTGATCAAGGTAAGGGCTACGGTCTCCATCTTGTCCACATCCCGTTTGGCTTTCCGGGATAGATAAGCGTGTATAAGCAACGATGGAATCGCGACAATCAACCCAAACTCAGTTGTAATCAAAGCCTCAGAAATTCCACCTGAGAGGGTTTTCACATCACTGGAACCAAAAACGGTAATCAATTTGAAAGTATTGATAATCCCCGTGACAGTCCCAAGAAGCCCTAGGAGAGGAGCAGAAGCAGCACTCACGGCGACGAAAGGAAGCCAACGTTGGAAGCGAATCCTGGCATGCAGGACCTCTTCAAACATTGCCTCCTCCATAACCTCTTTGTTTTCCCCTAGGTTTTGCAACCCTTTTTTAAGCATCCTCCCAAGGGGTCCAGGGATTTGTTTCACTCTTTCGAGGGCCCCTTCTTTGCCTTCCTTCCGAAGACAAAGAAAAAGCTCCTTCAACTTGGATTTCTTTGGCTTGGGAACCATCATGAATTGGATCCATTTCAAAAGGGAAACAATGAGGGCGAAGAGGGCAAGAAGGAGAATGGGAATCATGACAGGCCCTCCTTTTTTCATGTGCTCAACAAGTGACTCATGGGTTTCTTCAATCTTACGAGCATTTCCAAGACTGGGATCAACAGGGATGGCTCCGGTCCCGGTTTCTATTGTAGATTTGATCCCTGCAGCAATTTGGGGGTCGGAAAAGGGAAGAACCGAAGGTTCGGTTGAATTCAGCCGGGTTTCGGCAAGCCCACAAATCTTTCCCCTCTTGGAGCGAAAGTAGGCAAAGGGTCCAATCAAGGCGAAGTCTCCATGCTCCCTTTTGCCTGTTGGGTCTAAGGCAAAACCCTCAAACCTTCTTCCTCCTGCCAATTGATTGATATGGGCTTCGGACGATTGAATCAATTCCACCAAGCCCCGGGCCCTTTCCCGTGAACCGATAGATTCGTTTTCCAAAAGGGACAGGCCCTTTTGCAATGGGGGATTCAGCGTTTCCAGTTCGGTATCATGGATTCTACTTTGGTATTCGCGCAGAAACTGCCCTAAAAGGTTCAGCAAATATTCAATCCGGGCCTCCCTCTCCTTAAACCCCTTGCTCAAGGATTGTATTTCTAAAACTTGATTGTCGAAGGATCGCGATTTGGTCCGATAAAGGGCCCTTAGCCCCCTAATCGTTTGTTCTTTTTCAGCCAATTCGCGATTTAAAGGGATAAGAGCCGCAGCTTTTCTTTTTTGTAGATCGGAAAATTGTCTAAGGCTTTGTTGCAATTTCTTTTGGATGTTTCCTTCACCTAAAGAAAAGCTATTTATTCTTTTTTTCCCTTGGGCAACACCACTTTGGCAAAGAAAAAGAAATAAATTTAAAACGATTAAACCTTGAATCTTCAAACGGAATCCCATAGGGCCACCTCTATCGTATCGTAACCGGCAAAGAAACAAATTGGGCCAAGCCCTTATTCTTTAGGATGGAAATAGTTTTATATATTTGTGAAGCGAGTCCTTTCTCTGTTTTCCAAACCCATCGCCCTTTTTCAGGATATCCTACGCCCGCAAAATCTTTCTTCTTACTTACAAAATACCCTTGACCCAAACCAAGATAGACAGTTTCAACCTCGACCTTATCCCCATCATCATTTTCAACAATTTCAAGAGAAGAAGTAACCTCAGAATTAAAGCGATTTATCTCACTCAAAAGCCCAAGAAGGTGAAGATATCGAACTTCAACCTTCCCCCGCTTTTTAGTGGATTCTAGGTTAATCTTATCGCTCAGATCCATAACCTTTTTCTGAAGGGTCAAAGGAAATTTGGGAAGAATCTTAAGAATCTTTTTTTCTATCCTTGGAAGGGCTAACTCAAAAACATTCCAAGCTTCATCAATCTCAATTTTTTTAGAAACAATTTTTTCTTTTTTTGCGATCATGTCCTTAGAGTTTCTTTCAAGATCTTTAATCTTTTTTTGAAGAACCATGATTTCTCCCTTTTTTAATTCAAGTCTCTCTTGAAGGAGCTCTTGGGAGATCTTCCAATTCATTTTTTCTTTGGCGATTAGCTTTTTTGTCTCCAAGAGTTTTTCAAGCATCGCTTTGACCTCTTCAACCTGCCTCTTTTTTCCTTGGGGTAGATTTTGGGGAGCCGAACTCTTCCCTGGAAAAACAGGAAACAGGAAGAAAAAGGCGAGGAAGAGATGTCTTTTCGTTGTTTGGTTTTTATTCATCATTTATCTTTTCTGATTCTTATTCCAAAAATGAATTAGAACTCATAGAACGGACTAAAGTTGGATCCTTCCATTTATGCTGACGGACCAATCAATTCCGCCCCTTGTGACAGTTTTGATTTGATCCCCTTGGAGAAATCGAGACCTATAAACAGTTTTGATCTTTGGGTTCGTTAAGTTCTTTGCCTGCAACTTTAAAAAAACTGAGGCCCCAAGGCTTTGCCGGACACTTACATTTAAGTTCGAGAATGAAAGCCCATAGACATTTGGAATAAAGTTCCCCTTTGATTGGGTGGCTCCGGCCAAGAGGGAATCTCCCTGGACCGTATAGAAAACCCCTATTTTCGTTCCTGCTTTTTTCCAATCATAGGTAAGCCAAAGGTTATACAAACTTTTGGGTGCCCCCGTCATATCCCGACTTGTCATCGGAGCTTGAATATTGGGGAGGTTAAATCCTGCGATTTCGTCCTTCGGAAGAAACACTTCTGTATCCAACAGAGTTCCATTCCCCCCCAGCCTTAATCCACCCAATGGCCGCCATAGATTCCCCAAATCCTGCCTGGCTTCGATCTCCCAACCCTGCAAACGCCCTTTAGGGTAATTTGTAACTGTTGTAAAATCAAAGTCCCCAAAACGCTGAACCCTTTCGATAGGATTCTTTAAATCCTTGCGGAACCAGGATAGAGAAAGGAGTGACCCCTCTTCCGGAGAGAAATCCATCCGAATATCGTAATTCTTAAGATTGCTAAGATTGAGATTCGGGTTGCCGATAAAAACGGGACCCCCCAAAAATTCTTGCTGCAAAATCGGAGTCAACTCGTTGAAAGTAGGACGAGCAATCGTTTCAGAATACGAAAAACGAAAAGTAAGGGGGTCCCACGGGTTTACGGATAATGAAACAGCGGGCAAAAAATTCGTTTCGCTTAAGGAAACGTCCGCATCACCAGGATTCAACTTGGTTCTTGTAACAGAACCAGGGGGAAACCAAGTGGCATCCTTCTCCGCTTGATTCTCTACACTTATTCGGGTTCTTTCTACACGCAATCCTCCCGAAACCCCAGCCCATGAGGATAGTGGAAAATGGAACATCCCATAGGCTGCATCGAGGTTTTGCTTACCTTTGTAGTCAACATCCTCAAAAGATTCCGTAATAGGATGGTTTTCAAGAGGGAAGCTACGACTCCAAAACTCTTTCCATTTTCCCGCATAACTACTGTTATCTCCAAAGTTACTGAAAGAATCCTGGTCATATCTTCTCTTGAGCCGATCCGTAAAAAAACCTGACTTAAAAAAACCTGAGTCCTGTCCTTTCTCGAAAAGAAACTTCATATTCAATGCAGCCTGATCGCTTTCTTCCCTTGTTCTTTTCCAAATCCTCTGGAGGTTTCCCAAGGAAAAATTTGCGGCCGGCTTGAATGGTGAATGAGTGGGAGGAATCACAATGGGACCAACCGAACGCCCCGGAACCCATAGAGAACCAAATTGGCGTTTATCCGGCTGATAGTTTCCGGCAAAACTCCGCGAAAGACTCCAGTCCAAATCCATCATTTTGAAAAGGGGCCAATCTCCGAGGAGAAAATGATGGGTTCCATTGACCTGAAAAGTTCCTGTTGCTCTTTCCGTGTACTGGATTGTCTCTAAGCGAAGATATGGAGCGGCATCCGGTTGATCATGCCCAGGAGTCGTCCGATCGTCCGGGTCATAGTCAGGAAAGAAATAGGCTTTTCCTCGAGTATCTTCTGCCAGAGTCGCAGAGTCCTCTGCGGTCTTGGAATAGAGATATGTCAGGTTGATCGAATGATTTTTTCCCTTTAAACCAAAGGTTGCCATGCTCCCGATTTGAATTGCTTGGCTTCCATTGGTGATATCAAAAAGATTCGTTTTAAAATCTTCCCCTTTCACCGATCCCTGGAAGGCCTTAGGGACCATTTTCCCCCCCGGCTTGGTTACCCAATAAGAGTCATCAATTCCGCGATCGTAATAGGAGCTCTCCATTTCATAAAAAAGGTTGACCATTCCTCCCAGCTTATAATCTCCCCCCAAATCCACACTTCCACCAAGGGTCCCAACAAACTTTCCATCCAATTGAGCTGTCCCATTGGAAACCCCTACGGCTCCTTCCCAGTTAGAACCTAAGTTATCAAGCTGCATGGAATGATCCGACCCTCGGCCCAAAAGGTTCAACCCACCCCCTTCGTAGGTCAAAAATGCTCCTTGGCTTTTTACTTGTGAGTTCTTACCAAGCTGAAACTGATAACGGAAAAAGAAAGGTTCATCAGGAACTCCTTTGAGCCGCACATCAACAGCACCTCCCGATGCATCCCCCTGTTGATCAGCCATAAAAGTTTTACTTACACGCAAGCTATCGAGGACCGAAGATGGGAATTGATCCAACTCCACCACTCGCTTGTCTGCGTCTGCGCTGGGAAGGCGAATACCGTTTAACTGGGTGCTCACGTAGCGGTCCGGCAAGCCTCGGATTACCGCCGATTTTCCATCTTTTACCGTGGCACCAGCAACAAGACGAAGTGCCCCCGCAGCATCACTGGCCCCTGATCGACTGATCATGTCCGAACCGACGGCATCCATTAGAGATAAGCTTTCGAGCCGTAAATCCAAAAGCATGTCTGAGGATCCTGGTGAAAAATCCACCAACTCCTGAACCACAAATTCTTCGAGATCAACGTAAGAGCCTTTCAACTCCACCCTCAGTTCTTTCAGTTTTCCTGCGGTGACGACGACCTTGTTTTTTACTAACCTTTCGTAACCATCCTTGGAAAACACAAGAACGTACGCTCCGGGGAGAAGGCCTTTAATGAGGAATTTACCTTCTGAATCCGTTTCCAATTTCTTCCCGGTTTTTACGACCAGAACCTGAACACCTGCTATCGGATCTCCAAACTCCTGGTCCACGACAAAACCTTGGATGCCTCCGCTTGATTTTTGACGCGCATAAGTCGTTCCACACAACAACAAGATCCAGCTTCCCCAAACAACAAAGAGTCGCACTCTCACCATGGATCTCCCAAGCCCTTTTGGGCGGCCTTTAAGTTTTGTCCCAACCTTGGTGAAGGTTTGCACCCATTAAGAACTAAGGAGCAACAAATGCGAACAAGATCATCCGCTCGGGGACGCGAGTTAGGGTTGACCCAAGCCTCCTGGAGAGCTTTTTCATAGACCCCCACCGCTTGTTCATGCTTCCCAAGCTGGAAATAGGCTTCCGCCACAGGGAGTAAGACTTCAGCTCGAAAAACATTGATGATTCTTTTTCGAGACTTGCGAAACAGTGAAAGGCAAAGCTCCAACCCTTGCTCAGCACCCTCTCGTTCACCCATCCTCCCCCTTAGAGCCGCTAAACGAGCTAGCAGGGGAATCTGATGCTCCGCGAGCAAGTGAATCCCTTTTATTTTTTGGCCCGCCCATTGAACCAAACGATGCGCAGCCTTCTTGTTCCCTTGCCTTAGAGCTACATCAGCCATCGAAAAGATGGCCTTGAGTCTCAAGTCAAGAGGAAGGCCATGAAAGGATTTCTGGGCTTGCTTCTCCAAGAATTCCCTCATGCCCTTGTCCCGAAAAAAGCGGCGATAGGCTTCCCCCAGAAGAGCCATCGCGGTCCTTCCTTCCTCAAAATCTTCCAAAGAAGAGTTCTTGCCCAATGACTCTAAGTGTTTTCGCAACTCCTCAGGCTTTAGGTTGCGAGCCTGAGCAAGTTGAACAATTCCAGCCTCCGATGGAGGAAGAGATTTGGCCAGACCCTGAGCTGCTTCTTTTCTGCCAAGAAGGAGTTCCGCTCGCGCGATTTTTGCCAAGATCCTCCCGACCCTCCATTCTTGGCTGTTTGGAGAACGTCGAGCCTCTTCAGCGATCTTCCGGGCCTTATGCAGAAACAATGGAATCTTGGATCGAAGATCCCGGGCATCCCCTCTGAGGAGGAAAAAGGCAAGGTCAGCGTAGGCGGACCCTTGTCTCCAATTCTTTATCTTGGGGATCCAATGAAGAGCTAGGTCATACAAACCGGTTTTCAGACAAACATCAACGACCTTCTCTTGATCCCTGGAACGATTCTTAATGTGTGGATCCAAAGGAAACGAAGTCGCAGCTTGAAAAGCTGTCGCTAATAACTCTTTTTTCCAGTGAGGCTGACTTGGTTTTCGAATCTCACCCGATGGGGGAGATGAACAAGCACAAAAACCACAAAACAACCAGACAAGAGGGAGAAGGCTTTTTCCGTTCATCAAACAAATCTTTGTGCTTTTTAAACCGCTTGATTCATGAACCCACGACCGGGGCGATTCCGAATCAAACCGGCAAGAGTGAAAATGGCCTAAAAAGGGCGGGGAACCCGCTTTGCTTCAGCTAAACCACGGCTGGAGTTCCCCGCCCAAGGAGTAAAAGCATCACTGAAAACTTAGGGGGTGACCCCCAAAACCCCGTTGGTCGAGGCAAACTGGGAGTTGGAGGAGTTGAGGATCCATGCCTGCCAATAAAGTGTTGTCCCTTGGGAAACACCGCTGGGCCAGGTCGCATTGATATTTAGCTTTCCCGAGGAATCGGTCAGACCTGCAGGAATGACCACGCCTACTGTGAAATCAGGAACCATGACCCCTCCAAAAAAGGGAAGTTCCATTTTCTTAGGACTAAGAATCAAGAATGAAGCGGAACTCTTTGGAGCGTTTTGAATCGCTAGTTGAAGAGGAGAGTTCGGAGCAAGAGTTCCTGTGGGGGAAAGAATCGGGTCGCCTGTGGGACCAGCAAGAGCATTCCCTAAATCCGTCCAAGGACTTTTGGGAAGGAAGCCATAAGCATAGGCAGCGGTCCATCCTGTCAACCAGTTGTTCCCTGGAGCAAAACCGCCCCGGTAATGCGCGGAAGAGAAGAAAGGATCTGAAGCTGGAGCCCAGCTCGCACTGGTCAATGCGTCATTTGCAGGACGAGGATCCAAGAAGACAACTGGAGCCATAACCTTTCCGCCTTTTACCACTGCCCGACCACGGATGATCTTGGTGATAGGGGACCTTCCTCGAGGCTCCTTCACATTATTGTTCCCGGAGGCAAAAACGCCCCGTGCTGTGGCTTCCGTGTAGGCGGAGCGATTCTTGTTATTGAAGAAAATGCTATCCTTAATCTCGGCAAGCATCCCCGAGCGCTGTACGGTATAGAAGGCCGAAGGGTTTTTAGGGGCGTTCACCTTCGAGGTTACCTTGTAGCTTGTTGTCCAAGTGGCCGGCCAGGAAAGAGTACCGTTGAATCCATAGCCCTTGCCACCATCCCCATCGATGTTGTCAAAGCGGACAACCTTCTCGCCACCATCCATGAAGATGCAGTTGTGGTATTGGACGCGGGCGTTGTCCCTCCAGGCAGTTAGACCATCCCCATCGAATGGTTGTCCAATTACGGTGAAGTTGTAAATGGAAGCCGTGGTAACGGGCTGCCAATCGGAGTTTTCGGCCCCATCGGTTTCGAAGGCATTATCACCGACTCCCGAACCTTGCTTGGCGTTGAGACTATAACCCTGGACAAGGAGGCCAAACTGAGCACGACCACGCCATCCTTGATCGATATCAAAACTGTCATCCCCGACATTCCAGATGCTGAAATATTTGAGGTTGACCGTTCCACCCCAGATTTCGACCCCATCGTCCACATTGTTCATGATCTCAACATGGTGGATATCGGTGCCTCTACCAATCCCGCCAAGAGAGAGACCATTCAGCTCATTGTTTAGGGAGACCACCTTCCCTCCATATCGAATCGACACAAAGCTTATGGTCCCACTATCATCATTGTCCTTTCCTCCTCCATATAGAACCTTCGGATCCCCTGGAAAGGCTGCGACTAGACCTTCCATGGCTCCAATGTTGCTGGCGTTGGGAACTGGTTTGTTTCCCGAGACACCATCCTCCGAGATGTAGGCTCGACCCATAAGAGTCAGATTCCCCCATTCATTGGCCGCTTCTCGCCATTTCCCCGTCTTGGGGTCATTATTCTTCCAGGTGGCCTTGTCGGCCTTGGAAGTAAAGATCACAGGTTGGGTCGCCGTCCCCTTAACAAAAATTTGGGCTCCACGGGCAACAGCCAAACTGCCACCTTTTCCTGTGTCGCTCGCAATCACCGTCCCGGCTTGAATCGTCAAACTCGCTCCGGGAAGAACATAAATTTGCTTCTGCAGATTGTAGACATTGTTCGAAGTCCAAGTGGTGGACACAGAGATATCCTTGCTTATGAGGATTTCTCCTTGCCCCCCTTGGGCAAAAGCTACCCCTGAGAGGCTCACGGCCGCAGCAAGGGTCAGCATGGAAAAAGGATGAGAATTTTTCATTGTTCTTCAGATCTCCGATCAAGGTAAAGAAGAGAAAAATGCCCCCCATCAGGAGGCATTTAGAAATGCCCCCCCGAGGACGCCGGAGAATCCTAGGAAGCCTCGATAAAGCCCCAGGCAAAACAAAATGAAGATTCCCTTAATAAAAAAACGAACCGAGCATGGTTTCCGGGCTCCTCACCGGAAGGGGTCGAGACAACCCCTGCGCAATGGATATTTGCAAACTCCCAATTTCGCCCATGCCATTGGGGATTAACTAATGAATTCTAATCGGTCCAACCAAGGGCTTCAAATACCCCGCGAACTTTGCATGAACCGCCGGAAAAAAGGAGCTTCGCTGCATGGGGGCTTCAAAAGTGTCATTCCTCTTCGGGCACCCTTCCGAAGAAAAAGGCCCAGGGACTCAAAAAACCATTTTTTGGGGAAAACATTTCACATGAGGCACATCACAGGGTCATGCATCCTTCGAGGCAGAGACAGGCAGGGCGCGGTCTCGCTGGGAAAGAACGCGCCCTTTCAAAGGCCTAGGGGGCAACCCAGGGTTTGCGTCTATTGCTTCTGCGGGCGGATGAAAATCCGGAGCGCGGGACGCGAGAAAATGTAGTTGGCAATGTCGATGACGTCCTGGCGCGTTACCTTTTTGATGCCTTCATTGAATTTTTTGTCCTGATCCAAGCCTTGGCCGAACAAGACGCTGAGTGCATTGTTGGAGCAGACGGCGGCATTTTCGATTTTGCCTAGGGCGTCATAGCAGAGCAGCATTTTTTTGGTGAGCTCCAACTCTTCGTCGCTAAAGCGCCCTTTGCGAATATCGTCGAGGACACCATTAATGATGTCGACAACAGGAGCTTCGTCCTCGGGCCGGAAGTCGGTTTGAATGTAGTAATGTCCGGCTCCATCTCCTGTGTATGGAACCCCGGAGACTGCGTACACATATTTGTTTTCGCCTTCTCTGAGGCGATGGAACAGCCAGCCCTGTCCTCCGATGATGGAGTTCATCACAGAGAGGGCGTAGCGGCGCTTTTCGTCTTGGCGGGGGATGGCTCTCCAGGCAATGCGATAATTGGTTCGAACCTGTTTGTTGGTCCGCTCCACAAGCTGTGGCTTTTGAGGAATAGGGTCCTCTACCACATGGGAGGGTGGAACCTTGCCGCGCTCCCAAGAGCCAAAAGCCTTCCGCGCCACAGCTTCTGTCTTGTCGAGGTCGATGTCGCCATAGATGGCAAGAACACAGTTGTTGGGTCGGGTAAAGGTCTCGAAAAGTTTACGCACATCGTCCGCGGTAAAAGAAGCGACGGTCTCCTTGGTCCCAAAACGCTGCATTCTGTATGGATGCTTGTGGTAAAGGTGCGTGCGGGTGATCTTCTCAGCTATGCTCGTCGCTTGGACTTCCAGGTTGGGAAGTACACGCCTGAGAAGTATGGTCTTGAGACGGGCAACCCAGGCTGGATCAATCGCAGGCTCCCGCAGCACCTCACGAAACAGATCAAAGGAGCGCTCGAAGGTCGATGCCAGACTCTGCATCTTGACAAAATAAACGTTGTTGTGCGAATCGGCCGAAAGACTCATCCCAAGCTGGTCCATCATGCCTAAGAGCGCCCGAAAAGATCGCTTCTTGGTTCCACGCCAAAAGGTGTTACCCATGAGGAAGAAAAGACCATTGGTTTTTTCGTCTTCATAGATCACTCCCCCATTAAAGGCGGCAGTAACATCCACCATCCCATACTCGGGAATCCTTTTTAGGAGGAGTGTGAGTCCATTTTCGAGAACAACCTTACGAACAGCCGAAGAACCTTTGCTTTTCCCAACCTTGGCGATTGCCGCCTTCTTTTTGGGAGGGGTAATAATGACAACATTGAGCTTGCTCTCCACGAGATATTTTCTCGCTGCGTCCCGGATATCTTCGGGGGTGACCTTTTTGATCTTTTTCAAATAGCTGTCGTTGAACAGAGGGTCGGCAACCCAGGCCAAGTTGGAGGCAAGTTCTTCTGCGCGGTTTTCGACGGTTGCACGGGAAGCATGGTATTGCTTTTCGAGGACGGTAAGAGCCCTGTCGATCTCTTCCCTACTCACAAGCTCAGTCTTGAGTCTCGACATCTCTTTCCAGAGTTGATCCACAAGGGTCCTTGCGTGCTCAACAGTATCGACGGAGAAACCCACAGAGAAGCGCCCTCCTCCAAAGACCGGGGTCCAAGAAGAAGTATAGATCCCCGTTGGAAGGATCTTACGGGAAGGGTCATGCTCGAATTTCCTGGGAAGCCGAGCACTGGCGGAGGCACCGAGGACGTTGGACAGCATATCGAGCTTGTAGAGATCCGGATTCCGCAGATCAATCGTCGGCACTCCAAAACGCACCAAGCAGGTTTTGGTCGAGCCATGCTCCTTTTCTACCCAGCGCATCGCTGTTTGGGCAGGCTCCTCCGGAATCACATAAGGAGCTAAGCTTTTCCGTTTCCAGGGACCAAAGAACTTCTTGACCTTGGCAAGCATCTCTTGAGGGTCCACATCCCCCACAATGGAGACTACGCAATTTTGTGGAGTGTAATACTTCTTGTAGAAACGAAACATGTCATCCCGAGTCAAGCGTTGGATGCAATCCTGGTAACCAATCACAGGCACCCGCACTGGATGAAACTTGAACATGGTTTCGTTAAAAACCTGGTTCAAAAAACGTCCGGGGTTATCCAAGTTCCTAAGAAGTTCTTGTTGAACAACGCCTTGTTCCCGAGTGACTTCCTTGGGATCAAATTGGCAATGCTGCAACCAATCTGAAATGAGGTCTATGGCCTGCTCGGCCATCTCGGCCTTCGTCGTGATGTAGTATTGAGTGAAGTTCAAATAGGTGGATGCGTTTGTGTCCTGCCCGATGGATTTAAGAAGCTTTTTACTCTCCTCCTCGGTCCTTCCAACCCAATGCACTCCGCCCTTGGAATCAGTCACCTGTCTTTTGGTGCTTCCTCCATGAACAATATGCTCCATGTAGTGGGAGAGCCCCGAACCCAAATACTCGTTTTCGTAGATCGACCCGATTTTCATATAGGCCATGACTCGGACCACGGGCACCGAAGTGCGACGCTCGATCACGACTTGGAGGCCATTGGGTAATTCCTCAACCAAAAGATCGTTCGAGGCTTTTGCACGGAGGGTCTTTACCTGGCCTGAAACCTCCGAAGAAACTTGTCCCGCGAGAACCCCTGTGGAGATTGGAGAGGGAAGAGACTTTGAAAAACCGAGTGAAGTGAAAAAAGTGGTCGCAGAAATAAGGACCGAAACAGCCATGATCGATTTCATCTTTCTTTCCTTCTCAGCAACTCACCTTGAGCACAAGAGCCATAGCAGTATCCCCTGCAGCACAACCGCTGAAGAGGCCGAATCCTCCCCCCTTTTGGACCAGCTCTTCGATCAACTCCACGGTCACGCGACCACCAGTCGGCCCCTGAGGATGTCCATAGATTAAGGGGGAACCAAAGTTGTTCATTGCCTCGGGGCTGAGATCAAACTTGCGACAAAAATAAGCGTCGTTTACGGCAAAGGGGTTGTGTGTTTTGATGGCGGCGCAATCCTTGATGCCGATCCCTGCCATGGCCAAGGCAGCTTCAGCCGCAGGGACAACCCCCTTGGGCATGTGGGCTTTCTCCACACGTGCTTGCCCGAAGCCGAGGAGTTGGATCTCCACGGATCCATCCTTGGAAAACGCTTTGGCTTTGTCCCTGTTGCAGACCAGGAGTCCTGCGTTTCCATCGGCGGGATAGGTCTGAGACCCAAAGGTAACGGTCCCTTCGGGCATCACAGGTCGAAGTCCCGCCAGGCCCTCCGCCGTCGTCGGGAAAACACCTTCGTCCGCTTCAATGAGCTTGGTTTTCTTGCGGCCTAGGCGGATTTCAATCGGAAGCATCCAGCCTTTTTGAAAGCTGCGATCACTTGCAAGCGCGTCCTCATACTGCTTGTTCCGAAGAAGGGTGATCTCATCCTGTTCTTCGCGGCTGATCCCCGCTTCCTTCGCCACATTTTCAGCAGTTGCCAACATGGGTTTCCCTGTGTTGGGATCGGCGTTGAAGTTATCCCAAACCCATTCCTCGGTTTGCCCCCGGCCCCCAACCCCTCCGGGATCGGGATAGTAAATGTGCGGCCCATTGCTGGTCCGATCACAGGTAAGAGCGAGCATCGCATCCTTGAGGCCCGATTCGATCTCAAGGGCCGCAGACTGCAAGGCCCTCGCTGAGGTTGCACAAGCCTGTGAAACAATGGTTCCGGTAATCTTGGGGGTCTCCATCAGGGCGGCAACCCAAGGACCTCCGTAAAAGCTGTGCATCTGTGGCACCGTGAATCCCAAAACCAGGCCGTCCAGCTCATCCTTTGGGATCTGACGCTGCTCAAAAAACGAGCGAGCGCTTTTAGCGGCAAGCTCCAAACTATTCTCTCTTCCGAGGCTTCCCTGCCAACGAACAAAGGGACTGCTCCAATACCCGCGATAGGGGATCCACGCCTTTTCCAATGCCATGATCGTTCTCCAATTCCAAAAAGTTGGGGCAAGGAGGCTATCCCCCAAAGGGAAAAGTCTCAACGGATTGCCGTCCCTTATTCTTGATCAAACCGCATCTTTTCAGCTTGGTTCAGTGGCGTTTTGACCCAGAAGAGGCCGGCCTGGAGCTGCTTTTACCCTCAGTGTTCCCATGAAAGGGAATCTTTCTCAACTGAGGCAGGTAGCGACCCTTGCTCGGTAAATCTACAGCCTTTCCCTTTTTTGGGAGGAAGTGAGCAGAGATCCCTTTGCTGCCCACCTTGAGAAAAGGATCCAAGGGACAGTCCAGGGTTACCCAATGAAAACCCCGAAAACTTGCAGCAGAAACAACCGGAGCCTTTCCCCGGAGGCGAGAATCACTTCCGCTTGTCTTAAGTTTTACATTGGCAATCCCCTTGTGGGGTCCCGTTTTTCCTTTGGGCTTGTCCTTGGTATCCAAAGCCATTTCATACCGAACCCCTCCGATCTGGATGCGGACCTTGCCATGGAAATCTCCTTTGACCATGGCACTAAGGCTCCACTGCCCTCCCTTTGCAAAGGTCATCAGGGTATAGCTTGTGTGTTCCAAATTGCGGGTCAGTCGAAGGGTTTTCCGGATAAAACCCGGTTTTTTCGTCTGGGGATCAGACTCGTCAAACTGAGGAAGGAGAATCACCGTATCGGCCCCCAAGGTTTTTTTTAGGAAAGCGGCAATGTCGTTTTCAATGCCCTTCACTTTTCCAAACATGCGAGTCCCGTGGCGATTGCTTCCCGGGACAATACGAAAGGCGGTTCGGGGTCCGGCAAAGGCATCGGCGACGACCTTCACTCTGGGGGCTTCTTCTTCCGAACTCAGGATCAGGAGGGGGATCCCATGCCAACGCCTTGCGTCGCGAAGACTGTTGATCCCGAGGTAGTTGGCCCCTGGGGTCATCACAACACAAGCGCGAAAAGACCCGGGATAACGCACGGCACTTGCAAGAGCAACGCTGCAACCCACGCTCGCCCCCACAAGACCCAAGCGAGTTGTATCCAGGCCGCGCTTTCCCAAAAAGCGAATGGCAGCTTCTACGTCAAGGTGCATGCTGTTGAACACTCGCGGATCCCGGTTTTGGACCCTCTCTGCCAATTCTGGAGCACTCTCCCCGTGCCCCCTCAAATCCATCACCAGTATGTTGAACCCGGCCCGGCGAAGGGGAGTCACGAGGGCTGCGTAGGTCTTTCGTGTGTGGCGATACATGGGGAGGCATAAAACCGTCGGGGCATAGGACCGCTCCAGGTAGAAATCAGCCTTGATGGTCACATGGTCTTGGGTTTCGAAGGAAACCTTCTCCGGACCTCCAAGAGAAGGACCGTAAAACAGTGAAATCGGAAGGACCAGGGGAAGAAGGATGGGGATCATGCGGTCTCCTTGACAATGAAAGTGGGAAGAAGGAAGTTGGCAGAGCTGGAAGGTAGGGGAAGATTGGACGACACAGGAGCAACTTTGGCAAGGGGCTCCTTTTCCTCGAGCTTGAGAATCTCCATGGCTATGATCCCCCACTCATGAAACTTGCGGTGGATATGAGTGCTGTCCAGGGGAAGTTCCCAAGTGGGGTAGAACGTAGTTTTCACCTGACCCTTAAAGCCTTGGAAAACCTACTGGGAGAGGACCAGGTTCAGCGAATTCCCCGCGTTTCAGCTGTCCCCTCCTTCCTTTGGCGAAGAGAAATACTTCCTGGGCGGCTGGACCGAATGAAACCCCTCCTTTTTTTGAGCCCGGTCACGGCCCTTCCTCCCAGATCCCCCTGCCCTATGGTCGCAACCGTACATGAGATTCCCGAGATCCGTCCGGAAGCCAAAGAAGCTCCCCTGCGGCTCTTCCGCAATCGAAGGGCTCGGCGCAAACTCCTCCAGAGAGCTTGGCGCGTCCTCGTTCCTTCGGAGCACACCAAGAGATCCCTTCTTTGCGAGCTCCCGGGTTTGGCGGAGAGAGTCAGGGTTTTTCCCCAGCCCATCCACCCCCGCTTCCAACAGGAGAAGGGCCTTAAACGCCCTCGAACGGAGCGCAAGGGGATTGTATTCGTGGGTGTCCCTAGGCGCCGCAAAAACCTCGCCCGGCTTCTTACAGCTTGGTCTGATCTCCCCCTTTCTCTCCGAGAAAGGCATCCCTTCCATTTCGTCGGACCTGAGAGTCTCGGTAAATTTCTGAAGGCCCAACAACCTTCGGCCATCCAGTTCCACAAAGAACTCAACACGGAGCAATTCATTGCCCTTCTGGACCGTTCCTTGGGGCTCGTCCTCCCCTCTCTTTCCGAAGGCTTCGGGCTTCCGGCTTTCGAAGCGGCTGCTCGCGGAATTCCATGCCTCTGTTCCCAGGACTCCCCGATGACCGAATGGCTTGGAAACTTGCCCCTTGCGGTAGATCCCTATGATTCCGAAAGCATCGCAAAGGGACTATTGCGTCTCCTCGAAGACTGCGACCTTTGGGAAAGCGTCTCCCGCGAAGGCCCAAAAAGAGCCCGCTATTTTTCCCCGGAACGCAGCGCCGGAGCTTGGCTCTCACTCATTCACGAGGCAGCCGCCCTGTGATCGGAATCCAAGCTTGGCATATCGATGGCCGCCCCTCGGGGGTGGCAACGCGCCTTGGGGCTCTCCTTCGGGGGCTGATCGACATCGAATCGCAGGACCGAATTGAACTTTGGACCAGCGATCGGGTCAAACCCCAAACCCTCCTCAATGCCCTGGATCTCGAAGAGGGGGAGATCCGCCTGCGCCCACTTCCCATCCCTCCGCGTCCAAGCCTCAAACGGATCGCTGCGGAACGGAGGATCCTTTCCAAAGTCATCCAAGAAACCTCGGCAAGAGTCTTGGCCATGGACACCCTCCCCGCCCCCAAGATCTCCAAACAGTCCTGTGCTCTGGCTCTGACCCTCCACGACCTGCGCGACCTCGGCCCTTATGCCCGGGGGTTTCGACGCTATTTTGCATCCAAAGTCCTGCGCCAAGCCATCCTTCGTGCCGGGGTCCTTTTTGTCCCAAGCCCCATGATCGCAGAGCGGTGCATCTCTTTAACTCAGGTAGCGGAGAAGAAGCTTGCCATCCTCCCCGCTCCCCTTCCGCGCAGCTTTTCCCCGGGTCCTCCGCCTATGGAGAGGGGACAACACTTTCTCCACATTGGAAGGTTGGAAAGACGAAAAAACTTCCCCTTTCTCCTGCAATCCTACGCCGAAGCCCGCGGTGGAGATGAAGACTTCCCTCCCCTCTGCCTTGTTGGGGATATCCCCATTTCTCGTGAGGGCGAGCTGAAAACCTTATTGCGCGCACTGAAGCTGACGGAATCGGTTCTGATTTTCCAAGACATCCCCAATAAAGATCTCCGGGCCCTGGTCGCTTCTTCTATCGCCCTCCTCTTTCCCTCAAAACTGGAAGGGTTTGGCATTCCCGTTTTAGAAGCCCTTGCCATGGGCCGCCCACCCATCGTCCTTCAGGGGGGACCACCAGCCTGGGTTGCGGGCAACCATGGTATCGTCCTCAGAGAAAACCCTGGGATCTGGGCGGCCATGATGCAAAACCTCGCTAAGGGCAACTTGAAACTGGATCCTTCTGCAATGCAAGATCGCGCAAAGGAATTCGACCCCAAGGAGTTAGCCTTTTTATGGCTCCAAAAAATGCTCAGCTCTGCTTTTGAGAATTCCGCCCCTGGCTGCTAATCGCCCGAAGTTGGGGTTGGGCAATGGCAAAAGTCAAAAAGGCTAAGCCGACAAAACCTACGAGCGAAGCAGCCAACCAAAGATCTTCCTGCAATCTGTAACCGACAAAGATGCTGCCAACCGCCAAACCCACCCCTGTAAGAAAGCCAAGGATTCCAACAAAGAGAAAGAAGGAGTTGGGCCTTTCAGCTCTCTCCTTTGGAAAAGGAGTTGCACTCCTCTCTCGGGCAGGGGCTGGGGGAACCCAATCGGCAAGATCTTTGAGAGGAAGCTTGGAATTGATGATCCTTTCCAACATTTCGGGGTCTTGGATCCGGCTCACCAAATCTCTCTTGAGATCCGCCTGGATTTTTCCCAACTGCGCTTTGGTCCTTGAGCGGATCACTTCCTTGACCACGGAAATGGATGAAATACCAAGGATAAGAATCACGAGTTCGATGGACATAAAGGAGGCTCCAGACGGGACGATGGTAGGTCGCAATACGTCAGCATACGGATTTATTTGCCACCCGATCCCATTTGGAAGGCAAAATAAAAGAGGATGGCCCCAAGGGCCAAAAGCCCGAGAAAGAGAACTGCCTTGAAAAGGCCTCCTCGTTGGGAAAGATCTTCAGAGAACAGCCCGCCCTTGTCCTCGATTTTATGGAATTGCAGAATGCGCCCCTTTCCACCCGACTTGACCTCCACTGTCGAAGGTCTTCCACCCCTTGGCATGGCAGTTTCACGCAACTGAACCTGCGGAATTTCAGGGATGAGAGACTTGGATGCTCCCTCCGGGGTGGAGGTCACGGGTTTTTCCAAGCGGACCCTTACTTTTGTGGCCCCTACCCGAAAGACATCTCCATCCCTAAGCACAGCCCGGGTGATCCGATCTTCCCCCACGAAGGTGCCATTCCTGGAACCCATGTCTTCGAGGATCACCGAATCACCTTCCCGAAAGACCTTGGCATGTTTTCGGGAAACCTTTTTGTCATCCAAGGATATCTCGTTGCCTTCCTGCCGACCCAAAACAGCTTGTTGTAAAACTTGGAATTCGTCCCCTGCATGGGGACCTGTCAGCAAAAAGAGGTGAATGCACATCATTTCGACCATGCCTCCAGGGTAGCGGAAAAGCCCCGGGCCTTTTACTCTCAACTCCTCTTGAACCAGGAAATTGAAAACAACCGCCGACAGGCTTCTCCAGCCATCAAGGTGTCTCATCTAGGGTTTCACTATCCGCGATGGTTTCACCGCAAAAAACAGGACTTCGCCCTCCAGGATCTTAGCTTTTGTCTCGAGGAAGGCCGATGCCTAGGAATCCTGGGGGCCAATGGGAGCGGTAAATCCACCCTTTTGTCCTGCCTTGGAGGAAGCCTGATTCCAACAGGGGGAGAGATCCAGTGGTTTGGGCAGCAACACTTAAGTGTAGAAATCCAACGGAAAATCGGGTTCCTCCCGGATGCAGAACTCCCTTTCCCCGCTCTCCCAGCAGGGATCTTCCTCGAGATGACTGCGAGGGCGATTGGAATCCCCAAAAAAGAAGTGAAGCAACACTGTGAAGACTTACTCACAGAATTCGGTTTAATGAGCGCCCAAAAAAGGCCCCATGGTAAATTTTCAAAAGGGATGAAACGAAGACTGGGTCTTTCAGTCGCTCTTCTCCTAAACCCAACCTTACTTCTCCTTGACGAGCCCTTGAGTGGGATGGATCCCATCGGAGTCGAAACCATTCGCAGGAGGCTGGTTCGACACAAGGAAAGGGGAGGGACAGCCCTGGTTTCCACCCACCAACTCGAAGAGATCGAGGACCTCTTGGACCGAATCATGATTTTGGATCAAGGACGCATTGTAGGCTATGGGACCGTTCACGAAGTTCTGGGTAAAGAAGGTACCTGGAACATCGAAATCGCCGATATCGACGAGGAAAGCATCCAGAACCTCCTGCAACCGCTCCTGGAAAAGGGGGCCACCCTTCATACCTTTGGCCCCTCCCGCCAAGCATTGGGTCGTTTTCTTCTCCATCTCCACAAAGAGCAATGACCGGGCTCTTCCCTTTCTCCCTTCGCTGCGCCCAGACCTTGCTCAAAAGCAGCCTTCCCCTCATTCTGATTCCAGGTGCTGTTTTGTTCCTTTGCACGATGCTGCAGGGCCGTATCGGCTTCGAGGGCTTACTCCCCCTTATGATGTTCAGCCTCTGGCTCCCCCTTCCTCTTTTCATGCTGTTGCTTCGAAGGCAACTTCCCTTTCTTGGCCCAGGAGATCCAAGCCTTGCTTGGACCCTCAGTCTCCCGGTCCCCAGGGGACTCCACCGCCTTTTCACCCTGGCGAGCCTCTTTGGAGTGGCCCTCATCCTCCAACTCATTGTTTCGGTAGAAGTCGGCATGGGGATCCGGCAGATCCATCCCAAGCAAGAACTAAGAGCCACCGAGATTTTGAGTCCTCGACCAAACAACCCCCCCCTTCTGAGCAAAAAACACCCGATTCAGAGTTTTTCCGCCCCCCGCGGATCCGGAAAAGGGATCCTCTCCTTTCAGGCGCGACGCTTTCTTTTTTCGGCAAGTGGAGACCGAGTGCGGATCACAGCTGAGAACCCCGGGAATCCCCCGACAGCCTTGGCCACAATCCGAGTAGATGAGGATCCTCGGCGCATGCGAATCTCCATGGAGCTTCCCCCGAAAAAAAAATTCTTACACTTCCAACTCCTTGCGTCCCCCCATGGCCCTATCAGTTTTGAACATGCTCCGGTTCTCTGGTTAGGGAGACCCCTCTCCAATCTCGAAACAGGAGGACTCCTTTTCCTCGATACTCTTCCCTGGGTTCTACTCCTGGTTTTCGGTGGCTTCACAGCGACATCCTTCCTTCAAACACGCATCTTCGGACTGATGGTCTTTGGGCTTGCCTTAACACCTCTCCTTGTCCCGAGCTTCCCCCGCATTGACCTTGCTCCACTCCAGGCAGGAGGCATCCCGATTCCTCAATTCGGCCTCTCTTTCCTGTGGGCCTTTGTCCTTGTCCCCTTGGGCCTATTCCCACCCCGAAGAAACGGAGGAGGAATCGAATGAAGCAACCTTCCCGAAGGCTCCTTCTGGGCATCCTTCTGATGGGAGCTGGGGTTTTTTTAATGGCCGATGGCATCCGTCGGACAGAGCCTCCACCCCCGCCGGCGGCATACATAGGCCCTCTTCGCTTTTATGCTCTCCCCTTTCTCTGGTCGGAATGGGGAGAAGCCCAAAGGAGCGGGCGCCTTCGCGAAGCCACAGAGTACGGCAAATGGATAACCTTTCTTCTTCCAAGGCAATGGCAACTCTTTGTAGGTTTCGCCTGGGGGATTGCATACGACCTTCCCGCCAATACCGAGGATCCTTACATCAAAGCCCAAACCTTGGTCGAAGCCCTTCTCCTCCTTGAAGAAGGAATGCGCACAAATCCCCAAACTCGGAAGCTCCCCGTGGTAGCCGCTTTCATGCTCCAAGACAAAATCCTATGGAAAAAGGACTCGGCTCTGGAAAAAGCCTTCAACGAAATCGTTGGGCATTCACCCCAAAAAGCCTTCAGAGCCTACCTCGACAGAATCCTCGCTCTTAGCCCTCAAAAAAAACTTCCCGATCTTCGCATGGAGGTTGCCAAGGGTTTTGTGAAGGAAGCCAAATCTTGGATCCAAAAAAAGCATTTTAAAAAAGCCATTCCTATGCTGATTCGTGCCGCCAAGGTCCTTAGCCCGACCGCAAAAATGCGGGCAAGGCTCTTTAAGGATCTAGCCGAGGCCTTAAGAACACAAAAACAGATCCCCAAGGGTCTTCTTCCTCGCTTGGAACAAGATCCTTTTTGGGGGAAGTAAGGGCTTTTTTCATGGCCACATACCCGCTGTGCACAGCCCCACTATGGAAACCACCGGTTGACCTCGTTCCTTGAACACTTTGTTTTCCTTGAAATGCGGTTTCACATAGAAACCTGGCGAAAAAAAACATCCAGCAATAGGAACAGGGTCATGAATTCTGTGGGGTAAAGTCGAGGGATCCTATAGTCCTCGGTATGATCCGGGGATTTAGACCATCGGCCACATGATGAATCATCCAAGTTAAGGAGTAGGATCTCTGTTTGAAGGCCTTCTAGAATTTCTGACGGATAGCCCACACCTCGCAGTCTTCCTCCTCATGATTGCCTGCGGGATAGGGATTCCCTTTCCTGAGGAGCTTATCCTTGTCGGTGCGGGGTACATCGTTTACTTGGACAAGGCCGACCCCTTTCTTCTCGCGGGAACCTGCATTGGGGCCATCTTGGCCGGAGACCTCATGCCCTTTTTGCTCGGCCGAATCTTCGGGCCGAAGATCTTGAGGCTCAAAACGGTCCGCCGTTTTATTACACGGGAAAAACTCGCCCTCTTTGACGCTTGGTTTCAAAAGAGGGGTTGGCTGACAATTTTCGTCGCTCGCTTCCTCACTGGACTGAGGATGCCAGCTTATTTTACGGCAGGATCCATGCGTTTTTCTGCTTGGCGTTTCTTAGTGATCGACGGACTCGGGGCTCTTGTTGTTGTGCCCCTTCTTGGAGGCTTGGGATATTTTTTCGGAGACAAGATCGACGATCTGGTGCACTTTGTAGAGAAAACGGAGAAGGGCATCTTCATTGTTGTAGCTTCTGCAGCGACTCTCTTCGCAGGATGGATCTGGTTTCGTCGCATGAGGCGAAAAAGACTGCTGGGAAAAGAGGTCAAGGAGATCTTTGTGGGACCGGAGCCCAGCACCAGCACCGAGGAAAACAAGGCCGATTCAGGATTCCATCCTTCCAAGGGAGGAGAAAGCAAGGAAAATATTCCCGAAGCGGGCAAGAGGGACCAGGTTTCAGAAAACCTTTCCCCTCATGGAGAGCCAAATGAAGAAACTATGGTTGAAGAAGATCAAAGTCTTGAGCCTCCCTTCCCTGATCGCTAGCCTTCTAGCCCGATTTATTCATGATCAAAAGCTTTCTGACAGGGAATGTAGGCCCCACCAGGACTTACATTCCCTTTGCTAGATCTCATGAATAAAACGGGTATGGCCCATTTTTCCTAATTGTTACAACATTCTTTTGGGAGGGATTGGTGTGTTTCACACGGCCACCGGCCTTGAATGAACACCCAGAAATCTTTCGATTCCCGGCTCAAATTCAACCACAAAATCTTCCACAAAATCCGTTTCCACGACGGGGGTAGCCTCGATGTTTTATACCTGGACCATTCTTTCCCTAGCCTTGGCAGTTGCTGCCTTGGTGTACGCCAAGGTCCTCTTCTCGCGCATCATGGCGTTTGAAGAAGGAACCGACGTCATGAAGAAAATCGCCCGACAGATTCAAAAGGGCGCAATGGCCTTTCTTACAACTGAATACAAGATCCTTGTCTTCTTCGTCCTCATCGTTGCTGTAATCATGGGAGTACAGCTCAACTGGATGAAGGCTATTGCCTTTATCTTTGGAGCCTTCGCCTCGGCCTTGGCTGGCTTTATTGGGATGTATACAGCTACCCGAGCAGCGGTCAGGACGACTCAAGCGGCGAGAACGAGCCTCTCCCAAGCTCTGCACGTTGCCTTCTCATCCGGGACTGTGATGGGCCTGTGTGTGGTCGGCCTGGGCCTCCTTGGTATCCTCGTCTTCACATGGATCAACGGAGGAGCCACAGTAGAGGCAATCGAGAATGTCCTCGGCTTCTCCTTCGGGGCCTCTTCGATTGCCCTCTTCGCCCGCGTGGGCGGTGGGATCTTCACAAAGGCGGCAGATGTGGGGGCTGACCTCGTGGGAAAGGTTGAAGCGGGAATCCCCGAAGACGATCCCAGGAACCCCGCAGTGATCGCCGACAACGTCGGGGACAATGTGGGGGACGTCGCCGGGATGGGAGCGGATCTCTTCGAATCCTATGTGGGTTCTATCATTGCGACGATGCTCCTTGGAGGGACGGTCGCGATCGGAAACCCCAAGGCCGCTAGCGCCTTAGTTGTATACCCTCTGGCCCTCGCAGCCTTCGGGATCCTTGCATCGATCATCGGGACTTTCCGCGTTAAAACCAACGACGAGAGCAAGCTTGGGGAAGCCCTCTTTAGAGGTCTTTTCACCGCTTCGATCGTTCTTGTCGCGATCATGGCCCTTGTCACCTTGCTCATCGGCCCCGAAATCCCAAATCTCACTGATCCCAAGGCCCCCCTCTATGGAAAATGGTCCATCTACTTCTCCATGGTCATCGGCCTCTTTCTTGGGGTCATCATCGGCAAGGTCACCGAATACTACACCTCCGAAAAACTCAAGCCCTCCCGGGAGATCGCGAAGCAAAGTGAAACAGGAGCGGCAACGAACATTATCCATGGCCTTGCGGTAGGAATGGTTTCTACATGGATGCCTACGATTTTAATCGCTCTCGGGATCTGGGCGACCTACCACTTTGCGGGGATCTATGGGATCTCCTTGGCGGCGGTCGGCATGCTCTCCACCTTAGGGATCTCCCTGGGAGTGGATGCTTACGGGCCGGTGGCCGACAATGCGGGGGGCCTGGCAGAAATGGCCCACCTCGAGCCGGAGGTTCGGGAGCGCACCGACGCCCTTGACGCAACGGGGAACACCACGGCAGCCATCGGAAAAGGCTTCGCGATCGGCTCGGCGGCCTTGACCGCCCTGGCTCTCTTCAACAGCTACAGCGCTCTTGCCAATCAGTTGGTCGCCAAGGCCGGCCCATCTGCACAGGCCTTCTCGCTCGACATCAATTCCCCCCAAGTCATGATCGGCCTCTTCATCGGCGCCATGCTTCCCTTCCTCTTCTCTTCGATGGCCATGAAAGCTGTGGGGCGCGCCGCAAACAAGATGATCGAAGAAGTCAGGCGTCAGTTCCGTGAGATCAAAGGACTCCTGGAGGGCGAGGCCGAACCTGATGCAGCCCGCTGCGTGGAGATTGCGACCAAGGGCGCCATCAAAGAGATGGTGGCTCCCGGCCTGCTGGCTGTCCTGACGCCAATCGCCATCGGACTCATCTTTGGTGCGAGCGCTCTGGGAGGACTGCTGGCGGGAGCCCTCGTCTCCGGAGTCATGATGGCCCTGTTTATGGCCAACGCTGGCGGAGCATGGGATAACGCCAAGAAATATATCGAAGGAGGAAACCATGGTGGAAAGGGCTCTGATGCTCACCATGCGGCCGTTGTCGGCGATACTGTCGGCGACCCCTTCAAGGATACGGCTGGACCATCGATCAACATCCTCATCAAACTGATGTCCATCGTCTCCCTTGTGTTCCTCCCTCTTTTTATCTAGCAAAAACCGATGAACCTCCCACGAACTGGACGACAAGCTTTTGGCATCGGTCCGGTTCGTGGTTAGCCCCCTGAAACTCGTGGTGTTGCTGCGAGCCTTGTGATTAAAGTGGAAGATAAAGAGATTCTTGAAACTGCAGTTCGAATCGCCCAAGACAAAAAGGGTGAGGAGATCCGAATCTTGGATGTCTCCGCTAACTTGGGGATTACGGACTTCTTCCTGTTTGTCTCTGTGAACAACCGCAGGCAAGCGCAGGCAATCTGTGGGGAAATCGACACTACGATGAAAAGGCAGGGAGTTCCCAAGGCAAAGATCGAAGGCTACCAAGAGGGTTGGTGGATTCTTCTCGATTTTGACACTGTGGTCATCCACATCTTCCAAGAGGAAGCGCGGCGGTTTTATGATCTCGACAATCTCTGGGGAGATTCGATCGAGCGCACGAAGGACTTTCTCGGGACCTCTTGACCCAGACCCGGATGAACCGGGATGATTCATGAGATTGAGCGATCCGATTCAATCTCCGGGACCCGGTGGGGCCTTTGGTCAACCAAGGAAGACTGAGGAGAAGGGCATGAGCAGAGAAGGTTTCGAACATCTTCCATGGATGACATATGAGGAAGGCCTTGAAAAGGCTGAAGCTGAGAACAAGATCCTCATCCTTATGCTCACTGTCTCTTGGTGCCGCTTTTGCCAGGAAATGGAGAAGCAAACTTTCGGGGACCCTAGAGTCCAGAACGCATTAAAGGAGCATTTTGTTCTTTGCCAGGTGGATGCTGACCGCAACCCAGATCTTGACCAACAGTTCAACATGGGGGGATGGCCCTCGATTGCATTCATCTCCCCCAACGAAGATTTGATCGCCGGAGACACCTATCTAAGCCCCGAGGAGCTGCTCCCCCTCCTCCCGCAGATTTGGAGCTTCTATCAAAGGAACAAAGAAGAGCTTAAGCGCGGAGAATCCTTCACCAAAATGGTAAAGGAACAGCCCTTAGCAACCGGCCCCATCGAAGAAACGCTGGGAAAAGAACTCGTCGAAAGTGTGACCGCATCCATGCTCGACAAGTTTGACCACAGCTATGGAGGTTGGGGGGAAGGACAAAAATTTCCCCACACCGAGAGTTTGGATTTTGCCATGATCCAATACTCAAAAACCGGAGACCCCAGGATGCGCGAAGTTGTCACCTTGACTCTGGATTCAATGATCGAGGGGGGGATCCATGACGCAATCGACGGGGGCTTCTTCCGTTTTTCCAAGACCCGAGATTGGCGCGTCCCCAATTTCGAGAAAGTGCTCGACAACAACGCCCAACGGCTACGTTGCCTCATCGAAGCCTGGCAACTCTTCGAAAAACCATCCTACAAGAAAGCAGCTGAGGGTGTGATTCGTTGGATGACGGAGACCATGCTGGATCCGACCACGGGGAGCTTTTTTGGAAGCCAAAGAGACGACCCGGAATACTACATTCTTGGACCCGAGGAGCGAAAAAACGCCCCCAAACCTACCATCGACCGAACCGTTTACACCAACTGGAATGCAATGGCGGTCAATGCATTATTCAAGGCATCCGTGGCCCTGGATCGCCCTGAACTCAGCAAAATTGCTGAAAACTGCCTGAACTTCCTCCTCAAAGAACTCTACTCGGAGAAGGAGGGAATGTACCACTACTGGGATGGCACCTACCATCTTCCTGGCCTCTTGACAGATCAGGCCTATTGCATTCAGGCTCTCGTTCAGGCTTCGCAATTCCTCGGAAATGCGGATCTCCTCCTTCCGGCGGAGCGCCTGGGAGAGATCCTGGTTGAAACCCACAGGTCCCCTTCCGGCGGATTCTTCGATCACTCAGCCGTCATCCGAAATCGGGGGAATTCTCCCAGAAGAAACCGGTCGATTCTTGAGAATTCGGTTCTTGCCGAAGCCTTGACTCGCCTTGCGGTTCTCTCACGAAGGGAGGAATTCAGAGAACTCGCCCTCGAAATCATTCAAAGTTTCGCGGGAGACCATAAACAATACGGTTATTTCGTCGCCGGTTTTGCCCGCGCTGTCGACCTCATTCTCTATCCTCCCCTTGTCGTGACCATCGTGGGAGATCGTGAATCCGCGAGCGCCAAAAAACTAAGGATTGCCGCCCAAAAGAACTATATCCCAAGCCGGATCGTTCAAATGCTTGACCCCAAATTCGACCCCATCCTTCTTTCGAGGAGCGGCCTCCAGTCCAGCGAAAAAGCAAGGGCGTACTTAAGCCTGGAGCGGCAAACTCTAGGCGTCTATGAGGATCCCACCGAACTGGTGAACAAAATGAAAGAAGTCGAACGGGAGCGAGGGGACCAATAAAACATGAGGGCACATCCAAAGAACAAGACCCTGGAAAATGCAAGAAAACAACCACCTAGGATGGGAGAGAAACAATGAAAAACGATTTCACTGAAAATGTTCAGGAAGCCCTCAAACGGGCAAAAGAATGTTCCCGGGAGTTGGGGGATACATGCGTCAACACGGGACACCTGATGGTCGGGCTCCTCGGGGATCGTTACAGCCTGGCCAGCCGGGTTTTGAACGATATCAACATCTTTCCGGAAATGTTCAGGGATCACATGAAGAAGCTCCCTCGTGAAACGGGGGAAGCCGTAGAAGATTGCTGGAACGCAAGCACACTCGAGGTTTTCAACCGAGGAAGAGTGATTCGGAAGAAACTTGGAGGTGGGAAACAAACAACCACCGACCAAATGTTGATCGCCCTTCTCTCCCTTCCTAGAGGGATTGCTTTTGAATGCCTCCGGGAGTTCTGCACAAACCCTGAAGAGATCGCCAACGAAATCGTCGAGGCCATGGGCTACGAAATCGCCGACCGTCCCACCTTCTAGCAAGATCCCAAAGGGAATGAGCGGGGGGAAAGCCGGAAGAATTGGGGCTCGTCTCAAAAGAGCCTTTCCAGGATCCGATCAAGTCCCATGGGGTTTCTCTAATTTAGAAAACCCCCAAGGATTCGAAGAATCCTCGAGTTGTGGCAAAAACACACTTCAGAGAACTCGAGGTCATGAATAAAGCGGGCTAACCTAGCTTCCTATGTTTGGAAAGCTCGTGAAGCCTAGCAGGAGGACCCTTTCGTTCCTTTTGATCGCCTTTGTTCTCCTTGTTCTGGGATTCCCAGCCCTGGATTGGAACTTCGGAGCAGATGACTTGCGGTTTTTCCGCACTTACACAAGTTTTTTTCCAAAAACAGGACTCCACGTCCGTTGGGAGACCATCCTTCAAGATTTTACGGGACCATGGCATGGGAATCCCTTCTTTGAGTTTTACCGCCCCATTGTCTCACTCAGCCTGGGTTTGGACTTTGCGATCTTCGGGAATCACCCCGGAATCAGCGCCTTTATGAACCTTTTGATCCACTTGGGATCTTCTTACTTAATTTTTCTCCTTGCGGAAGAAACGCTCCCCTCCCGCAAGTCAGCTTTGCCAGCTGCCCTGTTCTTTGCCCTCACACCTCTTGCCCATGAAAACATTGCATGGCTAGTGGGACGCTGCGGACTCACAGTTCCTTTCGGACTCCTTTCCGGCCTTCTTTTCTTAAGGGCCTTTAAGAAAAGAGCCACAGGTTTTCACCTCTTCTTCCCGGCTCTGGTTTTCACCCTTCTCAATCTCATGACAATGGAATCAGCCCTGGCTTGGACCGTTTTCCCTCTTGTTTGTGTTGTATTGTGGATCAACTTCCACCCGAGCCAGGGAGAGCTGGGGATCAAAAAACTATTTACCCTTGCCTTACCTTTTGGGGTCCTGGGCCTTGCATACCTGGGGCTTCGCCTTGTTCTCTTGGATCACCCCTTTGGCTCGAGCCCCAATCTCTTGGCCCCAAAGGGGGTTCTTTCCTTTTTCTCCGACTATGGGAACCGACTTTTGGGGAGCCTCGTTCCCCTTGACACCACATGGATTCAAGACTTCGTCCTTCAACGAGTCTTCTTTTGGTTCATTCTCACTCCATGGCTCCTTGGGTCCCTGGCTCCCTTGTCCTTCCATCTCCCCAATAGCCGTTACTATCGCAGAGGGATGTACCTCCTCCTTGGGTTTTGGGCCTTGGCAACCACTCCCAACGTCCATTTTCTGCAACTCAAGGAGGGCCTCGATTCCGCCCGGGCACTCTTTTACTGCCTCCCTCCTCTCGCCCTCCTTTTTGGTCTCCTGACTGCGACTTCCCGATATGGCCAAGTCCTTGGTATCGCAACTCCACTACTCCTGGGAATGGGACTTCACCACAGGCTCGAAGCCAGGGCAGAATGGGCCGATATCACCCAAAGAGCAATCCGGTTGGTGGATGCAAGGGTTCCCGTCCCACAGAAGGCCCCCATCGCACTCCTGGACCAGTTAGGCGGTGTATATGGTTCTCCCGGGATTCCTCCCGGCGAATTCCCCTTGGCTCTCTATCCACCACTCCTGCCTCGAAGAGTGGACGCAATCAGCCTGGTCCATTTCCCAAGTCTCCATGGAGGCAAACCCGAATTTGAACTCAGCGCCCCTGCGTGGATCGCACAAGCATGCTCCCAGTTCTACACACTTAAGGAGGCCTTCGGAGAACCCGAGTTAAAGATCCTTTCCCCAGCGCCTTTCCTCCCCAAAACCCCCCTCCCAACTTTACCCTTTCGCCTTGAATCCGGAATCCCGGGGTCTCTCTTTCCCCTCCCTCAACTCAAACCCATCCCTCCCCATCAGGGGACCCTCCTTCTCATTTTCGCAGGAGGGACGGAGAACCTGATCGAGCCTTGGAATGGAAAAAAACACTGGCCTCCCAAGATCACCCAAGCTCTCAAAAGCTGGTATTCCCTTGGAGGAAGAGGCTCCATGTTCGCCTGCTTTGTCGAAATTCGAAGGAATCCCCTAAAACCCAGCACAGCCACCTCCAGATCCCCAGTCCTCTTCGGGCGCCTGGGTCCCTAGCCCCAAAACCAGGAAATTCATGGCAGAATCCCACAGCAACCGAAGAGCCTAAGCCTTTGAAGAAGAGGTTCCCGGAACCCTTCTCAGAAGATCGCGTCCTTGGGGATCTCATCAAAGGAGATTGACATGAAGAACCTCGCACTGATTGGAGCCATGGCCTCCATTGCCCTTCTGGGGGACCTTAAGGCCCAGGGCCGCATCCCAAGACCTCCCATTCGCAACACCCGACCTTCACTCGTCCATGTGGAACGCACCAAGGTCCAGGTCCAAATTCTCAATGGCGTGGCGGAAACAACGATCCGCATGACCCTCAACAACCCTGGAAACCTTGTGGGTGAAAAGGTCCTCGTCCTCCCTCTCCCCAAGGGGGCCGTCGCTGACGGCCTACAACTGGAGATCGGGGGAAAAATGCAAAAAGGGGACATCCTTCCCGCTCTTAAAGCAAGCAAGATCTACACCAGCATTGTCCGCAGAAGGCGAGACCCTGCCCTTTTAGAATATATGGGCAGGGACACCCTGAGGCTCCGGGCCTTTCCGATCCCCCCCCAAGGAAGAACTGATGTCCAAATCAGGTTTCGGATGCTCCTCCCCCAAACCGCCGGGATCTACTCTTTTGAATTCCCCATCCGAGCCATGGAGTCGGGGATGTTCTCCATGGAAGTCCACATCGGCTTGGAAAAAGAAGGGCAGCACCTTGCCAATGTCTATTCTCCCCTGGCAGGCCTTGATATCCGCCAGAAAGATGACCGGCACGCTCTCGCCAGCTTTGAATGCAAAGGGCGCCCCCCACAAGATCCAGCGATCTATTACTCCCTGACGAACCGAGAATTCGGCGTCAACTTGATGACGTATCGCCGCTCCCAAGGAGATGGATACTTCCTCCTCTTCGCATCTCCCAAGAGAGATTGGAAATCCGAAGGGACCCTCACGAAGACGGTGAGCTTTGTCCTCGATACTTCGGGCTCCATGCAGGGGAAAAAAATCATACAAGCACGCAAGGCCCTACGCTTTTTCCTCCAAAGTCTTTCCCCAAAGGATCACTTCAACCTGATCCCTTTCTCCACAGAATCTCGTCCCTTCGCGAAAAGCCCGGTCCCTGCTGTTCCGGAGCAGATCGCAAAAGCCCTCAAATTTGGAGAAGAACTCGAGGCACAAGGGGGAACCAATATTGAAGAAGCCCTCCGTTTCGCCCTATCAGCTAAAGTAGCCCCAAACTCAGTTCCTATCGTGGTCTTCTTGACCGATGGACTTCCAACCATCGGCAAGGTGGATACCAAGGAAATCCTAAACTCCACCAAAAAAGCTAACCAAGCCAAAGCTCGGGTCTTTGTGTTTGGGGTCGGGTACGATGTCAATACATACCTTTTGGATCAAATCGCGGCCAACACGCGAGGAGCTCGAGACTATGTGAAACCCGAAGAGAACATTGAGGTGAAAACCTCTGCTCTCTTCGAGAAAATTGCCCACCCGGTTCTGGCGGACCTTTCCCTTAGCTTTGACCAAATCCAAACGTCCAGGCTTGTGCCAAGGGACCTTCCCGATCTCTTCCGGGGTTCCCGATTGGTAGTGGTCGGACGCTACAAAGGCGGGGGCGCCACAGCCATCCGCCTCAAAGGTTGGGTCGGGAAGAAAGAGAAAAGCTTCGTGTTCGAGGGAACTTTCCGAGAGAAAAAAGGAGGACCGGATTTTGTGGCAACCCTCTGGGCACAGAAAAGAATCGGGCTCCTCCTGGATCAGCTCCGTCTCCATGGAGACAACAAGGAGCTGAGAAACGAAGTGGCTAAGCTGGGACGCAACTTTGGGATCGTAACACCCTTCACCTCCCAGCTGGTGGTTGAAGAGCGAGAGCGCCTGGCAAGGGGGCTCCAAGGTTTTGACTTGGATCGGGGAAAGAGGAATCGAGATGCATCCCAGGTTCGGAGAGATCTGGGAAGGGCAGGTTTGGTGATCCCAGAGGAAGAAAGCCTGGAACAAGACGATGCCGACGCCCCAAACTCTCCCGCTCCCGCGAACAAGCAAAAAACAGGGAAAAAGGCAGTATCTCAAAGCCTGAAAATCGCCAAAATGCAGTATTTCAGCCGCCTTGACCAAAAAGGTCAGCGGCGCCTCTGGAAGACCCAAAGGAAGGGAGAACATACGTTCCACCTCATTTCCGGCATTTGGATCGATGCAAGCCTGACCAAAGCCCACCAAGGAAAGATCCGTCGTATCGAGGCCTTCTCGGAAGAGTATTTCAAAATTCTGACCAAACATCCTGAACTTGCCAAGGTCCTTGCCTTTTCTACCGCCATGGTCATCGTGCTTGGACCCAACGAGGCCATAGAAATCATCCCTCCCAAGGGGTGAAAGCCAGCATCTTCTGTGCTAAAGGAGGGGCATCGGAGAGGAGTTTTTTCTCCCAATGCCCTTTTTCTTTCACCAGGAAAGCACACATGTCAGGATTCACTGAAGCGGAAGTGGCCAGCATTGACCCAAGCTTAGACCTCTTCGAAGAGATCGAACGCCTCAAAACAGAACGCAAAGCAATCATCCTCGCCCATTACTACCAAGACCCGGATCTCCAAGACATTGCTGACGTCTTGGGGGACTCCCTGGCCCTTGCCCAAGCGGCTGTCGCTGACAAAAAAAGTGAGGTTATCCTTTTTTTGGGCGTCCACTTTATGGCGGAAACAGCAAAGATCCTCTGCCCTGAAAAAACCGTCGTTCTCCCGGACCTTGATGCGGGCTGCTCCCTTGCCGACTCCTGCCCTGCCGACCAACTTGCTGCGTATCGCAAAGCCCACCCCAACCATGTTGTGGTGACCTACATCAACTCCACAGCTGCAACAAAAACACAATCCGATTGGATCTGCACATCCAGCAATGCTGAAAAGATCATCAGCCAGATCCCAAAAGAAAAGCCCATCCTCTTTGCCCCTGACCGCAACCTAGGCGCCTGGCTCGCCCGAAAAAGCGGCCGAGAGATGGACCTTTGGCCTGGAACCTGCATCGTCCACGAGACATTCAGTGAACGTAAGATCATTGCATTGAAGGCAGAACATCCTGAGGCGGAACTGATCGCCCACCCTGAATGCGAAGACACGATTCTCCGGCACGCGGATTTTGTGGGTTCTACATCAAAGCTTTTACAACGTGTGGCCGAAGGGTCTGCGACCACATTTATTGTGGCAACCGAAAGCGGCATTCTCCATGAGATGAAAAAAAGAGCTCCCCACAAAACTTTGCTCGAAGCACCAACAAAGGATGAGACAAGGGAGGATGGCACCTGCGGATGCCAGGAATGTCCCTACATGAAACTAAATACCCTGGAGAAGGCTTACCTCGCACTGCGGGATCTCAATCCCAAAATCGAAATCAGTGAAGAGCTAAGAGTACAAGCCCTTCGGCCCTTGGAGCGTATGCTCTCTGTTTCCTAGGAACAGGCATGCCGACCATCCTAAGATCCCACCAGGGCTGGCATTCTCTTGTTGGGATCTCACAAATTCATTCGGCTAAGGGAGTTCCCTTACGGTCCCATCAGCCTTTCCCACCAGGATTCGGCCCGCTCTCCCTACGAAAAGTCCATTCTCTATCGCGCCGGGAATATTGTTGATTTTCATTTCCAAACGGGCTGGGTCTTCAATCCCTTCGAACTTGCAATCGATGATATAGTTTCCGTTGTCTGTAAAAAAAGGTTCCCCATCCTGACCTGCCCGCAAGAAAGGACTGCAGCCCATGGACTTGAGTTCGTTGTAAACAGTTCTTTTTGCAAAGGGCAGCACCTCTACCGGAAGTAGAAAACTTTTACCCAATTGCTCCACCAGCTTGCTTTCCCCAACAAGCACGATCATCTCCCTAGATACCGAAGCAACAACTTTCTCCCTGAGTAAGGCACCCCCTCCACCTTTGATCAGGTTTTTTTCTTTGTCCACTTCATCCGCCCCGTCCAAGGTGAGATCAAGGACAGGGTTTTCATCCAGCGTGGTAAGAGGAACCCCAACAGCTCGAGCCCTTCGCTCAGTATCTTTGCTGGTAGGAACCCCAAAAAACGGAGACCTTCGTCTTGAACCCTCTGGGCTAGTTTTTCCAGGGCATAACGAAAAGTGCTCCCTGTCCCCAGTCCAATCACCATTCCATCCTCAACCAAGGATGCAGCCCGATACCCAACGACTTTCTTTTCTTCCATTCCAACTCTCCGCAACTACACCCGAACCCAAGATAAAAAGCTGATGAGCATTGTGGACCCTAGCTTCCCAGCATTCTAGCCTTCCCTGCGACCATCTGCCCGAACATCCATAAACGCATTGAAGACCAAGACTTAAAGCGCTTCCACCTCATGACAAAGGAAGAAAAAAGGAAAGCCGCCAAAAAAGCGATTGATTCGCAACAAGGAGAGCCATACTTTCTTCCGATCCAAATCAAAGAAAACGATGCGACCAGACCCTAACAACCTGAATACCTCAACGGCCGGGATCCTTGGTCCCACAACTCTCGAACATCAGGCTCCGGAGCTTTTTGTGGGGGGTGATGGGATCCTCCTTATTGGAGCTCCCAATGTCGGGAAAAGCTCACTATTCAACGCTCTTACCGGGACCTATGTCACCGTCTCCAACTATCCTGGAACGACTGTCGGCATTTCGATGGGCCGCATGAAGATTGATTATCCGGAAGGCAAAGAGTTCTTAAAGGTTGCCGATCCTCCGGGACTCTACAGTTTGTTGCCCTTGACCGAAGAGGAGCGTGTGGCCCGAAGAGCCATCTTCGCTTCGAATGCACATTGCTTGCTCCATGTTGTAGACGCAAAAAACCTTCCCCGCCAGCTTCCTATGACCCTCAGGCTGATGGAAGCTGGGTATCCTGTCATTCTCGTGTTGAATCTCTGGGATGAATTCAAAGAACTCGGTTACCAGCTCCAGGCCGAAAAGCTCTCCACCCAATTGGGCATCCCCGTGGTCTGCACCGTTGCCACAAAGGGAGAGGGAATTGAGGAACTAAAAAAATCCATCGCAAGAGTTTTTTCTCATGGAAAATTCACTCCCCAAAAAATGCCATGGCACAAGAGCCTTGAGGCTCTTTTCAAGGAGGTTGCAGAAACGATCCCCAAGGAGAAGCTTCCCGCTCACCTTAAAAGGAATATCGCTGCAATCCTGGTCCTCGAGGGAGATGACAGGCTGGCTCGTTTCCTCGACTTGGATCCTGAAAGGGTCAAGAGCTTTCGTGCTCGGGCGCGGCACCTGGCTGGCCAGGCCTTTTCCATCTTTGCACCCCTGTTTTACAAACATGTGGCGGACAACATCCTCAAAGGGCTCTTCCAGGAACCTGGAGGGCGAGAACCTCAATTTCGCGAGAAACTCTCCCAAGCTCTTTGCAATCCCTTGATTGGGTTCCCAGCTCTCCTCCTGGTCCTTTACTTCGGATTCTATGAGTTCGTCGGCCAGTTTGGAGCGGGAACAGTTGTAGGCTGGCTCGAGGTGGACCTCTTCGGTTCCCACATCAACCCCTTCCTCAATCAGCTGGCCAACCACATTCTGCCCTGGGAGTGGCTTCAAAAGCTCTTTGTGGGGGATTACGGCATCCTCACGCTTGGAATTACTTATGCCATAGCCATCGTTCTTCCAGTCGTTTTCTTTTTCTTTCTGGTTTTTTCCATGGTGGAGGATTCCGGGTACTTCCCCCGGCTTGCGATGTTGGTGGACAAAGGCTTCAAAAAAATCGGCCTGAATGGAAGAGCGGTCATTCCGATGGTTCTCGGCCTTGGTTGCGACACAATGGCGACAATGACAACCAGGACCCTGGAGACAAGAAAGGAACGATTCCTAGCAACCTTTCTACTGTCTCTGGCCATTCCCTGTTCTGCCCAACTAGGCATCATCATGGCACTCCTAGGGAGCCGAGGCTTCTCTGTTTGGTTGGGTTATTTGGGGGTCATCATCCTCATTCTCTTTATTGTGGGATGGGTTGGCGCAAAGATCCTTCCTGGTCAAGCAGCCAGCTTCTACATGGAACTTCCTCCTTTGAGGTTGCCTAAGATCTCCAATGTTTTTAGGAAAAGCTTTGCGCGGATGCGTTGGTACTTTGCAGAAGTTGTCCCTCTCTTCCTCATCGCCAGCGTCATCTTGTGGGGTTTGGATCTAAGCGGTGGCCTGACCGCCTTGGAAAAAGGGATGCGACCACTCATGGGCCTTCTCGGGCTCCCAGGAAATGCAGCAGAGTCCTTCTTGATCGGTTTCTTCCGGCGGGATTTTGGAGCAGCCGGGTTGTTTAAACTCGCCCAAGAAACTCCAGGTCAAGCAGGAATGACTACGCAGCAAATTTTTGTAGCGAGCGTCACCCTTACTCTCTTCGTCCCCTGCATAGCACAATTCATGATGATGATTAAGGAGCGGGGAATCAAATTCGCCCTAGCCAGCCTTGTTCTGGTTACCTTCATCGCCTTTTCTGCAGGCTACCTTCTCAATGGATTTTTGACCGCAGTACCTCTCCTATGAAGGAAGGAAAAAAAACGAACACTTGAATCCCCAGGAGAGTCAACCCTAAGAATGAACCGTATTTCTCTCAGGCCGTTCTTGACCCAAGCCTCAAAGGGTTCAAAAGTCTCCTTCTTCCATCAGGAGCAAAACGATTGAACGAGAAGGTAGGAATGGGGACAAATGGCCCAGAAGGAAGTCAAAACAACAAGAAGCATGCTGTTACAGGAGAAAGGCCTCCGGAGCTCCGCCCTTTGAGTGATCTGAAACCAGGTGAAAAAGGCAAGGTGAGGGATATCCCCAACGAAGAAATCCTTCGCAAAGTTCTCTCTCTCGGGATCTATCCTGGGGACAGCCTTTTGGTCCTCCGAAAGAAACCGATGATCGTCTTTAGGATCGGCGCTTCACAGTTCACATTCGACCATCGACTCGCATCCGGAATTTTTGTGGAATGAACAAAGAGACACCCCTTAGAAACTCCCCTAAAAAAAAGAAGGCATCCAAAGCTTCAACGATCCCCGTGAGACTCTTCCTCTACCTGGGAGTTGGGCTCATTGTCCTTTTTTATTTCCTACGAAATGAGCTGAATCAGGCTTCCTATTCCGGCCCACCTCTTGTGGACATCAGAGTTCATGTAATGGATGCAGCTCGCAATCCGATTGTAGGTGCAAAAGCAGAATTCATCCGCAAAAAGACCCCTTTCGCACCCCCCACCTTCGTCACAAAGACAAACAAAAAGGGAATGGCAATCCTTCCCAAGAAACTTGCCGACAGCGAATACTATGTAAGGGTCCAAAGACCGGATGGGACCCTCTCAATCACAAGTGTTTTGGACCGAGATCCAGATACCACAACTTTGGAAATCGCTGATCCCGAACCCATCCAAGGAACTGTTATTAATGATCAGGCCGGCCCTCTTGCGAACGTTCTGATCTCCGCTCACGTTGGGGGATATCGCACTCCTCCCCTCGCAACAACCCATAGTGATGCAAGCGGAAAGTGGAGGTTCGAAAATCTATCCTCCACATTGGATTTTTTCGATCTCAGCGCCCGCCTCAAAGGAAAGGCTGAAAACCGGATTACGTGGAACAGGGTAGAGGGGGGACAAGTCGACTTCATTCTGGAAAAAGGTCTGCCTCTCAAGGTTCAAGTGGTGCTCCCCAAATGGAAGGCTGCTGCCGGCATCCCAGTAGACGTTCTGGGGAACCCCCACCTGAATGGTAAAACCAATAAGGATGGTCTCTTTATCCTCAATGACCTCCCCCTGACTCAAAATTTCTTCTTCCGAGTCGAGCACCCGACTCTTACCTACCGGAGACAGGATGGAATCCAGCCGGGAAACACGGTAACCATTCAACTTGAGCCTCCGGCAACTCTTTCGGGAACCCTGGTCAATATGCGAGGTGAACCTGTGCAAGGAGTCACCCTCATGCATCCCCATGGTCCCAGAGCTTGGGTCCTTGCCAAGGCCGATGCAAAGGGTCGCTTCAAGATTGGGGATCTCCCCTCGGGAGACGTCGTCCTCAGGTTTAAATCTTCGGACGGCCTTGCGGGGAGCGTGGAAGTTAAGGATTTGAAAAAGGGAGAGCACCGCGAAAACGTGGTTCTTCGGCTCCTTCCAGGGTGAAACTCCGACCGAAGGCTCTCTATTTCACATAATTTTTCTTGGGTCGCGGTCCTGTTGGATTTACGTGAACATGAACGTCCTTAATGAATTCAAAGCGGTCACGCACCCGATCTTCCAGGTCATGTGCAATATCATGAGCGGCATGGAGAGAGAGACTCCCATCGAGAAAGATCTCAAAATCTACGACATAATAAGATCCGAGAGGATGCACCCGGATCTGGTCCACTTCACGGACATCCGGGTTTGCCTTCACAACTTTGCGAATCTCCTCCTTGAGATGTGGCGGAGCCTTGTCCATAAGGATGCCGACATTGGTTCGCACGGGTTCGATTGCCATCCAGGAGATGTAGAGACCAATCACAATTGCTGCGAGAGGGTCAAGGTAGGGCATATCAAATCGAGAAGCAAAAATCCCTGCGAACACAGTAATACCTACCAACACATCAGCACGATGATCACGAGCACTCGCCAGTAGGGAAGGGGAATTCAATTTCTTCCCGACCCTTGAGACATAACGATACAGAAACTCTTTAACAAGAATCGTAAACCCTGCGACATAGAGTGAAGAGGCGTCGGGAGGAGGACGGTGTTCTCCGAGAAACACAAGGAGGCCTTCCATGGAGATAAAGATCCCCGTTGCCAACAAGAGGACTCCCACGATCAATCCCGCGATACTTTCCGCATTGCCATGCCCATAATGATGATCCTCGTCAGGAGGTTTTCGGGCATAGCTG
>Ga0256841_1000309_pt1 | contig 52454 bp, 50 predicted proteins | sample 356308metaG_FD_185971 | JGI IMG/M metagenome (GOLD analysis project Ga0256841, IMG submission 185971) | Hydrothermal vent microbial communities from Mid Atlantic Ridge, Atlantic Ocean - 356-308 | ecosystem: Environmental > Aquatic > Marine > Hydrothermal vents | place: Atlantic Ocean: Mid... | reverse complement strand
CGTTATTCACACAGGCAAGCTGCATACCATCCGAATGGCTGTTTCTTGTTTTCAGGTAAGCGTTGGCGATTCAGCAGCTTGAGAGTATCACCCTGGAGAGTAGGATGAGCGCGACCTGAAAGCGTTAGGGCATCTCGCCCAGCCATCGGGTTATTGGACGCACTCCCCCATAGAGAACAGAGTGTGGAAAAGGTCTCGCTCGTAAGGTCAATGCTCACTCTCATCCGAAAATCACCGCAGAGGCGCAGAGAATGCAGAGATTCTCTGACAGGCTCTTTTCATCCCCTCGGTGGGGCTCGTCAGGCCTTGACTGACCCCTTCGAAAATAGGGGATGACGCAAGGTGTCAACCTGCGCTATCTTGCTTTTCGGCCATTTCGTGATGTACGCGAGCCCATGGAGACCTCAACAATCCTCTGGGAGCGCCGGCGTCCCGCCCACTTCGCTCATCTCTGAGAAGCGGCCTGCCGGAGGCGTGCGCTCCAGGTTCCACCTCTCGGTCGTAGAGCGTCATTGCCCGATGGTGGCTGTTCCCCCATCGGCGACGACTTCAACCCGTTTCGAGATCCTCAACGTCTCGGGATACGATCCGGCCTTGATCTTGATCCGGGCCCCATCCCAGGCGAGATTATGGGCTTCCTCTACTGTGTTGAACGGATCCCAGGGCCGACCTCCTTCATCACCACTGTGTTTTCCGTCAACGTAGATCGTGTGCGTATAGTGTTTCACATAAACGTCGTCGTCATCGGGCCAATCGTTGTCCAGCAACAAGACGTGAAGCTGACCCCTGATGCCCAGGGCGCGACCGTCATCCAGATCCCAGATCGTGATTCCTTCAGGCTCTTCTTGGATGGTGCCACCGGGGTGGAACTCGTAATTGAAATATCCATATCCGTTCGTCGATCGCTGGATTCTCTTGCCGGTTGAAAGGTCGAACACGTGGATGCCATTGGCCACCACATACAATAACCGTCCGCTTGGTGAGATCACTCCTCCCTGCACGCCTTGAAGTCGAACGGGAGAGCCCGCCTCATCGAAGAGAGGGAGGGGAGGTGCTTTTGAAAGTATCAGATTCCGGCTGTTCCTCAGCGCATTCCAGGTGATGACATACTTATTGATGGCAGCGACATCGTCGTCGTTGGAGCTATACGTCCTTGAGGATCAACGGCGACCCACGGTGCGTGAGCTTGCCCTGCGAACGGCGCATGATCGACGTATTGGAGCGCATCGGCTCTGAACACGGCCAGGCCCGGGGGACCGCCTTCGATGGGGATTAGAATGTAGCCTTGGCCGCCGAAGGTGTAATAGCTGGGATCGCCGAAGTGGTTGTAACCAGCAAAAGTAAGCTGGGTATGAACCCTAGCAAAACCCGTTCAACACCCGCGGTACCCGGGGAGGGAAGTGAGGCGAGGTTCTGATCGACCGGGATTTTCCATAGAGCATCTCTCTGGTTGATGAACCAATGACTGTTGTCATGGGTCAGTCCCTGAGCTTCTTCACTCCATCCAGGAGTATCCTCATCTGGATGGTTCCCGAGATAGAGATGGTACCCCTCGTAGTCGCGGTTGAAAGAGGATCAGAAAAAGGAAAGCGATGATGAATCCTCTGACGAGCACACTTTCCCAGAGTGATCCACTCTTGGAGAGTGGATTGATCGATTCTCGTGAACTCAACAGCGGTCGCCAGCGTGATCCTGTCCAGACGGCCTCCGCAGAGAGGACAGATATTGATCCTTCGCCTCCGACGTTTACGCATGCGCCGGCGATGATAGGTGATCATGACTTCTTTGGTCCGCCCCATGTCCGAGTTCCTCCTTATGAGCTCTGGGTGAGACAACCCCAATCTACGGAAAATGACTGTGAAAGTCTTGACGAAACCATGATATAATCGTGAGGAATTTGTGAGATTATTATGACGGGCGAGAGATCAGCCATTCATCGGTTCGGGGAATTCGTCCTCGGTGACGTCATGCTCCCACGCGTGGCAGCTCCTCGAGCTAAAGCAGCGGCCAAGCGGGCGTTGGACATCGATGGCACGTTAGCGGACGCCTACGCCTCGTTAGGATTCACGCACACGTTCTATGACTGGGAGTGGGAGAACGCTGAACGGGCGTTTCGACGAGCCATCGCATTGAATCCGAGCTGTGCTCCAGCACATCATTGGTACGGGTTGTATTTGGCGGGGATGGGACGATTTGAAGAAGCCCATGAAGAGCTGCGTCAAGCTCGTGAACTCGATCCGCTCTCCCTCATCATCAATACCAATATCGGATGGGTTCTGTACTTCGAACGTCACTACGATCGAGCCATCGAAGCCTGTCAAAGGGCGCTGGAGATGGACGCCCATTTCCTCTCGGCGCGCATCAAGCTGGCTTGGGCATACGAACAGAGGGGGATGTCCCGGGAGGCCGTTGCGGAGTTCTGCCAGGTCCTCGCTCACGACAATGATGATCCCAGCTTTTGGGCGCTCCTCGGCCATGCTTACGCCGTGGCGGGCCAGCAAGCAGAGGCTCTTCGAATGATCGACGAAGCGAAGAAACGATCGGCACGAAGATACGTCTCGCCATACGTGATCGCCATCATTTATGCTGAGCTTGACGAGCGTGATCACGCCCTGGAGTGGTTGGAGAAGGCATACGAAGATCGAAGTGGATGGCTGGTGTGATTGAAGGTAGATCCCAAACTGGACCGGTTGCGCGTGGATTCCGGGTTTGTGGAGTTACTCTCCCGTCTTGGACTCAATGAATGATCTCTCTGGGAGAGCATGTCATCGGATGAGGAGGAAGAGGACGTGTCAGAGATCACGGTGAACCCCATCGGCGTCGTTCGCTCATCGGTGAAACAGCGATCGGATATGCCCACATTGGGTGTACCGGCTCTCATCGAAGTATTTGATGCGTACACGGCTGGATTACGTCATCTGGAGAAGCATAGCCATCTGTGGGTGCTCGCCTGGTTGCATGAAGCGGGGCGCGATAAGCTCCTGGTCACTCCGCGAGGAGTGCGCGATCAGGGCGAAGCCGGACTCCATGGCGTGTTCGCCGTGCGCTCGCCGACGCGGCCCAATCCCATCGGTCTCTCGGCCGTCCGTATTGTGGCCATTGAGGGGAATCGCATTCGGGTGGATCGCCTCGATTTCGTCGATGGCACGCCGGTGATCGATATGAAGCCTTACTTTCGCCGATTCGATGCCATCGCCGCCGTGCGCAACGAGCCAATCGGCCGACCGGCGAGCCGAGATGCTGCCCTCGCCGCCCTGCTCATCGAAGCGGAGAATTTCCACGGCGAGCGATGTGGCGGATTGGCGCTGGCCGCTCGCATTGTGGAACACGCTCGTTCGGTCCTCTTCGATTATCGCGATCCTCCAGGATTGAAAGTCATCGCCCCTCAGGCGCGAGGATGTCTGATCGATACGTTGATGGCCTTGTTCAACGTCGGCTTCGGTCGAGGCACCTTCGGACTCCACGATCGCGACGCCGTCATTCTGGCCCATGGGTTACGTCGATACGTGTACACGCTGGTCATACCACCATCCCGTTCATTCGAAGACGTCCTGGCGGCGGCGGAGTCGAGCGTTTTTCAATTTCACTCCTTCGATGAATCGCATTCTGGCGGAGAACGCGATCCTCGCCCGTTGAGAAGCGCTCATGAGTGAGCGATGGACGATCCCCCGGGGCCGAGCGACCATCTCGACATGGCGCGGCTCGCCCGGGTGGGTGAAGATCATCCCGCTGAAGACGCTCGGCGACTGTCTGTTGGCGGGAGGGGATTGCTTGGTCACCCCCCTGAAAGCAGGATGTGGCGCAAGCGACCAGCCTGCGCTGCCTCATTTTCATCCTCGGTGGGTGCTTTGGCACAGGGGTGATCTCCCATGGGAATCAGAGTGTGATCCGCCGTCGGAGGAGTCGGACCTTCAATCACTTGTATGGCCGTCTCACATAATAGCCCTTCTTGAATCGAACCTGTTGCCCAGCATGAGGGGCGAGACCTACGACGTCGACCTGAATGGTTCTCCATTCTCCCTCTCGAAGTGGCTTTCGCGGATAATACGCCAAGGTGTACTGTTGATGAAGTTCGACCGAGATGCGCATGCAAGCCTGGCGAATGGTCGGCGGCGTGAAGGCATAGAAGAGCTTCCCACCGGTGATCTCCGACAAATCACTTATTTGGGCGGCGGCCAATGACAAGCCGATGATATAGATGGGCACGCCGCGCTCTCTGGCGAGACTCCGAAGCTGGGAATGCGTGATCTTGCTGCTATTATCCATCCCATCGGTGACGACGATGAGGGCCTTCTTTCGGTGTCGCCCATGGATCACATAGGCCAATCCTTTCCGGATGCCGTCATAGAGCGCCGTCGGCCCGGAGGCGGTGAGCTGCTCTGCTGATCGCATCAATGGCGCTCCCTGGATCGTGAATGGGGAGAGCCGCTCCACCTTGTTATTGAACGCCATGAGGAAGATCTCGTCCTCTTTCGTTCCGGCCTCTACCATGGCTGTGACGGCAGCACGAACGTCATCGAGCATGTCCATCATGCTCATGCTTCGATCCAGCACCAGTCCGATACTCACCGGATGATCGCTGGTGTCGAAAAAGACGATCTCCTGGAGAACGTGATCCTCATACACGCGAAAATTCTCTTTCTTCAGACCGATGACGGGCCGGCCCTGAGCATCCGTGACGGTGACATCTACGACGACCAGCTCGCTGTCCAGATTGATGATCGGTTGGCGCTGGGATCGATCGCGGACTTCGGTTTTCCCTGGCAGATCGCTCGATAGGACCATGACGGTGAGGGCCATGGCTCCGAGGACGCTATGGAGGGGATGAGGCGGAATGCATCTCACGGTCATTCCTATCGAACGGGTTGTGCGTGATTGACCGGTATGGCGGCTTGATCCTCATTCTCCGGGTCATCGGGATCACCAGATTGAGTGCGATGGTCTTCGAGGAGGGTGGTGAAATCCTGGTTGAATTTCTCGCTGATGGCGAACATCCTCTCCGTCTGATCAAAAATGCATCCCACGGCCCGGGCCGATTCTTGATCGAACGCGTTGTGCTGGCAGAGATACTTGGCACTGGCTCGAATGCGCTCGATGGGCCGTCTCAATTCCCGGTTCAAATACACTGCGACTAAGCCCAATGACGCCAGCCGTTCGGCTCTCATCAGCCGACGAATAGTGCCCTCTAAATGTCGTCCCAGCCGATTAAAAGCCTTGAGGAGTTGCCCGATTTCATCATCGGTCTTGACAGGAAGATCGCCCTTCCAGTCGCCGCGCTCCATCTGTCTCATGCTGACTGAGAGAAGCTCAATCGGTCGCAACAGGAATCGGGAGAGGACCACGTTGATGGCCAACATCATGGCCAGGGCGGTGACCAGGAGATGAAATGAATGGGTGATCAAGGACGCCGTCAGCGTGGTGCCAATGTCGGTCAGTGGACCAGCGATGAGGATGGTCAACAGTTGGCCCGCCTGGGATCTCGCTCCGCCGGGAATGAAGACGGGGAAGGTCACGACCATCTCCGAAGTATCTCGAATGAAGACTTGAGCGGGCGGCGCGCTCGGGAACGTCTCGTAGTTCGCCAATGCCGATGCTCCTTCCAGGCGCGTGCCGAGAAGAAGCGGGTCGGTCGCCGCCACGATGGTCGATCGGGCATCGAGGATGAGGGCGCGGTAATGTTCCCTCCCCGTGTGATTGAGTGCGCGCTCATAGTGGATGAGGAGTTCCTCTCGATTTCGGGTCTCAGCACGCCGGATCGACCAGGCGAGGTGCCGGGCTAATGTCTCCAGGTGATGCGCTCTTTCGATCATCAAGGATCGTCGCTCGTGGTAGAGATCGAGGCCCACAAAGGCGCTCATGGTCACCAACAGAATGGCGCCAAAGAGGAGGTTCAATTTCCAGCGCAATCCCAACGCCAACCGGGGTTTCATGGGTCACCATCCCTGGTCATCGGTCTCACCTCTGGGATGCCCTTCTGGTGGTGGAGATGCGGACCACCTCTTTAGTCGGCGTGGCCCGAATGGGTTCTTCCGGCTCGTAGGGATAGTATTTCGTTCGATTGACGCGCACCCAGAGGTAATCATAGATCGGATCGTCCAGCCGCTCCTTGAGTTCGAAATGAAACACGCGGTCCGGACCTCCCATCTGATGTTCATATGTAGCGACTTCGAATCGATAAGGCCCAAACCGACCGATCTGTTGAATATCCTGGTAACGCCAGTATCGGGTGTGCCTGGGATTTTGCGATTCGAAGACGAGGGCATCGGGATATACTTTCAAGAGCCCCTCACAGCCTCCGCGGCGGTGCCGATGTTTCGCCGGAATGACGAATGTGGGCTGGCGCTCGATGGTCGGTAGCACGCTGAGGACCAAAGGTCGTGTGACGCGCCGCAAGAGAAAATCGCTCACCGCTGCCGTGATCTCTCCGTCCAACAACTTGAATTCAAACCTGCGCGTCGTGCTCCACACTGTCCCCTGAGTCTCGTAAGTGACGATGTGAATGACGCGAGGCGAGCGGATTTCGATGCGCTTGATATCCGCGTAGCGCCAGATGCGAGCATCTTTTTTGCGAGAGGTTCGATACTGAATCGTCTCCGGACCGATGATCAGCGTCCCCCGACAATGGCGAAGCACGTGACGGTGCTTGACGGAGAATTCAAATGGTTGAGCGAGTGCCGGCTCGGCGAGAACCAGGGCCACCGCGCCCGTCATCAGGCTTATGATGATGGCTTTCGTTTTCATCCTTGTGATCATCTCCGTTCATCCCTCCCGAAATGAAGATGAAGCAACGCACGGTCCGTCTCTGGATCGTGGTATCGATTTCGGCTGCCCGTGGCGAACGCTCCGCGATCGATATGGGATGCGACGAATCCGTATGTGCGCGGTCGCTTCAAGATACGAATGGCGGCCAGGATGCGAGGAACATAGTCGATGGTCTCCGATGGCAGCGCCTGGCGTCGCGCCAATTCCCAGAAGTCCCGAGTGCCCGTGGCGCGAATCGCCCGCTCGACGCGCCCTTCTCCGGCGTTATAGGCCGCCAAGGCTAAGAGCCAATCTCCCCATCGTCGGTGAAGATCCCGCAGATATCGTGCCGCCGCCCGCGTGGAGGCGACCAGCTCGTCTCGCCGATCTTCCTGGTCTCGATGGATGAGCCCATATCGACGAGCGGTCGGCTCGATGAACTGCCAGATGCCTCTGGCGCCCGCTCGGGACCGGGCTCGGGGATCATATGCGCTTTCGACCAGCCCCACGGCGATGAGGTCCACGGGTATCCCTTCCTGGCGAAGAATGCGCTCCATCGCGTGACGCAGGGGCTGCAACCGGATGAGGGCTTGCTGGACTAGTCGTCGATAGCGCGTCTGAAATTGAACCAGCGCGGCGCCGATGCGCCGTTCCGCTTCCTTCATCTGAGTGGGGGAACCGGCCATGCGGCTGAACGTCCACGACTCGATGCGCGTCTCCGTGTGGGGAGCAGACGGAGCCAGCCGCGCTTCGAGTTGGTGAGCAAAGTGCTGCAACAGCGGCTCGTCTCCGAGGGTGGAGCGGGCTTCATCTACAATGGCCCGAGCCCGTTCCAGTTGAAGGCGCGCATCGGCGCGCCGGCCGGCTTCGATCAGTGCTTCGGCTCGACGATAGAATGGGCTCGCTTGAATGATGACTTCGGCGGCTGCCGCCGCTCGATCCAACCGCGCGTGAAGTTGTCGACTCCATCGTTGGACCGTTCTCGGGGATGGTCCGAGCCCTGCTCCAGAGGAGGGGGGTTCGCCTTTTGGAAGGGCTGTCTGGATGGGTGGAATTGAAAGAGCAGGAGAGGCGGCCACCCCGAGAACGATCCAAGCCATCAGCATGGAGAAGACCATCCCATGCCTCCACACGATGCCCGCTCCGAGGCCAGTCCATCGTCTCTCGGAGATCTCGTGGTCCCGGATCATATTGTGTGTGACGCTCTTCATCTTCTCTCATTTGGCGGCGGGTTCGACCGTCTTTATATAAATGCCGGTCAGTCCGCCTCGGCTGAAGACCGTCCCGGTCACTTTCACGCGCTGGGCGATGAAGTTCATCAGTTTGGCGTTGGGATTGGTATGATCGACGGGCAGGGAGATGTACACCTTGCCCGTCTTCTCCTCCAGAATGCCCAGCGAGATCCCTTGTTCGGCGCAAGCGCGGGCGCATGGCGCATGCTCTGGACCACGCGACTCATGGCTGACGTAGCACACCGTATCAATGACTTCGCCGATGAGCGTGACTTTTTTGGCCTTGGGTTCGTGAGGCTCGTGCCCCAGCGCCCAGGCGCCGGTCATCAAGAGGAAGAAGGCGGTGACCAGGGAAAGCGTTTTCGTCATGATATCCTCCAGAAAAAGTGGTGATGATGCCTTCCTCAATTCAATGTTCTCCTGGAATCAACTCAATAGTTTTCCAATCGCCGAGAATGATGGCCTGACGAATCTCGACCGGCGTTTTCCCACTTCGCGTCATCTGGTCGGCAAGGAGCACCTCCTTGATACAGATCAGTCAGGTCGCACCATGATCCGAGGCGTAACAATCCAACAAGCTGCCGTGACCGAACTGATCGCACCAGCAATAACAGGGTTGTTGGACGAGAACTTCGGGGAGGCGCTCGGCGATGGCATAGGCTCGTGCCACCAACGGGTTGCGGAACCAGCTCGCCGGAAGCGTCCGTGGCAGAGGTCTGGCCGCCTCGACCGTCGGATGAAAGGGAGGCACGCGCTCCGCACTCTCTGGAGATATGGGTGTGAATTCCGATTGAACCGTCTGTGCCGGGGATGCCGGTCGATCCTCGTGACGCGTCCAATACAGGGCAATGGCCAGTCCGATTCCGATGGCGGCGAGAACCAACCACCGTTGGCTCACCAAAGGATACCTCTTTGATCGTGTGTTTCGTTTCATCGCATCCTCCTTCACGCCAGTGCTCGTGACTCCTCAGTGATGATGCGGCTCGGCCTCCGGGCCATGAGTATGCGTCCCGGTTGCTTCGCCTTCTTCTCCGTGCTCGCGGCTCTCAAAGAGCTTCTCGAGCTGCTCGCGTTCTTCGGGAGAGAGGTGCGGGAGACGGCGAATGAAGGCGACCAGTTCCCATATGGATTCCGGACGATCTTCATCGCCCCACGCGGGCATGCCGGTGAAGCGAACGCCGTTCGAAATAATATAGTACAGTTCGCCGTCAGTGAGCTGCTGTGTCTCGGCGCTCGTCAAGTCGGGCACTTTCGGATAAAGGTTACGGCCGATCGGTGTGTTCCCTCGGCCATCCGGTCCGTGACACACGGCACAATGGGCGATGAAATGGTCACGAGCCGACCGCCGTCGGGCATCGGTGAACGGGTAGGGATTCGTCGTCTTCCTGGCGCTCGCCGGGATGGCGAAGTTCCGCAGCCGCCGCGCGATGGCCGCTTCCAGCCAGGAAGGATTTTCCCGGGCGCTGAATCCGTGCCGGCGCATTTGAATGATCACGAGCGTTGCTCCGGACAGGACGACAATGAGAACAGCTATGATCATCTTGCGTTTCATCTTCTTCTCCCCTCAATGTGCTGCGTCACCCGGTATATGGGCTTTCGCCTGTCGTCGTAATTGAAACCCCCGCCACATGTCATAAATCACCGGAATGATGACCAGCGTCAGAATCGTTGACGTGACCATGCCGCCGACCATGGGGGCGGCGATGCGTTTCATGACATCGGCGCCCGTGCCGTGACTCCACATGATGGGAAGCAGTCCGGCCATGATGGCCGTGACCGTCATCATCTTCGGTCGCACGCGCATTACAGCGCCATGGATGACGGCGTCATAGAGATCGCGCATCGTCTTCATTTTCCCGGCGCGCAGGCGTTCTTCATACGCTTCGTCCAGGTAAACGATCATCACCACGCCGGTTTCCGCCGCCACCCCCGCCAGAGCGATGATGCCGACCCAAACGGCGACGCTCAAGTTGTAACCGAGCAGATAGAGTAGCCAGATGCCCCCCACCAGCGCGAAGGGGACCGACAGCAATACGATCATCGTTTTGGTGACGGACTGGAAGTTCAGATAGAGCAGCACGAAGATGATGAGAAGGGTCAACGGGATCACGTAGAGCAACCGTTGCTTGGCCCGTTGCATGTACTCATACTGCCCGCTCCAGACGAGATGATACCCCGGGGGCATGGGCACCTGCTCCTGAACGATGCGCCGCGCTTCGTCGACGTAACTGCCCAGATCGCGGCCGGCCACATCGACGTAGACGTACCCGACCAGTTCCCCGTCTTCACTTTTAATCACCGGCGGTCCCATCGAAGGTCGGATATGCGCCAATTGCGCTAAGGGGACTTGCGCTCCCGTTGGCGTGGCGACGAGCACGCGCTCCAGCTTTTGAGGTTCATCTCTCAGTTCGCGCGCGTAGCGAACATTGATGGGGAATCGCTCACGGCCCTCGACGGTCTGGGCGATGTTTTTCCCTCCGATGGCCGTCTCGATGATGTCTTCTACGTCTCCCACGGTCAGTCCATATCGAGCGGCTTCATCGCGGTCGATCTCGAAGTCATAGAAATAACCGCCGACCACGCGCTCGGCATAAATGTTGCGCGTTCCCGGCACGTCCTTGAGGACTTGCTCGATGTGTTGGCCGATCTGTTGAATGACCTGGAGATCGGGACCGAGGACTTTGATGCCGATGGGCGTGCGAATGCCGGTGGTGAGCATGTCGATGCGCCCTTTGATGGGCATGGTCCAGGAATTACTGATGCCGGGGAGGCGGAGCGCTTGATCCATTTCATCGATGAGTTCTTCCGGAGTGAGCGGGCGCGTCTCGGGCCAGATCCAGCCGAGCGGTCGTTTCAGCCAATGAGGCGCCCAAGACGAATACCAACGATCCTGTCGCACCGTGCGCCATTGGCTCTCCGGCTTGAGGACGATGGTCGTCTCCATCATCTCCAGTGGCGCCGGATCGGTCGACGTGCGCGCGCGACCGGTTTTGCCAAACACCGAGGCCACTTCGGGGAACTGTTTGATGATGCGATCTTGCAATTGCAGGATCTGCTGCGCTTGGGTGATCGACATCCCCGGCAGCCCGGTGGGCATGTAGAGGAGCGAGCCTTCGTAGAGCGGGGGCATGAACTCGCTGCCCAGCCGGGTGAACGCCGGGATGGTGGCCAGCAAGACCAGGACGGCCAGGGCCAGCGTCGTCTTGCGGAATCGCAGCACAGCGTGGACGATGGGATTGTAAACGCGGATGAGGAAGCGAGAGATGGGATTTTGGTGCTCCGGGGCGATCTTCCCACGAATCATCAGCACCATCAATACCGGAACCAGCGTCACCGAGAGAATCGAGGCGAAGAACATGGCGAATGTCTTGGTATACGCCAGCGGTTTGAATAGCCGTCCTTCCTGGGCTTCCAGAGTGAACACCGGCATGAACGATACGGTGATGATGAGGAGCGAGAAGAAGAGCGGTTTGCCCACCTCCTTGGCGGCGCGAATGATCACCTCCATCCGATCTCCGGCTCGGCCAGTGTGTTCCCAGTGCTCCAGGCGCTTGTGCGCGTTCTCGATCATCACGATGGCGGCGTCCACCATCGCTCCGATGGCAATGGCAATGCCGCCGAGCGACATGATGTTGGAGTTGATGTCCATGTAATACATGGCCACCAGCGACATGAGAATGGCGATGGGAAGCGTGAGAATAGCCACCAGCGCGCTGCGGAAGTGGAAGAGAAAGAGGATGCAGACCAGACTCACGATGAGGCTCTCTTCGATGAGCTTCTCTTTGAGCGTATCGACGGCCCGCAAGATGAGTTCCGAACGATCATAGACGGGAATGAGCTCGACGCCTTCGGGGAGCGCTCTCTTGATCTCCTCGATCTTCTCTTTGACGCGCTCGATCACCTCCAGGGCGTTCTCGCCGTAGCGGACGACGACGATGCCGCCGACGACCTCTCCTTCGCCGTTGAGTTCGGCCACGCCCCGGCGAATATCCGGTCCCAGATGAACTTTGGCCACATCGCGAATGGTGATCGGCGTCCCTCGGCCATCGGTGCCCACGGGGATGCGTTCGATGTCGGAGACGCGTTTGATATAACCGAGGCCGCGAATCATATATTCGCGTCCGGTGAATTCGACCACGCGGCCGCCGACGTCGTTATTGCTCCGGCGGATGGCGCGAATGACTTGGGTGACCGGCAGGTTATAGGCCAGCAAGGTGTCGGGATCCAGCTCGATCTGATATTGTTTGACGTAGCCGCCAACGCTGGCCACTTCCGATACGCCGGGGACGGCCGCCAACCAGTAGCGCACGTACCAGTCCTGGATGGTGCGCAATTGAGAGAGATCGTGGCGCCCCGTCCGATCCACCAGCGCGTACTCGAAGGCCCAACCGACGCCGGTGGCATCCGGCCCCAGCGTCGGCGTCACGCCCTCGGGCAAGCTGCCCGCCACGCTTTGCATATATTCGAGCACGCGACTCCGCGCCCAGTAGATGTCCGTGCCATCCTCGAAAATCACATAGACGAATGAGAAGCCGAAGAACGAATATCCCCGCACGACTTTCGCTCGCGGGGCCGAGATCAAACTGGTGACGATCGGATAGGTGACCTGATCTTCGACCAGATCCGGACTTCGTCCCGGCCACTCGGTGAAAACGATCACCTGGACGTCGGAGAGATCGGGGATGGCATCCAGCGGCGTATTCTTCATCGCCCACAACCCCCAGGCGATGGCGAAGAAGGTGAGCAAGAAAACGAGAAATTTGTTCTTCGCGCTCCACTCGATGAGTTTCTCAATCATGGCGTTCTCTCTCTCCGCTCATTTCCAGTGGTTCCATCCATCGCGGTTGTTTCCTCGGACGAGTCCATGCCAGGCGCCTTCCATGAACTCGATGCCTTCTAATGACCGTGCGACATCCCTCCCAGAGCCGCGCTCAGCCGACTTTCGGAATCGATCAAGAAGTTGGCCGAGGTCACCACGCGCTCGCCCGGTTTGAGGCCTTCCAGGATCTGGTAGTGATCGTCGACTTTGAGTCCCAACTTGACATCGCGAGGCTCGAAGTATCCGTTCCCGCGATCGACGAAGACGAACTGGCGCATGCCCGTATCGATGACCGCCTCTTCGGAGACGACCAGCGACTTGCCCAGCGGGACATCGATCTCCACATCGGCGTACATATCGGGGCGGAGCTTCAGATCGGGATTGGGGAATTCCATACGCACCTTCAGCGTCCGCGTCTTGCCTTCCAGGTAGGGATAGACGTACACGATCTTCCCTCGGAACGTCTCGCCGGGGAAGTACGCCAGCTTCATGGTCGCCGGTTGACCCTCTTTAATGAATGGCATCTCGTACTCATAGATGTCGGCATAGACCCAGATGGTGGAGAGATCGGCGATCTCATAGACGTTGGTGTCCGCCGTGATGCGCATCTGTTCGTAGGCATTCCGTTTGAGCACGACGCCATCGACCGGCGCATAAAGGGTGAGCGTCTTTTGCACCTCTCCGGTGCGCGCCAGTTGCTCGATTTGTTCATCGGTGATATCCCAGAGTTCCAATCTCCGGCGCGTCGAGGCCAACAGACTCTCTGCCCCGCGCGCGACTTCCTCGAAGCGACTCTCCACCAATTGCCCGCGCGCTTTCAGAGCGAGCAAAAATTCTTCCTGAGTGGCGACGAGTTCCGGACTGTAGATGGTGAACAGCGGTTGTCCTTTCTTGACGATTTGTCCCACGTAATCGACGTACACCTTCTCGATCCATCCTGGAACCTTGGTGTGGACGCGGGCGATGCGCGTCTCGTCGTAATCAATGCGCCCCACCGTGCGAATCGTCTTCTTGAGGGGCACGATTTTCGCTTCCTCGGTCCTCACGCCGATCATTTGCTGCTTCTCTGTGCTCAGCCTGATCGTGCCCGGGGCCATATCCTTCATGGCTTCCACTTCATCGGCGTATTTGGGGACGAGTTTCATGCCGCAATCGGGAGCGATGCCCGGTTTGTCCGAGGTGTAGGACGGATGCATGGGATCGTACCAGTAGAGAATCTTGCGCTCGCCATGCCCCTGGTGTTGCTGCGAACTCATCGATGCCGCGTCGGCCGCCATCGTTTCGGCTTCGTCGGCGTATTTGGGGACGAGTTTCATGCCGCAATCGGGAGCGATGCCCGGTTTGTCCGAGGTGTAGGACGGATGCATGGGATCGTACCAGTAGAGAATCTTGCGCTCGCCATGCTCCGAGTGCTGAGCGCCATCCGTTGAGTGGCGCCCCCATTCTCCTCCCAACCAGGATGGGACGATATCCGGGGCGATGGCGCTGGCCGCTCCTACGACCACGACCAGAGCGACCAGACCGAAGAGGACGCGCTGCGCTCTTGCGCGCCCGGATGCGTGGGAAGCCTCGGTCCGGATCACCTCCTCGCCGACCGGCTGGTTGCGTTGAGGTGACGAGGGGTCATCAATGGTATTTCGGAGAATCTCAAGAACATCTTCCTGGTTCTCAGGATCCCGTGTCGGTCTCTCCGTCATCCTTTCATCCTCCTGGACGTCATGAGCTATTTGGTCAGCTCGATGCCCACAAACGGCTCGAGTTCAGCGAGCGCTTTCTGATAATCGGCCAGCGATTCGTAATACTTCAACTCGTAATCGAGCAGGGTGATGAGATTATTCAGCAAGGTGAGGAAATCCACCTTCCCCACCTGATAAGCGGCCACCGATGATTCCAGGGCCAATGTGGCTTGAGGTACGATGGCCGTTCCATAGAGTTCGACGAGTCGCGCCGCCGTCGTCGCCGCCAGATAGCGATCTTTCAACTGGAAGTAGAGGAGGGCCGTCAATTGGTCGTAACGCTTGCGCGCACTGGCCAACTCGGAGGCGGCGCTGTGCAAGGCCGGGCGTTGCTTGCGCCAGAAGTAAAGAGGCACCTTGGCCTTGAACATGAGCTCGTACATCTCGGGCATGGGCGTCCGGTTGAAGTAGCGGAATCCGACTTCAAAATCGGGGTAGAAATTTTTCTTGGCCAGTTGGACGGCATACTCGTAGCGGTCGATTTCCCGCTGTTGACGCTTGAGAAGGGGGAATTGAGTGAGGGCCATTCGATAGAGCTCATCCATAGAGTACGGAAACTCCGCTTGCCGGATCTCGGCCGGGCGCCCCAGAGGGGCCTCCGGCGGTCGGTAGAGCAGGCTGTTCAACTGAGCCACCAGCGTGTCTCGCCGCTCCTCCAGAACGGTCAGCCGATCCAGAAGCCGGGAGATCTCCACCTGGGCTTTCAAGACGTCCTGCTGAATGCCCTCGCCGACCTGATACTTGGCCTCGGCGATGCGCTCGAACTTCTCCAGCAAGTCCTTATCTTTTTTCACGATGTCGATGGCTTTGGTGACATAGTAGAGCTGATAGTACGTCGTCTTGACCCGGGCGATCACATCGCGCCGCACGTACTCGTATTGCCACCACTCGGCGTCGGCGGCCATGGCGGCCATCTTCCCTTTGAGCGCGAGCTTGCCCGGGAAGGGGATGGGTTGCGTGATGCTGATCGTTCGCGCGCTACTCGGATCGCCCGACTGGAGCGTCGGTGGGATCAGATTGCCCATGGTCTGGAACCCGATGACGGGATCGGGCAACGTGCGGGCGGGTTGAATCTGGAGTCGTTTGGCGTCGACCATCCGCCGCGCGGCCTGAATCTGCGGGTTGTTGGCGAGTGCTTCTCCAATGAGCTCGTCCAAAGTGACCACGGGTTCGGTCTGGCTCGCCGCCCGGATGGCCACCTGTTGGACCAGTTGCGCGGCCTCCGCCCGGTTGGGCGAAAGCGAGCGCCGGCGGTGCCCGTCCGCGGGTTTTCCTCCAGGCGAGGTTGATTCGCCGGAGGCGGGCGATGTGACAGTTTCTCGCTGCGGCCGGTGGTCAGCTTGGGGGATAGCCCTGAGTGGCATCGGGCTGGCGAAGAACAGTAGAAGGGAGGCGAGCATCGGGAGCGGCTTCCTCCAACCGGTCATCGAGTGAGCGTGTTTCACCATACCTCCTCACATCAACGGCGTTCTCGAACCGTCCAGTTAAAGCAAACCGAGTGCCACAGAAAGTGCGGGCTCGGTCATGGTCACCTCCGGTGGCACCAATCTCTTCACAATGAAAGGATTAGCTCTGCCAGGCGGATTCGCCGACTGGCGCGGCCGGGCCGTTCGTTCCGGAGAGCAATGCTTGAAATAAAACACCCGCTGTCATGTTTTCGCACACCCTCCCTCGAAGTCAGTCGGGCGCTGTTCATCCGGGAGGGTGATCGCCACAAGGCCATCGAGGGGGGACGGGGAGGATTATCGGATTTGCAGTTGCTGGAGCACTTCCGGATTCTCTTCCTCCCAGGCCAGGATGGTATGGCAGAGGTCACAATCCTGGCGAATGGTTCGTCCATCTTCACTCACGTGCTCATCATCGTGGCAGCGGAAGCACCCCGAAAAGTGCTGGTGGCCGATGTTGTTCGGATAGGTGCCCCAGGTGACGTTCATCTGAGGGAAGACGTTTCGACGATAGATCGCCTGCATTTCGCGAATGGCCGCTTCGATCGTCTGGCGGCGAGCGACATAGACGTCGGGATAATTCTGTTGATAATAGGTGCGCACCTGCTGGGCGATGTGTTCCAGTGCCGCGGGCTTCGGACCAGTGGCCTGCTCGAGGGCCTGGACGCCGACTTTCTTGATGTAGGGCAGCGTGGGATCGATCCGTCCGGCGGCCATCGCTTCGTCCATCGCCTCGCCGGGAAGCTGGTAGATATGCGTGGGGCGATTATGGCAATCGATGCAATCCATCACGCGTTTCTCGGCGGTGGCCATCTGCTCGGTCGTGAGCGTGCCGTCTTTGATAGCGAATTCGGTCACCGTCCCATCGGCGTTTTTCACTTGCACCCACGGGATGACCTGTCGTTGCGGATCAACGGCAATATACATGGTCTGTTTATGGGGATCGATATGCCAGCTATGAATGCCGCCCCGACCTTGATTGCCGCCACCGATATGCATGACCAGAATCGTTTTCAATGGCGTGTTGGCTTCATCTTGGGAAAATCGAGTGATGACTTTGATCCGGTCGCCGGTGAACTTTTCCGGCCAGTGACACTGTTCGCAGGTATCCCGGGAGGGGCGCAAGTTCCGGACCGGCGTGGGGATGGGACGATCATAGGTTCCGAAGGTGACAGCCAGAACCTGTCCGACGCCCGACAACTTGGATCGAACGAACCAGGGAGCTCCCGGACCAATATGACACTCCACGCACTTGACGCGAGCGTGGGGAGAACGCAGATAGGCGGTGTATTCCGGTTCCATTACCGTATGACACACCGTTCCACAAAACGCGACCGAATCCATGAAGACCACCCCTTGGTAACTGACCAGCGAGAGGATGAAAATGTTGGCCGCCGTGAGCGTGGCAATAATACCCGCCATGCGACGAACCTGAGGTTGATTGAAGTCAATCTGCGGATAAGGCGGTGGGTTGTGAGCGCCCCCGCTGCACTGAGTGGCCCGCTTGCGCTCCCAATATACGCCCAGAGGGATCAGGATGAGTCCGAGAATGAAAAATCCCGGGAGCACGAGAAAAGCCATGATGCCCACATACGGGGTGTCATAAAGGCGAAGAGCGCCTAATATCGCCAGAGCCAGGATGAGCAGCGCACTGGTGGTGGTGAGGGTAGCCCCCAGAGCCGTGATGATATTCCGCCCGAAGAGTCTGATGAACGCCCACAGCCACTCATTGCGCCACCGCTGCTTCAACACGTCCATGGCGGGAAATTGTATCGCTGGTCCAAGTTTTTTGTCCATTCTCATCACCCCTCAGGAGGATTCACGGTGCCACCCCGAGAAGCGCTCCTCCCACCTCGGAAATCGCTCATCTGTCCGCCGGTCCGAGCACCGCTCGGCACCGTTGCCGAAGGGATGCGGCGAGCGGCCATCGCCGCCGAGCTGTTCCTCTTGGGCGCGAATTTCCATGGATGCGTGACCCCGCTCCTTTTTTGAAGGTAACCTGCTATGCAAACCCCATTCCGGACTCAACGGAGGAGTCGGTGATCTTCCCAACCCCTCCGGTTGACGAGACTTCCCCGCTCTCTGCGGGCTCGGATGGGAGCGCCAGGGGGAAGCGGAGGCGGGTGAATTGGCCCATCCCGGTGGGCGATTTGCCCCGCTCGTTCGCCTCACCGGTGTCAGGGGCAAAAGGCAAGGTGTTGAGGATCATGTGATTAGCGAGTGTCGCTGAGGGACGCACTCGTGGCACAGTGTTTGCATATGAGATGACGTGAAGTCGTGGGTTACGGGCTCAGGGCTTCAGGGAGGATATTGGAAGATGATAAAAGGACCGCGTCAGACAGTGAAACGAGGAGCGGGGGCTGCCGATGAGTTCATCTTCACAAGAGGTGGAGAACTCTCTGGAGGAGATCTCGAGGCAGCGGCGGAAGTCGAGAGAGTGAGAGAGGTTGACAGTCAGGAATGGGACGGACATGAGAGCCTCGTTCCTGGAGCGGTCCTGGCCCGCTATGGGCGCCCTCCCATCGAGTTGCCTCGACCAGGAGTGCTCCACCGGGAGCACTGGCTGGTTGAATCCGAATTGCGTCAGGGTCATCATGTCTCCTGGTCTCCTGCGCCCGAATCAGCGCAGGAGGGCACACCTGGATACCACATCACCATTTCGACCCACCCCGTCGGTCCGTCGCTGACCCCTCACCCTACGGTTCTTATCAACCGGCCCTCGCTATATCCATATGAACCGCAGGTCCACGGCGGCGGACTGATTATCTACGACTCCTCCCTGATTGACACGACGCCGACCCGTGGTGATGTGGAGGCCATCGCGATTCCGGCCACGGACATCGCCGATGGACGAGGTTGGGCCCAAGCCGCGAACATGGTGGCCCTGGCGCTCTCCTGAGGCGTCCCTTTGCGCTTGGTCTCTGGGGGACATTGATTGGAGGTTCCCCGAGGCGTCAGTGTGGTGGTCGGTGACCATTGCTTGGAGCAGTCCGGATCATCTTCGCCATCCCGGTATGAAGCTCACATTCGCCTGGGCGGTCTCCTTCGGAAAAGTGACGCACGATGCCATCTTGCGCTCCACCCCTCCCTTCGATGTGGCTCCGTAGGCCATAGGTGACTCCTTCGAAGAAGTCGAGCAAGCGGCCAGCTTGCGCGACGCTCCCTCAACGAGGGAGCCCATTTTCATTCCCTCGGTGTGGCCCGTGGGGTCATGGCTGTCTCCCTTGAAATCCCATCCATGATCTGAGCATGAACGGCGGCCGCTGGTGGACAGGCCTGTAATGGGACTATTTCGCCCTCGCCCGGCGAGCCTCATCGTGAGGCTCCGTCCCATCCGATGGTGCTCCGATTCGGGTTCTGAACATCGACTTTCGGTTACTCGGAGTCGGCCGAGGCCCGAGTCGTGGCAGAACGCCGGAAAAGGTCATTGCCGAACCTTTTTCCCATCCGTATAATGAGTGTGAGACAGAGGACATCGAGGCAGCGGCCGGAGAGCCCACCGAGATGCCACGGCGAGATGGAATGAGGAATGATGATGACGCGACAGAACACGCTGCTGTTGACCCTCACGCTGATTGTATCCGTTTGGTTGACGGTGCCCGCACTGGAAATGGGAGGCAACGGTGATCCGGCCAATGGGTCGGGAGAGACTCCCTCCGAGGGCGACCTCGCCGAATTGGAGCCCACATTGGCCATTGTCGGCGGCTGGTTGATTGATGGCACGGGGCATGTGCCTTACGATGATGCCGTGGTTTTGATCGCCGGCGATAAGATCAAGGCCGTCGGTCGTCGGGGTCGCATCGCCATCCCCCCCGGAGTGGATATCATCGACGCTCAGGGGAAAACCATTCTCCCCGGCATCATTGATGCTCACAATCATCTGGAAGGATTGGGGCTCGGCGAAGACGATCGCGAGTTCACCAATGCGCCGGAGAAATTGAAGACAGTCATTCTGCGGAATGCCCGGTTGGATCTCCTCTCCGGCGTGACCACGATTCGAGAGATGGGTTCGAGCGAGATGGTTCTGGCGCTTCGCGAGCAGATCGAAGCCGTCGGTCCGCGACTGTTCGCCGCCGGGCCGCAGTTGGTGAGGAGAGAGCCCGAGGCTCCCCTCTTCCCCAATCTGCTGGAATTCGATGGACCTCGGGACGCGCGTCGCAAGGTCCGTGACCTCATCGCCAAGGGCGTTGATTTCATCAAAGTGCGACTGACGGCGCGGCGCCCATTGCCCACGTTGCGGGAGATGCGGGCCATCATCGAAGAGGCCCATGATGCCGGCTTGAAGGTCGCTGCGCATACCGATGTCCCTTACGAAGAAGCGGTTCGCCTGGCCATCGAAGCGGGCGTCGATACGCTGGAGCACAGCGCCGTATTGCGGGTGGGCGATGATCTTCTGCTGCGGGAGATGGTGCGGAAGAACATCATCCTGGTGCCGACGTTGTTTCAACTGCAGGCCCAACAGATCGATCCTCTCCTGCGCAGTGACGATCAACTGATCGAGCCACCGCTCGCCGATCGGCTTCCGCCAGAATGGCTTCAGGGATTGAAGCAACGCGCAGCCATCTGGCGTCGGGTGATCAGCGAGTGGCGAACGCTGCGAGGGTATGATCCCCAGGAAGCCCTGCGTGATGCTTATCACTCGGCGGTGCGAGCCCGCTCTTTGGGCGTCAAGCTGGCCATCGGCCCGGACACGGGATCGGATCTCGTGCCGCACGGACGCATCTATCGGGATCTGGAGTTCTATGCCCAGGCTGGATTGCCTCCTATGGAAGTGATCCAGATGTACACTCGAAATGGTGCCGAGGCGTTGGGCAAAGAGAAAGTATTGGGGACCATCGAACCCGGCAAGTTCGCCGATGTGATTCTGATCGACGGCGATCCCCTCTTCGACATGCGCGCCTTCCGCAATGTAGTGATGGTCATCAAGGGCGGCAAAGTGGTTAAGCCGACCCCACGCGAGGCTCAGCAATGACGCATCGTATCACCCTCATCCCTGGCGAGGGCATCGGTCCTGAAGTGACCGCGGCAGTGGTGAGCATCATCGAAGCCAGTGGCGTGGAGATCGCCTGGGAAGAGCACGTCGTCGGTTCGGAAGCCTGGCATCAATTCGGTGATCCGCTGCCCAGCAGCGTCATTCAATCCATCAAAGTCAATCGCGTCGCTCTCAAGGGGCCGGTGACGACGCCGGTGGGCGAAGGGTATCCGAGCATCAACGTGCGCCTGCGCAAGGCCCTCGATCTCTATGCCAATGTGCGTCCCATTCGCAGTCTGCCCGGCGTGCCGAGCAAGTTCGGCGAGATCGATCTGGTGGTGATCCGGGAGAATACCGAGGATCTCTACTCGGGATTGGAGCACATCGTCGTCCCCGGAGTCGTCGAGTCGCTCAAGATCATCACCGAGAAGGCCTCGCTGCGCATTGCCCGTTTCGCCTTCGAGTTGGCCCGCCGCGAAGGCCGGCGGAAGATCACGGCGGTTCATAAGGCCAACATCATGAAGCTGTCCGATGGGTTGTTTCTGGACTGTTTCCGGCGCGTCTCGCGGGAATACCCGGATATCGATGCCGACGATAAGATCGTCGATAATGCCTGCATGCAGTTGGTCATGAATCCGCAGCAATTCGATGTGTTGTTGCTGGAAAACCTCTACGGCGACATCATCTCCGATCTGGCGGCGGGGCTGGTCGGCGGGCTGGGCGTGACACCGGGCGCCAATTTGGGCGACGGCGTAGCCGTGTTCGAGGCCGTGCACGGGACGGCGCCCGATATCGCCGGGAAGAATCTGGCCAATCCTACCGCGTTGCTCCTTTCGGCCATTCTCATGCTCAAGTATATCGGCGAGCGCGAAGCCGCCCGGCGTATCACCGAAGCGTTGCATCGCGTGCTGCTCGCCGGGGAGGTTCGCACTCGGGATCTTGGCGGGCAGGCGACGACGACGGAATTCACCCAGGCCATCATCGATGCCTTGTGACTGCTCAACGCATCTGCACTGACGAGCACCAGGAGCGATATCCGGCGGAATACCTCCGGGGCATCGAGCTGTTCAATGCCGGAGAATATTTCCGGTGCCACGAGGTCCTGGAGAGCCTCTGGCTCGTCTCTTGTGGGCGAGAGAAACTCTTTTATCAGGGCCTCATCATGGCGGCGGTGGCGCTCTATCACTACGAACTCGGTCGATTCGGCGCCGCTCGGACGATGTATCGCAAGGCCAAAGCGCGATTGGAGCAACTGCCAGCGCTATTCATGTCACTCGATCTGCGAGCCTTCATCGATGCTTTGGATGGATTTTTCGACTTCACGGTAGAAGAAGCCCGCACCGGTCGTCACCGTCCTGAAGGACGACCAAAGATCTGGCTTCGAGGATGAAGTGGCGAAGATATGTGAGGGGCGGCTCTACACGAAACTGTGGCGGCTATCTTGAATGTCTCATCCGCCCTGAAGCGGCAAAGCAGAAGAGCTGTAGGCGTCGCCCGCGGCTCCAGTATCCCCGCCGATCCGATCCTGAATGGGTCGCACACGAGGGTGCAACGAGGAGGATTCTTGGCCGATGTCCTCAGTATCTCAGTGATGAGAGGCGCTCCCGGTCGACAAGGTTTCTTGTGTTGCCCGAGCAATGTCCCGCTGATGCTGCCGTCACCGCGACGTTTCTGACAATGCTCTCAACCCTTGAAGATCGGTGATGATGAGCCATCCATGACGTCGCGTGATCAGGCCCCGGCCTTCGGTTCAGCCAGATAGTGCCGCAGACGGCGCTCGGAGATGCCCACCAAGTCGGCCAATTGCTGATTGATCAGACCGACGTGATGGGAGGAGTGTGTTCGCTCCTGTGACTCGACGGGAACGGCAAATCGCAGCAGCAGATTCAGGAATCGCTCTTGAGGTGATTTTTTCAGTTGTTCGACCATTTCATAATGTCGCCGAGCGATCTCCCGGGCGAGAGGGCTCCATAGTTCGGGCTTCGCCTCAAGCGTCCACAAGATGATGCGCCGAGGCACCAGGCGCAGTTGAGAAGGAAGCACCGTCTCGGCCGAGAAGGTATAGGGCTGATTCAGGAACACGGCCACCAGACCTAGCAGTCACCTGTGTGGGCGATGCGGAATATGATCTGGCCGCCGTTTGCTCGGTGCGCGTGAAGACGAACGGCGCCCGAACACACCGCAATGACATGCTTGGACGGACCGCCTTCCTCAAATAGCCGTCGTCTGGCCGCGTATTGGACCAGGGTCGTAGTATGCTCGATCCGGGACCAGAGCTCAGGGAGCCGATAGCATAACCCGCAGAATTCGTTCCTCCCGCAAGGCGGATTCGATGCCAATTCCATGTTTCCCCCTCCTTCAAGGTCAAAAACAACCTGTTCATGATTCCCCGTCTACCGTTCACCACTCGACGTCAGCAAGTGCTCCCTGGCGAGAGACAAACCCCCATCACTCACCCGGTGGGAGTGAATGGTTTGGAACTTTGGTTCCTCAGTCACTCATACGGGTTTCCTCTCCCCCGCTGAGAAGCACAAATCTACATTCGGGTCGAACTCGCCTGGAATTATAGAGGAGTGTGGCTTCTGGAGCAAGCCGGGAATGGAGAGCGGATGCCCGTCACAAATGGCAAGGGCGTGAGAGGCTCACAGTGTCGAAAGGCCGGGCTGCAGGGATCTCATGCCGTGGAGTCTCTACGCACGGATGAGCCGGGCGACAGCGGGTGGCAGTATGAACGACCGCCCGGCATCGTCCGACAAGCTTCCAGCTTGTCGGGTGCGACAAAGTGGCGGCAGAACCGACTATCGCCCGGCATCGACAAAAAGCGGCTTTCCTGGCGGATGGATCAGTTACTGAAGGGAGATTCAACGTCGGCGATCAATTGCTTCACTCGGTCGATGGGGTCGGGAACCAGCCGGCCATCCTCGTCGAGCAGCCGCTTGCGGAGCACGACCTTGGCAAAGCCGCTCTCGACCCGCCCTTGGATGAGGAGCCCGGGTTTGTGGAGCAGGGATTCGATCTCTTCTGGCGACATTCGTTCCAGCAGCAGCAGAGCATCTCGAAGCTGCAATCGGAGCGCCGCTGCCCGCTCCGTGATCCTCGAGCGTAATGCGTCAGCCGTTCCCCAAGTAGATCCATCGGCAAAAACGATACCAGTGACTGTGACATCAACGTAATTCAAGTCTTCCCTGGACCCATCAGGCAATCGGCTCTCTTTGGGAAACGAAAGTCGTTGGCCTGGCTCGAAGGTGTCTCCATCCTTGAGGAAAGCAACGCGAAAGAATTGCCTCCAGGCCGACGTGACCAGTTTTCCTTCAGATGATCGATAGGTGAAGGTTCCCTCTATAGCAGCCACAGGATGGTCGCTGACATTCTCGATGGTCGCACCGTCGTCGGTCACGCTGGTATGAATAGGAACCCCATACTGAGCTCGGATGGGTGACAGACACCCCAGCATCACGAGAAAACCAACCACGGCCATCCCCATTTCCAGCTTCTTCCTTCTCATATGCTCAAGTTTCATTTTACACCTCCGAATGTATGTTTTTCATCCCGGAAAGAGAGGAGAAAACGATAAGACTCCCGGTTTCTATCTCCGCGGAATCACTCGTTCTGCAGTGGCTCACAGACAGGTGTGCATGTCAGGTCCACTCCACACATACGAGCTCCCACCGGCTTCTGAAGTCTTCGCGGCAATAGATGGCTAAACAGAATTGGTCGCCAAATAAAGCCCAGGAAGCGCGGCATTCCGTTGCTGCCGCCCTCAAGATCCATGGAGCAAGAGCAACCGTATAGAGACAGAGACATGTGAATACTGAAACCCGGAACCATCGTTTCAACAGATCAGGCATATCTTCATCCTCCTCTTCAAAAAATTCATTGACAGTTCCATTATATGAAGAGCGCTCACCTTGTCAATGAACAGAACTGGTCTGAACTGGACATAATCGGCCTAAACTGGACAAAATTACCCAAATATTTTACAAGTTTTTACAATTGGCAGCCGTCGCGCTCAATCCGCCAGCCACCCCATGTCCGACCAGTCCGAGCAGCATTCAGCCTCCTCTCCCAGGTCGTCGGTCGAGGCGAGACTTTGGTCCCTGAGGGAACAGCAAGCAGAAGGTGCAGAGGAGCCGCCGCCCGCTGGGCAGCACTATGTGGGCCAACCCTCCCGCCTCCATCCAGGCGCGAATGGTCTTGCGGTTTTTGCGCAGCCGACGGGCCGCTTCCACCATTGTGATGTGTTCGGTCACCTGCTGGCAGCGGTGACAGTAACACTTGAGCATCGCCATCCTCCAGGGCCCTCGGTGATCGGGTCAGGGACGCCCCGGCCTGTGGGGGTCCATCAAGCACTCATGAACTCCCGGGGGTGGAGGCATCCATGAATCGGCGGCCGGGCGAGCGTCGCCGGCGAGGAGTGATCTCCGGTTCCCATCGTTGCTCATGCCTGGGATCTCCTCCTTCGTCGGATCAGAGTTGATCCGCCTCTATTCTGCCAACAAATCGCTTGGCCCACAAGGAAATGCTCCCCCCAGGGGGCGGAAACGTTTTCGCCCCTCGGTCGCGTGACTCTGCCACTGGGTTCTCCACGCGGGGAGGTCCGTGAGCTCATGCTCGGGATGCTTGTCGCACGGGCCGAGCCACAGCGAAGAGGTGAAAAAGGCACGAATAGACAGATTCGCTGATTGATAAAAATTATCAGTTAATTGGTGAATCTGTGCGGAATTTATTTTCAAAGGAATCACCCATGCGCTCACGCACGCCACGAAGGATGAAAATGAGGGAGCGCAAGCTGACAGCTTGCGCCACACACCCCCTTTTCGAAGGGAGCAGCCATGGCCTGGGAGCCACACCGAGGGGATGAAAAGAGAATGCCCGTGGTCCGTCGTCAGCGGTTCGGGGTTCGATCCACGATGGCCCAGCGGACAATCACAGAAGGAAGGGAAAGAATCGGCGTGGATCGGCCTCCCTTATTTTCAAGGGAGAGATGAATGGACAGGCCCGGGAGATCACGCGAGGGGCCAGAGACGGCCCCCGTACAGGGCGTCTCTCAGTGAGGCACACTACGTGAGGTTATCCGGCGCCACCGCCTCCACCGCCGGCTCCGCTTCCGGCTGCGCCCGCTCCGCCCCCTGCGCCATATCCTCCGCCACTATACGCGGCCACATAGACGACGCTGTCGGTGAACAGACCAAAGCACTCGGTGGCCGCCATCGCCGTGGCCAGTTGTTGTCCCGCCTGATCTTTCAATTCCATCCATTCGGGCACGGCGAACGTCGCTTCGCTCCGTTGCCATTTCTTCTTCAACATCTGGAACCAGCGGCGGTTCACCTTGGTGTCCAGCACGAGCAGCGGCAGATGCTCGATCAACATAGCTATAGCGTGCGCCGGCTCTGTGTCCATCAGGCGTTCGATTTCCTCTCTCAGCCCGCGGCCGTAGTTCTGGAATGCTCGTTTGAGTGCTGCGCCGCGAGGCGTGCGCGTATCGATGGCCGAGCTGACGATGAGGAGGCCGGTGCTGGCCAGGAGACCGAGAATCGCCGGGGCCAATAACTCCCGCCACACACTGATCACGACCAGAATGAGGAAGATCACGGCCACTCCCAGCGCCACGGTGGCCATGAGAATCCAGCGGCGTCGCTGTTGCTCGCGTTCCGTCGAGATGAGGCCGATCGATCGGAGCCGCGCCGTGAGCTCATCCAGGATGTCCGAGAAGAGTCCTCTCTTTCGGCTGAACGCCTTCAAGTCGTGCTCATGTTCGAGCGCAGCGAGAACTTTCTCCTCCCATGGCGGCAGGCCCGGAGGATGTTCGATGACCTGAGCGCGAATGTCGAATGAGCGACTCCCCAGGAATCGGCGTCTGATCACGCTCTCGATTTTGATGAGTCCGCGCCGCGCCAGATCGAATACGATGGCCGAGATGGCCGCTTTCGGACGACCACTGTGCGCATAGACGAGTCCGGCGGCTTCAGCGATGGTGATTTGCGGATCGGGGTAACTCGTCACTGCGGTGGAGACGGCTGGGGCGGCAACCCGTCCGACTCGGCGCACGAAGGTCAGCAGGAGAACTCCGATGACGAGGCTCCCGGAGATGAGCATCAACAAGATGCGGAGACCATATCTCATCTCCGATGGAGAAGCACTGGCGATCATTCCAGGGAATCGCACGACGATATGAAAGCGTTGTCGTGGACGCAGGGCATCGTGGTGAAAAGAAATGAACGTCTCTCCGTCCAACCGATGAATCTCGGCCGGCGGATCCGTCTCTATGCCAGAGGCGAATCTCCACGGGAGTTTCACCTGTACGTCGATATCTCGAATGGGCACGTTCCAGTCTCGACCGACGGCGTTCCAGTCGATCACGTTCTGTCCGCGTTCGCTTTTGACGAGGCCACGAGCGATGTAGTCGATGCGAAACGTCCGCGATTGATCGGTCGCAGGGAATGACCATCGCAGTTGGAGTCTCCTCGTCCAACCTTCGGTCACCTCGGCGCGCGTGAGCCTCAAAGGACCATCGGGGCTGGTCACCGAGATGACGTCGATGTCTTCGAATCCGGTGAGAGGAACGGTGCGATAGGCATAGGTGAATGTGCCCCGAGTGAAAGCATAACGAATGGTCTCGCTGACGCGCACATCCCCGTTCTCCTCGACATCCATCACGACGTCATAATCGGCGATGAAATAGCTCTTCTTCTTCGCCGAAGCCTCGCAGGGAGCAAAGAGGAGCCCGAGGAGCGCCAGAAGAATGAAGAGGGAGATTCGCTTCATAGCCGCCTCCGGTCGATGATGTTGTATTATTGCCGGTGAAAAGATATGAGGGCAAGTCCCGCATTCAGCGGCGAGAATCCACCGTATGAAGATCTCATACTCTTGCCGCTCTCGCCCCGGAAACCCGGTTCTCATCTTCCCGGTCCTCGAACGGGGGGGATCGATCGATGACGCGGCTTCATGGCACACTGTGATGAGGGGAACGATGGGGTGTTCGCCGCTCTCGATGAACATCCCATTCCGGCGTGGCTTCGCGTCATGCTCCCCGCTTCAGCAGATTCGTGGGAGCTGCTCGCCGCTCAGCATATCCACGACGCGCCGGGCGCCAATGGCGCTCGTCATCGTCACCAGACCGGGGTCATCATCGGTGACGCGACCGATCAGACGAGCATCGGCACCCAGAGGATGTGCGCGCATGATCGTCAGGACTCGCTCGACATCCGTCGGACCGATGAAGGCGACCAATCGCCCTTCATTGGCGACGTAGAGCGGATCGAGTCCTAAGATCTCGCACGCCCCACGCACGTCTTCGCACACGGGGATAGCACTCTCCTCAATATGGATGTGCACTCCACCGGCTCGAGCGATCTCATTCAACGCGCTCGCCAATCCGCCCCGGGTGAGATCGCGGAGGCAGTGCACATCAATGCCGGCCTGCAGAAGCTGAAGCACGAGATCCGCCAATGGAGCCGTATCACTCTCGATGGGGCTTTCGAACGCCAACCCTTCGCGTACCGCCATGATGGCGATGCCATGGCGTCCGATATCACCATTGAGGAGGATGGCGTCGCCAGGTTGAACGCGATGGGGAGCGATGAGGCAGTTGTGTTCGATGATGCCAATGCCGGTTGTATTGATGAACAGACCATCGCCTTTCCCTTTATCGACGACTTTGGTGTCGCCGGTGACCAGTTGCACCTTGGCTCGTTCGGCGGCCCGTTGCATGGATTGAACGATGTGCCAGAGCGTCTCCATGGGTAAACCTTCTTCCAGGATGAAGCCCGCGCTCAAAAACAGCGGGCGCGCGCCGCACATGGCCAGGTCATTGACTGTGCCGTTGATGGCCAGATCGCCGATAGTACCGCCGGGGAAGACGAGCGGATGGACGACGTACGAATCGGTGGTGAAAGCCAACCGAATGCCCTCCAGATCGAGCACAGCCCCATCGTGTTGAGCGTCGAGCAGCGCGTTGCGGAATGCGGGCAGAAACATTTTCTCGATGAGGTGGTGCATGAGTTCGCCCCCGCCGCCATGGGCGAGCAGAATGTGAGGATATTCGGTGAGGGGAATAGGACATTGAGGGGTGAAATCTCGTTCGGACTCCATAGCTTCGCTCCTCAAGCTGGATTCACGGTGTATCGACCGGGGACCTCCGATACCGATAGTAAGCGGCACACGCTCCTTCGGACGACACCATGGGGGCGCCCAGTGGATGCTCGGGCGTGCATCGGGTGCCGAACGCCGGACACTGGTGGGGAGACATCGCCCCTTGCAGGATGAGCCCGCTCATGCATTCGGCCGGCTCTTCGATCGTGGAATGGGCCACGCCGAATCGCCGTTCGGCGTCAAATTGCGCATACTTTTCCCGCAACCCCAGTCCGCTACGGGGAATCTCTCCCACGCCACGCCACTTCCTGGAGACGACCTGAAAGACTTCCCGGATGAGTTGCTGCGCCGATGGATTCCCGCGCCGGCGGACCGAACGGGTGTACTGATTCTCCACCTCGGCGCGTCCTTCCTCCAATTGCTTGATGCACATGTAAACGCCTTGCAGAATATCCAGCGGTTCGAACCCGGTGACCACAATGGGCACCTGGTATGTCCTGGCGATGGGTTCATACTCGGTATATCCCATGACGGTGCAGACGTGGCCGGCGGCCAGGAATCCTTGCACCCGGTTATGCGGCGAGGAGAGGATGGCTTCCATCGCTGGAGGGACGAGAACGTGCGAGACGAGCAGGAAGAAATTATCAACCCCTTGCCGATGCGCCTGAAAGACGGCCATGGCATTGGCCGGTGCCGTGGTTTCGAATCCCACGGCAAAAAAGACGACGTCTTTATGAGGGTTCTGCTTGGCTAATTCCAGGGCATCGAGCGGAGAGTAAACGATCCGCACGTCGCCGCCATGGGCTTTGACCGTGAGGAGATCTTTCTCCGTGCCCGGCACGCGCAGCATGTCGCCGAACGAGCAAAAGATGACGTCCGGTCGGGACGCGATGTCAATGGCCTTGTCGATGAGTTCGATGGGCGTGACGCACACCGGACAGCCAGGACCATGCACCAGCGTGATCTCTGGAGGCAGGAGCTCGTCGATACCGAATTTCACAATGGTGTGCGTCTGACCGCCGCAGATCTCCATGATCGTCCACGGTCGCGTCGTCAGGCGCGCCAGGGCGCGAGCGTAGCGCCGGGCGGCGCGCGCGTCGCGATACTCGTCGATGAATCTCATCGGGCGTCCTCCTGGAGTTCGATGAGCTCGTCCATCTGCCGGAGGTATTCGAACACGCGTTCGGCCTCTTTCTCATCCACAATGCTGATGGCGAATCCGACATGCACCATCACATAGTCACCGACTTCGGCTTCCGGCACGTAGGAGAGGTTGACCTCTTTGACGATGCCCCCGAAGCTCACTTTCCCCATACGCAAGAGGGGATCATCGCCACTGATACTCACAATCTTTCCAGGAACGGCGAGGCACATGGTCGTCGACATCCTCCTTCCATCGCCACCCGGCGATCACCGCTTGTCCCAGGGCGATACCGCCATCGTTGGGTGGAATCCGCTGGTGCCAGTAGGGACGAAAGCCCTCGGCGCGCAGGCGGTGGACGGCTCGTTCGGTCAAATAGGTATTTTGAAAGCACCCCCCGGTGAGCACGAGGCGTTCTTCCCCCGCGCGCTCGGCTATCGCCACGATGGCTTCGATCAACGTGTTGTGGAATCGGACCGAGATCTCTCCGAGGGCGACGCCACGACGAACATCGTCCACGATCTCCCGCATCATCGGTTCCCAATCGATGATGTAAATGGGCGACGAGGCGCCGGCGGCGAGCCGGACAGGGGAGGGCACCGGTTCCACGATCCGGAATGGATAGGTCGCATCGGTGCGGATGCCATTCAGCGAGAACTCCAGTTCCATCGCGGCCTGTCCCTCGAAGCGTATTCTCTGACGCCGTCCGGCAATGGCAGCCACGGCATCGAATAACCGTCCGACGCTGGACGTTCGCGGCACGTTGAGGTGCTTCTGAAGCATCGTCTGCAAGACGGCGAGTTCCCGGCCAGTGAATGCCCGCACCGGTTCAAGGTCGGTCATCTGGAATAGTGCGGCGCCGAAGATCTCATAGAGCAATCCGAGCGCTGAGCGCCTGGGCTCTTTGATCGCTCGCTCGCCTCCCGGGAGGCCGAACGTTCGGAAGGAAGCCACGCGGACCCAGGCGTCCCCTTCCACGCGCAGGAATTCGCCGCCCCAGATGGTCCCATCCGGCCCGTATCCGGTTCCATCCCAGGCCACGCCCAACACGGGACCCTCCAGTTCGTTCTCCGCCATACAGGAGACAACGTGGGCCACGTGATGTTGAACGTCGATGCTCGGCGCGCCGTGATTCCGGGCGTACTTGGTCGAGAGATACTCCGGATGCGCGTCACGAGCGATGACGGTGGGACGAACATCATAAAGTCGCTGCAAGTCGCTGATGACGCGCTGAAACGCGGTGAAGGCCTCCGCCGTCTCCAGGTCGCCGATGTGCTGGCTGATGAACACCTGATGGTCAACCGTGAGGGCGACGGTGTTTTTCAAGTGAGCGCCCACGGCCAGCAATGGTGGAGATGAACGTTTCAGCGGGAGCGGCAGGGGCGCATAACCGCGAGCGCGGCGCAGCACCAACTCCCGCCCCAACACGATGCGCACCACGGAATCATCCACGTGACGGGCGATCGGTCGATTGTGAACGAGAAACAGGTCGGCGATATCGCCGAGTCGGACGAGCGCATCCCGCTCGTCGATGCATATGGGTTCATCCGAGAGGTTCCCGCTGGTGGCGACTACGGGGAATCCCAGCTCGGCCAGCAGCAGGTGGTGGAGCGGCGTATACGGGAGCATGATGCCGAGAGTGGGATTGTGGGGCGCCACCGCCGGAGAAATCTTCGATGCCGGATCGGGCGGCCTGGTGGACTTGCGCCGAAGCAGGACGATGGGCGATTCCGGCGAGGTGAGAAGACGCTCTTCCAGTTCGGAGACCTCACAATGCGCTTTGACGAGTTCGAGCGACGGATACATCAAGGCGAAGGGTTTCTCTTCCCGGCGCTTGCGCGTCCGCAACCGCCGGACAGCCCGGTCACAGCGCGCATCGACGATGAGATGGAATCCCCCCAATCCCTTGACGGCGACGATGAGACCACGGCGAATGGCCTCGGCCGCTGCGAGCAGGGCCTCGTGATGCGTCGCGAGGACCCTCCCTGTGCCATCCCAGAGTTCGAGGTGCGGGCCGCAGTGGGGACAGGCATTGGGTTGAGCGTGAAAGCGGCGATCTCGTGGATTCTCGTATTCGGCGCGGCATTGCGCGCACATGACAAAACGTTTCATCGTGGTGTGCGATCGATCGTAAGGCAGTGCTTCGATGATCGAGAAGCGGGGGCCGCAATTGGTGCAGTTGGTGAATGGATAACGGTAGCGACGATCTGCGGGATCGAAGATCTCCCTCAAACAGTCGGAGCACGTGGCGATGTCGGGCAGAATCAGTGTCGTTTTGTCTCCCCGGTCATCGCTTGTTCGGATTTCGAATCGCGCGTAGCCGACGGGATCGAGGAATGAATACTCCAGACTGTGAATGAACGAACGGGGCGGTCGTTCGCGGTCCAGACGGAACAAGAAGCTCTCCAGTGGCTGTCGAGCGCCTTCCACTTCGATGAACACGCCTTGCGAGGAATTGAGCACCCAACCGGTGAGGTTCAACTCGGCGGCCAGTCGATAGACGAAAGGACGGAATCCCACGCCTTGCACGGCGCCGCGAATGACGACGCGCAGGCGACGATGGGCCGTTCCGCTGGTTGTTTTCGTCGATCGCGCGTCTTCCGGCATCACACCTCCATTTCCACGCTCTCCAGCAGCACGTCGTGAGCGTACGGGTCATCTGGATCGACCCGGACATTGATGTCCACTCGCGCTCCTTCGGCCATCGTTCCTCGGGCGACCAGAGGGAAGAGGTCGCGAAGATGAGAAGCCGACAGATGAGCATGCGGTCCCAATCGCAGCTTGATGGAGGTGACCCGTTGCGCGCCGCGCTGGCGAGCGAGCGCTTCCACCTGGCGGATGAGATCCAGCATCAGAGAGAACTCGTGCATGAGTCAGATCCTCCTCATCTCCCTGGGTCGGAGAGGCGGTGGACATCCTGCCTGATCCGGCGCAGGAGTTCGGGCATCGCCCGCCTGACCGGCAGGGAGAGTTCGGCGCCGACCTCGAACTGGCGACCTTCGATCCCATAGACGACGAACCATGACGGGAGTTCTCCCAGCGCCCGGGCGATTTCGATGGCTTCGGCCACGCTCAGCGCATGCGTCGAGTGGGCGAACCAACGACCGGGCAGCGGTCCATGGTGGACTTCCCATCGGTGAATCGTTCCCGGCTCGACGCCCGATTGAATGGCGTCGATGAGGATGACCCGTTCGCTGCCGCGCCAGAGTTCCATGAGTTCCAGAGCGTCACCGTTGGTTTCCCGCATCCCTATCTGGTCGGGAAGGGTTCGGCGCAATTGGCGCACGACCAACAGGCCCACGGCGTCATCGCCGCAGTCCATGTTGCCGACGCCGATGATGAGCGGATTCTGCTCAGAAGTCATCGCGCTTCGCCTCGCTCAGGTGCGGGGCGCATCCCACCGACGGTTTCGCCCGATGGGATGCGCTTCCGCACGGGGATGCCCCATCGCTTCACTTCCTGCACCACGGCCGCTATCACCAGTGGTATGGCCTCCTGGACGCGGGGACTCAACCCCAGGCCGATCTCTATTTTGGCTGGAATGACGGCGAGAAGCAATACCTGGCTGGGCGCTCGACCATGAAGCTGCAACGTCCACAAGGCTTCCTTCAAACCGGGATCGTGGGCGGTCAGGCGCCAGGCAGGCGGGGAGGGCAACATCTGCGAGCCTCGATACCGGCGCAATTCGCCCGGGCGACCGTCGCCCTTGGCCACATCGATGACGATGAGGACATCGGCATCAATGAGATACTCCACAAGGTGGAGACCGGGAGTGCCCACGTCCATGAAAGTCACATCCCGGCCAAATTCGTATTCGGCCTCCAACCGCTCGATGACGCGAGGGCCCAGACCATCGTCTCCCATGAGGACATTGCCCAGGCCGAGGATGACCACGCGTCTGGGCGATCCCATCTCGCAGTAATGTTCCCGTCGATTCATGTTCCCTCAGTGAACCTCGACCCGCACAACCTGGTGGCCGTCAGGATCGATGAGGTGAATGGCACAGGCCATGCAGGGATCGAAGGAGTGAATCGTGCGCAACACTTCCAGCGGTCGTTCCGGATCGATCACCGGATTCCCGATCAACGAGGCTTCGTAAGGTCCCATCTGTCCGTCCTCATCTCGCGGCCCGGCGTTCCAGGTCGAGGGGACTACCGCCTGGTAGTTGGCGATGCGCCCGTCCCGGATGACCACCCAATGCGAGAGGGTGCCGCGAGGCGCTTCGTGGAATCCATATCCGCGCTGCTCGCCCGGTGGGAAGGTGGGTGCCACGTAGATGTCGGTATCTCCGGCGGCGACATTCTCGGCCAGGCGTTCCCAGTGCTTCAGTCCCAATTCCGAGAGGACGGCGGCGCGCACGGCCCGGGCCAGATGCCGTCCCCATGTGGAGTGGAGCGCCGCGAGGCCGATCCGGGTGCCGGCCAGGGAGGACGCCCGTGACAACGCCTCATCCACCCATTTGCGGATGAGCGCATGCCCCGAGGCGTAGCCCACCAGCACTTGCGCCAGCGGTCCCACCTGCATGGGGCGTCCACCGAATCGAGGCGCTTTCACCCAGGAGTATTTTCCACGCGGATCGAACGCCGTGTAGTGGGGGATGGTCTCCTCTTCCCAGGGCGGTCGGGTCCAGTGCCCTCGATACCAGGAGTGAGCGATGCATTCGGTCACATTGTCCCGGAAGTAGGGGTCGGCGAAGCTCTGGAACGTCCTCACCGTCTCCAGGCGACCATCAAAGATGGTGCCGCCCGGCAAATCGAACGTCGTGCCCCGGGTATCCAGAGGCATGTCGGGGACGGCCAGGTAGTTGGTGACTCCCGCTCCGTAGCCCAGCCATTCGGGATATCCGGCTCCCATGGCGATGACATCCGGCAGGTACACCTGTTGAATGAATGCCGCCACCTCTTCGAACAGCTCCTTGATCCAGTAGAGTTTTTCCATGTTGAGGGCGTCCTGATGATCGAGATCGATGGGATTGGTCACTCCGCCCACGGCCAGATTCTGGATGTTGGGCGTTTTTCCGCCCAGTATGGCGACGATCTGATTGGCTTTGCGCTGGTATTGGAGCGCCTGGAGATAATGGGCGACGGCCAGCAGATTGATCTCTGGCGGGAGCTTCATCGCCGGATGACCCCAGTAGCCGTTGGCGAAGATGCCCAGTTGACCGCTGTCCAGAATCGCGCGTATTCGTTGCTTCACCGCGTGAAGCTCTCGACGACTGTTGCCCGGCCAGGAAGAGAGCGTCTCGGCGAGTCGGGAGGCTTTTCCGGGATCTGCTTTGGGGACGGTGGTGATGTCCACCCAGTCCAATGCCGAGAGGTGGTAAAAGTGCACCACATGATCGTGCAGGGCATGAGCGGCGAGGATGAGGTTGCGGATGTATTGCGCGTTGAGAGGGATCTCCAGGCCCAATGCCTGCTCCACGGCGCGCACCGAAGTGATGGCATGAACGGTGGTGCAAACGCCGCAGATGCGTTGGGCGAAGAACCAGGCATCACGCGGATCTCGCCCCTGGAGGATGAGTTCCAGCCCCCGCCACATTTGACCGGACGCCCAAGCGTTGCGGACGACGCCCCGATCCACCTCCACATCAATGCGGAGATGACCTTCAATGCGAGTGATGGGATCGATGACGATGCGTCTGCCCATAGGCACCTCCTAACGTTCAACGGTGGCCGCGGTGAGCCCACCGAGAATCGGGAACCTCCGGACGATGGCCACATAGCCCAGGATCTCCAGTGCCACGATGCTCATGCTGATCACCAACTCGGGGACCGATGGAAAGTAGATCCATCCTCTCCCCGGATTGAATGCGATGAGATAGACGTCGAATCGATACCACGCCCCGGCCAACATCATCAGCATGGCGGCGCGGAAGAGCGATCCCGAACGGGACCGCGCCCGCCGAGAGAGGAGCATCAATGCCGGCGCCAGGAATAATGCCACCTCGACGAGGAACAGCAGACTGTAGCCATCGAAGCGGAACGCCGCGGCGAGTTGCCCTCGAACAACTACATCGGCGAACCGAGCGATGAGATAAACCAACAGCACACCCACCATGACCGAAGACAAGGAGGCCAGCATGCGCTTCTCCACACGCCGATGGAACAAATGACTGGATAACGCCGATTCGAATACAACGACTGCATATCCCATGGCGATGCAGGAGATGAGGAAGAGCAGGGGAAGCAAAGGCGTATGCCACAGGGGATGCAGCTTGTGGGTGGCGATCAGCAGCAGTGAACCGAGAGAGGATTGATGCATCGTGGGCAGCAGAATGCCCAGAGCGATGATCCAGATGAGCGCTCGCTGCAGGATGGGATCGCCCTTCTGGGAGATCCATCGGAGCGCCCTCGATGCGCTCTGGCGCCATCGCTCCAGGAAAGCCGGCGAGAGTTCGATCCACAGCACGACCACATAGGCCATGATGCAGAGGGCTACTTCCAGCAAGACCGAGTTCGGATTCCATCGCCACACGTAGAGCACCTTGTAGAGATTCCAGTACCGTCCCACGTCCAGGACGATAGCCAGTCCGGCCAAGGTGTACCCGAGCGCGCTGGTGACCAGGGCCGGGCGCACCAGGGGGTGATACGCTCCTTTATTCAGCACGTAGACGAGAATGGCGATGGCATAACCGCCGCAGGCTAGAGCCGTTCCCGTGACGACGTCGAAGGCGATCCAGAGCCCCCAGGGATATCCATCGTTGAGTGCCGTGGTCGCCCCCAGACCGGCCAGGAATCGCCAGAGCATCATCACCACTCCGGCGCCGACCAGGATGCGGAGGAGGCGGAACGACCGGGGGAGCGTCGCTTCGGGTAAGGCATGAACGTGTGGATTCATGTCTCCTCCTTCCGTCCATCGACCGACCGCTGACGGTGATGGCGTCGAACTGCCGCTCCGATCAGAACGTAGAGAGCGGCCGGCACGATGAAGCCCTTGTAGATGCCGTGTTGCACGGTTTCAGAGAGCCTGGGGATGGGCTCAGTCCCCAGATGGGGGAGCCCCAACTTCTCGAAGGGGACTGAAGAGAGATAGAGGACCTGGGTTCCCCCGGCGTCGGATTCCCCGTAGACCTTGGGAACATACCGGTCCGGGTGACGAGCGATGCGGCGTTTGGCCTCCGCCAGGAGAGCCTTTCGTTTCCCGAACTGCACCGCGCCAGTGGGACAGACCTCGCAGCAGGCGGGGCGTCGTCCCCGAGCCAGCAAGTGGCGGCACATCTCGCACTTGACGATCTTGGGCGTCGGCGAGTCCCACTGGAATCGGGGGACGTCGAACGGGCATGCGACCTGACAATATCGGCAGCCGATGCACCGGTCGGGATCGTAGGCCACGATACCCCCTTCGCTCTTGTGCATCGCTCCGATCATGCACACGGAGACGCACGCCGGATCGAGACAATGGAGACATTGTCTCTTCATGTAGGACTGGCCTTCCCGGCCCCGGTAGCGCTGAATGACGGTCTTCGTCCTTCCCGAGAGATCGACCGGATCATCCCACGGATGTCCGGGTTTCTCATAGGGCAAGTGGTTGGCTCTTCGGCAAGCCACCATACAGGTCTTGCAGCCGATGCACCGGGTGGCGTCGTACAGCATGCCCACGGCGTCTTCGGCAACTGGCCGGCGCGAGCGCGCTGTCACCGGGCGCGCGCCTGTCGCCGTGGCCACTCCCACGGCTCCCAGTCCCTTGAGCAGAGCGCGTCGATTCATCGTCATGATGACACCTCCTCGGACGCTTCGGGCGGTGACTCCTCCTCGTCCAGTTTTCTCGCCCATCGGAAACCGGCGCCGAGAAGCGCCCCACCCACCAGGCCAGCGATGCCCGTCGCCACGGGACTGACCTTTCCGCGCTCGGGGGCCGTGGAGGGGAACGTGGAGGGTGGAGTGGGATGCTCGATCTTCACCGTGGTGTGAATGGGAACCCGAAAAGCCAGATGTGGCTCGGTGCAGCCGGCACAGGGGTGCCCGACGCCGATGGGCCACGCGCCCACTTCGCCAAACCGTTTCAGCGCGCACGGCGCGTGGGTCTGCGGTCCTTTGCATCCCAGCTTGTAGAGACAATAGCCCCTCCGATGCCCCTCGTCGCCGAAGGTTTCGGCAAACCGGCCGGCGTCGAAGTGGGGACGGCGCGGGCAATCTTCATGAATCGTTCGCCGATAGGCAAACAAGGGACGTCCCCATTCATCGAGCGCCGGTAGCGTGCCAAACGTGACGAATTGGAGAACCACGCCGAGAAACGTGTAAGGATTGGCCGGGCAGCCGGGAATGGTCACTACCCGTCTATCCTTCAGAACGTGCGGAGCTCCCTTCGCTCCGGTGGGATTGGGATCGGCCGAGGGCACGCCGCCGAACGAAGCGCATGATCCGATGGCGATGATCGCTCCCGCCCGCCTGGCCGTTTCTTTTACGATCTCCAGCGCCGTACGCCCGCCGATCCGGCAGTAGATTCCACCATCCTTGGTGGGGATCGCCCCCTCGATGACGCACACGTACTGGCCGGCGTGCTCTTCTATGGCTCGGCGTCGCGCCGCTTCGGCCTGCTCTCCGGCGGCCGCGCATAACGCTTCATGATAATCCAGTGAGATGACGTCGAGGATGAGGTCGGCGAGTCCTGGATGGCTGGTTCTCAGGAGCGATTCTGTGCACCCGGTGCACTCTTGGAAGGACAGCCAGATGACCGATGGTTTGAGGCCATGATCAACGGCCTCCACCATCTTTCGGGCGGCCGAGGCCGGCAAGCCCACGGCCGCCGCCGCCATCAAGCAGAGTTTGACGAATTCGCGGCGATCGAGGCGACCGCTTTCTGAACTGTCGAATGGTCCACGGCGTCTGGCCTGCGACATGGCTCCCTCCTTCCTGCCACCTCAGGGGGTGACAAACTTCTGAATCGGTAGCCTCTCTTCCTGACCGGTTGCCCGCGGCCATTCCGCCTCCGGAGGCTCTTGGCTTCCAGTTTGCTGAGAAGTTCGGCAACGTCGTTCAACGCCAGTACCACATCCATGATCCTTTCCCCTCCTTGTCTACGCCCGTCTCCACTATTGAATATGCAACTTTCGTGCCATTGGTGGTCGCGCCCATCGCTCTCGTGACGGCGGGTTGTTGTTGATTCTCAATCAGTTACCGAGTTCGACGGAGAAGGGTTTCCGTCTCGCTGGCGCTCAAAGAGCGGATTGGGCGATTTTGCTCGTCGAACGGGTTAAATCTCCGGCGAGTCGTGTGGGAAGTGCAGGACCCGTGTGCCCCTCATTCCCGCTCGATGTTCACCTTCAGGAAATGGGTGGCACAGGAGATGCAAGGGTCGTAATTGCGAATCGCCTGTTCGCACTGCCAGGTGAGGTCTTCCAGTGGCAGGTTCAACCGATTGGGGATGAATCGTCGCAGATCTTCTTCAATGGTCTTTTGATTTTGCGCCGTCGGGGGGACGATCTTGGCGTCGAGAATCATGCCGCGCTCGTCGAGCCGATATCGATGGTAGAGAATGCCTCGGGGCGCCTCCGTACATCCGTATCCTGTCGCCGCTCGCGGCTCGATATCGATGGCGGGCGCTTCAGGCTGTTCATACGTTTCGATGAGCCGCAGCGCTTCATCGCAGGCATAGAGCGTCTCCAGACTGCGAACGACGATGCTCTGAAAAGGATTGCCACAGGGGGGCTCCAGTCCCACCTCTCGCGCCACCTCTTGCACCAATGGTGAGAGATGATCGAAATTCAAATTGTAGCGAGCCAGTGGCCCGACCAGATAGGCGCTGCCATCTTTGAGCCTCGAGTGCAGCGCGTTGGAATGGGGAACCTGCTCCTCGATGAAGAATTGATCGTATTGATCGGCGGCGATGTCCAAACCTTTATTGGAGACGAGGCGGCCTTCATTGAAGGGATATTCATCCGGATGGCGAAGGGCGACGAACTGATAATCGCTGACAAATTCGGGGAAGGGGAACGAGGCCGTCCAGCGGACCGTCTCCACTGCCGCCTCCCGCGCCCATTTCAGTTTCTCGGCCAGCGGCTGCAACTCTCGCCGCGTGGGCACCTTGTAGAAACCACCGACCTTGATGTTAATGGGATGGATTTCGCGGCCACCGAGTCGAGCGACGATCTCGTTGCCCGTCTTCTTCAATTGCAATCCGCGCTGGACGATGTCCCGATGCTCGCGCGCCAACTGGATGGCATCAGGATAGCCGAGGAAATCGGGCGCGTGGAGCATATAGACGTGCAGCATGTGACTCTCGATCCACTCACCACAGTAGATGAGTCGGCGCAGGGCGCGCAGAGGGCCGTCGACGCTCGCGCCGAACGCTCGTTCGATGGCGTGAACGGCGCTCATCTGATAGGCGATGGGACAGATGCCGCAGATGCGAGCGGTGATATCGGGCGCTTCGCTGTAATGCCGTCCCCGCAACAGCGCTTCGAAGAAGCGCGGCGGTTCGAAGATCTTCAGCTTCACGTCGATGACACGATCGGCCTTCAGCTTGACGAGAAGCGCTCCTTCGCCCTCGACGCGCGCCAGGTAATCGACCTTGATCGTTCGGATTTTATTGCTCATGGCGCTCGCTCTCCCTGCGAAAGGCATCGGCATAGGCGTTGAATCCGCGAAACACGCGTACCACGTCTTCCTCGCCCACGCCCAGGCGCTGCCACCAGGCGCTCAGTGATGCGGTATTGGGCGTTTCCATGGGACCGAAGCACCCGTAACAACCGCGATGATAGGAGGGACAGAGGGCCTCGCAGCCGGCATGAGTGACCGGCCCCAGACAGGGCGTCCCGCGCGCGACCATCACGCACACCGTTCCGCGTCGCTTGCACTCGATGCACACGCTGTGAGGCGGCGTGTTCGGTCGGCGCCCGTGAAGGAAGGCGCTGAGCACCTCGATGAGTTGTCGTTTGTTGATCGGACAGCCGCGCAACTCGAAATCCACGGTGACGTGATCGGCAATCGGCGTCGATGTCTTCAACGTCTCGATGTACGCCGGCGTCGCGTAGACGATGGAGAGGAATTCGTTCACGTCTTTGAAATTGCGCAGCGCTTGAATGCCCCCGGCCGTGGCGCAGGCGCCGATGGTCACCAGATATCTGGAGGCTCGACGGATTTTATGAATGCGCTCGGCGTCGCGCGGCGTGGTGATCGACCCTTCAACCAGGGAGAGATCGTAGGGGCCTTTGACGACGGCTCGCGACGCTTCCAGGAAATAGGCGATGTCCACCTCTCCGGCCACGGCGAGCAACTCGTCTTCGCAGTCCAGCAGGCTCAACTGGCAGCCATCACAAGAGGCGAACTTCCAGACGGCGAGTTTGGGTTTGCGCGATCGTGGCATCTCACAACTCCCGAATGGTCAACAAGTCTTTCACGCTCCGATAAGGAAACACCGGCCCGTCCTTGCACACGAACGTCGGTCCAAACTGGCAGTGACCGCAGAATCCGATGGCGCATTTCATGTTGCGTTCCATGGAGATGAAGATACGCTCGGCAGGGACGCCACGCCGGACGAGTTCTCGTGCGGCGAATCGCATCATCACTTCGGGACCGCATATCATGGCCACCGTATTGAGCGGATCGAACGGGGCGCGGGCGATGAGCGTCGTGACCACACCAACATTGCCGCGCCAATTGCCAAGAGCGTGATCGACGGTGATGAGCACGTCAAAATCGAAATGACCGCGCCATCGGGCGAGTTCGCGCCGATAGAGGATGTCAGCCGGCGTACGCGTGCCATAGAGGAGGACGACGCGACCATATTTGACGCGCTCGGCCAGGATTCGATACACGGCCGGACGGAGCGGCGCCAGTCCGATGCCCCCGGCGATGAGAACGACGTCGTTCCCTTCGGCGTCGCTCAACGGCCAGTGACTACCGAACGGTCCTCGCACCCCCACCATATCGCCGGGCCGAAGCTGGCGCAATGCCGTGGTCACCGTCCCCACGGCGCGGATGGTGTGCACGACGGTCGTCGGGTCGGCCGGATCGCCGCTGATCGAAATGGGGACTTCGCCCACGCCGAAGACATAGAGCATGTTGAACTGACCGGGAAGGAAGGCGGGGATGGTGGAGAGCGGCTGAGAGGCGGTGGCCGGAATATCCCATTCGGCGCTCTCTCCTCGCATGATCGGCTTCTCTTGCGCCGTCCCCTCCCGGGATGCCGGTTGAAGCTCCAGCGTGAACGTATCGTGCGTTTCGCGCCGCCGCCGGCGAACGCGATAAGGATGGGGGACCATCGGCTGAGGAGCTCCTATGCTCATCGGTCGATCAGGAATGAACGCCATAGACGTCCAGAAGCTGAAGGCGCGTCGCTTGTAACCGCTGCATGATGATATGGGCGAATCGTTTGACCAGTTGGTAACCGAGGTCGTGGTCTTCTTCGCATTTGGTGCGCAGACATTTCCCATCCAGAGCGATGGCTCGAGTGAGCGTGACGGCGCGCGCGTCAAAGTGCCAGTGGTAAGGTGGAAAGAGCCACGACCATCCGAGCACTTCGCCTTGGCCGATGGTCTCGATGGTGATCGGCCCTCGCTGAGGAACGAAAATCTCCAGCGCGACCTGACCATGACGAATGATGTAGAAGGCGTTGGCTTCCTCGCCTTCGCGGAAGATGAAGGTTCCGGCATCGAACCGCACGTTGGTGGCACATCCGACGATCAGGTCGAGATGACGAGGCTCCAATCCCTCGAAGAAGGGATGTTCGGCCAGAAGGGGTTTGAGCGTCTCCATGCTCATTGCTCCTTTCCCGGTGAAGGGGCGCTCTCCGTCCGTTCGCTCTCCCGAATGGCGCGGACCTCTTCGGTGATGTCAATGGCCACCGGACACCAGGTGATACACCGCCCGCAACCGACGCACCCCGAGGTTCCAAATTGATCGATCCAGGTCGCCAGCTTATGTGTCATCCACTGGCGGTAGCGCGCTTTGGCCGACGCGCGAACGCGACCGCCGGCCAGATAAGTGAAATCCAGTGTGAAACAGGAATCCCATTTTCGCCATCGCTCGGCTCGCTGGCCCGAGAGATCGGTCACCTCTTCTACCGTGGTGCAGAAACAGGTCGGGCAAACCATGGTGCAATTGCCGCAGGTGAGGCAACGACGGGCCACATCGTCCCAGCGAGGATGTTCGTAGTGGCGATAGAGCAACTCCTTGATATCGCCCGTTTCCATGGTGCGCCCCATGTGCGCCGCTGTCTTGGCCACCAGCTCATCGACCGCCGCTCGTTCGGCGTCGTTCGCCGCCCGGCAGGGGACATCGCCGAGGAGTTCGGCTCCCCGCTCTGTACCAACCTCGACGATGAACTCATGGCGCTCGGCATCCAGGAGTTCGGTCAACGCCAGATCGAATCCAAAGGTGACCCGAGGTCCCGTGTTCATCGAGGCGCAGAAGCAGGTGCCGCCCGCCTGTCCACAGTTCACGGCCACGATGAACGCGCCAGAGCGGCGCGCCTTGTATACGGGGTCGACAAAGGCTCCTTCGAGGAAGATCTTGTCTTGAATCGCCAGCGCGTGGAGCTCACATGAGCGAACGCCAATGAAGGCGAATGGAGGCCCCATCTCCGTCTCTTCGATGACGCGAAAGCGGCCATTCTCCCGCTCTGCCCGCCATAATCGGAGAGCCGGAGGATGAACGAACTTCTTCCACGAGTGTGGACCAACGGCATAGCCGAACACCGCCTCGTCATTACGCCGTTTCAGCCGGTAGTACCCTCCATCCTGCTCATCGGTCCAGCCGATGGGGAGGTCTTCGGCGGACGTCAGGAGATCGTAGATGATCGCTTCATCGCGCACCGTCGGGCCGACAATCTGATAACCTCTCTGGCGCAAAGCGTCGAATAGTCGCTCCAAATGCGCCCGTTCGATGACGACGACATCGCCGACCTGAATCCCCGATGCTCCCATCATGCGCCAGGCCTCCGCCCGGTATTATAACCGGAACCGATCCACTTTGTCGTCGCGTGGTTCTCATGTCTCATCGCCGGGCGGCGGAGCTGGCGCCTTCATGATCGACGGCTCATCAGCGCGAATGTTCGGCGAATCGCCGGGGGGATATGTGGGCACCGGTTCCTTCTGGTGCGTTCGGCTCTCCATACTGAATGGGAGGGATACCTTCCCGGGATCATCACCGATTGGGGAGAGAGGTCTCAGTGCGTTACACCACCTGAATTTCCGATTCACCCTCACCCTTCAGGAAGCGCTCATAGGCGAAGGGCGTGATGTCCATTCCCGGCGATCGCCCACAGATGAGATCGGCCAGAATGCGACCGGCGGCCGGAGAGTGTTGAAATCCGTGACCGCTGAATCCGTTGATCATAAAGAAGCCCTCGATGTGAGGAGCCGGGCCAATGATGGGCATGGCATCGGGGGTGACTTCATAGAGCCCGGCCCAGGCGCGCTGCACGCCGGCGTGGGCCAACGCGGGCAAGCGGCGCACGGCCACGGGAGTGACCTTTTCCAGGAATGCCCAATTCACCGTCATGTCGAATCCCGGGGGTTCATCAGGATCAGACATGCCGAACAGAATCCCTGGCCCTTCGCGGTGAAAGTAGAAGGTCGTCTCGAAGTCGATGACCATGATGCGCGAATCCGGCACCTCCCATGCCTGAGCGACTTCTGGATGGGATGTCTCTCCCATGGGTCGCGCGATGAAGATATGTCGGCGATAGGGGAGGACGGGGATGTCGAGCCCGACCATCTGGCCGATGCGGCGCGCCCACGGTCCGGTGGCGTTGACCACCACCGGCGTCCCGATGGTGCCCGCTGAGGTCTCCACGGAGACAATCCGTCCGCCCTGCACATTGATGTTCAGGACCTCGGTGTGACGACAAATGTCGATGCCCGCCGCCCGGGCCGCTCTGGCGAAGCCGTGCGTGACGCCATGAGGATCAGCAATTCCATCGCGAGGACAGAACGTGGCCGCGATCACCCCATCCACCCGAAGTCCCGGTGCGAGCCTCTCGGCTTCGGAGGGCGTCAACCAATCGACGTCCACGCCGAGCCGACGCTGCATCTCTACGCTGCGACGGAATCGCTCGACGTGCTCATCGGAGGAGAGAAGGAACAGGTAGCCATCCTGATGGAAGTCGATCTCGGTACCCACTTCTTCGGCGAAGTGCTCGAAGAATCGGATGGACTCGATGGAGAGGCGGACGTTGGCTTCGTGGGAGAACTGATGGCGAACGCCGCCGGCGTTGCGTCCGGTCGATCCCATGCCCAGCCGGGGCGCGCGCTCGACGAGGACCACATCGGTTACGCCGCGGCGGGCCAGATGATAGGCCACGCTCGTGCCCATGCATCCTCCGCCGATGATGACCACATCGGCCGATGTTCTCATAACCCGGTCATCTCCCGAGCCTCAATTATAACCCACAATTGTCTGTGGTGATCCTGCCGCTTCTATGGTTAATGGTCCATGGATTTCCACGGTGGGGAGCGAGATGGACCCCGCTTGTCTTCGTGGTCGATCTGTGAGAATCTCGCTTTTTCTGTGTTCATCTGTGTGCTATTGGAATCGCCTACGGATGGGCAAGTCGGGCGACGAGCAGTTCCAGTTGCTGACGATGACTGAAGAAGTAGAGATAGCCTCGTTGATCGACCCCCACCAATTGTCCCCATTGGCCGGGGACGTCCATCACCCGAATGATGTCCATCGTCGCGGGATCAACCAGGTACAGCTCGGTTCTCGGTCGCCCACTGGCGTCCAGCCGCGCGACATCGAACAGGAGCCAATCGCCGAGGATATACACGCCCCGCACCTTAGCACAGGCGTGAGCGGCTCCGTTCCAACGAGACCGGGGGGCCTCAATACGCTCAGACTCGCTCATCGTCTCATTACCACGCTTCCCTTAACAGACCGTCGGGGATCTCTCGTTGGACTCATCCGAATTAGCGAGCGAATGGGTCTTTCAGTGCCGCGATCACCCGATTCAGCACGTCTACGGCATCAGACCGCAACATGCCCTGCTCATCAAGCAGCATCTTTCGGAACAGGATGCGATACCTCATGCCGGGGAAGAGCCCGTACAGGCCAGATCCTCCAGTCGTTTGAGTGGCGCTCAGTTGATCGGCGATCATCTGGGCGGGCAATCTCTGACATCCCTCGCGCAACCGCTCGGCGATGACGCGCATCTCGGCGATCTCCCGTTCCAACCGGCTATAGACGAGGTCGCCCTCCTCGCCCCAGCGGCTCCCGTCTATGAAGACCACTCCCGTGATCCGGACGGCGACATGGTGGAGTTCGTGTGGCTCGCCGACGATGAAACCGGGAGGTGCGAGTATCGGTACGGTGACCTCTTCTCCCGGTTTCCATCCCCCTTTCGGAATGAAGCTCGCGCCTCCAAAATTCCATCCGCGGGGAACAAATCCGCCATCGCGGACGCCGAACTCCCAGACGCCGCGTACGGCGAGGATGGGATCATCACTCACATTGGTGAGCGTCATGAATCCATCTCCATAGGTGCGTTTGCCCAGGAGGACCTCAACCTGAGCCCTGACGGGGGCTTCCTGTGCGGCGTTCGACGCCGTGACGACGTGCCCCTGACCACCTTCTCGATCAATGGCTGGGGTCATGGGGGGGAGATCTTGTGCCTGTAGCTCGGTGATCTCACCCAAGGGGGCGAAGAGAACGAGCAACGATGTGACTGTGAAACGAAATGGCACACTTCTCATTTCGTCACCTCCTTCAATAAGGGGTGCAGATGGACGCAGATTCAACCCCTGGCTGATCGGCCTCCATCCGTCGCCTCCATGGTCATCGGTATCTCCTCAATTTTTTTCATCTCCTCGGTGTGGCTCGCCAGGCCATGAGTGACTCCTTACCGAAGAGAGACAAATCACGCATCTTGCATCCATCAGTGAATCTACTGGCCCGTGCCTCTTGGCATCCATCATTGTGGACATCAGCCGGTGAGCGATTCCGGCGCGAGCCAATGGCTACTCCCAGGTTGGACAAGACGCCTCAACCCAACCCTGCGTTTCCGTCCAGAAAAACCATTGGCAGCACGTGACGCCATCATACTCGGCGCACGATTCAACCAGCGGACAGCTCAGATTGACTGTGTGAGGTAGAAAAAGCAGGAGCAGTAGGAGCATCATCGTCAGTATCGTACGCTTCATCGTCCATCACCTCCCTGACGTTTCTCCATATATGCCTCACTCCCGGAACAGCCTGTGCAAAAGCCCATGGACGGCGTCCACGATTCACCATCGCGTTGAGCTCACGCTCTGGCAAGCGGCTCACTGCACCAATTGAGCCTCTGGTGGAGGCGCGAACGCGAACATGGCATCGGGAAGCCCCTCATCGACCTTCACCGAGGTGATGGCCAGAGTCACTCGGCTCTCCCGCTGATCGGATGACGCCGAGCCGAACGTACTCTCGATCTTCCAGGGGATGAAATCCCGGACGCCAACCCATACCTTCACCCGCCCACGATCGTATCCGCTCAGCATCTCCTGATTCATCTGAGCAGTGAGGAGAGAGCAAAGAACGTCCTCTCCCGACCAGAGGTGCAGAGACTCCCGACCGACCAGTGTGATGCTGTGAATCACATCCGCCGTGGGCACGATGAGGACCGGGACGCTTCTGATCTGAAGGGGAATGGGCAGACCCATCCAGTGGTCGAACGCCGGAAGGTGAGTGGGAGCCGGCCTCTGGGTATACGTTTGGCTTCTCCCACGAAACGTCCACATCCAGTCGCCATCGGACACCATGAGCACGGAGGCTTCGCCTTTGATCTCGAAGCGGAACCGGTTGGGTCGTTTGAATGCTGCCACGAAGGGGCGTTCGACGCGCTTGATGACACCCTGATGCTTCGTCTCCGTGATGAGCACGCCTTCCAGGAGCACATCCTGGATGCGCTGTCGATGCGCTTCGATCTCCCGGAGCAACGCCGTCGGTTCGCGCTGACTCCGAGCGAGTAAAGAAATCGCGAGAAGAAACAGTAGTGGGACGACGAAGTAAGTAACCATCAACCTATATCGATTCATCGCTCACCTCCCATCGCGTATAATGCCTGTGTCCGTGGGGCGCGAGTCCTCGCCGACCCGGCTAGATGTTGCCTTAATCGCTCGCACCCTTCCAGCTTGGAGTGGCAATGATCCTTCACATGACTATGGGCCAATGAAGCTCCCATGGCGATCATTCTCCACAGGAACACCGTTCAATACAGAGATCCATGTCTAGCTGGATCCTTCTGCATTCACTCTGAAAAAAGTTGATCTGAGTCGCTATAACGGCGGCACAACAAGTTGCCGCGAGCACCGGATCCTCCAGAAAGCAACAGGCCAGACACCCTTGAACGATATTCGCTTCTACGGTATTCTGAAGGCTTCGAACATCGTCTTCGGCATCAGAGGTACACCGATCGATACATCGCATGAGTTCCGGACAGTCTGGAAAGACGATGATGACCGTTGATAAATCGCATTCCAGTGGCCCGAATATTGGTGGGATGATCTGACAAACCTCAGTAGCACTGGCCGCCTTTGAGAACCTATTGTGATGTGTGTGTGAGTTCCTGGACGCACTCATCGTGGGTGAGGTTGTCCAACGGTAATTGCGACAGGAAGAAATGGGATGAGCGTAAACATTCCCTACCGAGTCCGGACTCGCATCAAAAGGCCCACCACAGTACACAAGTATAGCCAGACCCATTTGCCAGACAACACGCTTCAGGGTCTGAGAACTCGTTGCCTTCAAAGCCAACAAGAGGAGCCCTCGCCATAGTTGTTTGATCATACGGCCTCCTTCTGGCGGCTGTCACCCTGACTCGGGAACGAGCCGGTTGCACCAGGAGATTTTTCCTGCTCATCATCCAACATCAAGTTTTCACCGGCCAGCTTTGTGGCCCGCTCAACGGGCTTCTCCGCCTTTGGTGCCGAACCCTCATGTGGTCGAATCGGTTCGGGCGAGAGGTGGGCGACGAGCAGTTCCAGTTGCTGACGATGACTGAAGAAGTAGAGATAGCCTCGTTGATCAACGCCCACCAATTGTCCCCATTGGCCGGGGACGTCCATCACCCGAATGATGTCCATCGTCGCGGGATCAACCAGGTACAGCTCGGTTCTCGGTCGCCCACTGGCGTCCAGCCGCGCGACATCGAACAGGAGCCAATCGCCGAGGATATACACGCCCCGCACCTTGACCGCCACATCGGCCTCGTGTTGCAGCAAGTTGGGTGCACGTCGTTTCAGATGTCCATCCAGGTCGTAAACCTCGGGCGCGAACTCGTTCTGGCGACAGAAGACGACCTGATGACGAGCGCCATCGATGACCACCGAGGAATAGAGAGCTGCATTGATGCGCTCATCGAGCGAGAGGATGCGCTCATCCCAACGGGCGAAGGCGGTGAGGAATCGTCCCTCTTTGGTGTAGACGTGCACCAGGTGCCCATCGATGGCTTCTTTCCGCTCTCCGCGGAGGGCAATCAGATAGAGGCGATCGGCGGTGGGCAAAATCCGTTCGACCTTGGTCCACGGCGTCAAGATGACGCCGAGTGGCCGGAAATCCGGCGAGAGAACGCGAATGAGGCTGCACTCTCCCTCGGCGGTCGGTTCGAACGAGGGATAGTAGATCGTGCCATCGGCATCCACGCCGACGACGGGGAGGATGAGATCGGGGCTGGTGAATTCCCTCAGCTTGCGCCCCGAGCGGTCGAAGACGCGGAGCGTTCCCGGGCCGGTGAGGCGACCTCGCTCTCGCTGGATCTCCACCAGGTAGACGTTCCCATCCTGGCCGAGGACGGCTCTGAAGACATTCTTCGTCTTGGCCCCCAACGTGACCCGGAGCACGGGCGTGAGCGTCTCTGTCCCGGCCAGACTCCAACTCGTGGCGAAAAGGATCACAACTATCGCGCTGGTGAATCGTCTCATCATCATGCACCTCCTCGTCAAAATACACAGGGAAGAGGTTCACACTGAGTAATGTAGGTTTCATAGCAGAGCCCCGTCGTGAAATCGCAACACAAGCACGGCACCGCAGAGTGACACGCACAATCAGAAGGCCAGGGGCTGCGCTCGCACCACTGATCATAGCACGCAAAGCCATCCGAACAGGCGTATCCGGCCCGTAACGGCCAGTGGCAGTCCAACTGGGCAGCAGCAATAGTTCCAGTATGAGGAGGAACCGTTACTCCCCTCCAGTTCTCGCTGCTCCTGAATGACAATGCCCGGTTGGAGGGAATCGTCACCATCAAACCAAGCATCAGAAGAAGCAAGGAGGTCGCCTTCTTCTTTCTCATCGAAGGTTGTGAAGTTGCTCCTCCTTACGGAGCAGTCGGTCCCATCCCTCCCGTGAGGGAGAATCGTTCAAGTCGAATGGGCTTCCGATTAGCCAGCAGGTACAGGTAATCCTGCCGCACAGCCAGCCGATGAAAGCGGGCCGGAAGCCTCAAGGAACCGAGACGCTCCCCTCCCGGGGAGAAAATGTCCACTCGATCGCTGCCTTGCGTCAGAGCAATAACCCTGGGCCGTCCGGCAACCAGGCAGTAGATCCGCCCCGCCTCATCCACATCCAGGTCCAATGAGGCCAGATGATAATTGAACGAAATGGCTATATTCCCGCCCTGCCTCGTCTGGGAGATGCGCGGCTCAGGTAATGGCCGATCAAAAGAGATCGCCGTCTCCCACTGCAAAAGACCGTCACCCTGATAGGCGCGAATCCGCGGCGGGTAGAAAAAGCTGAAATACACTTCATCGTTGGGCCCTATAGCCAGATGACCGGTGTTGAGTTCGTAGTCCGCCTCGCGGCTGGCATATTCGCGCCTTCGCCCGAAACTGCGGAGATAGCGACCCCCGGGCGAGTAGACATCGAAAAGATGAGGACCGCTGGAGTTGGCGATGATCTCCCCGCGACGATTGACGGCGATCCTTCGGACAATATGCCTCAAATGGATCGAACGCAGATGCCGACCGGACGGCGTGAAGGCATGCACCACCGAGCGGAATCCTTCCAGAACCCACACGCGATCCTGGGCATCGACAGTGAGGTCGGCGATGCCCCGGAATCGGTTCTCACCAGACGGTACGCCAGCCAGCTTCCAGAGGAGTTTCCCCCGAGCGTCAAACTTGAAGATCGTTGCCCGGTCCGCATCGGCCACGTAAATATTGCCCGCACGATCTACGGCAAATGTTTCGGGGAAGGAGAAAGGATGAGAGTTGGTTCCCAGGATGATTTGGGATTTGGCCAGTCGGAGTTGGGAGGGCATCCCCCTGACGGTCACTCCGGTCACGCTGAGCGCCGCCAGGCCAGCCGAGAAGATGATGATCAGGTAGTCACGGATGTTCATCATTCCGTTGGCTCCTATCGGCATACTCCCGCTCACTTGTGCAAACTCTGTGCCAAACTCGCGCAATCTGCGCTCAGCGTGTCTAACGTATTGAGTATGAGCGAATTGGGCGAATCGCGAACGACTTGTCGAATGACCGGGCCCTGTCAATTCTTTTGACACATGTGTCGCCATTTTTGACATCCCCGTCGCATCTTTTGACACTGCTCCCCGGACGGGGAGGGTCGTGCGGAGAAAGCGACGTTCGCGAGTCCAATGGGAGTTCCGCTCGTTTTTGTGGAATGGGGCGGCGCCGAAACACAGGGGCAATGCCGCGCAAGAGGGCATCTGGCGCTCCTCGAGCGCGTTTTTGTGGCGCAGAGCGGCGCCGAGATATGGAGCAAGGGATGTTCCACGCCGCCACTACAGGAGTCCCCCAGGGAGTCCTCCTCGTCTCCCCGATAGAAGTGACGCTCGGGAGGAACGCACAGGAGCCTTCGACGCCTTCCTTTCGCCTCCTCGGGTGAATCTCCACGCTCTCAGGAGCGTCCAGAACGAGTCTCACTCTCGAGGGGCAGTGGCTCGCTTCTTGATCCAGGCGTGGAGCGTGGCCCGACTGAGACCCAGACTTCTGGCCGCTCGACTCACGTTGCCTCCATACTGACGGAGCCGCTCCTCGATGATCCAGTCCTTGATCTCCTCTAATGTCATCCGATGAATGTTCGGAACGATGAGCGGGCTTGGTCGGCGAGCGGCATCTGAACCGGCGGGACCGGCCCCGCGGGACCTCTCCATGCTCGCCGTGAGCCACTCTCCCAGGTCGTCTATTCCGATAGTGACTTGATCATCTTCAGCACAGGCCACGGCGCATTCCAGGACGGTGAGCAGTTGGCGCACATTGCCTGGCCAATCGTGAGCCAGCAGACGCTCCAGCGCCTCCTCCGAGATGCGGGAGACGCTCTTGCGATACTTCCGCGCATAGACGGGGACAAAATGCTTGACCAGTGGTCCGATATCCTCGGGCCGCTGGCGCAACGGCGGGATGCCGATGG
>Ga0256841_1000308_pt1 | contig 52689 bp, 49 predicted proteins | sample 356308metaG_FD_185971 | JGI IMG/M metagenome (GOLD analysis project Ga0256841, IMG submission 185971) | Hydrothermal vent microbial communities from Mid Atlantic Ridge, Atlantic Ocean - 356-308 | ecosystem: Environmental > Aquatic > Marine > Hydrothermal vents | place: Atlantic Ocean: Mid... | reverse complement strand
TGAGGGGCGGAAGGGGCGGCGTGGGGGCCGGTGGGCAGACTGACCAGCAAGCTGACGGCCACCACCAGACTCACCCGCAACCATTGCCCCGACTCATCGCTCCACCGGCCACTTTTGTGCGTCAGCCCGAGCGCGGCAAGAGTCCTCAACCACAGTCCTGGCTCATCGCTCCACCGGCCGCACATCACTCGCTCCTCCTCAACCGATGTCGGCCATCTCCCTTGTGCAAGCGGCATGCCAGAGCCCACCGCTGTCCCGGCCATCGCTCTAACACGCTCACCACGATGAAGTTGTGGAAATGGTCGTATCGTTGCCGCAAACGGCACGGGCGGGGTTGATGAGGGGATTTCCCCTCGGCTAGCCCCTCGCGGCAGCAGACGGCCGTCGCCCGGCCCCCATCCTGACGGCCCATCTCCGGTGAGGGGATTCCCCCTCATCAACCGAGGGGATTTCCCCTCACCGGCTGCCGTGACAGAAGCTCGCGTGACCGCCGGCCACATTTCTGTGAAAAGAAAATATGTGACGCCGGGGGTCATCTTGGGTCATGAGAGGTTCACCCGGTATGAGGCATTTGAGCCGCATGGAGCCGGGATGGAGATCCAGGACTGCATTCCCCTGGCTTCAAGCCGGAGTGAGGGAGGTGATGTGGTCTCCGTCCTAGCGGAAGGGTTCATCCCCATCCCTGGGGACGGCTGCTGGAGCGCGGGTCGAGGGCGTCGCGGATGGCGTCGCCCAGGGCCGTGAAGGCGGCTACGGTGACGAAGATGGCCAACCCGGGAATGAGCATCCACCACGCCGTGAGCAAGATGGTGAGATCCTGGGCCGCCGCCAGCATGTTGCCCCAGCTCGGTTGTGGTTCTTGAATGCCCACGCCCAGGAAGGAGAGGGCGGCTTCGCCCAGAATGAACGAAGGGACGATAATGGCCGCCTGAATGATGGCCGGTGTGAGAGCATGAGGGAGGATGTGGTGCCGGAGAATCCAGCCGTCGGTCGCACCAGCAGCGCGGGCCGAGAGGACGAAGTCGCGACCGGCGACCGAGAGCACATCGCTGCGGACCAGACGGGCGACTTCCGGCCAGCTGGCCAGCGCGAAAATGGCCACCAGCATGAGCACTGTGTTCCCATACGAGATCTCCAGCGGGAAGGCCGCCCGCAGCGCCAGGATGAGAAAGATGGCGGGGATGGACTGGACCAGTTCGCCGAATCGCATGAACAGGGCGTCAATCCAGCCACCGAAGTAACCGGAGACGCCTCCTACGGCCAGTCCGAGCAGGAGAGAAGCCAACAAGCTGGCCAGGGCGATGCTCAATGTCACCCGGGAACCGTACACCAGTCGCGAGAAGACATCCCGTCCCAGTTGATCGGTGCCCAGCAGGTGGAAGCGCACAGGGCTCTCCGGAGAGACGCCGAAGAGATGGCGAGAACCGGGGATGATTCCCCACAAGCGGTACGGCTCGCCGCGCACAAAGAAGTGAATGGCGTATCGTTCCCGCGTATTTTCCGCATATCGGCGTTGAGCTCCGGGCACGCGGGTGATGGCGTAGACGAACGGGCGCAGATGAAAGCGGCCCCGGGCATCGACGAAATGAACGGGCATGGGCGGGAGATTGATGACCGCGCGGTGTTGCGTGCGGTAATCGTAGGGAGCGATGAACTCGGCGAATCCGGCTATGAAACTGAGCATTCCGAGGATGAGGATGATCGCTCGGTAATGACCGGTCCAGCGTCGGGGGGGCGGGAGCGGGACCCGTTCGCCTCGCTGTTCCTGGCTGTGAATGGTTGCCTCTCTACCCACAGGTCAGGCCTCCAGCTTGATCTTGGGGTCGTTGGCGGCCAGCAACAGATCAGCGACGAGATTTCCCACGATGAGGAGCATAGAGGTGATCATCACTGCCGCCATGAGCACATAGATGTCGCGGGCGAACACGGCCTGAACGGTCATTTGGCCGATGCCCGGCCACGCCATGATCGTTTCCACCAGCGCCGATCCACTCAACAGGTTGCCGATGGAGTAGCCGAAGAGAGTGATGACCGGATTGAGCGCCGGCCGCAAAGCGTGCTTCAAAATCACGGCCGATCGGGAGAGTCCTTTAGCGCGCGCCGTCCGCACATACTCCCGGTCGAGCGTCTCGAGCAAATGTCCTCGCATCTGGCGAAGGTAGACGGCCAGAGGCGCGAGGCTCAGGATGAGCGCCGGCAGGATGAGGTGATGCAACACATCGAGCCATCGTTGCACTCCCGTCAAGCGGTCGAAGGCGGCCGAATGCTGACCGCCGATGGGGAACCAGCCGGTCTTGGCCGCCAACAAGAGCGCCAACAATCCGAGAAAAATCCGCGGCGTGGAGAGAGACATCGTGGTCAGCCAGTCGCACGCCCGATCGATGAAGCTCTGGCGGCGCACGGCGGCGACGATGCCGAGAGGGACGCCGATGAGAATGGCCACCAGCGTCGCGCTCAGGCTCAGAATGAGCGTGTTGAGGGCTCGCGTGGCGATGAGCGTCGAGACGGGGAGGCGATACTGGAGCGAGACTCCCCAATCGCCGTGCAGCAGGCCGACCAGCCAGCGCCAGTACCGGACGTGAGCCGGCAGGTCCAATCCCAGTCGGTGTCGCAGCGCTTCGATGGTTTGTGGCGAGATGTGCGGATCGGTGGCCAGGTGAGCCAGCGGATCACCCGGCGCCAACGCCACGATGAGGAAACTGAGCAACGAAATCCCGAAAAGCAGCGGGATGGCCTGAGCCAATCGCTTGGCGAGCAATTTGGCCATGGCTTGATCTCTCTCAGACGAGCCGTATAATCTCGTGGTGCTTGGTCCGCAAAAGGAGCGCAGAACGTGGAGCTTGGCGCGTGCTCTATGCTCCCGGCTCCCGAGAACCAAGCACGACGGAAAAGAATACAGGAAAAACAACCATGAAACCAGCACGCCGAGCGCTCACGCTTCTCATCTCCGTTGTCCTGCTCTCCTGCCAGTGGAGCGCGGAGAACCCATCGAGTCCGGCTCGTGGGGGGCGGTTGGTGGTGGCGCAGTCATCGGGGCCTCTCACCTTCAATCCATTAGTGGCCGATGATAACAATACCATCACCATCCTCGATTGCCTCCATGCCACGCTCGTCCGCCTCAATCATCGCACACAGCGCCCGGAGCTGGAGTTGGCCGAACGGGCTGAATTTTCGCCCGATGGCCGCCAGCTCACCATGCGCTTGCGGCCGGGCCTCCAGTTCGCCGATGGTCATCCGCTGACCGCCGATGATGTCGTGTTCACATTTCGGGTCATCTACGATCCTGAGATTCCCTCATCGGTAGCCGATATTCTCCGCGTGGGCGGCGAGCCGCTCAAGGTCGAGAAGCTCGATGCGCGCACCGTTCGGTTCACGTTTCCCGAACCCTACGCCGATGCGCTCAGCCTGTTCGATAATGTCCCTATCCTCCCGCGACACATTCTCGAGCCGCTCTATCGGGAGGGGCAGTTCGAGGCCGCGTGGGGGGTGTCGACGCCGCCGGCTGAGATTGTCGGTGCCGGGCCCTTCCGCCTGCAGAGTTACGAGCCGGGCCAGCGCACCGTGGTGGTGAGGAACGCTCACTATTGGAAACGCGATGAGCGGGGAGAGGCGCTGCCCTACCTGGAAGGCATCGACTTCCTCATCATTCCCGATCGCAGTACTCGTCTCTTGAAGCTCCAGCAGGGAGAAGTCGATCTGATCTATCCCCTCCGGCCGGCCGACGCCCAGGCGCTGGAGGCCCCGGTCGAGCGGGGGGAAGTGGATGTCATCGATCTCGGTCCCAGCCTGATCAGCGAGCTGCTGTGGTTCAACCTGAACCCGGGTCGTCATCCGGAGACGGGGAAGCCCTACGTCGATCCGGTCAAGCGAACGTGGTTCAGCCAGGCGGCATTTCGCCGGGCCATCGCCTGGGCGATTGATCGCGAGGCGATCATCGATGCCGTGTTCGATGGGAAAGCGACTGCGCTGTCGGGATTCGTCTCGCCCGGCGAAGTGGAGTGGTGTAACTCGAAGATTCCCGTCTTCAGGCACGAGCCTCAGAGAGCGGCGGCCCTCCTGGACGAGATGGGACTCGTCGATCGCGATGGCGATGGAATCAGGGAAGATGCCGCCGGACATCGGGTTCGGTTCACGCTCATCACCAATGCCGGCAATCGCATGCGGGAACGCATGGGGTTGATGATCCAGGAAGATTTGAAGGCAGTGGGGATCGATGTGCGGTTTGTGCCCGTGGAGACCAAGACGCTCATCGGGAAGATCATGCGCGACTTCGATTATGAGGCCTGCCTGCTGGCGCTCTCTACGAGCGTCGGTCCGACGTCCAAGACGAATTTCCTGATGAGTAGCGGATCGCTTCACTGGTGGTATCCTCGTCAGGAAACGCCGGCCACGCCGTGGGAAGCGGAGATCGACGCGCTCATGAAAAAGCAGGCGAGCGCGCTCGATCGCGCCGAACGAAAGAGACTCTTCGATCGCGTCCAGGAGATCATGAGCGAGCAGGTCCCGGTCATCCCGCTGGTGGCGCGGCATCTGCTGGTGGCCGCCCGACGATCGATAGGGAACCTTCAACCGGGCATTCTCTACGACTACGTGTTGTGGAATGCCGAGCAATTGTTCATCGGCCCTCGTCGGTGAGGGGCGAAGAGCATGGAGCGAAGAGCATGGGGCGGGGAATTCGTTACTGTTTTCTCCGCGCTCCCGGCTTATATATTGCCCTCACTCTCGCGTGGATGGAATGGTTCGTTGCTGTTTTCTCCGCGCTCCCGGCTCCTCGCTCTCTGCTCCGTGCTTCCTGCTTCCGGCTTTACCTCCATGCCGTCAAATTGTAAAATTTCGCTCTTATTGAGGGAAACGCGATTCCCCAAAGAGGGCGATTGGGCAACTCGAGTGAATCCTGCTGCGAATTGACCGAGGGGAGGTGGATATGGATGAGAGCGAAGAAGCGCGACGGTTAGCCCGAGAGTATTTTGAGCGAGCCTATAAGAAGCAGATGAACGGGGAATGGGAAGAAGCGGTTGCCCTCTATCAACGCTCCATCGAACTCCATCCCACCGCCGAAGCCCATACCTTTCTCGGGTGGACGTATAGTTTCATGGGCCGGTTGGACGAGGCCATCGAGGAGTGTCGCAAAGCGATTGCCATCGATCCGGAGTTCGGGAATCCGTACAACGACATCGGCGCCTATCTGATTCAGAAGGGGCAACTGGAAGAGGCCATCCCCTGGTTGCGACGAGCGATGAAAGCCAAGCGCTATGAGGCGCGTGCCTATCCCCACATGAATCTAGGGCGCATTTGGGAACATAAGGGAAGGCTCATTGACGCCATGCGAGAGTATCGAAAGGCTCTGGCCGAGGCGCCGAACTACACCGAAGCCTATAAGGCCTTGAAGCGGCTGGAGAGCCGACTGAATTGAGCGCATCACCGGCCCTTGGCGACTTGGCAGCAATAGTGAGATTCAGTACAATGGGCATCTTTGCAACGAAAGGTTCCGAGGGGAAGGAATGTTAGCCAGTTTGTTAGTGCGGCCAGGCCGCTTGGAGTTGCGAGAGGTGGAAACGCCTCGGCCGGGGCCGGGCGAGGTCGTGGTCAAGATTCGAGCGGCCTTGACCTGTGGCACGGACTTGAAGGCTTTCTTGCGGGGCCATCCGAAGATGTCCTTGCCCACGTTGTTCGGCCATGAGTTCTCCGGCGAGATTGCCCGGGTGGGCCAAGGCGTGACGGCGTTCCGCGAGGGGGATGAAGTCATGTCCGTGCATTCGGCTCCCTGTGGGCACTGCTACTTTTGCGCCCGCGGTCAGGACAATCTCTGTCAGATGACGATGAGCGCCAAGGTCATGGGTGCGTATGCCGAGTACATCCGCGTCCCGGCGCACATTGTCGAGCAGAACATGTTCCCCAAGCCGGCTCACCTCTCGTTTCAGGAAGCCGCCTTGCTGGAGCCGCTGGCTTGCGTGCTGCACGGGTTCGAACAGTTCGCGTTGCGGCCGGACGATGCCGTCCTCATCATTGGAGCGGGAGCCATCGGGCTGCTCCATTTGTTAGTTCTGCGCACGTTGGGCGTGGAGAACGTCATCGTCTCGGGTCGCCGCGCTTACCGGTTACGGATGGCGCGCGAACTGGGTGCAACTCGTGTCATCGATGCGGCGTCCGAGGACCCCGTAGCCTTGGTGATGGAGGCGACGCGCGGTCGGGGAGCGGACGTGGTCATCGAGTGCACAGGCCGCCCCGAAGTCTGGGAGTCCGCCATCCAGATGGTCCGGCGGGGGGGGCAGGTCGTCTTGTTCGGAGGGTGTCCGTCGGGGACGAAAATCACCGTGGACACGGGGCGGCTCCATTATGACCAGATCACGCTCACCAGCCCCTTTCACTACACGCGGGCGGCGGTGCGGCGTTCCTATGAGGTACTGGCCGATGGCCTCACCACGGCCCGGCGGTTGATCACGGCCGAATATCCGTTGGAGCGGTTGCCCGAGGTCTTTTCCCTGTTGCGTCGGGGCGAGTGCCTCAAATATGCTGTGATTCCGTTCCAGAGCAGCGAGTCGTTGGACATGTGATGAGAGCCGGTTCGCGAAGGTCGACGCTCGGGTAACTGGCTGATGCTCGTGGCTCTTTGAGGGAAGATGAAGGTCGCGCGACTTTATCGATTCAACGACATCCGCATCGAAGACATGCCCATCCCTGAGGTCGGTCCCCGAGAAGCGTTGGTGCAGACCAAAGCGTGCGGCATTTGTTCGGGGGACATTCTCCCCTGGTATATCGAGAAGAAGGCGCCGCTGGTGCTCGGGCACGAGCCGGTGGGAGTGATCGTAGCGGTGGGGGAGGAAGTGGACAACTTTCAGGTCGGCGATCGCGTGTTCGTTCACCATCATGCTCCCTGTCTCAACTGTCGCTATTGTCGGCGCGGGCACTACAGCATGTGTATGACCTGGCGACGGACGCGGCTCATCCCCGGGGGCATCGCCGAATTCTTCCTCGTGCCGGAGATCAACCTTCAGCAGGACACGCTCAAGCTCCCTGACAATGTCTCTTACGACGATGGCGTGCTCATTGAGCCCACGGCGTGCGTGGTGAAGTCGTTACGGCGGGCGGGGTTGCAGACGGGAGATATTGTGCTGGTCATCGGATTGGGCGTCATGGGGCTCATCCACATCTTGTTGGCTCGGGAGTATGGTGCGGGAACGGTGATCGGAGCCGACAAAGTCGCCTCTCGATGTGCCCGCGCCCTCGAACTGGGCGCCGACTATGCTCTCAACGTCTCGCGGGAAAATGTGATCGAATGGGTGGCGATGATCACCGAAGGCATCATGGCCGATCTGGTGATCGTCGGTCCGGGGAACCGGGAGGCCCTCGAAACGGCAGTGGCCGCCGCCGGGAAGGGAAGCACGGTACTGCTCTTTACCCCCCTGCCGCCGGGAGAGAAGCTCCCGATCGAGCCTTACCGGCTTTACATGAACGAAATCAGCCTGGTACCCAGTTATTCGTGTGGTCCCGATGACACGCGCCAGGCTTTGTCCTTGATTCAGCAGGGCGTGGTGACGGCAGACAAGGTGGTCACCGATCGATACTCGATCGAAGAGACGCCATTGGCCTACCGCGCCATGGCCGAAGCCCAGGATACGATCAAAGCCATTATCACGTTTCCGTAGCTTGAGCGGCCGAATGGAAGTCGTTCGACGGAAGGAGGAGAATGAAGAAGTCGGTCACTTCACCCCGAGATGGCGCGTCGTGCGAAGTTCCAGCGTCTCCGGCTTCTCCACTAGAGCGAGGCGCAGAGACGCGACTGTACACGTTCGACGGTCAATTCGCCTGGTCGGGCGTGGAGCCCCAGGCCTATAAACCGCCATCGGAGGACTGGGCCCGCGTCGTGCGCCACGTGCTGATCGGCGCCAGAGGTGAGCAGACGGCGTTCCACGTCCGGTACTTCGAGATCGCGCCGGGCGGATACACTAGCCTCGAGAAGCATCAACACGCCCATGTGATCATTGGGATTCGCGGCGTAGGACGCGTCGTCGCCGGGACCGAGTGTTATGAGCTCCATTTCCTGGACACGCTCTATATCGCCCCTCAGACGCCTCACCAGCTCATCAATGAGAGCGACGAACCCTTCGGATTCCTGTGCCTGGTCGATGCCGAGCGCGATCGCCCTCAGCCGCTCGATGAGGAGGAGCTCGAGCGGCTCAAACATCATCGGCGCACGCGCCACGTGGTGCGAAGGTGAGTTCTGGTCATGGGGTCGGTCACATCAATTCTCGGAAATAGTCGGAGATGGCGTGATGGAGAGCCTCTAGTTTACCGGTGAAGAAATGATCAGCGCCCTCGATGAGGACCAGTTCTTTGGGTTGAGGGATGGCCAGGAGCAACGCTTCCATCTGATCGACGGGACCGAATTCATCTTGCGTCCCTTGGATGAACAGCTTCGGTTTACGACATTCGGCGAGGAAGCCGAAATCGTTCGTCGCCACGGGCGTGCCGATGCCGATGAGGTGAAACACGCGGTCATCAGTGCAGCCGACCTGGAGGCTGACCCATGCGCCGAAGGAATATCCCGCCAGCACGATGCGGGCCCGGGGGAGGCGACGTTGCAGGAACGTGATGGCCGCCCTCACGTCTTCTTTCTCCCCTTGGCCGAAGTCGTAGGAACCGGTGCTCTTGCCCACGCCGCGGAAGTTGAATCGGAGGACGGCCATGCCCAGGCTTTGCAGGGCGCGCCCGGCGCGAAAGACCACTTTGTTGTGCATCGTCCCTCCATACTGAGGATGCGGATGACAGACGATGGCCGCCCAGCGAGGCGTCAGTGGTTCGGTTCCACTGGCCTCTTCCGAGGAGGGCAGCCAAAGGATGCCCTCCAAGGTAGCCCCCTGCGATGTGATGATGACGTTTTCCACTCCTCTCTCCCTGGTTCGACGATGGACCGTCACAGATCGAGGATCGAGCCCCGATCTCCCGATTCTACCTTGTTGAACCTGGAGATTTTGCCTCAGTGGTTGGAATCTGGCAATGCCTCGGGCTATGATTAGCGGCGCGGTGAGGGAATGGAGGGGAGGCGACCCAGAGGCTGAACGTGGGATTCGGCCAGCAGGATGGAGATCACAGACTTGGAGGAATGATGATGAAGCTCTTCAAACACCCCCTGAGATCACTGGTTGTCATTGTATTGTCGGTGGCGGCGCTCACCTCCGCGGCATGGACAGGAGACGATGGGCGACCCTCCACGCCGGCCATCACGGCTCGGGATCTCGCTTGGCATATCCGCTATTTGGCATCGGATGAGTTAAAGGGGCGCTTCACGGCCACGCCCGGCGCGCGCCAAGCGGCGGCGTACATTGCGGCCGAATTTCGCCGCTACGGGTTGCGGCCGGTGGGAGACGCGGGCAGTTATTTCCAGCATTTCCCGTTCATCGCCGGCGTCCATCTGGGCGAGGAGAATCGTCTGGAAGCCACTCTCAATGGGCGCCTCCGACGCTGGCGGGTGAAAGAGGATTTCATGCCGATGAGCTTTTCCACCGAAGGAGCCGCTGAGCTCGAGGCGGTTTTTGTCGGCTACGGCATTTCTGCCCCGGAAGCTGGATACGATGATTATGCGGGCGTCGATGTACGTGAGCGGCTCGTGTTGGCGTTGCGGTATACGCCGGAGGGGAATGATCCTCACGGCCGATTCGGTCGCTACGCGAGTTTTCGGGCCAAGGCGTTGATGGCCCGCCAGCATGGCGCTCGGGCCATCGCGTTCATCGCCGATGCGGAGGATTTCCAAAAGAGCCGGTTGGCGCAATTGGAATTCGATTACAGCTTCGCTGATTCCGGTATCCTGGCGCTGGGGCTCAGCCGTCAGGCCGCCGAAGAGATGGTCGGCGCAGCGGGGATGACGTTGGATGACCTCAAGCGCGCTCTCGACACAGCGCAACGCCCCCGTTCACGTGTCTTGCCCGGCGTGCGCGTTCGGCTTCAGGTGGATCTGGTCAAGGAGGAGAAGCGGGCCGCCAACGTCGTCGGGTACGTGGAGGGCAGCGACCCCGCTTTGAAAGACGAGGTCATCATCATCGGGGCTCACTACGATCATCTCGGATTGGGCGGACCTCACTCGTTGGCGCCGAAGCAGGTCGGCCAGATTCATAACGGCGCCGATGATAACGCCTCGGGAACATCGGGGCTGCTGGAGCTGGCCGAGGCCCTGGCGGCGGAGCGATCCACGTTGAAGCGCAGCCTGCTGTTCATCGCGTTCTCTGGGGAGGAGGAAGGACTCCTGGGGTCGAGTTACTACGTGAAGCACCCCATCATTCCTCTCGAACAGACGGTGGCCATGATCAATCTGGATATGATCGGCCGATTGCGTCAGAATCGACTCATCATTCAAGGATTGGGCACCTCGCCGGCCTGGAAACCGCTCATCGAGAAATTGAATCGAACGGCGAAGTTCGATCTGCGAACGGGCTCGGGCGGCGTGGGCTCCAGCGATCATACCTCGTTCTATCTGAAAGATATTCCCGTGCTCTTTTTCTTCACCGGAGTCCACAGCGACTATCACAAGCCGACTGACGATGCCGATAAAATCAATGTCGAGGGCGAAGCGCGCGTCGTCCGGTTCGTCCATGAGGCGGTACTCAGGATTCAGGCCTGGCCGACGCGCCCGGCATTCACCAGGACGCAGCCGGCGATGCGCCCGAGTCGGGGATTTCGCGTCTCACTGGGGACCATTCCCGACTATGCCGAGGAGGTCCAAGGCGTGAAGTTATCGGGCATCCGCGAGGGGAGCCCGGCCGAGAAGGCGGGCCTTCAGGCGGGGGACATCGTCGTTCGCGTGAAGGACATCCAGATCAAGAACATCTACGATTATACGTTCGCTCTCGGCGAACTCCAGCCAGGCGAAGAAGTAGAGATCGAAGTCCTCCGGGGAGAGCGACGGCTGGTCCTCAAGATCGTACCGGAGGCGCGGTGAGCGGAGTCCGTTACGGCCATTGACCCTCATTGGGCCGTCGAGGGGCCGCGGCATCATCGACTTCACTGTGGGCGCCGAGCAGGCAACCGAATGGTGAACGTGGCGCCCTCACCGGGCTGGCTCTGGACGTCGATGGTTCCCTGGTGGGCGTGGACGATCTTCTTGACGGAGGCCAATCCGAGGCCGGTTCCGTGCGTCTTGGTGCTGAAGAAAGGATCGAAGATCTTCCCGATGATGTCCGGGGGAATGCCCACGCCGGTATCGTTCACCGCATACTCCAGGATCACATCGGACGGGGCCTCGGGAGTGGCCTCACCCTCGGCGGGCGGTCTTTCTCGCACAGAGACGCGCAGCGTACCGCCATCAGGCATCGCCTGGATGGCATTGAGGATGAGGTTGAGGAAAACCTGTTCCATCTGATTGGCATCGATGAGCACCGGTTCCAGTGGGAGATGGAAATCCCGCTGGACCGAGACGCGAGCGGCTTCCAGTTGAGGCATGAGCATCTCCACGGCGTGCTCCACCGGCTCTACGGGATCGGTCGGCGCCAGGGTGGGCGGAGCGGTGCGCGAGTAAGCCAGCATCTCCCGAACGGTGGTATCCAATCGCCGCAATTCGGCAATCAGCCGCTCGAAATACCGCGCTTCGCGCTCGCCGTATTGGAGGCGTCGTTGAAGCAGTTCCAGGCCGCTCATCATGCTGGCCAGGGGGTTCTTGATCTCGTGGGCGAGCCGGGCGGACATCTCACCGATGAGGGCCAGCGGAGTGAGGCGGTATCGCTCGTGCTCGAGGGCGCGAATCGTGGTCACATCGGTGAACACGCCCACGGCTCCCATGAGGGTTCCCTGGTCATCCGTCAATGGAGTGACGGTCAGGGATACGTACTTTCGCCCTCCACTTCTGGTCCGAATGGGGGCTTCCTTCAGGGTGACCGTCTGGCGCGCGGCGAGCGCTTCTTCAAAGGGATGACTCTGCAAAAAGAGCGACAACCCATTGGCGCCGAGGCGCTGACCGAGTACATCGCTGCGCTGATAACCGGTGAGTCGTTCCATCGCCGGGTTGAAGAGAGTGATGCGCCCGTCCCGGTCGAGGGCCACGACGCCGGTCGTCAGATGTTCCAGCAATGTCTCGTGGAGGCGAAGACGCCATGACGAGGTGTCACCCGCAGGTTCCCCGGCCGTGAGATCAGGGCTCGCCCGCCCGGCGGATTCCTCGGTTTGCTCCAGTCGTTCCACCGTGCTGGCGATGCGATGGGCGAGGATCGAGAAGAATTCCGTCGAGTAGTGAGAGAAGTGCCCGGGTTCTCGTGAACCGAGGACGAGAAGCCCGGTCATTCCGGTTTGACGGCCCTCGCCCTTTCTGAGGGGGAGAATGACGCCGGAGCGGATCCCTTCGGCTCGGAGGGTTTCCACCAGCTGGCGGTGTCGAATCCGGGGCTCGGCCTCCAGTTCGGCGATGATGATGGGCTCTCCTCGATCCAGCCCGACGATGAGGTCTTCCGCCTGATCGGGAGCGATCTGGCGCCCTCGATCGATCAAGGCATCATTCAGTCCTCGGTGCCCGAAGAGCCGCAATTGGTGTTCCTCTGGTTGGTGAAGGAACAGGGCAGCGTGACTGGCTTCCAGGGATTCGGTGAGGCGCTGGAGCAGCTGGTCCCACACGTGCTCGATGCTGGTGATCTCGCTCGTCGATTCGATGACCGACTGGACCATGGCCATCTCTTCGTGACGCCGCGAGACGGCCTCCCGCATGCGCGACTGCTCGATGAAGCTTCCCAGGCAATAGGCGAGGACTTCGATGAACGATTGGTAATCCTTCTCGACGGTCCGCGGTTCATCGGTGAACAATGCGAGGAGACCCAGACTCTTATCGTGGGTTTTGAGAGGGACGATCAGGGCCGTGACGAATTGCTCCTCATCGTCGACCAATGATCGCACCTCGTCGGGAATGCCCTCTGTCCGATGCAGATCGTCAATGATGAGCGGCTCGCCGCTGATAGCCGCTCGGCCAATCGAACCGGCGCCGAGCAGAATGGGCCCCCGCCCGGCCAGTCGCTCAATGGGAGTGCCACGTCCCGCTATGAGAGCCAACTGCTGATGTGAGGGGTCCAACACCCAGAGGCCGGCGGCCGCCGTGGACCAGGGTTCGATCAGTTTTTCGACCACCGCCTCGCCAACCTGTTCGATGGTGGCCTCCCGCTCCATGAGAGTGAACAGGTGGGAGAATACGTCCCACCCGATAGGAGAGCGCTCCATCCCTGCCGAGGAGGGACTCATCTCCAGAAGCTGGTTCCCTGGGAGCAGTGGAACAACGGAGGCGATCTCGGCGGGAGCGGCAGCGGCCAGGGCGATGAGCGCGGCCAGCTGGTGGACGAAGGATTCATCTTGTTCGGAGAAGGGTTCCCCACCACGTTTATCGGCGAAATAAAGCGCGCCGATGAGCCTTCCTCGCGCGCGCAGGGGCGCTCCAAGGAAACTGCGCACAACCGGATGGTTAGGGGGGAAGCCAGTGAATCGAGGGTGGTGGGTCACGTTGTCGGAGCGCACGGGATCGTCTCGATCCAAAAGGAGGCTCAGCAGTCCGCGGTCTGGCGGCAGGGTCTTCATCGCTTCGAGGACGGCCGACTCGATGCCGGCGGCGATGAGCGAGGTGATCTGGTGCTCCTCGTCGAATCGGGCGAGCACGGCGAAGTCCGAGGCGAGGTGATGATTGGCCAATCGCACCAGTTCCTCCAGACCCGCCTCCAGCGAGTCGGCCTGACGGAGCAGCTCCTGGGCTTCTTGAAGGAGTTTCATTTGTTCTTGCCGTCGCGTCACCTCCTCCAGTCGTTGCCGCGCGAGTTGTTCGAGTTCATGGAGCGATCTGGCGCTGAGGGCGCTCTCCAGCTCGAAGCCGACGCGTCGGGCTATCGCCGTGAGGAACTTCACATCGCGTTTCTCCAGCGTGATGGGCTCCCGGTGGAACAGGTTCAGCAAGCCGATGACGTTGCCCGCGCGGTCAGCGATCGGCAGACCGGCATAGAAGTCCAGCGCGTTTTCCCGGAGAAATTGATCTTCGGGGTATGCCTCGGTGGCCCGAAGGCAGACGCTGTGCTGGGCCGACTCGAGGACTTGTTGACGCGGCGTTCGCTCGATGGGGAATACGCCCAGATTGGTCGTGCGACCGGAGAGATACATCGAGCGCACGGTTGCCGTATCCCCCTGTATCTCTTCGATACTGCATACTCGAACTCCGTAGAGTTGGGCCAGTGACTCACAGATATGATTGAGAAGCTGTCCCAAGTCGCCCGCGGGGAGGAGCAGAAGCTGGGTCAGTTGATGCAGGAATTGATTTTCGGCTTGCAACTGGGCGGTCGCACTCTGGGCTTGACTGCCTGCTTGACGCAACGCCGAACTGAGCGTCATCTGGTGGGCAGCGAGAGCGACCTGGGTGGCCACCGTCTCTAAGACGCGCCGTTCCCGAGTCGCCAGTTGGCGCGAGCGCGCCACCGTGGCCAGGACGAGCACGGCTTCCAATCGCTCCCTGAGGGCTGGGACGAAGATGAGCGTATGGATATCTGCCGATTCGAAGGTGGGGCGGCTGGCGGCGACCAGCGGGCTCTTGGTGGGATCATCGATGCATACGATCTTCCCGTCCTGGAGTTGAGCGAAGAGGTCTGGGGAATCTGATTGTCGGAGAGGCCAACGCAGCGGGGGCAGGGGGGGACGATGATAGCCCGCTCGCCACCGGAGAATGTCACTGGTCGGATCGCACAGATAGGCGAGGCAATGGTCCAGACGCCATTGCTTTCCCAACTCGTCGACGAGCCATTGAAGGAGCTCATCCACATCGAGCGGCCCACGAAGGCGAAGGGCGAGCTGGTGGACGAGGGCATCGTCTATGGAATCCGCCCGCTGAGGGGGTTCTGGCTGCTTCTCCTTGAACCACTTTCTCAATACCATGTTGAAACCCTCTTCATCCGAGATGATGCGTCGTGAATGACGGCGAGTCAAGCACCATCGGTTGCTGGTGGTGTCATGATCTTGCTCACGTCTTGAGCCCGTTGTCGCGCCTGCAACAGAACGAAACCGAGCTTTGCTCTGGCCGAGGCGAGAAGGAGGAGGAACAGCGACTCTCCCACCTCGGAGATGATGAGATGCCCGGCGTCACCTTGAATGAGTGATTGACGATGGGGACCTCGGCCCAGGCGCTCGGTCGACCGATGACAGGCCTGCATCAGGGTGCAGATGGTCTCCATTGTTGCCGGTTCGAGCATTGCCTCGGGCAACGTTGAGACGAGCACGCGCCCCTGCTCATCGATCACGGCCCCCCCCTCAATGTGCTCCATGGAAGTGAGTGCTCGGCGAATATCGTGTTGTTGTTTTTCTGAAAGTTGAGGAGGGACTATCGGGGGCGTTTCCTCCTTCGGGGAACGCGCCGGAGTGGAAGACGAAGGGGAATCCGGACCGGCCGTTATTTCACTCGCTTCGGGTTGGGGAGCCCGTTCGATAGGGTGGTGGGCGTCGCGCGGCACTCGGGTCGCTCGTTCAGGAACTTCGGGAGGGGGTGAGGGGATAACAGGTTGAGCTTCGACCTTCGCCGTTTCTCCCGATGCCTGAAGTTCCGAAGGCGTAGCCCCCTCTTCTCGGGGAGCAATGACGGCATTCAGGAGCGCGTCGAACTCCCGGAAGATGCTTCGGTGGAGGACCAATTCGGCGGGGAGGATCTCATAATTGGTGGATCGCCAGCTCAGCATTCGGGCCAAGGCCGCTTCTCCTTCCAGGGGAGGGCACAGGGCGTGAACGATCTCTCCATCCTGGAAGTAGATTGTGCCCTCAGCGTCAGAAGCTTTCACGCGAACCACGTGGTTGGAGCGGCTCATGTGGAGCAGGTGCAGCGTGTCGACGAGGCTGAGGGGGGTGGCTGGGGGAGCTTCTTCTATCCCGCCGGCTCGGCCAGAGAGCAGGGCTTCTTCGATGGCCGCCTCCAACTGCTCCATGGAGAAGGGCTTTTCCAGATAGAGCAAGGAGCCGCGTTTGATGGCCTCTTCCTTCAGTTCAGGGAGATCGTAGCCCGTCATCAGGATGACGCCCAGTCCGGGATGACGGGTGCGGATCTGTTGGAGCAATTCAAAGCCGCTGATACCGGCCATCTTGATGTCGCTAATCACCAGGTCGACCGGGTGACGTTCGAGAAACTCCAGAGCGCGTTCGCCCGAGTTCACCCAGTGAGCTTCATAGGGAGGAGACGCCTCCCGGAGATTTTCGGCTAACCATTCGGCGAAAAAATTCTCGTCGTCAACAACAAGAACGCTGACGCGCCTATTCTGTTGGGACATGAATCCCTCTCCTCATGAAGTGGGAGCAGATGTGACTCAACCCGGTGGCGCCAACAGACATTCTCTGGCGTTCCCAGGGCAGTGAGAACGCCAGGACCGATGGCCAGTGATGCTCAGTGGGGTTTCCCCGCTCGATGACCGCCGGGGATACCCCGAATAGATCCACGGCCTATCCCCGTCGAGTGTCCGGTGCGGAGTCCTCGGTAAGATCGCCCTCTGAGTCCTCCTCCATAACCAGCCGATGGAGCACGTCTCATCGAACCACGAGGCACACCGGCAGTGGGAGGAAGGCGGCGCGAGGAACCGACAGTGGGATGGTTTATTGCTCGACCATACCTAAGATGCCCTCTGAGGTGGCGAGTCCCTTTGTACACGGAGAAATTCGGCTTGACTTTCTTCGTCCGCGGTGGGTGATGAGAAGATGGGGTTCCCCCACCGTAACTTCCCGGATAGGCGCCCGACCAGAAACCACCCCAGTTTCTCCAGTAGGGACAGCCATAATAGCCGAACCCGTAAACCGACCAGAAGGGATATCCCCAGGGGAGAAACGTGTAGCAACCGAAGAACGGATCATATATCCAGGTGCTCCCCCAGAAGTTCACCCCACTCCAGTAGCGAGATCGTCGCAAGACAGCCTGATTGGCCGCCAGGAGTAATTCCGCTCGGTCGGCACTCCAGAGATCGAGTTCATCTTGTCGTGCTTTTGAGAATGCTACGATCTCGTAGCCCTGAGCGCGCACCATCACCGCCTTATTCTTCTTGATCCTCTTCAACGTCCCGTCGGCTTGCCGGATCCGGGCTTCTCCTTTACGGACGATGAGTCGTGTCCCGTCCGGGTCGACATCAATGCGGTAGAGCCCGTCCCTCTCAATTCTCACTAATGTGTGGGGCGTGCGAACGCTGATGGAGAATCCTTTCTGTAGATTGCCCACCTCCAAGATCGCCGAGCCGGTGAGGAGCTCAAAGGCCGTCGCCGCTAAGTCGGTGCTCTGCATCACGATCTCGGCCGACCGGCCGAGGCGAAGATAAGAACCGGGATTCAGGAGCACTTCCGCCTTTCCCCACGCTTCCGTCTTCAGGTGATCCCCCTCAGAGAGGCGCGGTAAGGTGATGGCTTCGGCGCTGGAAAGCGATGTCCAACTCGAATCGCTGCTCGGGCGGTAAGAGACCGGCCCGGTCGTATAATTGATGACCCCAGCGCGCGCTGAAATCACATACTGGGCGGAAACGGGAGCTTGTGCCCCGGCGAGCGCAATGAAGGCCCCGGCGAGAATGCTCAGCATAAGTGTACCCTGCCTTTTCATAATCCACCCCCAGTTTAAAGTACCACTTTGTCGAGTGGGGTGTCAACGTAATGTTGAGTCTTCCAACCCGGCCTCGACCAGTTCGAGCCACCACCCAACCGGTTGGGGGCGTTCTCAGGTCGCCCGCAAGATCTCGTTGCGTTCGGTGCGGAGGAGTGGGTATACTCCCATTGCCATGGGAGTGTTTCTATCGCCCGAACCCGAGGTCCGATTAGTCAAGGCGTTTGAGACCCCCTTCCAGAATGCTCTCGCCACCGCGCGCACGTGTTACTCCAGTCGGGGCCTCATCACTGACGATGAGATCACCATCGAGAAACACAGATCGTTAGCCCAGAGTATCTATCGCGCCGGTCATCACACTGTGTTCACTCACGCGCATTTCCAATTTGCCCTGAGTAACGTTTCGCGCCAATTCATCTGGTCGTTCCTGCACAGCCATCCCTTCTACAATACAGAGCAGGTATCGCAGCGCTACGTCGAGGTCAAACCCGAGAACGTCGCCATCCCGCCGCTGCGAGGGGAGAGCCTGAACATCTATACCGAGACCATCAGGAGCCAGATGGACGCCTATCGGGAGCTCACCAACAAGTTGATTCCTGTGGTCGAGAGCGCGTATGGAAAGCTCTTCCCCCATCGAGATCTTCGGGAGAGGAGATATCACCGCATCGTCGTCAAGCGAGCCTTGGAGGTGGCGCGCTATGTCCTCCCTGTGGCGACGCTGGCCTATCTTTACCATACGATCAGCGCCATTACGTTGCTACGCTACTATCGCCTTTGCCAGCAATATGACGCGCCGCTGGAGCAGCGCCTCGTCGTTCAAAAGATGGTCGACGAAGTGCTCAAGCAGGATCCACTCTATGAGGCGATTTTGGAGAGCCCCATGGAACTCGAAGAGACTCCCGAACACGCGTTTTTCGTCGCCCATCGGGAGGCGACCAGTCGGCAAGCGAGAAAGACGTTCATCGAGGAGTTCGATCGGAGCTTAGAGGGGCGCACCGCCAAATTGATCGATTATAAGGTCCGGAACGAAACCGTGCTCGCCGACGCCGTGAGAGAGGTGTTAGGGGTGAGTTCCACTCTGTTGAGCGATACCGAAGCCATCGAGCTCGTCTTGAACCCGGCGCGGAATCGGCTTCTGGGCGAATCCCTCAATTTGACGACGCTCTCCAAGCTGGCGCGAACGTTACATCATCCTGCCTATACTTTCCGCAAGAAGCTGAGCCACACGGCCGATTCGCAGGATCAACGTCATCGTATGACGCCGGGATCGCGGCCTTGTTTGATCGCTCATCTCACCGACGAACCCGATTTCATCACTCCGGCGTTGATCCAGATCGACGACCGCCTCTCTCGGTTGTATGCCGAGACCATGGATCGTTCCTGGGAGGGTATCAATCGACTCAGGCGACGGGGCGTGAGCGAGGAATTCGCGCTGTATCTCTTGCCGAACGCCGTCTCCATCCGATTCACCGAGTCGGCCGATCTGCTCCACCTCCATCACAAACATGCCATGCGGCTGTGCTATCTGGCGCAAGAAGAGATCTGGCGAGCGTCGTTGGAGGAGGCACTCCAGATTCGCGAAATTAATCCGCGAATTGGGCGCTATCTGTTACCTCCCTGTACTCAGCGGATGCTCTCCAGGACGCGGCCGTATTGTCCCGAGGGGGATCGGTACTGCGGCGTGCGCGTCTGGGACCTCGATGTGTCAGAATATCACCGTCTCATCTGAAGTATCGTCTCGGCGGTCTATCGGGCTGAGAGGTGCGGCGGGGTGTCGGTGTACAGGTATCGTTTGATCTTCCGGGTGGTCGTTTTGGCGAACTCTTCGTCGCGGAGAGTGAAGGTCTTCACGCGTTTGTAGGGGGCGAGACGAGCGCAGTATTTATTGATTTCCTGACGAATGATCGCTTCGATCTGGTCGCGGGTCAGCGCTTCTCCCTGGCGCCCGAAATCGATATCGAGTTGCTCGATATCGGGGACGATGATGGCTTGGACTTCGGCGGCCTGAGGATCAGGACCACCCCACACGAGGCATTCGAGGATGTACGGGCTCTTCATGAGCTCGAGTTCGACCTCTTCGGGGGAAACGTTCTTTCCCCCTGGTGTGACGATGAGCGCCTTCTTGCGCCCTTGAATGTGGAGGAACCCATCCTGGTCGAAGAACCCGAGGTCGCCGGTTCGCAACCAGCCGTCCCGAAGCGCTTCGGCGGTCGCCGCGGGATTGCGGTAATACCCTTTCATCACGTTGTCCCCTTTGACCCACAATTCGCCGTCGACGATCTTGTACTCCATACCATCGAGTGGCAAACCCACGGCGTCGTCCTTGAACGCCTTATCCCGATTCACCGCCACCAGGGGCGAGGCTTCGGTCAGCCCGTAACCTTGGAGGAAGTTGATGCCGAGCGCGCGGAAGCCACGAGAGATTTCCGGATTCAACGGCGCGCCGCCACAGATGAAGAGCCGGAGATGGCCGCCGAGCCGCTTATGGACCTTGGCGAAAATCCGACGCCTCAGATTGAGGCGCAGCAGCTTTTCCGAGCCCCACGCCAGTCCCTTCCCCAGTTTGAATGTGAATTTCCCCTTTTGCGCAATGGCTGCCTGAATGCGCTCATAGAGAGCTTCGTAAAGGAGGGGGACGCCGAGCATGACCGTGGTTTTGGTCTCGGCCATATTGTCGACGATCCGGCGAAGGCTCTCCGCATAGGCAATGCTGCTGCCTCGGTACAAGGGAACGAGAAATCCACAGGTGCACTCATAAGCGTGATGAATCGGGAGCACCGAGAGGAAGCGATCTCGTTCGTCCACGTAAACGGAGCGACACGTCTGCATGATGTTTGTGGCGATGTTCTTATGGGTCAACATGACGCCCTTGGGAGTGCCCATCGTGCCGGAACTGAACAGAATGGCCGCCAGATCATCAGGGGCAACGGCGGCCTCTCGAAACCGCCGATCACCCTTTTTGACCAGGTGTCTCCCCACTTTAATGAGATCGGCTAAACGCTCCACAGCCTCTGCTGAGGGTTTCGCTTCGTCCATAGTGATGATGCCTTTAAGGGAGGGAAGGCGAGGGTGCATGTCGAGCACCTCGTCCATGTACTTCAGTGAGGTGACGATGAATTTTGCCTGACAGAAGTGCAGGAGATGGAAGATTTCCTGGTGGCGAAGATCCTTGTCGATGGGAAGGCAGGTCGCGCCGAGGCACGCAGTGGCCAGATAGGCGATTCCCCACTCTGGGCGATTTTCTGACAGAATGGCGACCTTGTCTCCCGATTGAAGTCCTCGCTCCAGGAGTCCAGTAGCCAGGGCTTCGATCTGTTGGTGGAGCTCCTGGTAGGTGAGGGAATGCCATTGGCCTCCGGCTTTCCAACGGAGAGCCGTCTTCTTGGAGAAGCGACGGCAACTCTTCTCCAGAAGATCTCTCAGATCCGTGATGGGTTCTACTGGGTAGTAAGGATATTGCGCTGGCATGATATCTCCTTCTCACAGGATAGAGCATCAAAGAGCGAAGGTCGAGATCGTGATGTGGCCGTTTCAACCTTGGTGCGAGAAAATTTCTGACTCGATATTTTGGGGTGGAGAACCCGTAAGGGCCTTAATATCTTGTAGCCTGAAATGAATGGCACCATGAAACAATCACGTTGTGATCTTCGTTGATTCGGCGCTTCGCGGGCGCTCACGCCTAGCGCGATGAGTTCCGGGGACACTCCTTCGAATCGATCGAGTGCGCCCTCTCGTTCTCCATCGCCTCTTCACACCTCCGGATGGATCACGGGACCTCAGGGCTCGTATCGGTGGTGGTAGCGGTGGGCGGTTTTTCCGGCTGCGCGAGCTGCCGATCCACGTAGTGACGCTGACACTCGGCATGGGCATAGAGCCACTTATCCTGGCTCGCCTTGTGTTTGTTGAATACCACATAGTACTCGAGTTCTCGATCGATGGGTTTCATGCAGCGAATGCAAAGTGGGACTTCGGGCATACATACCTCCTTTGTCTTGTTCTCGTTGGACAAGTATAGGGAGATGATGAGGGTGGTGCAACAGCGAGCGGGTTCGCGGCGAAGGTTACCTGGCGTCTGATAAAACAAGCATTTTTTATACTCCGCTCTTCCATCCCTTCCATTCGACCTGAGGAATTCCTCTGTTTTGATCGATTGATCCAATATGACGTCAATAGTTAGGAGCACGAACAGCAGGATCAGTCTCTGTTAAGTAAGAGCGGTCCAGGAGAGGGTTCTCTTTACTGAGGATCGTAACGCTCGGAAGTGGAGAATAGATCAGCCAGACTGAGGTCCGGGCTCTAAGGGAGGGAAGGTGAGCGGACGGGGCGGGCGAATTCGCCGGGAGGCTTTCTAGAAACACTGCGTCTGATAATCAACATTATGAACTAAACGGCCACAACACCCACAGGCGTCGACCCAACGCCGAGGGTACAAACCCAAACCATCCGCAACATCCCCAATAAAGCAAAAGAGTTTGACATCAAGCGAGACTTAATGATATACATAGGGGCTGGGGTTGAGGGACAATACCTCCACTCCAGCGTAGGTGAGATCGATGCATGTGGAATCCCCTTCGGTGAGACCCGCTCCTTCAGGTACCCTGTGTGGTGTGAAGGTCGGTGACGTTTCCCCTGTAGAGTATGAATCTGGCGTCGGGTGTCGCGCCAGCCGTCACACAGAACGGCGTATCCCCTACGTCACATAGAGCCACATCGCGTGGCTCAGGCGCGAGCATTTATGATGTAAGGAGAAACAACGATGACGACAGCCCAAATAGGAAGCGAGGTGACTATTCACATTACCGGTCGATTGGCCGATGGAACTCTCATTATTTCAACTCAGGAAGCCGAGCCGTACACCTTCGTGATAGGAGACGAGGCCGTTCTCCCTGGTATTAACCAAGCTCTCATAGGAATGCGAGCCGGAGAGTCGAAGGAGATTACTCTCACACCAGAGAATGCCTTTGGCCAATGGCGCGAAGACTTGATCATTCAGGTTCCCCGTAGCGAACTGGTGACGGACGAAGAGCTCCAACCGGGTATGGGGCTCAAAATCCGCGACGCATCGGGGGCAACGTTCAATTTCCTCGTTGTGGAAGTCACTCCTGAGGTTGTCACGCTCGACGGGAATCACCCATTGGCTGGCCAAACCGTCCATTTCAAATTAGACCTCATCGGCATTCGGGACGCGGCTCAATCTCCTGATTGATCCGGCACACTGACCCGCCGCTGGTCAGATCGAGGAAATGAATCTATCTGCCGATCACCCATGTTCCTCTTCCCCACTGAATGGGACGTTGTTGGCTTCAGCACTGGAGTCTCTCCTGAGAGGAGGAGGACGTATGAACCGCCCTCGCCAGATGAGTTATTGCGCTGAGCGACTCGGCGCAGCATCGCTATGAGTGAGTCGCTCTGGCAGCGGCACGGAGAAAGGAGTTCTATGTCCACGAAACTTTTTGTCGGAAATCTCTCATATGATGTCACCAGCGAAGAACTCGACGACTTGTTCAGTCAGGTCGGCGAAGTGGTCTCTAGCTATATTGTAACCGACCGCGTTACGGGCCGATCTCGAGGATTCGGATTTGTGGAGATGATCTCGGCCGAACTCGCCCAAGCCGCCATCGAGCAGCTGCACGGTCAGGAATTTCGAGGCCGCAACCTCGTGGTCAACGAGGCCAAGCCGCGACCGGATCGCCCCCGCGGCGGACCTGATCCCTATCGCCCGGGGGGCGGACGGGGACGGGGAGGAGGTGGTCGCCGCCGGTCATCTCGTCCCCCTCGCTGGTAGCTCTTCGGGCTGCCACAGCATCGGAGAATGGACGCTCGGGCATCCGGCACATGACCGTTGATGGAGGACCAATCATACTGGGTCCTCACCCCGTGGCGCCCGGCCTCTGGTCGGGTAAAGTCTGCCCTTCGACGATTCGATCCGGATGTCACCACTCCCGGTTCGGAGTTCGACTCTCGGGCTACCGCCACCCACAGAGCCTTCCAGTCCGTGGGGTCCAACATATCCGCGAACGGTCATGGGGTGATCTGTCCAGATTCGCCCCGAACCAGTTTTGACGTACACGTCGAAGGCCGCGCCTTCTGGCAAGCGGATCGTGAGATCGCCAGAGCCTGAATGAAGACTCCAATCATCGCCTGGTATGCCTTCGACAACGATGTTCCCACTGCCCGTGCTCGCCCGCAGTGCGGCGCGCACACCAGTGAGGCGCATATCACCCGATCCGCTTGTCACCTCCACCGATTCAGTGCCCACGAGGTCAACCTGGATGTCCCCGCTTCCCGTCTCGGCCGCCAAAGGACCGCCTACCTGCTTCGCGTCGATATCGCCGCTACCCGTTCGCAGATGAACGGCTCCCTCAGTCGAGGTCACTCGGATATCCCCCGAGCCACTTCGAGCGCGAACCTGATCATGAACTTGGGAGATCTCCACTTCCCCCGACCCGGTCTGAGCGCTCACCGGACCATTGACGCCATCAACGATGATCTCACCTGAACCCGTGCTGGCGACCACTTTCGTTGCCTGGGGTACGACGATCTCATAATCGATCGCGATCCAACGCCAGGGGATCTCATCTGGCAATCGCTCGATGCGGATGTGATTACCGCTCTGTACGATAGGAGGATTCTCCTCCACTTCTCTCACGCGGGAACGGATCTCGGCCATCAGACTCTTCCTCTTCCGGATCCTGATCGTGCCCCGGATCACCGCCTGACCCTCCGGTCCCGTGCGGACGAGGATATCGCCCGAGCGCGTCTCAACGCGTAGATTGACAGGACTTCCAACAGTCAACGCTCGCTCGAAATGACCGTCGCCGGTTTGGGCCAGCGCATGGCTGGAGATGATCATCGCCATCAGGAAAGTTCCCCATAGAGTGATTCCCCATCGCCGATCGATCATAAATACCTCCTTCGAACATAGAGGGTGGCGCACGTTGGCAACGTGCGCTCCTTTCCCCCAGCGAATTCCCTTCTCATCCTTGCGGTGTGGCCTGGAGGCCATGGGCGACTCCCGTGAATAAGATGGCGCAAGCCACCCCGCCAGCGCGATTTCATTGCTCTCATTACTTTGTAGCATGCTCCCGCACACGTAATAGACTCGTAGCAGATTACGATCCTGGGGAGCAGAAGTTCGATGTGGCTAGGGCAGGCCAAGGGGAGCGCTCATGGTCCAAGCGGGCTGCGTTGTGGGGGGAGGGTCTTCTGTTCTGAACGTTATCAGACGCAGGTTTCAACGACGCTCAGCCGAACGGCAGGTCGCTCACCACGGCCGGGAGGCGACCTTCACGGGTTTGAACGCACACGTCCTGACCCGGATCGAGGAACTCCCGTCGCACGTACCCCAGGGCAATGACGGCATCAAGCCTCGGCGAATAACCGACACTGGTGACGTGGCCAATTGGTCGCTCCTCCTTCAAAATGAGATTGCCCGACTCTGGCTGCCCTCGTTGAGTCAATTTCAGCCCCGTCAGCACCCTGTTCACATGACCGCGGAACTTGATGCGGGCCACCGGCTCATACCCGATGAAGCACCCCTTATTCCAGTTCAACGCCTCGTCCAACCGCGCCTCCTGCGGGAAATGCGTCTCATCCACATCAACGCCGTACCACGGGATGCCCGCCTCCATGCGGAGAATATGAAATGCCCGAAAACCAATGGGCTTGAGTCCCAACGGGGTACCCAGCCGCACGATGCGCTCCCATATCGAATCGGCCTCATCGCCTGGCGCGATCAATTCATACCCTTGTTCCCCAGTCTCGCTCACTCGCACGAGCCTGACGGGGATGTCTCTCGCCTCGCGATGCCCCGCTTCCCCATCGGGCCTCACTCGAATGTCCTCGTGGTCCAATTCTTCATCGAGCATCGGCGCCTCACCACAAATGGCGAGGAGCACCTCTCTCGATCGCGGACCCTGAACGAGCAGTTTGGCCACCGCTCTGGTAACGTCCTCGATCTCCACTTTTTGCATCAGCCGGTACATCTCCAACTTCTCCAGCAACGAGCGGCCAGCCGCCGGCTCGGTTTCAAGATAGATGGCCTCATCAGTTATGACGACGTTCATCGCCGCAATAACCTTTCCCTTGGCCGTTAACAACGCGGCCCGGCATCCCCTGCCCGAGGGAAGATTCTGAATATCGTTAGAGAGGATTCGGTGGAGGAATTGGACCCGCTCGGGCCCGCCGACGCGCACCGTCGTTCGATAGCTGACGTCAATGACTCCCACTCCTTGACGGACTGACCAGTATTCCTCGATCGGATCAGAAAAAACATCGGGAACCTCCCACCCCTGGTGCTCAGTGAAGGTCGCCCCGCGGGATTGGTGAAGCTGGTATAGTGGCGTTTTCATCTCGACCTCATGCCTCCAATGGAGCCATTCTCGCTGATGAGCAAACATGCCATAGAGAGTGGAGCAGGTCAAGGAGCGCGGAGGAGCGCATCGTCAGGCTCTTGAGGAACGAGGCCTTATGGAGCGATCACCGGAAGCGCCCGAGGGACAATTTCGATGGTCACCGGCAAATCGCAGATATATTCGCCATCGGCGAACAACTCCATGTGGTCGGTTGAAGCGAGGGTCACGCGCCGGGCCCGGCGAATCTCGACGGCCGGGTGGTGAATATGTGTCCCCGCATAGAGTTGTGGGAATCGCCGCACCAGTTCGAATCGGCTCGTCTTTTTCACCAGACACACGTCGAGCCACCCGTCATCCAGCCGGGCGCGAGGGACAATTTTGAGCCCACCGCCATAGCTGGAGGCGTTCCCCACCGCGACGAGCGTCGCCTCCCCCGCCCATTGGTGTCCGTCACAGGTCACCTCCATGAGCTTGGAGGTGAAGCGCGACAACGCCCCCACCACCGCTCGAAGATAAACGGCCCGGTTCGGCAACCAACTCGACGCGCGCTGAGCCAGGCGATTGACCTCAGCATCAAACCCTGCTCCGGCAACACTCAGATAGATTCGCGGGCGGCGCGGCGCCCCTCTGGAACTGACGCGCGCGACATCGATCCATCGTCTCTTCCCTCGCCTGAGAACGTCGCAGGCCAGGCGAACATCGGTGGGCAGGCCGAGATGGCGAGCGATGTCATTGCCCGTCCCCGCCGGAATCACGCCCAGAGCGACTCCCGAGAAGATAAGCGCCTGAACAATCTGGTGAATGGTCCCGTCGCCGCCACAGGCAACAATGGCGTTGACCCGCCCTCGGATGCCCTGTCGGGCGAGCGAGATGAGGTGGTCCACACTCTGACTGACACAGAACTGAGCCCCTTCCAGGCCGTCGACGGCGGCGCGAATGGCGGGAAGATGCCGGGCACATCGGCCTCGTCCAGCACGAGGATTGGCAATGACCAGCAGTTTCATGTCTCCCCAACGACGAAATGATCTCAGTCCTCACCCAGGCGACGGGTGACCGGTTTTCGTTGGCGGATGCACCTGTCCAGAGAGGGGTAAGATAACAGACCGAAGAGGCGCACAACAAGAGATCAGCAGGGGCCTTCCGCCGTCAGCGGAGACCCCATCGACGATGTTTCCAGGAGGGCTCGCGCCGCGACGTTCACCGACTCGCCGATTCCAGCGAGGTGGAGACGACCGGACGGCGGGCGCGCTCGGCCTCCAGAAGTCGGGTATGGATTTTTTCCGCTTCGTCAATGCGGCCTTTCAACCGCAGTGCCGACTCCAGGTTGCCTAACGCCGGAACCGAGGTGGGATCCAGGTGCACGGCTCGTTCCAGATGAGCCAATGCTTCGTCGATCCGCCCGGCGCGCAGTAACAGATGACCGACATTATTCTGAGCCGCTGCCTCCCCTAACGCCCGGGTGAAGTGAAACAAGGCCTTGTCCCACTTCTCTCGCATCGCATAGGCGAGAGCAATATTATCATGAGTGCGCGGATCGTCGGGATCCAACTGGAGCGCTTTCTTGTAATACTTGATGGCCTCCTTGTACTCCTCTTCCAGGAAGTAGGAGTATCCGATGTTGTTGTAAATGCGGCTATCGTTCGGCGCCAGGGCCAGAGCTTTGAAGTAAGCTTCGCGAGCCTTGTCATGGTAGCCCCGTTCATCCCAGCAGACGCCGAGTTCGATATAGGCGACGGGGAGATCGGGCCGGAGCTGGATGGCGCGCTGAAGCTTGGCAATAGCCAGGTCATACAACCCGCGCATGCGCAACGTGCGCCCGAGGAGGATGAATCCATAGGTGAATCGGGGATCCAGCGAGGTGGCCATATCGAATTCGTAGCTGGCTTCCTCCAGTAATCCTTGCTGCAGGTAGAGCCGCCCCATGTTATAGCGCACCACCGGGTCGTACGGCTTGACGATGGCCAATTCCCGATAATGGCTCGCTTCCTCGGGGGCGATGAGCTCGTCGTGACTGCGATAGCCCACACTGTCTTCGATCATGACGATCGGCTTCACCTCTTCAGACATCCGCTTGGCCAGTCGATTCGGCGACGGCCGTCCCGGCCGCCGGAAGACGGTTCGAACCCCGGCCACCGTGCTCTTGACCGAGTAAGCGGCGGGCCGGACGACATACTTGCGAATCCCAGAAAGAAGCCGACGAGAACACCCCATCGTGGGGCCGAACAATACGATCAACAGGCCAGTGGTAATGACTTTCTTACGCGCGTTCATAACGAACCTCCTTTGGCGCGCGGCGCCCAATTTCCCGGCTCGGGAGCCGTCTTCCGAGAATGCTGTGCGGAGATCGGCGTTGGCTCCTGGACTCGATCATCCGCGGTCACCGAGATCACATCGCCCACTACGGTTGCTGATCTGGCGATCGTCCCGGCAGGGAGTTCGAGCACGCTGGTAGCCGCCATCACCGGAAGGACCATCCGGCAGGGTTTGAGTTCGGGGATCGACTTCACCACGCGACCATGCCGATCCAGGAAGAGGACATCGATGGGGAATCGCATACCAAACGTGTGGATGCTCTGACACGGTGTGATCCAGAGCCCCTCCTCCGGATCCAACCCCGCCCGGCCCATCAGCCCGATGGCGCGGCGGAAGAAGGTATCGGCCACCCTCAGGTTGGTCACCACCCACGTTTGTCGCGTCCGGTTATACGCTTTCACGTCCATCCTCCGCTCGGTCGCCTTCACTTCCCCATGGCCGGCCGCATGATCTCCATCACTTGAATGAGACCCGGACCCAAGAGCACGATCAGGATCGCGGGGAAGATGAAGAAGACCAGAGGAAATACCAGCTTAATGGTCGTCTTCGCCGCCGCTTCTTCGGCGCGCTGGCGTCGCTTCGTCCGCAGGGTGTCGGAGAAGACGCGTAGTGCCCGGGCAATGCTCGTGCCGAATTTGTCGGTTTGAATGAGCATGGCGGTGAACGACTTGAGATCTTTGACGCCCGATCGCTCGCCCAGGTGCCTCAGGGCTTCCTCGCGAGGCGTCCCGGCGCGCAGCTCGAGGCCGGTGATCTCGAATTCTCGCGCCAGGTCCGGATGCACCGTTCGGAGCTCTTGAGCCACTCGCGCCAATGCCGCGTTCAAGCTCAGTCCCGCTTCCACACAAGAGACCATCAAGTCCATGGCATCGGCCAAAGCATTCCGAATGGCCAACTGCCGTTGCGTAATCCGCGAGGAGAGCACCAGCGAGGGACCCACGAACCCGACCAGGGCCAAGACCGGCAAGAGGAAAATGTACCGGAGCATCGCCGATCCCAGAGCGAACATGCCCATCAACGGCAGAGCGAGCATGAGCAACACGCGAATGCCGGTGTAGATGAACACGGCGTTGTCACCATAGTAACCCGCCATGATCAATCGACGGCGCAACGCCTCCGAGGCCGAACTGGTCGCTCGGCCAAACACGCGGCCCACCGACAGAGCGAGCCGGGTGAGGAGTTGATCGACGACTTCTTTGCTGGCTCCGGCACTCTCGACCTTCTTCCCGGCCGGCGCTCTCACCCGCTCCCCCGTGCGGAGGCGCGTCAGTCGCTCGGCGACCACCTGCTGCGTCTGCGTGGAAAACAGCGAATAGACGGCCAACACGAGAAGGGCCGTCGCTAAAAACGCTCCTATGGTGATGAGGTAAATCATAGGCGTCCTCCCAACACCCGGTGACCACTCCCGGCCATCGTCCCCGCTCTCATCGGCGGGTCACGGAGTGATCATCACACCTTGATGTTGATGATCTTGCGAATCATGAGAATACCCAATCCCTCCATGATGAGTCCGCTGATCAACATCATCCGCCCCAGCGGGTGCGTGAACAGCAACTCCAGATAATCCGGGTTGACAATGTAAATGTATAAAGCCAGGGCAAAGGGAATCGATCCAATCACCCATCCGGTCATGCGCCCCTGCGCCGTGTAGACGCGCACTTGACCCAAGATCCTGAACCGCTCTCGGATGACCTCGGCAATATTCTCCAGAATCTCGGCCAAGTTCCCTCCCGTTTCGCGCTGAATGAGCACGGCGGTGACGGCCAGCTTCAGATCCAGCACGGGAACGCGTTCGGCCAAGTGCTCCAGGGCAGCCTTCATGCTCATGCCCAGATTGATCTCTTCGAACGTGCGCCGGAACTCCTTGGCGATGGGATCGGGCATCTCGGTGGCCACCGTCTGCAACGAGCTGGTGAAGGCGTGCCCGGCGCGCAGCGCCCGGGTGATCAAATCCAACGCATCGGGCAGTTGCTCCAGAAAGAGACTCAATCGTTGTTTCCGCATCCGATAGAGGTAGAAGATGGGCAGCGCCATGGCCAGCGCTCCAATCACCGCCGACACGAGCAACGAGCCGCGGAACACCCAACTGAGCGTGCCGGCCGCGATGGCCAAGCCCAGGCAGAGCATGATGAACTGGAGCGGTCGGATGTTCACATCAGCCTGCTCGATCAACCGGTAGAGCTGATTCCCCAGATCGGATTTCAACATGAATCGATTGAACGGGGAGAGTTGACTGAAAATGTCCTCGCGCAAGATCTGGAGGTTTTCATCAGTCTGGACGGCTTCGGACCGCAGCAGGCTCTCCAACCGCTCATCGACTTTCTCCCGCAAGGCCTGCTGTTCCTTGTAGAAGAACATGTAGATGGCCCAGGCCACCAGGACGAACGTGATGAAGGTCAATATGGTAATCATGATTCCTCCTGTCGCCGCCGGCGGCGCACGGCCCCGGTTCGACGAGAGTCTCCGGCCACGGATCTTCGATGGCTACAGCATCTCTCCATTGACCCCGAGCTCCTGCTGGATGAGTTCGCGGAGGTAGTTGGCCTTCTCCTCCAGGCTCGTCTCCACCTCAATCACCTTGGGCTTCTCGCCGAGTTCCAGGGTGACCACGTACTTGGTGACGACGATGCGATCATTATCGGAAAACCCTTTCAGAATATCGATCACTTCCTTGGTCCCCAGACCGGGCCCGGTGGCCGCTTGAGGAGAGAGCCGCGCGTTGATCGACTGCGAGAAGGCCTTTTGATTCTTCAGAATGAACGACTCGTAGAGCTTCACCTCGGCATCGAGCCCCGTGGCGCCTCCCCATTCCTGGAAGTCCTTTTTCGCCTTTTCCAAATCACCATGGAGCAAAAAGTACAGACTGTGCAGTTTCATGATGCGCTCCCACTCCTTCTTCTGTGATGCGTTCATACCACCTCGAAGATGGAACTATTCAGGTGGTAGCCGTATCGCCTGAGGCGATCGGCGAACTTGGGACGAATGCCCGTCGGTCGATGAATGCCCAATACCCGGCCATTCTCATCGACGCCCACCCGTTCGAACACGAAGATATCTTGCATGGCGACGACATCGCCTTCCATGCCCACGATCTCGGAGATACTGGTCACCTTCCGCGTGCCGTCGCTGAGTCGGGCCACCTGGATCACCATATTAATGGCTGAGGCGATCTGCTGCCGCATGGCCTTGTCGGAGATGTTCAACCCGGCCATCGAAATCATCGTCTCTAACCGAGCGAGGGCGTCGCGCGGCGAGTTGGCGTGGATGGTCGTCAAACTCCCATCATGCCCGGTATTCATCGCCTGTAACATGTCCAACGCCTCTTCGCCGCGGACCTCGCCGACCACGATGCGGTCGGGGCGCATGCGCAAGCTGTTGCGCACCAGATCGCGTTGCGTGACTTCGCCTTTGCCTTCGATATTGGGGGGACGGGTTTCCAGACGCACCACGTGCTCTTGTTGCAGTTGCAGCTCGGCTGAGTCTTCGATGGTGATGATGCGTTCGTCGGCGGGGATGTAGGATGAGAGTACGTTCAGCAGCGTGGTTTTGCCGGCCCCCGTGCCCCCCGAGATCAAAATATTCAATCGTGCCTTGACACACCCTTCCAACACAAAGGCCATGGCCGGCGTGAGGGTGCCAAAGCGAATCAACTCGTCCATGGAGATCTTGATGGTGCCAAATCGTCGGATGGAGAGCGACGGTCCATCAATGCTGAGCGGCGGGATGATGGCATTGACGCGAGACCCGTCCGGCAAGCGGGCATCGACCATGGGCGAGGATTCATCGATGCGCCGTCCAACGCGCGAGACAATGCGATCGATGATCTGCAGCAAGTGTTCATTATCCTTGAAAATGACGTTCGTCTTCTCCAACTTGCCATATCGCTCGACGAAGACCTGATTATAGCCATTGACCAAGATATCGGAGACGGTGGGATCGTTCAGCAAGGGCTCCAGCGGACCCAATCCGAACAACTCGTCGCGCACCTCGCTGACCAGTCGCTCACGCTCGGCCACGCTCAGCGGGATGGCCTCCTGCAGGATCATGTCCTCGGCAATGCGCGTGATCTCTTCCTTCAGGACGGACGGCTCGATCTTATCTAAGCGAGTGAGATCCAGCCGCGAAATCAGATTGCGGTGAATGTGGGACTTCAACGCCTGATAGTCCTCATACTCGACGCGCTTGGTCTGATGGGCTCGCTCACCGTCCCCCACCCGCCCCAGCGGGGAGGATGTCGCCCGCCCATTGCCTTGCAGTCGTTCTCGCAGCGACGAAGTCATCGGTGTGCATCCCCTCCATGCGACGAACTCTGAGCTTTGGTCAACCGGTGCGGGCGCCCGCCGACATCATCCTTCGATGCCCACCGGCCCTTCGGACGCGCCGCCTCGCCGGCCCGGTGCGCGTGCCGCCGGTCACGGGAGATCTCTTGATGGGCTCGTATGAACACGCCTTTATCCTCCTAACAAACCGCTGAACAAGTTGGAGAGACGGAATCTCTTCCCATTCTGAGCGGTCACCCCCACCTGTCCCGCCAGTTGACCGGCCAGGTCGGTGAATTGCTTCACCAACGCCGACTTGGGTTGAGAGACGATCAATGGATTGCCCATATTAATGGAAGCGAGAACCGCTCGATGATCTTCCGATAAGACCGTTTCGATCTTCGTTCCGAACACCTCCTGGACCTTCTCCAGCGGCACGCCGTCCCGCTTATCGTATCGATTGACCACCACTTTGACTTTCTCGTCGGTGAAGCCCATCTTCCGGAACACCTCCAACACCCGCTTGGTGCAGTAGATCGACGGAACATCCATCAGCGAGACGACCAGGACCACGTCGGCCAGATCCAGCGCCGTGACCGTGTTGGCGTCCAACACATGCTGACAATCGACGATCACGTATCGGAACTGCGTCCGCAGCATGGAAATGATCCGCTGCACGTGACCCGGCTGAACGTCATCGGCCTCCTCCACGCGGAGTGGAGCCGGCAGGCAATAGAGCTTGTCACTGGCGCGCAACAGGAAGCTTTTGAGCAACTGAGCATCGAGTCGATCCTGATTCCGCACCACGTCGGCGATGGTATACTCCGGGTCGAGGCCGAAGAACAAAGGAACGGCTCCGTATTGAAGGTTCAAATCGACCAGCACGGCGCCCTCATGAGCCAGTTGATGGATCGCCGTGGCGAGGTTGACGCTCAAGGTGGTCACGCCCGTACCGCCGCGACTGCTATAGATGGCGATCACCCGTCCCACCTGGTTCTCCAGTTCATCCTCGCCCTGAAGGGCTTTGATCTTGGCCAGGACCTGTTCGATCTCTTCCGGCTTCAACGGCTGACAGAGAAACTCCGTCGCCCCGCAGCGGAAGGACTTGACGACGACCGAAGATGGGATATCCGTTCCCGTGCAGACGACGGCGGTAGAGGGAAACTGGCGGCGAATGTGCTGAATCAGTTCCAACGGCTGCTCGTTGTCCCCGTTGAGGATGACCAGTGCACTGTGCGGCCGGAACTGGTCAATCAGCTCGGTGGCCCGGCTGAAGTCAGAACTCTCGGCCACCACGTGGACCTTCCCACTGGAGAGCAATTGCGCCCGCGTCAGGCTGCGCTCCTGTGGGTCCTTACCAATGATGACCATGGAAATTGGCGATGTGAGCATATCTCCTCCGTCTCAGGTGACCACTCAACCGAGTGGGTCAGCGACGGCCACCCATTCGGCCTCCGCTCTTCGGCGTCCCTCGAGCTTCTATTTCTTCGGCTTCTCGCCCTCCGTCTTGGGCTTTTGAGCTTTCGCCCCCGGTCCCTCTGCCTGGGACGCGGCCGCCGGGATGTGATGACCGAAGACGCCCTCCAACCCACCGGACGACGAGGATTCCACGCCAGGCAACGGAGGCACCTCATCCGGCTCCAGCGGCTTGACCAATCGCGCCGTGCAGAGGAACACCAGCTCCGTTTCGTTCTTGATATAGGATTGGCTGCGAAACAGATGCCCAATCACCGGGATGTCGCCCAGCAGAGGAATCCTCGAACTCACTTTGGTCACGTCATTGGATAACAACCCGGCCAGGGCGAAACTCTGCCCATCGGCCAGCTCCACCGTCGTTCGGGCTCGACGCGTGCGCAGGCTGGGCACGACGAAGCCTGCCAATTGGAGAGCGTTGGAGAAGTCCAGGGCGCTGACCTCGGGTTCCAGTTCGAGGCGAATGCGATCCCCGATGATGTGGGGCGTGAATTTGAGTCGCACGCCGAACTCTTTGAACTGAATGGTGATGGACGTGCCCGCGCTGGAGGGTTGCACGACGGCGAAAGGAAATTCGCCCCCGGCCAAGAAGCTGGCTTCCTGGCCATCGACGACGATGATGTTCGGCTCGGCCAACGACCGGAAGGCATTGCGCTGCTTCAGCGCCCGGATGAATGCCCCCAGACTCGTCCCCGGATTGAAGACGAACAGGTTGACGGCATCGCTGAACGTGAAATCCGGTCCCACCGGGCGGTTGGCGAAACGGGCCTCTGGTGGATTGAAGACACTGGGCCCGACTACGGCTTCGTTCTGCGTCCGCGGGGCCAAGGGATTGAACCAGGAATAGGTCGCCCCCAGATCTCTCAGGACGCGCCGATTGACCTCGGCCACGCGCACCCGGAGCATGATTTGCGCCGGCGCGGCTTCGGCGGGCACAGAGGTCAAGTTCACCACCTTCACGCCGACGCCCTCAAACAGGGGGATGATCCGGTCGATGATCTCCTGGGAACTCACCGTCCCCGACAGAATGACGCGCCCGCCAAGCTGGGTGATGTTCAGCGATTCATCGGGAAAGAGTCGCCGTATCTGCTCGACGATCGGCTCAATATCGGCCACGACGCGCACGGTGAAAGCCACCGGCTGATCCGGTTGGCGGGCACTCCAGGCCAGCATACTGGATGTGCCCACTTCTTTGCCATTGAGCAGGAGTTGAGTGGGCGAAATGACCACCGCCTCGGCAATCGATGGATCAGCAAACGAGACCCGCGCCAGGGGTTGATCAAAAGCGATCATCACCGACCGGTTGACGTGAACGACGAGATCCACCATCTGCTGCTGAGCTTCGCTGAATTTGATATACCGGGTGATCCCCTCCGCTCCAGCCGCTGGCGGCAAAAGGGCGATCCCTCCCATCACGACGATGGTCAACATCTGAGCCATCTGCCTTTTGAATCTCCACGTGTTCATGATGACCTCCACCTACTGGAATGTGACGGTGGTGCGTTGCGTTCCCCGAATCAACTCCACCGTCGTCGACGGGGGCGGAGGCGTCGGTTTCTCCGCCTTGGACTTCGACTTACGGCGAGGAGCCCGGCCAGGGCGCCGAACGACACCTCGACCAATGCGCCTTCCGAATAACTCCGCCGTATCCACCCCATCTGTCTTCACTTCGTTCTGGTCCACGCTACTGCGCATCACCAGTTGAAGTCGCCCAGCCGTGCTGGCCAGAGCCAGAGCCTCGGCCTGCTCGGGCGTGACCTGAAGGGTGACGGTCTTCACCTCCACCGGTCCACCATCTCGCCCGTTCTCGATCTGCTTGCCACTGGCCAGCACCTTGACGTTCTGCAGGATGATCCGGGATGTCGACTCGCCGAGACTGGGCGTCGCCGTGGCCACAACATCCACATAGGTTCCGGGAGCGACGAATCCGGCGACGCCAATCACTTCATCGACCTTGACCGTCATAGCCCGCATGCCCGGCGGGATCACGGCGGCCAACCCCGCCGCCGAGCCCTCCGGCGCCAACCGCGATTTGAGAATCGGCTCGCCAATGGCCACTTCGGCCAAGGCTACCCGATCGACGACCTCGGCGAGGTCATCCATGGCTCCCTCCGGCAGAATCCTCTTGGGCCACTTCTCCAGTCGAACCTGATCGGCAGTGATCTTCTGCCCGACGGCGATGGGGCTCACCGCAACCACGATGTTGGCCAATTCGCCCATGTCGCCCGACTCCTTTTGCTGTTTGAGAATGCGATTGACCGCAATCGCCGTGATGGCGCCGAAGATCAGGGCCAGAGCTAGTACGATGACCGATTTTTTACCCATAGGTTCTCTCCTTCTTCACGCCCGGCCTCACCACGCGGCCAGGACGCCGGTTAGTACCAATGTGCCCAACGACAACGCTACCCCATAGGGGACGGAGACGGGCGTCGGCGCCCCCGCCTCGGCCCGCTCCCTCCTTCGCCGGCGGCCGAGGGCGACGATGCCCAACACGGCTCCCACAGCACTGGCGGCCACAAAGACGATCAGAACGCCCGTGACCCCCACAATACTCCCCACGGCAGCCAAGAACTTCACATCGCCCGCTCCCAATCCCCGAAGGACATAAGGAATCAGCATGAGCCCCAGGCCCACGGCCAATCCACTCAGACTCGCCAGGATGCCCTCCCAGCCCGCTCGGAAGGCATGAAAGGCTATTCCATAACCCACCATCCCCGCCGTGAGCCAATTGGGAATGCGGCGGGTCCGCCAATCAATGTACCCGGCCACCAGCGCGGCAATGATGAGAATGATCGTGGTCAACATCATGCCTTTTTCTCCTCGCATCGAGCCGCGGAGCTTCCCTTCATGTCGGTCCACACCCCTTTTCTTGCGTGTTCCCCCACTTCCGGTTTCTCCATCTCGCTCAATGTCTCACCGAGCCTCTGAATCTCTTCTTGGCTGCCTTTTCCACCCCGTTGAGACGCAAACCCCGTACCACAGACGCCGACGGTCGATCGATCATTTCCAGCCAATGACAGTAAATCGTGACGATCACGCTACTTATCCGGCCGCCCTCAATGATCCATGATGACGGACCGAGCAGCGATCTTTTCATCCGTGAAACGCCTTTTTCAAAATGCTGAAGGGATCATTTCAGCCAAGAAGCGGCAGAAGTCGTAAGAAGGGCTTGTTCTCCAAACCCTCTCGGCGCCCTCCAGTTCGCGGAGCAGGATGGGGGGATGGCCGACGGTCGCCCGTCCTCCAACATCTCTTGACGTTCCCGGGCTGCGAGACAAAAAAAAGCTGTGGCCCGTACTGGACGAACCACAGCGCCACAATCAAGGTACAGGAGGAGAGAGGCCACAAGCACCGGGTTGAGCCCGCCGATGGCACTATCTCTTACGTTTTGCGCTGGGAATTAACCACCAAGCGTATTACTCACCGTATTGAAGGTGCTCGAAATATCGCCTCCCAGCGCGGTCAAGGCGGTGATCGCAGCAATGCTCACCAAGACCAAGATCAGCGCATACTCGGCTAGACTCTGCCCTTCTTCATTTCTGAGAAAGGCATACAGTGTGCTCAACATGTTCATAGTCCCTCCTTGAGAATGTAATTAGAAATCGCAAGCCCGACGAGTCACAACCTCCACTTCAGCATCCGCTCCTATGTTCGACTGTCTCGCCTCTGCATGTCGCATCACTCCGCTTCCTCTCTTCATTAGCTTTGCGATTTCTCGCCCCTTATTGATTGCAACTGGCGTGCCGCTTCCCAATCGGCGAGACCGAACCCCCAGCCGGTCAATGGTAAGTGACAAGAGATCTGAGAGTTAATTCGGAGCAGGACTCACCCCCCACCGCCCCCGACCCACTCCACGCCAGTTTCAGGCATGAAAAGAATGATTCATATGATGAACGGAGTATTTCAACCGTGAGCCCACCTCCGTCCAGCACGGAGCAGGGAGCGCGGAGCATAGAGCACGGAGCGCGGAGCAGGGAGCGCGAAGCATAGAGCACGGAGCGCGGAGTGCGGAGCAGGGAGCTAGGAGCCAACCCCGCGCTCCAACATCTGTGCTCCTTGCCATCGCTTCCCTATTGGCCAGACCCCGTAATCCGTTTCTTGATTCCGCGACGCGATTGCTGACTCTCGCGCTTGGTCTGTCCCGTCATCTTACGCACCGTCTCCAGTTTGGCTCTCTCTGCTTCTAACCAGGCCTCAAGAAAGTAGTGGAGGACTTCTCTGATCACTGCGGGCTCCGTTTTGCAAGTCTCCTCCGCAGCGCGTGCCAATTTGTCGGCAAGCTCGTCTTTTAATGAGATAGTAATTTGTTTCGTCATGATGTCCCAAATTCTACATGAATTCCAAGCAATGTCAATAAAATAATTTTTTCATTTTAACCTATTTTCATTGACAGTACGATGAAATTATTGTAAAATACATTTCGATGGACCTCACGACAGCGATCAAAGACATTGGGTTTCCGGCGGCGGTAGCGGCGTTTGTGTTGTTGCGGTTAGAGGGGCGGCTGGCGGAGGTGCGGGATGAGGTTCGGAATCTCCGGGAGGTGTTGTACGAGGTCATCAGGCGCTCTCCACACGTCGAGACCCTCCTTAGTAGTTCGGTTGGGCGCTCGGTCCGGTCATCTGGTGATGAGGGTTCCCGGCTCCATGCTCCACGCTCCACGCTCCATGCTCCACGCTCCACGCTCACGGCTTCCCCATCGTCGGGCCGGGCGTCCGATTTTTCGTCGTCGGATGAGGAGGTGAACGAATGAACATGAAGCGATTTTTTCGGGTGTTAGCGGGGCAGGCGCTGGCCATGGTGGCGGTCATGGGGACCGAGGCGCTCGGTTCTTTGGCGTGGCCGCCGGTGGTCAAGGTGCCGGTCATGGCGGCCATGGGGGCGTTGATCAATGCGGCCGCCAAGGGGGCTCGCGAGCGGAAGAAGCGAGGCGAGCGGGCGCTCGGGGGTGTGGAGTTGATCTTCTGAGCTCGCCGCTCCCTGCTCCCTGCTCCCCGCCCCACGCTCCGGGGCCATTGTCCACCACGGTCGGACGACCTCATGGTGAGGGCGGACGGTTCGGGTCCGAGGGGCGACGCCGTTGTCCACCACGGTCGGACGGCCTTTTCCGGGGGAGCCTTCGGGTTCCCCCGCGATTGCAGGAGGGCAAGCTGATGAGTAGCAGACGATCGATTGCCAAGGATCAGCGGTTGGGCACGGTCAAGGGTCAGCAGTTGGAGCTTTTGGCCACTCGTTTGCCGCTGGAGTTACGCAAGAGACGTTTGGAGCTGATCGCCGTAGGGGTCGAGTTGACCGATCAGTTGGCCAGGCAGGAGCGGCAAAAGCTCCGCGTGTGTTTGAGCGTACGCGCCGAGAAGAAGGCGAAAGGGAGTTTGAGGTATACCAACGAGAAGGCGCGCCAGGAGGCGGTGCAACACGCGCTGGATCAGAATGCCACCTATCAGAGGCGGGCGCGGCGGATCAAGGCATTGCGAGTCAAGCAGCAGAAGTTAGAGGCCGAGATCGAGTTCCTGAAGCGGATGCACACCGGTGTGGTGGCGGTATTGCGCGCCAAGGAGGAGGTATGAACCGGGCGCCGTACGAGCGGATCATCATGCTGATCTCGACGCACGATGCCGGCGATCCGATCACCGCCAGGCAGTTGACCGAGCAGCTCGGTTGCGACCGGATCACCGTGTGGGAGGCCGTCAGGCGAGCGCGGTTATCGGGGATTCCGATCGGATCGAGCAAGAGGAGCAAAAAGGGGTATTTCCTCATTCGGACGGAGGCGGAGATGGAACGCTTCCTCTCTCATTTCCTGGGGTCGGCCTATGAGACGCTGGCCATTGCGCGAGCGATGGTGCGGACGTTCCCCGATCTCAGGGAGCGTTATCCGCTCTTGTTTTCTGAAGGAGGTGGCGATGAGTGAGCGAGTGGGTCCAGAGGGACGCCGGTCAGCGACGGGCGGGGGTTCCGTGCCCCGGCCCGGGAACGGCAAGCCGTCAGATGGGTCCGTGCCGTCTGGCGGCAAGCTGGCTGCCGTCACTGACCGTTCTGACGGCAGTGGGGCGGTTCCGTCCGTCCAGCGGCAGAAGCTGACCGTGCGGGTTAACTATGAGATTTACATGGAGTTAAAGCTATTCTGCGCCTTCCGTGGCCGGTCTCTCAGCGAGGTGGTCGAGGGTGCCGTCAAGGAGTACTTGTGCCGTCATTCGCGGGCAGATGATGTTAGTGATCGTGATGATGGTGATTCCACGTATCACTCGAGCTCTGGTCGAGAGACGGAAAACACCATCATCAATCTGTACACCGAACTGACGGGAAATCGGTGGACGAAGCGGGATCAGCAGGCCTACCAGCGGATACGAGCCGTGCCATTAGAGGGCGTTCAGATGGCCATGATGATGGCCGCCTTGCGCGCGCCAAGACCGATTCGCAGTTTCGCCTATTTCGTGCCCGAGATCCTCAATCCCGATTATCAGCGGGTGCGGTCGTCGGCCGAGTACATGCGATACCTGCGATACAAGCTGGCGCGGAAGCGGCAGACCGAAACCCAAGGAGGTTCAACATGAAGAGACGAGGAATCTGCTACCAGTGCAAATATCGGCAAGAGGCGCCCCGATCGGTGCATTCCAGATGCGTCCATCCGTCCGTTGCGAACGTCGTGTTGAGCCGGTTGGGCGAGCTGGTGTCCGAGTGGGCGGCGACGGGCGTCATCGATCGGCGTCGATGGGGACTTGACATGGTGAGAGCCGATGGCGACGATGAATCCCATGTCCTTGACCCACCATTTGAGCTGCGATGCGACCCACATGCTGTGAGAAACGGGTGGTTCTTTTGGCCGTTCAACTTCGATCCGGTGTGGTTGGACGAGTGCGGCGGATTCTTTCCGGCCGATGATGCCTGAGCTGATGATGAGTCGCTATGGGCGCCAGAAAGATGTGCCGCTCTATGCTCGGTTGCGGGTGACGATCGAGTTTGGCGCCAGGAACGGGAGCGGGGATGTGGAGCTCGCCGAGGATGAGGCGCACAACGATCTGGAGCGCGCGCTGCGGGCATTTGAGCGGCACGTGGCCTGGGTGGAAGTCAAGGACTGGGAACTTCTCGGCTTCGATCCGGAGTGAGGCCGGTGGCATAGCTCTGGCCTTGAGGGAGGCGTTCATCCCTCTCATTGGCTTGGCCCCGTTTGAGGATGGAGCCCAAGATGCCATCCCGCGCTCCGTCTTCGTGGAAGTCGCTCATCGCTTTGCGGACCGCACCAAAGGAGTGAGTAGCGCCAGATGCCATCTTGCGCTACATTTTCGAGGGAGTCGCTCATGGCCACCACGGTCCACACTGGAAAGATGAAAACGAGCTATGAAGGAGGATGCGTCATGAAATCAGCAGTTATGGGAACGTCTTCTCCGTGGTTCGGTTATCTGCTGTCGCTGGCGGTCTGGCTCTTGATGAAGCCCGCTCCGGCTCAGGCTCCGTTCATCTACGTCAACAACGAGACCCGCCCGAACACCGTCTCGGCCTTTCGGATGGATTCCGAAGGGAAGCTCAGTTCCATCCCTGGCTCTCCTTTTCCCACCGGAGGCGATGGTGGGCGAGCCTCGGTGTTCAGAGTCTTCTCCAACGCCACCATCTGGTCCACGAAGGATCTCCTCTTCGTGTGCAATACGGCGAGCGATACGATCAGCGTCTTTGACATCCATGCCGATGGATCGCTCACGCTCGTCGAGGGGTCTCCCTTCGAGACGGGCGGTCGGCTTCCGGTGGCTCTGGCCACCAATCCCCAAGGAACGCTCCTCTTCGTGAGCCATTTCATTTCCGGAGATCTCGGCGTCTTCTCTATCGCTTCGGATGGGCGATTGCTTCCGCTTCCCGGCTCGCCCTTTGATGTGCGCCCACTACGAGAACCGGCGGCGTTGATGGTGAATTCTACGGGCGAACTGTTGTTCATCGTGGGCGAGAATGCCGTGAGCGTGTACCGGATCGAACCCGAAGGGGCAGTGACGCCGCTGGCCGAGAGTCCAACCGAGTGGCCGCTTCAGACCTCGGTCATCACGCCAGAGGATCGATTTCTTTACGCCACGGGTCCCGAGGCCGATGGGATTGTCGGATTTCGTCTCTCGGCGCAAGGCGACCTGACGCCCCTTGTCGGTTCCCCTTTTCCGGGCTCATCGAGTGGAGCTCTGCACGGATTGGCCATCGCTCCCAACGGGAAATTCCTGCTGGGAACGGCGCCCGGAGAGGCCGGCGTGTATCTTTACCGCATCGGCTTCAACGGCAGTCTGCAACGAGATCCCCGCTCGCCGTTTCCCACCGCTGGGGAGACCCTGCGGCCCATCGCCATCGATCCGAATGGAACGTTCGCCCTCGCCGCCGACGTCAGAGAGCACGCCCTCCACGTCCTCCGGCTCGCGCGCCGGCGACTGGTCGAGATCGAGGCCTCGCCCTTCGACCTCGGGAACGACCGAGCCCGTCCATCGGGCATCGCCGTCAGATGAGCACCCTGGCGAGCGCGCGCTCTTGCGCTCGCCCTCGCTCTGTGATAAATAACGCCCTCACACTGCGAGGAACCGAGGAGCTTCGGCTATGGCGAAACACATCAAGGGCGTCGTCCTGGCCGGTGGACTGGGGACGCGGCTCTATCCGTTGACCAAGGTGACCAACAAGCACCTGCTGCCGGTCTATAACAAACCGATGATTTACTATCCCATCCAGACCCTGGTGGAGGCGGGCATCCGAGATATTTTGATCGTCACCGGCGGGAACAACGCCGGCGATTTTCTGCGCCTTCTGGGAAACGGCAAGGAATTCGGCCTTCATCACGTCCACTACACCTATCAGGAGGGAGAAGGAGGCATCGCCGAGGCGCTCGGTCTGGCCGAGCACTTTGCCGATGGCGGTCTGCTCTGCGTCATTCTCGGCGATAACATCATCGAGAAATCCATCTCTCGATATGTGGAGAGCTTCCTCGAGCAGGGCTCGGGCGCCAAGATCTTGCTCAAGGAAGTCCCCGACCCACAGCGATTCGGCGTTCCGGTCATCGAGAATGGACGCCTCGTGCGTATCGAGGAGAAGCCGGCCACCCCGGCCTCGCCCTACGCCGTGACGGGGATTTACTTTTACGACGCTCAGGTCTTCGACATCATCCGCGGACTGACGCCCAGCCAGCGAGGCGAGTTGGAGATCACCGACGTCAACAACACCTACATCGCGCGCGGCCAGATGACCTACGATATTCTCGATGGCTGGTGGACCGATGCGGGGACGTTCGAGAGTTTACTCCTGGCCAATAATCTCGTTGCCCGGCTTCACCGGGAGCGCCGCGCCGGAACGGGACATTGACTTCTCTCCGGGAGGTGATACACTGTTCGGGTGGATGTGATCACTGGTGAGGGAAGCATCTATGAAAGAGCCCGACGTCACTATCGAAGAAAGACCCGAAGAACCGGACCAGACCCAGATCGAGGTCCGGAAAGCCGAATCGACCGAGGAGCCCACCGGGCGCGTGGAAACGGCGATCGACGACCTGGCGGCATCGGTCAGGGAGTTCGCCGCGAAGATCCCCGAATCCATCTCCAAGGCCGTGGAACGGGCGCTCGCCGGTCGCGATTTCCCCCTCATGGTGCGCGTCAATGATGAAGCGCTGAAGCGCATTGATCAACTCGTCGAGACGGGTATTTTCAAGAGTCGTTCCGAAAGCGCCGCCTTCCTGATCAGCGAGGGGATCAAGGCCCAGGCGGCTCTCTTTGAGCGCATCGAATCCAAGATCAAGGAGATCGAGAAGCTCCGCCAGGAGCTGAAACACATCATTCAAGAAGAAATGCCACCCCAGTAGTGGGAGCGTGCGCATTGTGGAGCACAGCCCTTGGATCGCCTCGCCGGTAAACGTCCCTTCCCTGTTTGGCCCCGGTGTGATTTAATAGATCGGTGGTCCGTAGGAGAACGCCGTAATAGAGTGCGCCTATGAAACGAGCCTCGAAGATATTCCTCGCTCTTTTGGCGCTGGGGGCCCTGCTCGCTTCATCGCCATCACCCGCGACCGGGGATCCGGCGCGAACCGATGAGAGTGCCATCCTGCGCGATTTCGCCGATGCCGTCGTTTTGCTCGAAGAGCACTATGCCGACAAGCTCGACTATGAGCAGATCACGAAGATGGCCATCCTGGGAATGCTCCATACGTTGGACCCGCACTCCCACTACTACGACAAGCGGGAGTTCGCCCGGTTTCGTATCGAGCAGACCAGTCAATACTTCGGCATCGGCGCCACCATCGGCACGCGGAACGGGAAAGTGTATATCCTCGCTCCATTCCCCGATACGCCGGCCTATCGCGGCGGGCTCCGCTATGGAGATCAAATCGTGGCCATCAACGGCGAGTCGATCGAAGGCTGGCCCTCGGCTCAGGTGTCGGCGCGGCTGCGCGGCCCACGAGGGACGGCCGTCGAAGTGCAGATTCTGCGCGCCGGCGAGAAAAAGCCGCGCACGGTCAAACTGGTCCGCGACGCCGTCCCTCTGCCCAGCATCTCCAGCGCCTATCTCCTTCAGGGAGATGTCGGCTACGTCAGCCTGCAACGCGGGTTCAACACGACCACTGACGAGGAACTCACTCGGGCTCTGAGTCGCCTGGAATCCCAGGGCATGAAGGCGCTCATCCTGGACCTGCGGAATAATCAAGGCGGTCTCCTCGATCAGGCCGTGCGAACGGCAGAGAAATTCCTCGCCCAGGGACAGGTCATTCTCACTCAGAAGAGCCGCGCCAGTCAGAAGGTCTACACCTCGCGGAACCCCCATCCCAATCTGACCCCCCTGCTCGTCCTGGTGAACGAGAACACGGCTTCGGCCTCGGAAATCGTCACGGCGGCGATCCAGGAGCACGATCGGGGGCTCGTCGTCGGAGAACCCACGTTCGGCAAGGCCCTGGTTCAAACCATCATGCCGCTCCCCTTCGGGGCTGGATTGACCTTGACCACGGCCAAATACCTCACGCCGAGCGGCCGATTGATTCAGCGCACATACGATAATCTCTCTTTTTACGACTACTACGCGCGACATCGCCCTGGCGCGCGCCCATCGCCGTCCACGGCCCCGCCTCGATCGGGACCCGCTTTCCACTCCGAATCGGGCCGCACCTTCTACGGCGGTGGAGGGATCACACCCGATATCATCGTTCCCGCCACCCAGTTGACCGAGGATCAGGTTCGCCTGCAAGGAGCGATTTTCGCCTTCGCCCGCGAACTGGTCGCCGGGTTAATCCCGGGTCTGGAGGCCTATCGGGTGGAGAAGATCGAGTTCCATCACGTCCTCGGCGACCAGGAATATCGGATCACCGACGCCGTGCTCGACGCCTTTGCCCAGTTTGTCCTGGCTCACCGGCGCGACTTTCACATCTCGGCAGCAACCATCGAGAAGAATCGAGAGTTCGCCCGCGTGTACATTCGATTCGAGGTGGCCACCGCCGCTTATGGACTGGAGACGGCCGCGCAAGCGCTCAATGAGATCGACCTCCAGCTTCTCAAAGCACTAGACGCCATTCCCCAGGCGACGGAATTGGCCGAAAAATACCGGGCCCGCCTGACGGCCAAGCGGGCCACATCACGTCTGATGGCGCCCCGCTCCGACAACCGCCAGGGCTTCCTCGCCCCATCTACAACGTGGCGTAGGAATGGAGGCCGGGCAGGATGAAGCTCACGCCGAGATAGGTGAAGATCACGGAGATGAATCCCACCACGGCGAACAGAGCCGTTTTTCTCCCTTTCCACCCGTGCACGATGCGGGTATGGAGGAAGACGGCATAGATCAAGCAGGTGATGAACGCCCACATCTCCTTGGGATCCCAACCCCAGTATCGCCCCCAGGACTCGTTGGCCCACACGGCCCCGGTAATGGTCATGAGCACGAGAAGAGGAAAAGCGACGCTCACCGCTTTGTACGTCAGGTCGTCGAGCGTGCTCAGGGACGGGACGGCCTCCAGGATGCGCTCTCGCTTCCAGGCGAAGAAAGCAAGGAAAGCGGTCACGGCCACGGCCACGACAATGCAGGCGATGCCCACCGGGTTCCCTCGATAGTGCAACTCGAGCTGCGGACCGAACTGATTCAACCATGCCGCCGGGATCAATGCCCGCTGGCCGGGCACGATGAGATCGACCGGTGAGGCGACCTTCATCTCATAGAACAAAAGGCCTAATCCCGCCGCTTGGATGATCAGGAGCCCCCGGACGAGCCAATGGCCGACTGCTTTCAGTGTCTCTCGCTGCGCGATGAGATAGCCCGCGAAACAAAGAATCACGGCCAATGAACCGACCAGGGCCAGCCGGAACACTTGGCCCACATAGGGGATGGTGGCCCGGAGGAATTCGGTGTTGGCCTCATTGACCGGGATGCGCGACCCGTGAATGAGGAGGCTGATCTCAAACGCCCCATCGGTGAGGATCCGCCCACCGGAGAGAAAGACGTAGGTCAATAACGGCACCAGCATCACGAACAGACCCAACGTCTCCGTTTTCATGCCATCTTTGAGCAGATAGAGAAGGCCCAGGGCAAAGGTCAGCGCACAGACGCCATAGGCGGTCATGGCAATGCTGACGTGAATGGGGCGCCAGTAACTGACCAGGACCGGGGGCATCTCGGTGAGCTGATTCCCGTAGAGGCTGGCCAGGATGAGAAACATGGCGGCCACGGGAAGCGTGATCGTGCTGACGAACCGATGCCGATACGTGGCGGCCATCACCAGCGTGGCGGCCGCCGTCGTCACGCCGAGCGCCAGCGCCGTATCATAGAGATTGGTCAACGGATAATGCTGCGCAATGAGACCCCGCGTCCCCCATGCCGCGACATTCGCTCCCAAGCCCACGGCAGCCATCACGATGGTCACTCTCTCCAGCAGAGGCTCTCGCTGAATGACGAACATCACCGAGAGCACCGAGGCGGCCAGGTAGCTGACGAGCGCCAGCGTCACGAGCCCGGTCTCGGTGCTGAGCTGAGGAATGATCCCCTGCCACTGAGCGAGAACGAACAGAGCCCCCAGCCCCAGCGGCACCGCCAGGGGGAAAATGCGCCTGAACCCCACCGGCCCTCTGTGGAGCGCGGGCTGGCTGTCTCCTCGAAGTGCTGAGTCCGCAATTCGTGTGCTCATGGATCTCCTCCCGGATGTGGATTGTGAACGCCTGACCGGCGAGCACCAATAGTACACTATTTCCCTTCCCCAGCCAATGATCTCCCGGTCGTTCCGCGCCCGTCCGCCGACTACGGCATGATGCCCTGCTGGCGAAGGAAATCACGAATCACCCCCACGGGGATGGCGAAATTGGAGGCGGAGAACTCGGTGAACATGGCATAATTGATGCCCACGACCACGCCGTCGCGATTGAATAGCGGGCCGCCCGAGCTTCCGCTGGCCGTCGCGGCATCGTGAATGATGCGGGTGGGAAGAAGAGCCGTGATGTGCCCCTGCGTGGGCAACGGGCGAATCAATCCCCGAAGGGCTAACTCGCGGGTGACTTCGATCACCTGGAGCGAGGTGGAGTTGATGATCGCTTGGGCTACATTGTCATCCAATCGCGCCAATAACGCTTCAACCCCGGCCGGATACCCGAGCAGCACCACCGATTGCCCGACCTGTAACTTGACATTGCGGCCCGCTAAAGGCGGGGTTGGCACCGACAGACTCCGCTGATTGAAGCGACAAACGGCCAGATCATAATCTTCCGAAGCGCCGATGATCTCCAGATGGAACGGCTCGCTCTCGCTCGGGAAGTACGCGCTCAACAGGCGCAGGCGCGGGAGGAATCCTCGGCTGAGAATTTGCTCGGCCAGTTCATCCTTCCACCAGGGGCGAACGACATGGAGGTTGGTCAAAATGAGACCCCGTCCAATCAAGAATCCCGTGCCGATGATCGTCTCCTCCACCGGCGGCCCCATCCCTTCGACGCTGGCCTGAAACTTCGTATCGCCCTGAAACAGCGTGATCCCCGTATGAGGCGTCTGCGCCTCTCGAAGAAGCTTGCCCGTCCCCCGCTCGATGAATCGATAGGTGCATTCGATGAGACAGACGCTCGGACTATACGTCGTGGCGATCCGGCCGATCAGGCCCGTCTCCCCTTCCAAGATGGCCCGCGTCGATTTGATCTCCCGGCCGAGTTGAGCCATCCGCGCGCGCAGGTTGGCGAGCGCATGTTGCTGTTGCTGAAGCTGACTGGCGAGATCGTCCAGCGCCCGATACGTTCTCACTTCAGAGATGAGCCACAGCCCAACCAGCAGGATACCCAAACCCACAATGGCCAAGGTCCTCTTGTGAGCCTTCACCCAACCGGCCCACCACGAGCGGGATGAAGGACGTTTTGACGAAAGTCCTCCCGTCAGCTCCACGGTTTCTCCCCGGCTAGCGAATCGAGGCTCCTGTTCCATGTTCCAATCCCTCCCCCAATTATACGCCCTTTGACCAACCTGGCAAAGCGCCCGCGACACCATGGGCAGCGAACGCCGTGATGGCCGTTGAGAGCCGAGCGCGGCATTCTCTCCAGGAAGCCGGTGGGGCGGCGGCAGCGTCACCTGCTTGCTCCCCCGCCCCTCGCTCTCCAGGTGCGACGTCGCACATTCACTCTAACCATTTCAAGACAAACGAGTTAAATTTGTGCACTGACCCATCGAACGAGTTCGCCTCCGCATACCGAGGTTGCTCTCCGTGAAGGCCGCCGATTTGACCACAAGTCCATTAATCTCAGGACCATAGCCCAAGATGTGCGACGTCGCACATCTCACCCTCCAGTGGCGCCACACTCCTCAGCACCGCGGCCCATGACGACGGCGATGCCCATCAAAAAGTAGACGACCATAACCACTTCCGAATCGCCAAAATTATAGTGGACGAGCGAACTGAGCAGGAACCCCACCGTTCCGCCAAACAGCCCGAGCGCGATTCCCCGCCCCACCCAGTCGAGCGAGGCCCTCCGCCGATCGGTCAACCGCCAGAGCAGCGCCAGATAAACGCCGAACCACCAGACGAAACAGAGCAGCGCCGGGAGGCCGCGTTCCAGGGCGATTTGTAACGGCGTCGAATGCATGTGACCGAGAGGCAAGCGCCCTCCCTCAAAGAGCCCCCACTCGCGCCATCGATACTTCAGACTGTCCATGCCGATGCCCACCAGCAGATGTCTGGGGCGACGCCGCAACAGATCGATCCCCTCAGACCAGATGGCGAGCCGATAAGCGATGCTCGGCTCGCGAAGCGAGAAGAATGGCTGGCCCCGGGTCTGGTGGAGAATCTTCACGGCCCACGGAGCGACCACCAAGCCCACCACCAAGACGAGAAGCACGGCTCGACGATGCATCGCCCGGAGCGACATCACCAGCACGGCGAGCGCAAACGCCACCCACACGGCGCGCGTGACCGTCAGAATGATCGCCCCTCCCATCGCCACCACGGCGATGGCCAACAGGATGAAGATCCACGAACGCTTTCTCTGAACCTCCAACAGGAGGCCGAACGCCACCGCCGCCAGAAGCTGCAGGACTTCGGCATAGGTGAAGTAGTTCCACCCGTAGAATCCGGCAGCGCGAAATCGACGCCATCGGCGAACCTGCACGCCCAGATCGCCGGCCGTCGCCCACGATCCAACGGGTAACGTTCGTCGGAAGTAGATCTCCGGGCGATACACAAAGAGGGTGACGCGGCGCTTGCCAGCCGACGGGTTCATCAACTCGGCGAGCGAATGCACCACCCGCCCATCGACTTCGAGGATCACATCTCCCGGTCTCAGTCCCGCTTCGGCGAGCGGACTCTTCGGCGAGAGCTGGACGATCTGCAGGCCGCGACCGCGGACTTTCTCCCAGAATACGTAGCCGACATTAATGAGGCAGGACGCGACCATCATGAGGACGAGCATCTTCGCCCAACGGAGCGAGCGCACCTGATGAACGACGAGGAAGACGATGAGCACGAGGCTCACGCTCCCCAGCTTCTTCAGGCTGACGGTGGGCTCATAAGAGAAAATCGATGAGAGCACGGTCAATCCCACGAACAATCCAATCGGAACATCCAGCCGGGATGAACTCCGAGGCCATTGGCGGCGCCACAGGATCTTCACCAGCCAGAGCGCCAGCGCCGTATAGAAGGCTCCCTGAGTGAGGGCAATCGAATGAGGGGCAAACAGGCAGAAGAGCACGAGGAATCCGTGAATGGCCGCGTCCCACCCGGACGCCGATTGCGCTGGGACGCGATCAACCAGCCGCCTCACTAATGACCTCCTCTTGTCGGCGCCCATGAAACGCAGATACTAGCAAAAGCGCCGGCTGGAGCACAATCGTTCGCTCCCCATCGATCAGAAGGCCAGGATGCTTTCGCCCGCCATCAGTTTTTTGTTTACAAATCAATGCAACGAGTATAAACTGGAATCTGCAGGATTCACTGATGGCAGCAGGGCCTATGAGCTATAAGCTGGCCATTGCCACGATCAAGGGCGGCGTCGGAAAGACCACCATCGTTCACAATCTCGCCGGCGCGTTTGCCGAGTGGGGACGGAAGGTGCTCGTCGTCGATCTCGATCAACAGGGGAATCTCTCGTCGGCGTTCCTCAAGAACATCTACAACGTGCCCACCACGCTTTATCATATTCTCATCGATCCCGATCGCCCGACCAGCACGGCCATTCAGCCTACCGATTTCCCGAATATCGATATTTTGCCGGCCAACCTCGACCTGAGCCGCATCGAGTTCCAGTTGGCCGGCGACCCCGAGGCTCAGTACTATCTTGCCGACAAGCTCAGAGAAGTCAATCACTACGACCTCATTCTGCTCGATCCGCCGCCCCACCCGGGGTTGATGACGCTGAGCGCACTGGTAGCCGCCGACGGCGTGATCATTCCCGTGGAGTGCCAGGAGTGGGCCGCCCGTGGCACGACCTATGTCCTGGAGATGATCCGAAGAGTGCGCCGTCGCGCCAATCCTCAGCTTCGCCTTCTCGGATACGTGATCAACAAATATGACGGGCGGCGGAAGCTGGAACAAACCTACAAGGAGGTCCTTCTGGAGCGGTATGGTGCCGACGTTTTTCAGACCATCATCCGCAATAGCGTGAAATATCCCGAATCGGCCAGCATGCGGCGGCCCCTGACCAGCTATCATCCCACGTCCGTTCAAGCCGACGCCTTCCGGCAACTCGCCCGCGAGATCTCCCAGCGGGCTTTTCATCGGCGTCAGCGAGCGGCTCGTTCTGGCCGTGACTGATGACGAGGAGAGCTTATGGATAAGCACCACACGTTCAAGCGCCTGGCAGAAGCCGCCTTCGCGCCTGCTCCCGTGGCAGAGAGAGCGCCCCAGAGGGCCATCGATCTGTCGACGTCCGGTCTTGAAGGCACCGAGCGGCTGAAAGGAGCGCGACTGATTCCCATCGAGCGCCTGACAACGGATCCGGCGCAACCCCGAAAGGCGTTCTCGGAGAAATCCCTCCGCGAATTGGCCCATTCCATTGCGCAACATGGCGTCCTTCAGCCGCTGACTGTAACCTATCATCGAGAGTCGGACCGATTCGTCATCGTCACCGGCGCGCGCCGCTATCGGGCTGCTCAACGAGCGGGCCTAGCCTATGTGCCCTGTCTCATCCTCGATGAATTGAATGAGCGAGACCGTCTTTATCATCAACTCGTGGAGAATCTTCAACGCGAGGACATCACGCCGTTTGAAGAGGCCGAGGCATTCCGGGTGCTGGTCGATAAATTCCATCTCACCCATCAACAGATCGCCGACCTGGTGGCCAAGAGTCGCAGCTACGTGACCAAGACGCTGGGCCTCACTCGCATTCCCCCATCAGTACGGCGGTTGTGCGCCCAACGAGGCATCATCGCCCGCGAGGCCCTCATCCTGCTGGCCCAGCAGAAAACGGAAACGGGGATGCGCGCTCTACTGGATCGGCTGGCTCATCGCGGCCACGATGTGCGAACCATGAGAAAAGTGGCTCGCTCATCCCGTTCACTCTCCTCGAGGACGCGACCCTTCGAATTTCACTACACGACGCCCCGGTTCACCGTGCGGGTGCGATTCACCAAACAGAAGGCCTCCAAGGGCGAGATTGCTCGTGCTCTGACGGCGGCGCTGAAATCGCTCGACGAGGAATGACGATGCCTTCATGCGCGGCATTGCTCACTCTCTTTGACGTCCATCCCTCACGGGAACGCAGGTGACGGGCCACAGAGACGATGCCAATGAAGACATGGAACTCCTTTGCCACCGTCCCTCAGAGGAACACATATGACGGCATGTTGGGCACCATGAGCCCGCACGCTGCGCGGCGTCTCCCCGCACGAGAGCGGGGGGCCGGTCGATCGAATCGGCGGCCAGATTCAGCCTCTGTCGACGCCTCTGTTTTTCGCTCTCTCTATCCCGCCTTTTGGGGGCGGGACACTGTTCACGCCAGCAGTGGAAGCTCTGTTTTTCGCCCTCCTCACCCCTCCTTATCGGCCTCTTGGAGGCCGATTTTTTGCCCTTGGAATATTGGGTTTTCGGGCAAGAAATATTGGGTTTTCGGGCAAGAAATATTGGGTTTTCGGGCAAGAAATATTGGGTTTTCGGGCAAGAAATATTGGGTTTTCGGGCAAGAGCGTCCGAAGAATATTGGGTTTTCGGGCAAGGAATATTGGGTTTTCGGGCAAGAAATATTGGGTTTTCGGGCAAGGAATATTGGGTTTTCGGGCAAGAGCGTCCAAAGAATATTGGGTTTTCGGGCAAGGAATATTGGGTTTTCGGGCAAGGAATATTGGGTTTTCGGGCAAG